>Ga0247820_10002580_pt1 | contig 10164 bp, 12 predicted proteins | sample 13C_Glucose_Day1_2_FD_192480 | JGI IMG/M metagenome (GOLD analysis project Ga0247820, IMG submission 192480) | Soil microbial communities from agricultural site in Penn Yan, New York, United States - 13C_Glucose_Day14 | ecosystem: Environmental > Terrestrial > Soil > Agricultural land | place...
TCGTTGCTCCGGGCGGGAGAAAATCGCGCAAATCCGCAACAGGACTCGCCGGCGAGGCCCAGACCGTCCGCAATCCCGTCTCGTCGGATTTGACGCCCACCAGTTTGCCCGCGCTGCCGGCATAGGTGTTCGGGACATCGGTCAGGTCAGTGAACGCAGTCATGCAATATCCTTCTCTTCCATTTCAGATTTCTTGTTTGGACGAAGCGACGAGCGGCAAACGGATTCTGTGCGCAGGCCGCTATGCTTGCGGGAACAATCGCCGGGCGGCCTTGCGGATCGCGGCGGCGAGATTCGGCGACGTCTTCACGCTCTCCACCCGCGCGCCCGGCAGCATCGGAAAGGTCACGACGGAGATCTCCCACAGGTCGAGCTTTTCCAATCGCCGCAGGCCTGTCGGCCGCTCGGCCCGCGCGCTCGACGCGAAAGCCGATGGAGAGCCCGTCGACCGCTTTCTCGCGCATGAGGGCGTGGATCTCGCGCGCCCGCTCGACCGCGAGGTTGAGCTTGCCGCGCACGGCAAGGCCGCGTCGGTCCTCCTCGATCGCGAGCCAGCGCCCGATGGGTTCTGACGGGTCATGCTGCCAGAGCAGGCGCACGCCGGACGCCCCGCGTTTCCTGAGGCTGTCCGCGAAGGCGCCGGGCATCACCACGTCCTTGCCGAGATCGGCGATGCCGAACAGGCTGGCATAACCCTCGAAGATTCCATCGGCATCGACCGCGTCGAGCGCCTGCGGCAGCAGCTTCACCTCGCGGGTGATGGGAACGCGCACATTCATCGCGCACCGCCGCGGACGATCTTCGGCGGGCGCGCGTCGAGCTTCTCGAGCTGGCGGACGAAATCCCGGAAGACGAGCGAGGCGCGGTTCGGCGCATCGCGCGCCGGCCTCGGCTTTCGGGTGATGCGGGGTGAGGCACGTTTCATTGGGGATCTCCCGAATGGCGGCGGTTGAACAGGGCGAGCTCGCGCACGAAGGCGTCGAAGCGGCGGTTGGCCGCGAACAGATCGCGCAGGGTCATGGCGAGCAGCGCGGAGGCTCCGCTCGCCCAGACGAACAGGGCGAGATGAGCGAGATCGCCGCGCCGGATAATGGCCTCGGCGATCTGGTCGAATGTGTTCATGTTTTGTTCCCAAGCCGAATTTGAAATCAGATCCTTCAAGTCTCGCTCCGGGGCACCCGTTACGATCTGCGCATCGATCCGCCGACTGACATCGTGGGGAGCGATCCCCCATGCCCCCAACGGTTCAGTGAACCTAGGGCCGCTCAGCAATATCGCGCCCGATGGGCGGCGACCGGGAACCTTTCGCCTGACGGGACCATCCAACGCCCGTCGTCGGCCCCTCAGCCGGTCATTGGGCCGGTGCGTGGGGGCCATCCGGTTCCCGAGGAGGAACTCATGAGTACATGTCCTAATCCGTCACGACGCAGATCTCTGCAAGGTTTAGCTTTTCTTGGCATTGGCGCGACCGCCGGGCTGCATCGATCGACGCCGGCTTTCGCTCAGGCGGCTTCATCGTCCGATCCCATGGACGAGGACATCTTCCGGTTCGCCCTCAACCTCGAATACATGGAAGCCGAGTACTATCTGCGCGCGACCACGGGCAAAGGCATCGACTCGGCCGATCTCGGCGCCGATCCCGGCGAGGTCAAGGGCGGCCGCAAGGTGCCCTTCAAGGACAAGGCCATCCGTGAGTTCGCGGACGAGCTCGCCGAGAACGAACTCGCGCATGTCCGCTTCTATCGCAAGACGCTGGGCAGCCAAGCGGTGGACCGCCCTGCGATCGACTTCGAGCGCGGCTTCGCGGCCGTCGCCAAGGCAGCCGGACTGCCGGATTTCGACCCATTCGCCAACGACATGAACTTCCTGCTCGGCGGCATGCTGTTCGAGGATGTCGGCGTGACGGGCTATGCCGGTGCGGCGCCCCTGCTCAAGAAGAAGGAGTTCGTCGAGGCCGCTGCCGCCATCCTGGCGGTCGAGGCCTATCACATGGGCATGGCCCGCTCCCAGCTCTACCAGATGGGCGATAAGGCCCAGAAGGCGGCGAACGCGATTTCCGCGGCGCGCGACAAGATCGATGGCCCCGAGGACAAGGATCAGGGCATCGAGCGCAACGGCAAGGCCAACCTCGTCCCGGCGACGCCGGACGGCATGGTCTTCCGCCGGACGCCGCAGGAGGTGCTCCGCATCGTCTATCTCACCGACACGGCGGGCGTGGACAATGGCGGCTTCTATCCGAAGGGCATGAACGGCACGCTCAAGAGCACATGAGCTCCCGACGCACGCCTGCGGGTCTCTCTCTGCGATGCTGACTGCCGCTCCGGCGCGGCGGGCGCAGCATTGCGGGATCGGGTTCTTGCCGGAATGGTCAGCGTTGCGCGGCTACCCCCGGTTCGCGCCATACCCCACCGCCTCGCGCTTCTCCTCGTCCGTCAGGAACGTCGCGGCCGAGACGCGGCGCCACAGGCTCTCGCGTTCGTCTGCGAGCGCCTCGATGGTGTCGAGGTCGGGCGCGAGGGTGAGCGTCTCGCCGGAGGCGGCGCCGAGCCAATGCGCGAGCGCTTCCGCCGTGCGGCGCACGAGCGGGATCACGGTCTGGCGGTAGAAGGCGCGGTTGGCCTCGGCGTAGTTGGCGTGCGTGCTGTCGCCGGGCAGGCCCAGCAGCAGCGGCGGCACGCCGAAGGCGAGCGCGATCTCCCGCGCGGCGGCGGCCTTCGCCCCGACGAAATCCATGACCTTGGGAGACAGGGACAGGGGCTTCCAGTCGATTCCGCCTTCGAGGAGCAGCGGGCGGCCCGCATTGGTGGCGCCCTGATAGCTGGTCTCCAGGTCGGCCTTCAGACGGTCGAACTGCGCATCCGTCAGCGCCGCGCCGCCGACCACGAGCGCGCCGGAGGGCCGCGCCGCGTTGTCGAGCAGCGCCTTGTTCCAGGCGCCCGCCGCGTTGTGGATGTCGAGCGCGGTGGCGGCCGCCTCCATGGGCGACAATCCATAGTGATCGTCCGCCGGATGGAACAGCGTCAGATGCAGGATCGGCGGCACCGCCTCCCCTGCCCTTTGGACGAAACGGATGGTCTCGCCGCCGACGCTGTAATCGTAGGCCGCCGGCCAGCCGTCGGCGCCCGGCACCACGCGCATGCGGTCGGGGCGCAGCGCATGGAGCTCGCGCGGCGCGCCCTCGACCTGCACGGCCTCCACATAGGCATTGCCGGAAACGAGCAGGTGGCCGTAGACGCTCTCGAAAAAGCGCTGCCCGCCCTCGCGTGCATTGGGCCTGCCGAGCAGCGCCAGCAGCGGATGCTCCGCGAGCTCGTGCGCGCCGCGCTTGAGCACCAGGGGCAGCGAGGCCGCGGCTTCCGCCACGAGCCGCACGGCGCGATGCACGACGGCGTTCTTCTGGAAGCCCTCGCGGGAGAGCGCCGCATAGTCGCGCGGCGTCCACACCGCATGGCCGGCGACATAGAGCGCGATGGCCGCATGCGAACGCGAGGCCTTGGCCTCCGGCGGCGCCTGACGCCAGCGGGTCAAAAGGTTGATCATGGAAAAACTCCGGAAGCCGGTCAGGATCGGCTGATGGCGCGACATGACGCCCCGTCATTCCGGGGCCGCGCAGCGGAGCCCGGAACCCATAGCCGCTGACGATGCAGAATGGGGCGGGACGCTCGTCGCCTTTCCTGAAACGCCAGTGTTCATGGGTACCGGGCCCGGCCTGCGGCCGTCCCGGAATGACGGGCATGGTTAATCGGCATCGGCCTCATCGGGGGAGCCGAGTTTGGTCCCCGCTACAACACCCGCACCCGCGGCTCGCGGCGCTCGCGCAGCATGAGTTCGGTCAGCGCCCAGACGAGCGCATCCATGCGGTCGGGCGAGCGGCCGTTGCTCAGGCCCCCGGGGCCGAAATCGCACAGTTCGTCCTCCAGCTCCGGCAACGCGCCCACATGGCGCACCCGGTCCTGCGCGTAGAGCACCGAGACCGGCTCGGCGCGCAGGTATTTTCCGCGCGTCGCGCGCACGCTGACGACGGGAACGGACGGATCGACCTCGCGGATCACGCCGGTGGCCATCTCGCCACCCTGGTTCGTCTCGACCACGAGGACGTCGGCCTGGAGCCGGCGATAGAGCGCGACAGCCCTGGCGGCCCATTCGGGCGGCCTGAGGCCGGACGCGCTCGCGTCTTCGAGGATATAGGCGGTGCCGCCCTCGTCGACGCCCGCCGCGACGATGCCGCAGGCATCCGCGCGCTTCGAGGACGAGGCCGGCGGGTCGACGGCGACCACGATGCGCATGAGCGCCGGCGGCGCGTCGATGCGGTTGCGTTCTATCACGTCGCGGGTCCAGAGCGCGTCGGGCCGGTCTTCGATGATCTCGCCGTCGAGCTCCTGCCGTCCGAGCCGCGTGCCGCCGTAGCGGCCGTTGACCGTCTCCAGGAAGGCCGGCGCCAGATGGGCGGCGTTGTCCGCCGTCCGCATCCGCGACACCGCCACGTGGGGATCGGCCAGGAAGCGCTTGATGAGCGGGATCGGCCGCGGCGTCGTCGTGACCATCTGGCGCGGGTGCGGCCCGAGGCGCAGGCCGAACTGCAGCATGTCCCAGGCCTCCTCCCCGTGCTTCCACTTGGCGAGTTCGTCCGCCCAGGCGGCCTCGAATTGCGGGCCGCGCAAGGAATCCGGATCTTCCGCCGAGAAGACCTGCGCCACCGCGCCGTTCGGCCATTCGAGCCTGCGCAGCGAGGGCGACCAGGCGGGCCGCTCATGACGGGCATGCACCCGCAGGATTCCGGCGGGTCCCTCGACCATCACGTTGCGCGCATCCGAGAAGGTTTCCCCGATCAGCGCGATGCGCCCCACGGGCGCGGGGGCGAAATCCGGCTCGCCCAGCGCGATGCCGCGCACCCATTCCGATCCGGCGCGCGTCTTGCCCGCGCCGCGCCCGCCGAGCATGAGCCAGGTGGTCCAGGGATCATGCAGGCGGGCGAGGCCCGGCATGCGCTGCTCGGGCCGGCACAGGATTGGCCAGTGTCGCAGCGCCGCCTCGAACTCGGCCTCAGACCAGGAGGCCGTCGCGGCCGCGAGCCTCTTCCTCCGCGACAACCCGCTCAAGATGGCGAGCAAGCTCGTCGCGCAACTCGTGGAGGCTGCGGGCGGGTTTGTCGGGTTGCCCGTGTCCATCGAGCGTCTTCCCTTCCTGTTCCAGCAGGGACTGCGCGGCGGCGAGCGTCCTCGCGTACGAAGCCAGCGTGCGGGCGGTCCTGTCGTGATCGTCGGTCCGTGCCGCATCCCGGTACCCGACCAGCGCGTCGATGCGCGTGCGCGTCACCTGCGCGAGCGACAGGGCCGCATCGCGCAGGGTCTCCCGGGCCGATGCGGGCGCGGTGTCCGGCGGCACGCCGCCGTTCAGCAGCTCGCGCCGGGACGGCCAGCCCCATTTCTTCCGAAGCCGCAGGAACGTGCACCGGCTCACGCCGAGGATGCTCGCGATAGCCCCGAGCGTGATCTCGGGATGACGGGCGTAATAGTCATAGGCCCGCTGCCGGAGGTCAGCGGTTGTGCGTGTCGTCATGAAAAACCTCGTGAATGTCAGGGCTGACCGAGCGTGACGCCCGCTTCCGCCGCCACGCGCGCCGAGCGCTGCGCGACGAGCGGCGCCGCGAGCGCGCTGGCCCAGACCTCGAAGGCGGCGAGGATCATGGCGTTGCCGTCGCCGGTGCCCGCGTCGCGATAGATCGAGTTGATGAGCATGCCGGCGACGCCGCCGGGGTCCCAGACCGGCGCATCGGCCCGAGCCGCGACCGCGCCGTCCACATGGATCGCGAGCTGGTTCGACGGCAGCGCCGGATCGAAGGTGACGCAGATCGCGTGCCAGACGCCCGGCGTGATCGCGCCGCCAATCGCGCGGCTGCCGTTGCCCGCCGTGCCCGCGTTGAGAACCGTGCCGCCGGGCTGGCCGCGCCAGAGCATGTAAGGCAAGGGCGATGAGCGCGCGGTGAAGTAGACGCCCTGCCCGTCGAGGCTCGTGTTCTTCACGAGCAGCAGCACGGTGAACGGCCCCGCCGGGAGGGTCGCGGCGCTTTCCAGGATTTGCGCCGCGGTGAAAAGCAGCGCCCTGCCCCGGGCGAGATCGACCAGGACCGGCTCGTCGCCGCCCGAGGTCCAGGGCGTCGCATCGGTGCCGGTGCTCGGCACCGCGAGCGGCGCCGTCGTGGCGTTCGCGAAGTCGAGGCGGATCAGCGGATCCGGCATCGCCGGCCCGGCATGGGACCTCCCCCGCCGCGCCCGCACGCCGTAGCCATAGGCGTAGCCGAAGGCGGTCATCCCGCGACCTCGACCAGGGAGAAGAGCGTGTCCTCCTCGCAGAAGATCGGCACCTCCTCGCCGGGTTCGACGAGCTTGCCGTTCGCGAGGGTCGCCATCCGGATCCGCGCCCCAGGCGACGGCGACCGGATGGTCGGACGTGCCGAGGCAGCGCACCAGCGCGTAGCCCATGCCGTGGACGCCGAAGCGAGGCGCTGCCGGCCGCCCCGCGCCCGAGGTCGGCGCCGCGGTGACGTCGAGCATGACGGCCGCGCCGTGCAGGCGCTGGATGATGTTGGGGGCCGATCCGTTCAGGGACCGGCCCTCGCCGAGGGTGGCCCATTCGATGCGGGCGCGGGAAGCCATGAATGTTCTCCGGAGAAGAAAGGTCTGGCGGGCGCGCAACCGCCTCGCGGTCCGCCGCGCCCGAAAGGATCGGCATAAAAAAACCGCCCAGGCCGGGAGGCTTGGGCGGTCCAGGAACTGACCGGAGGGCAAAGGAGCCGGGGGGCACGGGTCTCATTCACACTTCGTCAGTGTTCACGTTTTGTACTCTAAGAGCGTCGCGCTGTCAAGGACGATTTTCCGGTCCTGTGGATTGGGAGCCGCACCCGGTCATTCCGGGCGAGCGCAGCGAGAGCCCGACCCGAAGGGGCGTGGGAAGCGGGCAAACCGACAGCCGCTGGCGTTGCAGAATGAGATGGGACGCTCATCGCTCCCTTCGGAAATGCCGATGGTTACGGGTTCCGGGCTCCGCCGTGCGGACCCGGAATGACGGAGGGTGCGCCCCGGAATGACGCAGGGCCGAGTCGCCGCTACGCTGCTGCGCCTCGCTCCAGTTCTACACCCGCATCCAGGAATTCGCGAATGAATCACAGCTTTGTCTTCGAGGACGCGGATCTCGTGACGATTCGCAGAGCCTATGCCCGGCAGATGCTGGCGGTGGCCGGCATCGCGGGTGATCCCGCCCTCGAAGACGCGTTCGCGGCCGTGCCGCGCGAGCGCTTTCTCGGTCCGCCGCCCTGGCGCATGGTGGCGGCCCATGGCGGCGGCTACCGCGATCTTCCGTCGTCCGATCCCGTCCTGGCCTATCAGGACGTCAATTTCGCGCTCGTGGCCGAACGCGGCGTCAACAACGGCTCGCCGTCGCTGCACGCCCGCTGGCTGCATCATGCCGGTCTGAAGAAGGGCAGCCGCGTCGCCCATATCGGCGCCGGGACGGGCTATTACACCGCGCTCATGGCGCATCTCGTCGGACCCGAAGGCCATGTCACGGCGGTCGAGTTCGATCCCGCCCTCGCCGGTCCCGCCAGAGGCAATCTGGCGGGTCTCGGCAATGTCGCGGTCGTCGAGGGCGACGGCGCCGAATGGCCGAAAGAGACGGTGGACTGCATCTACGTCAATTTCCTGGTCCAGGCCCCGGCGGAGCGTTGGATCGAGTCGCTCGCGCCGGGAGGCCGCCTTGTCTTCCCGCTCGGCGTGCCGAGGCCGAAGCCCAGCCCGTCGGGCGGCACCCATACCCTCTACGGCGCCGGTCTCTGCATCGAGCGGAAAGGCGCGAGATTTGCCGCGCGGTGGCTCGGCCCCGCCTCCTTCGTCCATGCCGAGGGCGCTCTTGCGGGCGGCCACGATGAAACCGGTCTGTTGAAGGCGGCCTTCGAGCGGGGTGGCGTGGAATTCGTCCGCAGCCTGAGATGGAACGAGCCGGGCGTTCTCGGGCGATGCTGGTTCAGGGGGAAGGATTGGAGCCTGAGCTACGACGAACCGTCCTGATCGCCCGCCGCCCGGGCCGGCATCCCCTAAGCCCCGTTCTCGAAAAGTTCGCGCCGCAATGGTTGTTCTTAAATAATGTTACAGTTTAGGGCGACCAGAATCAGAACATTCGGGCAATGAACAAGCAACGTCGTATGACTTTGCAGTGTTTAACAAAATAACCTATATGTTTATGTAGCTATAAATTGATGTTATTACTTAAAGCAACGTTTACACATCACCTACACGAACGGATAGGTAATCGTACAACATCATTGCGAACGATGTTTTATTGTCCCGTAGGCCGCCCCCCGGACCACCTACAGGAGGACGTCCACGGCGACCATGTCGTGGTCCGAGATCGGCCGGCCCGCCTCGTCCAGCGCCGGGATCACCTGCGGGTTCTCGGCCGTCGCGCCCCGCAGCACGAGCCAGTCGAGCTTGCCGAAGGGGGGCTGCGGCTTGCGGGCCGGGCCGGTGCGCTGCGACGGGCGCGGAACATTGGCGTCGACCCAGGCGAAGCCCGCCCGCTCGAGTTCCCGGAAGAGCGGCTCGTAACGGTCCGGCTCCGCCAGCAGCCGGTCGCGGTCGCTCGGCTCGCGGGGCAGCGCCTTGGTGTTGAAGTCGCCGCCGATGAGGCAGGCATCGTGCGGCGCGATGCCGTCGAGGGCGCGCAGGAGCGCCTGGATCTGCCGGAGGCGGTCGGCCTCGTCGGTCTTGCTCTCGAGATGGGTGCTCACCACCCAGAACGGACGCGGCGCGTCGGCGATCCGCGCGGCGAGCGCCATGCGCCCGCCGATGCGGCGCTGCACCCCCTTCCGGCCCGGGAACCAGAGGCCGCTCTCCTCAAGCGGGATCAGGCATGGCGCCTCGACCGCGAGCCCGGTCACGACGGCGTTGCCGTGGAAGCTGCACGCATTGCGCTCGCCCGCGTGAATCCGCATCTCGGACACGCCGCCGAGGTCGAGCTCCACGAACTCGACGCCGTAGAGATAGCCTTCCTCCGATCCTCCGATCAGGTCGTGCACGGTATGGACGTTGCCCGACCGCGCCATCCCCACATCCACCTCGCTGAGCAGCGTCACATGGGCGCCGATCCGGTCGAGGAGCGCGCGGGTCGGCGCGCGGTATTTCAGGCGCTCCGCGTTGAAGGCCGCGACGCGCAGGCGGCCGGGCCACGGCAGCGGACGCGACGGCCGGCGCTGCTCGATGAGGTGCAGGGCGGGGACGTCGTCGATGAAGCGCGCATGCTGTCCGGGCGACGGGTCCGACCGGCGCGCCTGCGCGAGCACGGCGTCGTCCGGCGCTGGCAGGGTTTCGACGACATGTCTGATCAGGGGCCGCATGGGATGAAACGCATCGGGACGCCATTCGAAACTCGCGTGAGAGATAGCGCCGCGCGGCCTTCGACACAGGGTCGGGAGTGCATGAAAACCTTCATCGGAAGAGAGGAACTTTCCCGCAGCTCGGCTGTTATCACGCCGCACAAGAATAGATGCCGGGAGAGAGCCCATGGTCACCTGGGCTGCAATCGTTGCGCTCATCATGGGCGGCCTTGCCTATGCGGTCGGCGATTCATCCACCTTCCTCATGAACCTCGCGGAGCTCGGCGGCGTCGTCGCGCTCTTTGCGCTGGTCTGCGCGACCGAGTCGACCAGCGAGCGCTAGAGGCTCGGACCCGAAAGCGGATTGCGCGTTTGGGAATCATCCGATGCTTGCTCCTGGAAACGTCCCCTCGTCCCGCGCGAGGAATCCTCACGCGAAACGCAGGATCGCGGCGCCGGTCGCCACGAGCGCCACGGCTCCCGTCTGGGCGCGAGTCATCCGCTCCTTGAGGACGATGGCCGCGATGAGCGCGCCGAAGACGATGCTCGTGTCGCGCAAAGCCGCCCCGAGGGCGATGGGCGCCCGGTCCCAGACCCAGAGGATCAGCAGATAGGACGCGAGGGCGGCGGCCGAGCCGAGGGTGGCGACGCGGCGGTTCGACCGGATCGCTTCCCGGACGGAGCCGCCGCCGCGCAGGCGGTAGACGGTTCCGAACACCACCGCATTGACCACTGACATGGCGAGCCCGTAGCCCGCCACCGACGGAGACAGCCGCGCGCCCTGCGCATCGCAGATG
>Ga0247820_10002581_pt1 | contig 10164 bp, 6 predicted proteins | sample 13C_Glucose_Day1_2_FD_192480 | JGI IMG/M metagenome (GOLD analysis project Ga0247820, IMG submission 192480) | Soil microbial communities from agricultural site in Penn Yan, New York, United States - 13C_Glucose_Day14 | ecosystem: Environmental > Terrestrial > Soil > Agricultural land | place...
CCGACCGTGTCGAGCCCGAGGTCCGCCGTGGCCGGGGTGCGCCCGGCGGCGACCACCAGCTCGTCCACGACGATCGTCTCGGTGCCCTCCGACGTGCGCAGCCGGACGGACACCGCACCGCCGTGGATGCGCCCCTCGCCGGTGTCCGCCGGGTCGACGCGTTCCACCTGCTCGACGCCGGTGTTCAGCAGCACCCGCACCCCGTCGTCGCGGAACGCCTGGCCGACCAGCTCACCGGCAAACGGTTCGTTGCGTTCCAGCAGGCCGCCGCCGCGGACGATGACGGTCAGTTCCTCGACCCCGAGGCCGCGTAACCAGCACGCCGCCTCGCAGGCCACCACGCCGCCGCCGATGACGGCGACCCGGCGCGGAATCTCGTGCACGTTGGTGACGTCCCGCGAGATCCAGGGCCGCGCCGCCCGCAACCCGGGCAGGTCGGGGACGGCGGCGGTGGTGCCGGTGGCCAGCACGACGGCGTGCCGGGCGGTGACGATCCGGGTGCGGCCGTCGGCGGCGGTGACCTCGACCCGCTTCTCGCCGGCCAGCCGCCCGTGACCGCGGATGACGCCGATGCCCGTGTCACCCGCCCACTGCACCTGGTAACGGTCGTCATGGTGGCTGGTGAAGCCGTCCCGACGGGCCAGCACGGCCGGCACGTCGATCGTGCGGTCGGCGACCAGCGACTGCACGCCCGGCATGTGCCGGGCGGCGTCGAGCAGTTCGACCGGCCGGAGCAGCGCCTTGCTGGGCATGCACGCCCAGTACGAGCACTCGCCGCCGAGCAGTTCGTGCTCGACGATCGCCGCGGTCCGGTCGCTGCCCTGGATCGCATACTGCGCGACGATCTCGCCGGGCGGCCCGCCACCGATCACTACGACGTCGTAGACGTCGGATTCCCCGGCCAGGTCGGCGGTCCGGCGGACGGTGTCGGTAGCGGCCATGCCGCTACGGTATCCGCGGCGTCGGACGGCCTGACGGGGCCGGCCGGCTCACCCCGCGGTCGCCCGTTGCCGGTCGATCTGCCCCTGCGCGTCGGCGATAAGGCGGACGATGGTCGCCCCGAGCCGCACGTCCGCTCGGCTCGGCCGGCCGGTGGTGGCCGCATTCACCAGGTCGGTCGCCGCGGCCGAGTAGACCGAGACGATCTCGCCGTCCGGCCGCGGTGGCATCGGCGCCATCCCGGCCTCGCCCCACAGCGTGCAGTCGAACGACGCCGCCGCGCGCGGGGCGAACTGGCTGAGCGTGACCGAGCTCGTCGCACCGGATTCGTGCCGGATCACCAGGGTCACCAGGTCACCGTCACCGGCGGTCGCGGTGATCGAGGCGACCGGTCCGAGCGCCTCGATCAGCGTCGACAGGGCGTGCGGCCCGGTGTCCCACAGCGCCCCCTTCTCCTGCCGCCAGGGCGACCCGCCGAACGGGTTGTCCGCCGCCTGCAGGGTGCTCAGCCATCGGAACCAGGCGCCGCGCCAGCCGGGCGTGCGCCGGACCTGCTCGAACCAGGCCCGCGACGACTCGACGAAGCGGTCGGTGAAGAACACGACCGAGGCGATGTCGGCCACCTGCACCGCGGACACGAGCGCATCGGCCGCCGGGACATCCAGCGCGATCGGCTTGTCCAGCAGCAGGTGCTTGCCCGCCTGGGCGGCCCGCAGGGCCAGCTCCGACTGGATCACCGGGGGCACCGCGAACGCCACCGCGTCGACAGCGGCGTACAGGTCGTCGATGTCGCCGTACGGCCGGGCGTCGAGGCGGCCGGCGAGGTCGGCCGCCTTGGCCGCATCCCGCCCCCACACCCCGACCAACTCCGCGTCCGGGCAGGCCACCAGACCCGGACCGTGCGCGATGCCGGCCCACGGTCCGGTGCCGACCAGTCCGAATCTCATCCGCCTGCCCTCCCGCAGCGCTGCCTGGGTCCGGGCGAGTCTAGGTCGATTGCTACCCGAGGTCCCTGACGTCGCCGGCCAGCAGCGGGAAGAAGTGGCCGGCGATCTCGCGCAGGACATCGACGATGACCCGGGGCGGCGGGTCCGCGTCCGGGTCGTCCAGTTCGGCCGGCAGCGCGACCCCCATCTCCCGGGCGCGAGAAATGATCGCGGGCCCGAGCCCCTTGCCCAGGCCGCTCAGTCCGCGGCCGACGACGTCAGGATCCATGGTCCAGGCAGGCACGGGACGGGCCTGCGGCTGCACCCACGTCTGCGGGTCACGCGGTGTGGCACGACTGAGGACGTGATCGAACGTGCGCGCCGACGCGTCGCGCCCGGAGAACGCCGCCCCGAGCTGCCACCGTTCCCGCAGGGTCGCGATCAGCGAGGTGTGGCGGAACTCCTCCTGGTAGACCGATCCCGGTTCGACCCACGGCGAGACGATGATCGCCGGCACCCGGTAGCCGGACCGGTCGAAGGTGAAACCGAATTCGCCCGGCGGCGCGGCCGGATCCGGTGGTGGCACCGGCCCCGGCGGCACATGGTCGTAGGTGCCACCGGGCTCGTCCCACCCGATCAGCAGGGCCGTGTTCCACACGTTGGTGCCCGCCTCGGCGATCGCGGTCCGGTAGGCGGTGTACACCCGCTGCAGGAAAGCCTCCCCCGACAGCATCGAGGACGGGCTGTCCAGGGCGATGTCAACGGTGTCCGAGAACGACCGGCCGAATGCCGGGTGGTAGTCACCGTGGCCGGCGATCATGTTCGGCTCGATGAAGGAAAGGTCGGGCAGGGTGCCGGCCGCGGCGTCGGACTCGAATTCGGCGAACGGCACGAAATGCGTGGCCAGCCGATCCCGCAGCCGCGGGTAATGGATCATCCCGGTGAAGGACACCGGCATCGGCTCCATGACGTAGACCTTCCAGGTCCGGCCGTGGGCTTCGAGGCGCTCGAAGAGCGTTTCGGCGTCGTTCTTGGTGAACCATTTCGTCATCGGGCTGTTCACGACCAGCCCGGAGGAGGTGCCGGCCGTCCAGAAGGATCGGTTCATGAAGGTCTGGGACGGCACCTCGCTGAACCAGTGATCGAAAACCCCGAAGTCCCGGGCGATTCCGCTCAGCACCGGGAGCTGCTCGGGGGTGTACCCGGTCATGATGTGGGCGTACTCGTCGTACTTCGGCTGGCGGCCGATCTCGCCGATGAACGTGGAGATGTAGTCGGTGACGAACCCGTCCATGGTCGGCACCGAACCCGCCGGCGGCGCGTTCCAGGGGGCCGTCAACGCCTCGCCGATCTTGCCCCGGTTGTGCTCGTCGAGCACGTTGTAGAGCTGGGTATTGGTGTGCCAGAACTCCTCGCCCGAATCGGGATTGGGCGAATCCATGTCGGTGGCGACCGTGTACGGAACGACGTCGCGCCCGTCCCGGTGCTCGGCCCAGTCCGGGATCGGGTTCGACAGGTCCTTGCCGATGACACCTTCGAAGGACTTTCCGCTGTCCGGGCCGTAGAGGTGACCCAGCACATTGTCCATGGATCGGTTCTCGAACAGCACCACGATGAGGTGGTCCAGCGCCTGGGAAACATCCGGTCCGGGCATGGCCCGCCTCCTCGGTGGGTGGCACCAATAGGTCAATCGGCGAGAATCTTCGCCTTCTGGGTCTGAAATTCGGCCTCGGTGAGCACCCCGGCGTCCTTCAGTTGGCCGAGCCTGCGGAGCTGCCCGAGCATGTCGTCGATGGACGAGGCGGCCGGCATGATCATCCACGCGAGGAGGTAGATGACGACACCGCTGCCGCCGAGGAGGGCCAGCCCCGCGAAGATCAACCGCACGAGCGTGGGGTCGGTGTCGAAGTAGTGGGCCAGCCCGCTGCACACACCGGCGACCTTCCGCCCGGTCGCTGACTTGGTCAATCGGCGGCCGTCGCGCTCCGCGGAGCTCGTCACGGACTTCATTGTCATCGACGCGCGCCGGCCCTGCATCTCGACGCCGTCCGGTTCGCCACGTCGCCATCCGGCACCGTCGTGAACCGCACCGCATAATCGGCCATCGAGTTGCGGAGGTGTTCGGGTGAGCACACGACGGCTGGCCGCCTACGTCGAGCAGCGCGGACCGGCCGAGTCGATCCGAATCGGTGAGCTGCCGGTGCCGGAGCTCGGTCCGGACGACGTGCTGGTGGCGGTGACCGCGGTCAGCGTCAATCCGGTGGACACCTACGTGCGCAGCGGCCGCTACGACACCCCGATCCCGCTGCCGTTCATCGTCGGCCGGGACCTGGTCGGCACCGTCGCGGCGGTCGGGTCGGCGGTCCGCGACCTGACCGAGGGCGACGCCGTCTGGGCCAACAGCCTGGGCCACGCCGGCCGGCAGGGCGTCGCCACCGACCTGGCCGTCGTCGCCCGCGAGCGGCTGTACCGGCTGCCCGACGGGGTCGACCCGGAGCTCGCGGTCGCCGTCGCGCACCCGGCCGTCACGGCGTACCTGGGCTGGTTCGGCCGGGCCGCCATCCGGCCCGGCCGGACGGTGTTCGTCGGCGGTGGGGCCGGCAACGTCGGCATCTGCGCGATCGAGATGGCCCGGTTCGCCGGCGCGCACGTCGTCGCGTCGGCGCGGGAGGCCCACCGCGACCGGTGCCTGGCCGCCGGGGCGGACGCCGTCGTCGACTACCGAGCCGCCGACCTCGCGGGGCTGATCCGGGCGCAGGCCCCCGACGGGGTCGACGTGTACTGGGACACCTCCGGCACCAACGACACCGACGTCGCCGCCGCGGTGCTGAAACCCGGCGGCCGGATGCTTGTCACCGCCGCCCGCCGCCCCGTGACGGTCGCCCTCGCGCCGCTCTACACCCACGACGTCACGATCGACGGGTTCGTGATCAGCCGGGCCTCCGCGGCCGAGTTCGCGCAGGCCGCCGAACTCATCAACGCCATGCTCGGCGCCGGCGCACTGAGCACCCGGATCACCCGGCGCCTGCCCCTGGCGCAGGCCGCGCAGGCCCACCGGCTGATGGAGGACGGCGAGGTCGACGGGCGGTTGTTGCTGAGCATCTGAGCGGCCGGCCGGGCGGACGGAGTAGAGTTTCCTGTCCGGCTCGGGTGCGAGCGCCGGTGTGTACTGGAAGGCCCCGTGTGTCAGATCCCGATCCCGTCGCCGAGGAGCAGGCCCTGGTCGACGAGCTGTACCGGCGACTGGACACCCTGCGCACCGAACGCATCGAGCTGCGGGACAGGTACATCAGTCGAAGCGACAACACCCCCGGCGGCCGGGTGGAACGTGACCTCGCCTACGCCAACCACGCCGCCGCGGTGGTTGCCCTCAATGCCGCCGAGGACCGGCTCTGTTTCGGCCGGATCGACCGCACCGACGGCGAATCGATGCACATCGGGCGGATGGGCATCTTCGCCGACTCCGGGGACCACCGGCAGCTGCTGATGGACTGGCGCGCCCCGTCGGCCCGCCCGTTCTACGTCGCCACCGCGGCCAACCCGTTGGGGCTGCGTCGCCGCCGGTACCTCACCACCCGCCGCCGCCGGGTGCAGACCGTCAACGACGAATACCTGGACCTGACCGACCCGCAGGCACTGGCCGCGGCCCAGGCGAACGGGGGAGGTCCGGCCGGTGAGGCCGCGCTGCTCGCCGCGCTGCGGGCGCCGCGCACCGGACGGATGTCGGACATCGTCGCCACCATCCAAGCCGAGCAGGACCGCATCATCCGGTCCGAGCTGAACGGGATCCTGGTGGTCCAGGGCGGCCCGGGCACCGGCAAGACGGCGGTGGCCCTGCACCGCGCCGCCTACCTGCTCTACAACCACCGCGAGCAGCTGCAGCAGCGGGGCGTGCTGATTCTCGGGCCGAACCCGACGTTCCTGGAGTACATCGGCCAGGTGCTGCCCTCCCTCGGCGAGAACGCCGTGGTGCTGTCCACCGTCGCCGACCTGTTCCCCGGGGTGTCTGCGCGGGCGGTCGAGCAACCCGAGGTCGCCCGGGTCAAGGGCCGGACGACGATGACAGCGGTGATCGCCAACGCGGTGCTGCACCGGCAGGCGCTGCCGAAGGATCCGATCGAGGTCCCGTTCGAGGGTGCGCCGGACGGCCGGCTCACGCTCGGCCGTGCCGTCCTGGGGCCAGCCCGGGACCGGGCCTGGGCATCCCGACGGCCGCACAACCGGGCCCGACCGCTGTTCGTCCGGCGGGTCGTCGACGGCCTGGTGCGACAGGTCGCGGCCCGGCTCGGCACCGGACCCGACGGCCAGAGCCTGGCCACCCCGGAGGATCTCGCCGCCATCAGGCAGGACCTGATCGAGCACGACGGTCTGCGCGACGCACTGCGCGGCGTGTGGCCGGCGCTCACCCCGCAACGCCTGCTGGCCGACCTGTTCGCCTCCTCCGAGCGCATCGAGTTCGCCGCCGAGTCGCTGCGCCCGCAGGACCGTGAGCTGCTGCTGCGCGTCGACGACCCGGCCGGGTGGACCGTCGCGGACGTGCCGCTGCTGGACGAGGCGGCCGAACTCCTCGGCGTGTTCGACGCGGCCGCGGCGGTGGCCGCGGTCGGCGGTGCCGCCGACGACGGGGGGTACGCCGCCGAGGTGCTGGACCTGCTCGGCGCCAACGACGACCTCGACCCCGAGGACGTCGGCCTGCACAGCATGGTCGGCATCGTCAATGCGGCCACGCTGGCCGGGCTGCACGAGGAGGTGGCCGCCTGGACGTCCACCGCCGAGCGGGCCGCCGCCGATCGGGAATGGACCTACGGGCACGTCATCGTCGACGAGGCGCAGGAGCTGTCCGCGATGGCCTGGCGGATGGTGATGCAGCGCTGCCCGATGAGGTCGATGACGCTGGTCGGTGACCTGGCCCAGACCTCCGACCCGGCCGGCGCGCTGTCCTGGTCGCGGATGCTGCGGCCGTACGCGCGCGGCGGCTTCCGGGTCGAGGAGTTGACCGTCAACTACCGCACGCCGGCGGAGATCATGACGATCGCCGAACCCGTGCTGTCCGCGATCGACCCGGAGCTGCGGGCGCCGCGGTCGGTGCGGGACACCGGGGTGTGGCCGGCCCACCGCCGGGTCGCGTCGGGTGACCTGGCCGCGCAGGTGGTCGACGTCGTGCGGGACGAGGACGACGAACCGGGCACGGTCGCGGTGATCGTCCCGCGGTCCCGCTTCACCGCCGTGGCCGAAGTGGTTGACCGAGCCCGGCGCGGCGGTCCCGCGGTGACGTCGGAGAACGCGCAACCGTCGCTGTTCGAGATGGTCGACTCCGTCACCGACCTGCGCCGGCACGTGGTGGTGCTGACCGTGATGCAGGTCAAGGGCCTGGAGTTCGACAGCGTGATCGTCGCCGACCCGGCCGGCATCATCGCCGAGTCCGACCGGGGCCTGTCCGACCTGTATGTCGCGCTGACCCGGACCACGCAGCGGCTCACCGTGCTGCACACCGGGGACCTGCCCGCGGTGCTCGGGCGCCTGCGCGAACCGGCCGCCTGACGCCGCCGACCCGTGCCCCACCCCATCGACTTGCCACCTTCGGCCCGTCTGGATCGATTCCGTAGGGCAGAGACCGGCAAGTCGAGCGCCCCGAGCCCGGCCGAGCAGGCGCGCCGACCGTGGGACCGCGCCGGCCGCGCGCGGGGCGCGCCGCGCCCCGCGCCCCGCGCCTACAGGATGTGCAGCATCTCCTGGTAGGTCGGCAGCGGCCAGGTGTCGTCGGCCACCAGGCCCTCCAGCTCGTCGGCGGCGGCGCGGACTGCGGCCATGGCCGGGATGAGCTTCTCCATCGCGTACACCGACTCCTCCATCGAGGACTCGCCGGCGTGGATGCCCAGCGCGGTCTCCAGGCCGGTGATCCCGCTGGTCAGCGCCCCGACCGAGGCGGTGATCGCGTCCAGGGTCGGCGAGTCGAAGGACATGCCGATGGCCTTGAGGTTCATCGCCGCACCGGCCAGCTCACCCTGGTAGCGGATGGCCGCCGGCAGGATCTTGGTCTTGGCGATCTCCAGGGTCTCCGACGCCTCGAGCATCACCGAGAGCGCGTACTGCTCCAGGTAGACCTCTAGCCGGCTGGCCAGCTCCCGGTTGGACAGGACGGCGTACTTCTCGAACAGGTCCTTGACGTCGGCCCGGTCGAACTGGGGCAGCGCGTCGACCGTGGTCTTGAGGTTGGGCAGGCCCCGCTCGGCCGCCTCCACCTGCCAGGCGTCGGCGTACCCGTCGCCGTTGAACACCACGGCGCCGTGCTCGGTGATGATGTCCTTGAGCACCTTCTGCACGGCGACGTCGAACTCGGTGCCGCCGGCGATCAGGGTCTCCAGCTCGGTGGCGATGAAGTCCAGCGAGTCGGCCAGGATCGTGTTGATCGCGACCATCGGGCCGGAGATCGACTGCGACGAGCCCGGCGCCCGGAACTCGAACCGATTGCCGGTGAAGGCGAACGGGCTGGTCCGGTTGCGGTCGCCCGGATCGGCCTTGAACGGCGGCAGGGTGTCGACGCCCAGGGTCAGCGTGCCGGCCGGCTTGGAGCCGGTCAGCGCGCCCGCGGCGATCTGGTCGAACACGTCGGCCAACTGCGCGCCCAGGAACACCGAGATGATGGCCGGCGGGGCCTCGTTGGCGCCCAACCGGTGATCGTTGCGGGCCGAGGCGACGACGGCCCGCAGCAGGCCGCTGTACTTGTGCACGCCGCGGATGACGGCCGCGCAGAACACCAGGAACTGGACGTTCTCGTGCGGGGTGTCGCCCGGGTTGAGCAGGTTGCCCTGGTTGCCGTTGCCGATGGAGAAGTTGACGTGCTTGCCCGAGCCGTTGACCCCGGCGAACGGCTTCTCGTGCAGCAGGCATTCCATGCCGTACCGCTGCGCCACCCGCTGCAGGGTGGTCATCATCAGCTGCTGGTGGTCGTGCGCCAGGTTGGCCTTCTCGAACAGCGGCGCGATCTCGAACTGGCCGGGGGCGACCTCGTTGTGCCGGGTCTTGGCCAGGATGCCCTGCTTGAACAACTCCCGGTCGACCTCGATCATGAACGCCAGCACCCGCTCGGGGATGGCGCCGAAGTAGTGGTCGTCGAACTGTTGGCCCTTGGCCGGCTTGGCCCCGAACAGGGTCCGGCCGCTGGACATCAGGTCCGGGCGGGAGAAGAAGAAGTGCCGGTCGATCAGGAAGTACTCCTGCTCGGCCCCGGCGTACGACACGACGGTGTCGATGTCTTGGTGGCCGAACAGGGCCAGCACCCGGGCGGCCTGCTTGCTCATCGCCTGCTGGCTGCGCAGCAGCGGGGTCTTCTTGTCCAGCGCCTCACCGGTCCAGGAGATGAACACGGTGGGGATGCACAGGGTGTTGCCGTTCGGGTTCTCCAGGATGTACGCCGGGCTGGTGACGTCCCAGCCGGTGTAGCCGCGGGCCTCGAAGGTGTTGCGGATGCCGCCGTTGGGGAAGCTGGAGGCGTCCGGCTCGCCCTGGATCAGGGTCTTGCCGGCGAATTCGGCCATGGACGTGCCGCTGTCCTCCGGGGACAGGAACGAATCGTGCTTCTCCGCGGTGAGCCCGGTCAGCGGGTAGAACACGTGGGCGTAATGCGACGCGCCGTTCTCCAGCGCCCAGTCCTTCATCGCCGAGGCGACGACATCGGCCACCGCGGGGTCGAGCGGCGTGCCCTTGTCGATCGTCGACATGACCGACTTGTAGATCGACTTGGGCAGCCGCGACTTCATCACGGCCGGGCTGAACGTGTTCTTGCCGAACAATTCGCCCAGCGGTTCGGTGAAATCCTTCTCGGGCACCTTGTAGCTGGTGACCGCATTGATCGCCTGACGACGCGACTGGCTACCGCTCATGCTGTGATCTCCCGGGATCCGGCCGACATGCCGTGCGCAGGTCGGTTTCACGCCGGCCACGGCCGGACGCGCGGAGACCGACGGTGCCAGCCAAGCGTCACGCGCGTGTTTCCAGGGCCTTATCGGCGGGAAAACCCTCGCCTGGCCATCCGGATCGGATAAGGAAGCGACAACCTACCAAGTCGCTGTTCGCGCTTGCCCGGCGACCCGGCTCAGCCCACCGGTCGTTGTCGAGGCTTGAGCCGGGTCGCGGGCATGGTCGGTGCGGGCAACGGGTGGCCCGGGTAACCGGCCACCCGTCCGAACCGCGTCACGGCCGCGTCCCCGGCGGTGAACGCCGCGATCTCGTCCTGCCACTCCCGCCGGAATTCGGCCACCTCCTCGTGGGTGCGCCCGATGAAGTTCCACCACATGAT
>Ga0247820_10002582_pt1 | contig 10163 bp, 6 predicted proteins | sample 13C_Glucose_Day1_2_FD_192480 | JGI IMG/M metagenome (GOLD analysis project Ga0247820, IMG submission 192480) | Soil microbial communities from agricultural site in Penn Yan, New York, United States - 13C_Glucose_Day14 | ecosystem: Environmental > Terrestrial > Soil > Agricultural land | place...
CATACCGGCACGTCAGCATAGAGCTGCTCGGCAAGGCGCTCGGCGAGCAGCTCTATGCTGACGTGCCGGTATGTTCGCTGCTGTCCGGCGGGCTGGATTCAAGCATTCTCACTGCCATGGCCCAGGGTAAGCTGCAGGCCGAGCATGGCGCTACGGTCAATTCGTTCTCGGTGGATTTTGTCGGCCAGGCCGAGCAGTTCCAGGCCGATAGCTTTCGCCCCGAGCGTGATGAGCCCTATGCGCTGGCCGCTGCCCAGTTCATTGGCAGCCAGCACCAGACTATCTTGATCGACAACCGCGAGCTGGTCGCAGGGCCCGCGCGCGAGGCGGTGTACCGGGCCAACGATTCGGCCAATACCTTCGGTGACGTCGATACCTCGCTGTACCTGCTGTTCAAGGCGATTCGCGGGCATTCCACGGTGGCGATCTCCGGTGAAGCGGCCGATGAGGTGTTTGGCGGCTATGCCTGGTTCCGCGATCCCCAGGCGATTGCCGCGCCGCGCTTGCCTTGGCTGTCGCGCATGCAACTGCTGCAAGCCGACCTGATCAACCCTGAGTTCAATCGCTTGTGCGACTTTGCCGGGTATCAGGACAGCGCCTACCACCAGGCGTTGGACCGGGTCGAGCATCTGCCCGGCGACAGCCCGCACGAGCGAAGGATGCGGGAGATCTGCCACCTGCACCTGCATCACTGGCTGCCGATCCTGCTCGATCGCAAGGACCGTTTGAGCATGGCCGCAAGCCTTGAGGTGCGAGTGCCGTATACCGACCACGAATTGGTGGAGTACGTCTATAACGTGCCCTGGTCGATCAAGGGCAAGGATGGCCAGGAGAAGTGGCTGCTCAAGCAGGCCTGTGCCGACTTGCTGCCTGCTGCGGTGCTGGAGCGCAAGAAAAGCCCTTACCCGACCTCAGCCAACCTGGCGTATGAGCGGTTCTTGCGTGATCGCATCCGGCTGCTGCTGAGCGATTCACACAGCCCGGTGTTCCAGGTCATCGACCGCGCCCAGCTGGCGGCGCAGCTCAACCAGGCGCAGGGGTACTTCAACTCGCAGCTACGCCGCAACAACCTGGAAACGGCCTTGGCGCTGGATGCCTGGATGCGCCTGCATGGGCTAGCGGTGTAGTTCGCGGCGCACGATCTCTTCCTGGGTAGCGAGGTCCAGCAGGGTATCGCTGAAGCGCTTCGGCGCGCCCAGGTCGAGCATCGAGATGAAGCTGCCCAGGGCAGGGGAGGCGTTCTGGCTGTTCCAGTTCATGTACAGGCCCATGCTCGGATTGGGCTGTTCATTGACCGGCTTGATCGGGCGGAACAGCACCCGGTCGCGCAGGGTCGAGTGGGCGATCGACTCTGGCACCAGCGCCACCCCGAAGCCACACGCGACCAGGCCGATCAGGGTATGGATCTGGCCAGCTTCCTGCACCACCTTGGGGTAGAAACCGGCCGCTTCGCACAGGGCCATCAGCTGGCTGAAGTAACCATTGCCCAATACCTGCGGGGTGAAAACGAAATCTTCCTCGGCAAAATCTCGCAGATCGACCATCGACTGGCGGGCTTTTTCATGATGGGCCGGCAAGGCCATCACGATCTGCTCGTTAAGGATCAAGCGCGATTCGATCAGGTCCGGCGGCATCGGCAGCTTGCGCATGAAGGCGATGTCCGCTTCGCCGGCTATCAGCGCCGTGGCCTGGGAGGCCGAGGGCATTTCGCGGATGGTCAGGCGCACGTTGGGGTAGGTTTCGCGAAAGCGCCGCAGCGAATTGAGCAGTGATTCGTAGTAAGCGATGGAAATGGCCGTGATGGTCAGCTTGCCGCAGATACCCTCGGAGACATTGCGCGCATACTCGATGCCTTCTTCGAGCTCCTTGAGGGTGCGATACGCGGTTTCCAGGAAAGCCATCCCGGCCGCTGTGAGCTTGACCCCGCGCTTGTTGCGCAGGAACAGGCTGAAGCCAAGCTTCTCCTCGAGTCGGTTGATCGCTTGGCTCAGGGGCGGTTGCGCCATGTGCAGGCGAATGGCTGCCTTGTGAAAGTGCAGCTCCTCGGCCACGGCGATGAACTGCCTGAGCAAACGTGTCTCGATCATTCTACGTTCCTTCATCGAGTCGAACTGGTGCCAGGTCGGCGACGGGCGCCGGCCATTCCTGCAAGCGCGCCATCATAGAGTGTGACTTGGCCATGCAGAAGCCTCTAGACGAGGGCTTTTCCTATCTAAACGCACAGGTCTTAAAGCCTGCTTCATCCAATTGATAATCTTCGGTGATATCCAGGAGATATCAAGGTTGCATGCTTTTAGTATTAAGTCATTGATTTTTTTATTGTTATGGTTCGTGGATAAGAATCGGAGGGGATTCGACGATGTCATTCACGAACAAGGTCGCCATTGTCACCGGTGGCGGCCAGGGGCTGGGGCTTGAGTATGCCAAGGCGTTGCTGGCCCAGGGCGCCCGCGTGGTTGTCAGTGACCTGGGCACTGATCGCGTAGGCGAAGGTGAGAATCAAGCGCTGGTGACTGAGGCGGTCAGCGCCTTGCAGGCCGCCGGCGGGCAGGTGGTGGCGCATATTGGCCACCTGGATGATGAAGCGGGCTGCCAGCAGCTGGTGGAGCTGGCCATCGAACAGTTCGGCGCCTTGGACATTCTGATCCACAACGCCGGTTGGGTCGGCTACCAGGATATCGAAGACCAGCAAGAGGCATTCCTTGAGCGCGCCCTGGGCATCAGCGTGCACGCACCGGTGTGGCTGGCCAAGCATGCCTGGAAGCACCTCAAGCGTTCCGCCGCGCCGCGGGTGGTGCTGACCACCTCGGACCGGGCAATGTACCAGCGCTATGCCCAGCCAGGGTTGGTGGCCTATGCCGCCGGCAAGATGGCCCAGGTCGGCATCATGAACGCGCTGAGCATGGAGGGCCTGGAGCACGGCATTCTGGTCAATGCGATCTCGCCGGTGGCCAAGACCCGCATGTGGGGCGTAACCCAGCCGCCAGAAGACCTCAAGCCCGAGTGGGTCACCCCTGGCGTGCTGTACCTGGCCAGCGACTTGTGCCGCGACACCGGGTATATCCTGCGCGCCAGCAATGGCCAGTTCACCGCCACGCGCTTTTGCGAGAACAGCGGCGTCAATTATCCCCGCGACCTGGCCCGGGTCGAAGCGGGCAGCCTGAACGAGGTGGCCGAGCGCTGGAGCCGCATCAAGGAGTGTCACTACGTGCCGACCAAGGTCGCCCGAACCCGTGCCGATCTGGGTGAGAGTCCGGTTTGGGATGAACGAAACGGGCAGCTGTACTTCGTCGATATCTCTGGTGGCCGGATCAATCGGCTGCGCCCGGGTGGCGAGGTAGAGGAAGTGTATGCGTCGGCTGCACGTATCGGCGCCCTGGCCCTGACAGACAAGGGCAACCTGATCTTTACCGAAGATGCCAGTGCAGCACTGCTCGATGTGGCGCAAGGCAAGGTGCGCCAGTATTCGGCGCCGGTGCATCATCGCTCAAGCTACCGTTTCAACGACGGCGCCTGTGATCCGCAGGGGTATTTCGTCACCGGCCTGATGGATGAAGGCCCCAGCGGCAAGACCGGCGCGCTGTATCGTTTTGACCGTGAGTTGCATGCCGAGGTGATTCAGCGCGACCTGTCTCTGCCCAACGGCCTGGCCTGGAGCGAGGACGGCCAGACCCTGTTCTTCGTCTGTTCGGTTGCCCGCAGGATCTACCGCGCTCAATACCTGCCCGACGGCACGATGGGCGAGGCCACCCTGTTTGCTGAAACCCCGGCCGAGCTGGGCCGCCCGGACGGCATCGCCCTGGACCGCGAGGGTGGCCTGTGGGTGTGCCAGTTCAATGGCAGTTGCCTGTTGCGTTACGATCGCGAGGGCCACCTGAGCGATCAGGTGCTGATGCCGGTACCGCGCCCGACCAGCTGCTGCTTTGGCGGCGAGGGGCTCGATACCCTGTACATCACCACCGCGCGCTTTGGCATGGCGCCGGCGCAGCTGGTCGACTATCCGGATGCCGGCGATCTGTACATGATTCGCCCCGAGGTGCCGGGGGTGGCGCGTCACCTGTTCAAGGAATGAGGCGCTTGTCCTGGCTGCGCGGCAGGACCAAGGTCAGGCCGACACCGGCTTCGTTCTGGATATGCTCGATGCGCATACAAGCGGCAAGTGGGAAGTGGCAAGTAGCAAGTAGCAAGTAGGAGCAACTGTCTTGTTGTGGAAGATGGTCTTGAGGTCTTGAGTCGGGAGCTTATCCATTCTTTGTAGCGACGCTAGCGGCCCCTTCCGCCTTTACGGCGGCTTACTTTTCTCTTGGGAAAAGTAAGCAAAACCGCTCGCTCCTGCATCCGGCCCTACGCTGCGCTTCGGGTTCCCTCGCTGCGGGCTTGCTCCCGGGAGGACCTCGCTGTACGGCCTCTCCTGGGCCGCAGCGCTTGACGGCCATCCATGGCCGTCACCTCCCTTCGCAAGCCCTCCGCTCGGCCTCCTGACGTCGCAAAGTTAGTGGCGGTGCCTGGGCTGGCGTTATCTGGCGATAGTGGCATTTGTGCTGGATGCTCCGACCTCTTCACGGGCACGCCCGCACAGGTACCGCACAATTCTCCCGGCTGACGGTGAGCCAGCTCCCACTGCACCCACTGCTATCGCGCGCCGATGCTTGCGCGGACATCACTGTCCGGCGGCGTCCATCATCCGCTGCAACGCGGCGTAATCGGCATGGCTCACCGGCACCAAACCGCTGGCTTCCTGGGAGGCAACGAACCCCGCCAGTGCCTGTGGGTCGTCCAACATGGCATTGCGAATCCGTGCCTTGGTCGCTGGGCACAGGCTGGCACTGAATACATACGGGTCGTAGTGAATCGGCTGCGAACGCCACAGTACCTGCAGCCGTTCAGGCTTGATTGCATGACCGGCCAGATACGCATCGGCACGTTCGCTGGCGACGAATGCGGCATCGACGCGACCGTCCAATAGCGCCTCCAGAGCGTTGTCATGGTTGCCGGCATACACCAGCGCGCCAAAGTAACGTGGTAGCGCCAGGCCCACTGTGGCGGCGAACTCGACGCTGGGCACCAGGCTGCCTGAAGTGCTGGCCGGGTCGCTCAGCGCGACCCGCTTACCGCGCAGGCTGTCGATTTGTTCAGGCCCATCGGCGCGGGTCAGCAGCAGTGCCTGGTAGTAGTTGCCCGCCGGGGTATAGGTGCCGGCGCTGAGGGTGAAGCTGGCGAAGGGCTCGATGCGCGGGTCGCGACGCTGGGCCAGGACGTAGGAGGCCGGGCCGAGCCGGGCAATATCGGCACCGCCGGAGACGATCGCATCGACCACGCTTTCATAGGAAGAGGCGATCACCAGCTCCACCGGCACACCGGTTGCCTGGCTCAAACGGTCGATCAGTGGCTGGTGTTCACGCTGCATGTCTTGCGCGCTCTTGATCGGGATCACCGCCAGGCGCAACGCACGAGGGCTGCAGTCGGCCTGGGCGTGACCGATAAGGCTCAGGGCCAGGCTCAGCGCGGCCAGCGCCTTGGCTACACGCATGCTTTGACCTCGAGGCTTCTGAACGGTGGATAGTCTTGCAGTTGAGCGACCGACAACGGCCGGCTGAAGTGATAACCCTGGGCAATGTCGCAACCGGCAAGCTTCAGGCACACCACCTGCTCGCGGGTTTCGACGCCTTCAGCAACCACTTCCAGGCCCAGGCGCTTGGCCAGGATGATGGTCGAAGAAACGATCGGGCTGTCGTCGTGGCTGTTGCACAGTGGTGCGATCAACGCACGGTCGATTTTCAGCTTGCTCAGCGGCAGAGAGTGCAGATGGGCAAAACCTGCGTAGCCGCGGCCGAAATCGTCCAGGCTGATGCCGATACCTGCCGCGCGCAAGCGGTGCAGGTGGTCGACGGCGGCGCCTTCGGGGTCGAGCACGGTGGTTTCGGTGATCTCCAGCTCCAGCCGTTGCGGGGCAATTTGCAGGCGCTTGAGCTCGGCGAGCAGGCGCTCGCTGAAATCGCCCTGGCGCAGTTGTAGCGCTGAGACATTCACCGCCAGGCGCGAATCGAGGTCGCGTTGGCGCCAGCGCACCAGTTCCTCGCAGGCCAGGCGCAGCACTTCCCAGCCCAGCTCGACGATAAAGCCGCTGCGCTCGGCAACGCCAATGAACCGGTCGGGGTAAAGCAGGCCGAACTCGGGGTGGTCCCAGCGCACCAGAGCCTCGTAACCCAGCACTTGCAGGGTATCCAGGCGAATCTGCGGCTGATAATGCAACACGAACTGGCGCTCGGCCAATGCGCTGCCAAAGGCCTGTTCGAGGGTGAAGGCCTGGATGTCGCTCAGGTTCAACGAGGGATCGAAGAAGCGGTATTGGGCACGTCCGGCTTGCTTGGCCGAATACATGGCCGCGTCCGCGCAGCGGATCAGTGCGTCGATGTCCTGGCCATCGCGCGGGCAGATACTGACGCCGACGCTGGGGCTGGTGTTGACCTCCTGGCCATCCAGGGCATAGGTGGCAGAGAGCTTTTGCACCAATGTGCGCACCCAGGTGTTGATCTGTTCTTCACTGCGTTCCCCGGCCAGCAGCACCACGAACTCGTCACCGCCAAAGCGCGAGGCTTCGTCGCCGGGTTCAAGCAGGCGCTGGATGCGCCCGGCGACCGCTTGCAACAGCAGGTCGCCAATGCGGTGGCCAAGCGAGTCGTTGATCGATTTGAAGCGATCCATGTCGATGAACAGGATTGCCATCAGGCGGCGTTTGCCACGTTGCCGGCTGAGGGTCTGGGTAGCTACTTCGACGAACTGGCGGCGATTGTGCAGGCCGCTAAGGTGATCGGTAGCTGCCGCATGGCTGCTGCGCCGGTGCTCGTCTTCCAGGCGCTCGATCAGCTCATGGTTGACCTGCTGGGCCTGCTCCAGCGCACTGAAGGCTTCCTGGCGCTTGCCCAGCAGGCGCAGGCTCCAAGCGAGGCTGGCGAGGATCATCAGGGTCATGCACAGGTTCAGCCAGAATTGGCCTTCGTAGGTCAGTGCCGACGGGGTGAGGATTTCTTCATAGCGCTGGCTGACCACGATGCTGAAACCGCGATCAGCCACGCGCCGATACAGGCTCTGGTAGGGCCCTTCGGCGGCATATTGGGTCAGCACCCCGGTGTCATCGCCGGTATCTGGCAGGTCGGGCATCAATGTGTCGCCGGCCACCACTACGCCGCTGGTGTCGATCCGCAAGCGCTCCTGGCCATCATCCTGCAGCAGCCGCATCAGCCCGCTGCGGCCCAGGTCGATGTGTTGAAACAGCACCGCCAGGTAGCCGATGTCCAGTTGCACCACCAGGATAGTGTCGATCTCGCGCCCCGGCAGATCAGTCAGGGGCAGCAGGAAGGGCAGGCGCCAGTCGGGCAGGGCGGAGGGATTGTCACTCGCCGCGATGCGCGGCAGGAACGGCTTGAAGCCGTAGCGCGAGACGTGGTTTTTCAGCTGCTCCAGCCACTCATCAGGCAGGCGCTGGACTTCGTCGCCATGGCTGGCCGAGACCAGCTGTCCGTGCCGGTCATATAGGCTCATGCGCTTGAATACGGGGTCTTCAGCCAGAATCCGCGCCAGGCTGAAGCTGCCTTGGCGCAGCGCTTTCATATCGTCCTGGGTACCGCGGCCAACTGCCTGGGCGCGATCGACCAATTGGCGCAGGCTCTCGGCGACGATACTGGCAAGGTTCAGGTGCTCGGCCGCTTTGGCTGACAAAGCGCCCTGGCGGGCGGCGTGTTTCTGGGTGAAGTGCAGGCCCCAGAGAAATGCCAGGGTCGCGGCGCACAGCACCAGGATCAGAATCGGCAGAAGGCCTGCGGAGGATGATGTTCGGCGGATCACTGCTGGTGGTTCCCGACCCTGGGTAATGCTCGGAAAATACGACAGGCAGATGACAGCTGGATGACTAATGGCACTTTGCTTTCATTTTTTCTACCGAGCGCGCAGCCATAGGCTCACAACGCCTATGGCTGCGCATTGATCAACCGCGCACGAACGCCAACAGATCGGCGTTGATCACATCGGCATGGGTGGTCGGCATGCCATGCGGGTAGCCCTGGTAGGTCTTCAAGATGCCGTTGCTGAGCAGTTCTGCCGAGCGCGGGCCGGAGTTTTCGTAGGGCACGATCTGGTCGTCATCGCCATGCATGACCAGCACCGGGATGGTGATGCGCTTGAGATCCTCGGTGAAGTCGGTCTGCGAGAAGGCAACGATGCCGTCATGGTGAGCCTTGGCCGAGCCCATCATGCCCTGGCGCCACCAATTGAGGATGACCCCTTCGGCAGGCTCGGCCCCAGGTCGGTTGTAGCCGTAGAACGGGCCGGCGGGCACATCGTGGAAAAACTGCGCGCGGTTGGTCGCGGTTTGCACCTGGAAGTCGTCGAATACCGACTTGGGCAGCCCACCCGGATTAGCCTCGGTCTTGACCATCAGCGGGGGCACCGCTGCAATCAGCACGGCTTTGGCAACCGGATCCTTGGGGTGACGGGTGATATAGCGCACCACCTCGCCGCCGCCGGTGGAGTGGCCGACATGCACCGCGCCCTGCGTCCCCAGGTGCTCGACCACAGCGGCGACGTCATCGGCGTAGTGGTCCATGTCGTGTCCATCCCAGACCTGGCTGGAGCGCCCGTGTCCGCGCCGGTCATGGGCGACCACGCGAAAGCCTTGGCCAAGGAAGAACAGCAATTGCGCATCCCAGTCATCGGCGCTCAGCGGCCAGCCATGGTGGAAGTGGATCACCTGGGCGTCGCGTGGTCCCCAGTCTTTGTAGAAAATCTCGACCCCATCTTTAGTTGTGACGTATCCCATGCTCGCGTCTCCTGTATCAAAGGGTGGCGTGGTGACCGACATCCACCGCACAGCCTGAGCCGGTTGAACCCTCGGTCGCCTATCCAGCGTAGGACTAAAGTCAGCTTCAAGGTCTGAGAATTTTCCGAAGGTGCGGCATCAGTAGTGGTAACTGGGCATACGGCACAAAAAAACAGGCCCATGACGGGCCTGTGAGGAAAGCACCATGCCTGCTTACAGCGTTTCGATACTGCGCGGCGCCATGAAGTACAGCCAGATCAGCGCCAGGAAGTACATGGCCGGAATCAGGGTGAACAACACCGCATAGTTGTTATGGGTTGCAGTCAGCACGCTGCCCACGATCTGGGTCATGAACATCCCACCAATGGCCGCGCACATGCTGGCGAAGCCGAACACCGAGCTGATCAGATGCTTGGGCGTGTAGTCCATAAGCAGGCTCCAGATATTCGCCGTCCAGGCCTGGTGCGCGCCAACCGCCACCGCGATGGCCAGTACCGCAATCCACAGGCCACTGGCGTGCGCGGCAAAGGTCACGCTGAGCATGGTGCAGGCGAAAATCAGCAGCGAGATCAGCCGCGCGCGGATGGCCCGTACGCCGCGACCGATCAACCAGGAAGACAGGATGCCGCCGCCGATGCTGCCGAAATCAGCGGTCAGCCAGATCAGAATCAGCGGGATGCCCATCTGGGTAACGCTGATGCCCAAGTCGTACTGCTGATTGAGAAACGGCGGCAGCCAGTACAGATAGAACCAGAACACCGGGGCGGTGATCGAGTACGCCACGGCGAAGGCCCAGGTCCCGCGCATGCGCAGGATGCGCTTGAAGGGTACCCGGCGCGCCTCTGGCTCGACGTCCTGCTGGATGTAGTCCAGTTCGCTCTGGCGCACCCGCGGGTGCTGCTCAGGGTCGAAGTATTTCAGCCCCCAGAACACCAGCCAGACCAGGCCCAGGCACCCCATGGCGATGAACGCGGCTTGCCAGCCCCAGGCGGCGAGGATCAGCGGCAGCAGCGCCGGGGTGACCATGGCGCCGACGTTGGTGCCGGCGTTGAACAGGCCGGTGGCAATCGCCCGTTCGCCAGCGGGGAACCACAGCCGCGTGGTCTTGACGCAAGCGGGGTAATTGGCCGCTTCAGTCAGGCCAAGGATGAACCGGCAAACCATGAACCCCGCCGCCGAGGTCGCCAAGCCGTGGGCGCCCGTGGCAAGGCTCCAGAGCAACACGGCGGCAAAGAACGCACGCTTGACGCCTACTTTGTCGATCAGCCGGCCTTGCAACAAAAAGCCGATCGCATAGCCGACCTGGAACCAGAAGTTGATGGTGGCGTAGTCCATCGCCGTCCAGCTC
>Ga0247820_10002583_pt1 | contig 10160 bp, 9 predicted proteins | sample 13C_Glucose_Day1_2_FD_192480 | JGI IMG/M metagenome (GOLD analysis project Ga0247820, IMG submission 192480) | Soil microbial communities from agricultural site in Penn Yan, New York, United States - 13C_Glucose_Day14 | ecosystem: Environmental > Terrestrial > Soil > Agricultural land | place...
GGCGGGGATTAGTTCCAGCCGGGCGATCGGACCGACCACGATGGCGCGCGACAGCTGCACCACGATGCCGCGCGCGCCGGGCGAATAGCGCTGCACGTCCAGGTCGTGCGGACGCACGTAGGCGAAGGCCTTGGCGTTCTCCACGTCGGCATGCTCGGGCGCGTCCAGCTGCAGCCCTTCCAGGTGCACCTCGCCCTGGTGGGCGCGGCCGTGGAACATGTTGACGTCGCCCAGGAAGCCGTAGACGAAGGGGCTGGCCGGATGGTCCCAGACATCCTGGGGCGACCCCACCTGCTCCACCCGGCCGGCGTTCATCAGCACCACCCGGTCGGCCACTTCCAGCGCTTCTTCCTGGTCGTGCGTGACGAAGATGCTGGTGACGTGCAGCTCGTCGTGCAAGCGGCGCAGCCAGCGGCGCAGCTCCTTGCGCACCTTCGCGTCCAGCGCGCCGAACGGCTCGTCCAGCAGCAGCACCTTGGGTTCGACCGCCAGCGCGCGGGCCAGCGCGATGCGCTGGCGCTGGCCGCCCGACAGCTGCGCCGGGAACCGATCCGCCAGCCAGTCCAGCTGCACCAGGCCGAGCAGCTCGTGCACCTTCTGCTTGATCTGCGCTTCGCTCGGACGCTGGCCGCGCGGCTTGACGCGCAGGCCGAAGGCGACGTTCTCGAACACGGTCATGTGGCGGAACAGCGCGTAGTGCTGGAACACGAAGCCGACCTGGCGCTCGCGCACGTGCACGTCGGTCGTGTCCTCGCCGGCGAACAGGATGCTGCCGCTGTCGGCCGTCTCCAGCCCCGCGATGATCCGCAGCAGCGTGGTCTTGCCGCAGCCCGAGGGGCCCAGCAGCGCGAGCAGCTCGCCCGAGGCGATGTCGAGCGACACGTTGCGCAGCGCGTGGAAGTCGCCGAATGTCTTGCTGACGTTTCTGATTTCGATGCTCATCGCGATTTCCTTGATCAGGCCGCGGCCGGCCGCTCGGGCGGCAGCTCCGCCGCCGCGTTCATCTGCCGCTCGTGCTGCCACTCGGCCAGGCTCTTGATCGCCAGCGTCACCAGCGCCAGCAGGGCCAGCAGCGAGGCCACGGCGAAGGCGGCCACCGACTGGTATTCGTTGTAGAGGATCTCCACGTGCAGCGGCATGGTGTTGGTCTGCCCGCGGATGTGGCCCGACACCACCGACACCGCGCCGAACTCGCCCATGGCGCGCGCGTTGCACAGGATCACGCCGTAGATCAGGCCCCACTTGATGTTGGGCAGCGTCACGTGCCGGAAAGTCTGCCAGCCGCTCGCGCCCAGCACGATGGCGGCCTGCTCCTCCTCGTTGCCCTGCGCCTGCATCAGCGGGATGAGCTCCCGCGCGATGAAGGGGAACGTCACGAAGATGGTCGCCAGCACGATGCCCGGCACGGCGAACACGATCTTGATGTCGTGCTCCGCCAGCCAGGGCCCGAACCAGCCCTGCGCGCCGAACACCAGCACGTAGATCAGGCCCGCCACCACCGGCGACACCGAGAACGGCAGGTCCACCAGCGTCGTGAGGAAGGCCTTGCCGCGGAACTCGTACTTGGCGATGCACCAGGCCGCCGCGATGCCGAACACCAGGTTCAGCGGCACGGCGATGGCGGCGGTGATCAGCGTCAGGCGGATGGCGGACCAGGCGTCCGGTTCCTTCAGCGCCTCGGCGTACGCGCCCCATCCCTTGCGCAGCGCCTCGGTGGCCACCGCGGCCAGCGGCAGCACGAGGAACAGGAACAGGAAGGCCAGCGCCAGCCCGATCAGCGTGCGGCGCACCCACGCCGTTTCGGTCGTGATGATCCGTTGGTTGGCAAGGTTGCTCATGCGCCCGCCCTCCTGCGCTGCCACGCCTGCAGCGCGTTGATCACCAGCAGCAGCACGAACGAGAGGACCAGCATCACCGTCGCGACCGCCGTGGCGCCCGCGTAGTCGTACTGCTCCAGCTTGCCGATGATGATCAGCGGCGTGATCTCGGAAACCATGGGCATGTTGCCGGCGATGAAGATCACCGATCCGTACTCACCCACCGCGCGTGCGAAAGCCATCGCGAAGCCGGTCAGCAGCGCCGGCAGGATCGCCGGCAGGATCACGCGCGAGAAGGTCTGCCAGCGCGTCGCGCCCAGGCACATCGCGGCTTCCTCCAGCTCGCGCTCCGTGTCCTCCAGCACCGGCTGCACCGTGCGCACCACGAACGGCAGGCCGATGAAGATCAGCGCGATCACCACGCCGTTCGGGTTGAAGGCCAGCTGGATGCCCAGCGGCTCGAGGTACTGGCCGATCCAGCCGTTGCCGGCCAGCAGCGCGGTGAGCGAGATGCCGGCCACGGCGGTGGGCAGCGCGAACGGCAGGTCCACCAGGGCGTCGACGATCTTCTTGCCCGGGAAGCTGTAGCGCACCAGCACCCACGCCACCAGCAAGCCGAAGAACACGTTGACGATGGCGGCCAGGAACGAAGCGCCGAACGTGAGCCGGTAGGACGCCACGACACGCGGCGAGCTGACGGCGGCCCAGAACTGGTCCCAGCTCAGGGTGAAGGTCTTGAAGACCAGCGCCGACAGCGGGATGAGGACGACGAGGCTCAGGTACAGCAGCGTGTACCCGAGCGTGAGGTTGAAGCCCGGCAGCACCCTGCGCGCGGCGCCGCGGCGCGAAGGCGCCGCCGACCCCGGCAGGGCCGCCGGAAGGCTGGCGGCGGTCCCGGCCATTACTTGACCGTGTAGATCTTGTCGAACTGGCCGCCGTCGTTGAAGTGCACCTTCTGCGCTTCAGACAGGGAACCGAACAGCTCCTGCACGGTGAACAGCTTGACGGGCTTGAAGGTCTGGGCGTACTTGGCCAGCACCTTCTGGTTGCGCGGGCGGATCGAGTGCTTGGCGGCGATCTCCTGGCCCTCTTCCGTGTACAGGAAGTCCAGGTAGGCCTTGGCCAGGTCGCCGGTGCCCTTCTTGGCGGTGGTGCGCTCGACGACGGCCACCGGGTTCTCGGCGACGATGCTGATGGACGGATAGACCACGTCCACCTTGCCCTTGCCGAACTCACGGTTGACCGACTCGACCTCCGATTCGAACGTGATCAGCACGTCGCCGGTGTTGCGCTGCAGGAAGGCGGTGGTGGCGTCGCGGCCGCCGCGGGCCAGCACCGGCACGTTCTTGTACAGCTTGGACAGGAACTCCTGCGCCTGCTGGTCGGTGCCGCCGCTTTTCTTGATGTAGCCCCAGGCCGCCAGGTACGCGTAGCGGCCGTTGCCGCCGGTCTTGGGGTTCACCACCACGACCTTGACGTCGGGGCGCACCAGGTCCTGCCAGTCCTTGACGCCCTTGGGATTGCCCTCGCGCACCAGGAACAGCATGGTGGACGTGGTCGGCGCCGCGTTGTCGGGGAAGCGCTTGGCCCAGTCCTTGGCCACCACGCCGCGCTCGGCCAGGAACTCGACGTCGGTGGTGGTGTTCATCGTCACCACGTCGGCATCCAGGCCATCGGCCACGGCGCGCGCCTGGGCGCTGGAGCCGGCGTGCGACTGCTCGACCTTCACGTCCTTGCCGGTGGTCTTCTTGTAGTACGGCACGAACGCCGCGTTGATGTCCTTGTAGAACTCGCGCGCCACGTCGTACGAGACGTTCAGCAGCGACTGCTGGGCGGAAGCGAACGAACTGGCGGCCAGCGCCAGGGAAGCGAGAGCGATCTTGAACTTGGAGCTTTTCATGTCTGTCGATTACCGGTTGGGCTGGGGCGTCAGGCGCAGGTAGGGGCGCAGCGCGCGGAAGCCCTTGGGGAAACGCCGGGCGATCTCGGCCGGGTCCTGCAGGCTGGGCAGGATCACCACCTCGTCGCCGTCCTGCCAGTTGGCGGGCGTGGCGACCTTGTGGCCGTCGGTCAGCTGCAGCGAGTCGATGACGCGCAGGATCTCGTCGAAGTTGCGGCCGGTGCTGGCCGGATAGGTCAGCGTCAGGCGGATCGTCTTCTTCGGGTCGATCACGAACACGCTGCGCACGGTGGCGTTGGCCAGCGAGTTCGGATGGATCATGTCGTACAGCGTGACCACCTTGCGGTCGGCGTCGGCCAGGATCGGGAAGTTGACCGTGGTGTTCTGGGTCTCGTTGATGTCGCCCACCCACTGGTGGTGCTGCTCGACCGGATCCACGCTCACGGCGATCGGCTTGACGCCGCGGCGCGCGAACTCACCGCCCAGCGCGGCCGTCTTGCCCAGCTCGGTGGTGCACACCGGCGTGAAGTCCGCGGGATGCGAGAACAGCACCACCCAGGAATCCCCCGCCCACTGGTGGAAGGAGATCGGACCCGCGGTGGAGTCCTGCTGGAAATCGGGAGCGGTATCGCCCAAGCGCAGCGTCGCCATTGATCTGATCCGAATAAGAGGAGCAGAAATTGTGCGGTCGCGGTTATGAAAACCCAACGAATCTTCCGTTGTTTGCTTATTCCCACTCCCCCAGGCCCCGCCTAGAGGAGAGGACGCAGTTCCCGTGCCGCGTCATGCAGCAGAGGCAGCACCTCGCGGCCGAGCACCGGCGGCTGCACGCGCTCCAGCCGGGTCACCACGTTGAGCGCGGCCACGACGCGTCCTTCCAGGTTGCGCAGCGGCACGGCCGCGGCGTGCACGCCCAGCTCATGCTCTTCGCTGGCGACGCACCAGTCCTGCTGGCGCACCTGGTCGATCACCTGGCGCAGCTGTTTGGGATCGATCACCGTGTGGGCGGTCAGGCGCGGCAGTTCGCGCCCCTTGAGCCAGGCGCTGAACTCGGCCTTCGGCTTGGCGGCCAGCAGCACGCGCCCGGTCGAGGTGGCATGGGCCGGCAGCCGGGCGCCCAGGTGCAGCCCGTAGGCCAGCATGCGGGTCGGACCGCTGCGCGCGACGATCACGACCTGGTCGCCGTCGAGCACCACGGCCGAGAAAGCCTCCGTCGTGCGCGCGGCCAGCCGGTCCAGCGTGGGCTGCAGCGCGCGCGGCAAGCGCGACGACGCCAGGTAGCTGCCGGAAAAGCGCAGCACCTTGGGGGCCAGCCAGAAATAGCTGCCATCGGTTTCCAGGTAGCCCAGGTGCGTCAGCGTCAGCAGGTGGCGCCGCGCCGCCGCGCGCGTGAGGCCCGCGCGCTGCGCCGCCAGCGTGGCGTTCAGGCGCTGGCGCTCGGTGTCGAAGCTCTCCAGCACGGCGAGGCCCTTGGCCATGCCTTCGATGAAATCGGCGCGGGCGATCATGGTGGGGAGGGCGTGCGCGATCATCGCGCAAGCGGCGCAATCATCGCACAAAGGCCGCGCCCTCCGCTCGCGGCGCCGCCCGTGCGCGCCTAAGCTGCGCGCTGACAGAGAACGAGGAGACAGCGCCATGCGCAAGACCCAGATCGCCATCATCGGCGCCGGCCCGTCGGGCCTGCTGCTCGGCCAGCTGCTGCACAAGGCCGGCATCGACAACATCATCCTGGAGCGCCAGACCGCAGACTACGTGCTGGGCCGCATCCGCGCGGGCATCCTGGAGCAGGTCACGGTGGACCTGATGGACGAGGCGGGCATCGGCGAGCGCGTGCACCGCGAAGGCATCGTGCACCACGCCATCGAGCTGGTGTTCCGCGGCGAGCGGCATCCGATCGAGGTGGACCGCCTCACCGGCGGCAAGGTGGTCACGGCGTATGGCCAGACCGAGCTCACGCGCGACCTGATGGAAGCGCGCCAGGCCGAGGGCCTGCCCACCGTCTACGAAGCCGCCGACGTCAGCCTGCACGGCCTGGACGGCGACAAGCCGGTCGTGCGCTGGCGCCACGGCGGCCAGGACCACGAGCTGCAGTGCGACTTCATCGCCGGCTGCGATGGCTACCACGGTGTCTCGCGCGCCACGGTGAAGGACAAGGTCACCGAATACGAGAAGGTCTACCCCTTCGGCTGGCTGGGCGTGCTGGCCGACGTGCCGCCCGTCTCGCCCCACGCCATCGTGTACGGCAACAGCGAGCGCGGCTTCTCGCTGTGCTCCATGCGCAGCCTCACGCGCAGCCGCTACTACGTGCAGTGCCCGGTCGACGACAAGGTCGAGGACTGGTCCGACGAGCGCTTCTGGGACGAACTCAAGCGCCGCGTCGATCCGCACCTGGCTTCGAACATCATCACGGGCCCGTCGATCGAGAAGAGCATCGCGCCGCTGCGCAGCTTCGTCGCCGAGCCGATGCGCTTCGGCCGCCTGTTCCTGGCCGGCGACGCCGCCCACATCGTGCCGCCCACCGGCGCCAAGGGCCTGAACCTCGCGGCCAGCGACGTGAAGTACCTGTCCTCCGCCTTCATCGAGCACTACCGCGAGCGCAGCGCCGTGGGCATCGACCACTACTCGGCGCGCGCGCTGCAGCGCGTGTGGAAGGCCGAGCGGTTCTCGTGGTGGCTGACGTCGCTGATGCACCGCTTCCCGGACATGAGCGCGTTCGACCAGCGGCTGCAGGAAGCGGAACTCGAGTACGTGGTGCACTCGCAGGCCGCGTCCACGGCGCTGGCGGAGAACTACGTCGGCCTGCCGCTCTGAGCGCCCCGCTCTGCTAGCCTGCGGGACATGACCGCCCCGCCCCGTCCGCTCGCCCAGGTCCGCATCCTCAGCCTGGCGCTCAACCTCCCCGGCCCGGCCGCGCTGATGCGCTGCCGCCGCATGGGTGCGCAGTGCACGAAGGTCGAGCCGCCCACGGGCGACCCGATGAAGCACTACAGCCCGGCGGCCTATGCCGAGCTGCACGAAGGCGTGAAGGTGCTGGAGGCCGACCTCAAGACCGAAGCGGGCCAGGCTGTCGTCCATCGCGAGCTCGCGCGTACCGACGTGCTGCTGACGTCCTTTCGTCCCTCCGCGATGAAGAAGCTCGGCCTGGAGTGGCCGCAGTTGCACAGCCGGTATCCGTCGCTGTGCCAGGTCGCGATCGTCGGCGGACCCGGCGCAGCCGCCGAGGTGCCGGGCCACGACCTCACCTACCTGGCCGAGCACGGCCTGGTCACCGGCACCGACCTGCCCGCCACCTTGTTCGCCGACATGGGCGGCTCGCTGATGGCCGGCGAGGCGGTGCTGCAGGCGGCGCTGTTGCAGGCCGAGCGCTACGACGGCTCGGGCGACGTGCATCCGCAGGGGCGCTATTTCGAGGTCGCGCTGTCGGATGCGGCGGCCTATCTCGCGCTACCCAGGCACTGGGGACTCACGAAGCCCGAGGGCGCGGTCGGTGGCGCGCACGCGGGGTATCGCGTGTACCCGTGCAAGGACGGCCAGGTGGCGGTGGCGGCCCTGGAGCCGCATTTCGCAGCGGCCTTGTGCGCGGCGGCCGGTGTCGCCGCGAGCGACATGAAGGCGATGTTCGCGCCCGAAACGCACGAGGCGGTGGCGCGTTTCATCGCATCGAAAACGGGCGAAGAGCTGGACCGGTTGGCGGTGGAGAAGGATCTGCCGCTGCAAACGCTACCCGGCTAACATCCGAACATGGCACGCGTCGTTGGCTCCCAGAACCGCAGCCCCTACATCCTCGATCCTGTCGAGGCTCTGCGGGCCGGGGAGCGCGTCGACGCTCTCCTCGCGAGCGCCGCTCTCCCGCGACCGCGCGGTGTCATGCGCGCGACGCACCGCCGGTTCAATGAAATGGATATGGCCAGGCAGTTGCAGGCGGTGCTGAAGGTCTCCGCCGGCCGGAATGGATAACGACGCACTGCTGCGAGTCTTGCGCCGCTTCCAAGCGGAAGGCGTCGAGTACATCCTGGTCGGCGGTTTCGCCGTCAGGCTCAATGGGTTTGTGCGTGCCACGGAGGACATCGATGTCCTGCTGCCCTCGTCCGTCGACAACGGCCGCAAAGTGGTACGCGCGCTGGATTTCCTGCCCTCCAGCCGCGACCTCGACCCGACGTGGTTCGAGGTCGATCCGGAAGAGCCCGACAACATCCGGATCGCTGACGATTTGCTGATCGACTTGCTCTTCGTCGCGAACGGGCACAGCTACGAAAGCCTTTTGCCTCATGTGCGTGTGATCAACGTGCACGACGTCCCCGTCCGCACACTGGACGTGGAGGGGTTGCTCAAGACCAAGATGACAGGCCGCGACAAGGACCATGTGGACGTCCAAGTGCTCGAGCGCCTCAGAAGAGACGTCGAAAGGCTGAATCCGATCCGCCGAGCGCGCATGGTCAAGGTCGAGTCGACCGCGGTGAGCCGGATGGGCTTCGATCCGAAGCAACGCGTGCTCGCGGTGCAGTTCACCGGCAGCGACGCGGTCTACGGCTACCCGAACCTCACTGACGAGGAAGTGGCGGGGTTGCTTGGCGTCCTCGAAAACCACGAATCGCTCGGCAACTACATCAACACCGTGATCAAGCCGAACCACGACCACGAGCGAATCCAGTTCTGACCGCGGCGGCCGCCACGGCCAACGATGGTGGCCAAGTCAGCGCGGCTTGCGCGGCGCCGGCTTCCCGCCCGTCACCCGCGGCGGCAGCCCCGTGTGCTGCGTCAGCAGCGTCCCCTTGCGCGGCTGGCCCGACGGGGTGGAGTTCTTGCGGCGGGCGCTGCTGTAGCCGCCGTCGGTCGCGGGCTGGAAGCTGGGGATCAGGTGGTGCTTGCCGTTGCCGATCAGGTCGGCGCGGCCCATGGACTTGAGCGCCTCGCGAAGCAGCGGCCAGTTGTTGGCGTCGTGGTAGCGAAGGAAAGCCTTGTGCAGGCGGCGGCGCTTCTCGCCGCGCACGATGTCCACCGTGTCCTCGTCCGAGCCCACGCGCCGCACCTTGCGCAGCGTGTTGCGGCCCGAGTGGTACATCGCCGTGGCCGTGGCCATCGGGCTGGGATAGAAGGTCTGGACCTGGTCGGCGCGGAAGCCGTTGCGCTTGAGCCAGAGCGCCAGGTTCATCATGTCCTCGTCGCTGGTGCCCGGGTGCGCCGCGATGAAGTACGGGATCAAATACTGCTTCTTGCCCGCCTCGGCCGAGAACTTCTCGAACATCTGCTTGAAGCGGTCGTAGCTGCCGATGCCGGGCTTCATCATCTTGGACAGCGGCCCCGCCTCGGTGTGCTCCGGCGCGATCTTCAGGTACCCGCCCACGTGGTGCTGCACCAGCTCCTTGACGTACTCGGGCGACTGCACGGCCAGGTCGTAGCGCAGGCCCGAGCCGATCAGGATCTTCTTGACCCCCGGCAGCGCACGCGCGCGCCGGTACATCGCCACCAGGTGCCGGTGGTCGGTGTTCAGGTTGGAGCAGATGCCCGGGTACACGCAGCTCGGCTTGCGGCAGGCCGCCTCGATCTCGGGCGTCTTGCAGCCGATGCGGTACATGTTGGCCGTGGGGCCGCCGAGGTCGGAGATGACGCCGGTGAAGCCCGGCACCTTGTCGCGGATCTCCTCGATCTCGTGGATCACCGAGTCCTCGCTGCGGCTCTGGATGATCCGGCCCTCGTGCTCGGTGATCGAGCAGAAGGTGCAGCCGCCGAAGCAGCCGCGCATGATGTTCACGCTGAAGCGGATCATCTCCCACGCCGGGATCTTGGTCTCGCCATCGTGCGAGCCCTGCTTGTCGGCGTACACCGGATGCGGGCTGCGCGCGTACGGCAGGCCGAAGACGTAGTCCATCTCCGCGGTGGTGAGCGGGATCGGCGGCGCGTTCAGCCACACGTCACGGTCGCCGTGGGCCTGCACCAGTGCGCGGGCGTTGCCCGGGTTGGTCTCCAGGTGCAGCACGCGGTTGGCGTGGGCGTAGAGGACGGGGTCGGACTTGACCTGGTCGTACGAAGGCAGACGGATCACCGTGCGGTCGCGATTGAGCTTCACGCGCGGATTGGCCACGAAGGTCAGCGGCTGCACGCCGCCTTGCACGGGTTCGCCGCCCTCCTCCTTGGCGCAGGTTTCGCCCTGTGCCTTCGCCTGGTCCGACACCGTCAGGTAGGGATTGACGTGGTCTTCCACGCGACCGGGCTGGTCGACTTCGGAAGAATCGATCTGCAGCCAGCCCTCGGGCGTTTCGCGGCGGATGAAGGCGGTGCCGCGCACGTCGGTGATCTGCGCCACCGGCTCGCGCGACGCCAGCCGGTGCGCGATCTCCACGATGGCGCGCTCGGCGTTGCCGTACAGCAGCAGGTCGGCCTTGCTGTCCACCAGCACCGAGCGGCGCACCTTGTCCTGCCAGTAGTCGTAGTGCGCGATGCGG
>Ga0247820_10002585_pt1 | contig 10159 bp, 6 predicted proteins | sample 13C_Glucose_Day1_2_FD_192480 | JGI IMG/M metagenome (GOLD analysis project Ga0247820, IMG submission 192480) | Soil microbial communities from agricultural site in Penn Yan, New York, United States - 13C_Glucose_Day14 | ecosystem: Environmental > Terrestrial > Soil > Agricultural land | place...
AGCGCCCAACACGCGCGCATCCATGATGGCTTGGCTCGCGCCGTTGGAGCCGACCGGGTACATCACGTGCGCGGCGTCGCCCAGCAGAGCCACCCGCCCGTCCACCCACGTGGGCACCGGGTCGCGGTCGATCATCGGGTACTCGAAGACTTCGGTCGCACCGCGCAGCATGGCCGGAACGTCCAGCCAGCCGAAGTCCCAGCCTTCGAAGTGGTGGATGAAGTCCTCCACGCCGACGCGCCGGTTCCAGTCGCCCTGTGTCCAGCCCTGGCTGTTGTCCACGGTGATCTCCGCGATCCAGTTGATCGTGGCCAGACCGCTGGGATCGGGTTGCGAGATCGGATAGAACACGACGCGGTGCTTCAGGCTGCCGAGGCCGACGAACGACGCGCCGGTGCGAACCGGCACGCCCGGCGTGGTGCCGCGCCACATGATGGCGCCACCCCAATGGATCGGCGGCTGGCCCGGATGCATCTGCGCGCGCGCGGCGGAGTGCAAACCGTCGGCGGCGACGAGGAGGGAGCCGCTCGCATCGAGGCGGCGGCCGTCGAGCGTCTCGATGATCGCGACAACGCGCCCGGATTCGTTGCGGTAGCCGACAACGCGATGGCCCAGGCGAACCGAGTCTTCGCCGAGCCGCTCGAGCACGGTGCGGTACAGCAGCATCTGCAGCCGGCCCCGGTGCACCGAATACTGGGGCCAGCGATAGCCGGCCGCCCGTCCGCGCGGCTCGGCGTAGATGTCCTTGCCGTTGCGGCCGACCAGCGCCCACTCGCGGGCCTGGATGCCGATGGTGTCGAGCACGCGGTCGTCCAGGCCGAGGTCGTACAACTCGCGGACGGCGTTCGGCTGGAGGTTGATGCCCACGCCCAGCGGTTGCAACTGCGGCACCGCCTCGAACACCAGGCAGGGCACGCCGATCTGGTGAAGCGTGAGGGCGAGGCTCAGGCCGCCGATGCCCCCGCCGGCGATCAGCACAGGGGCGCGCAGGGCATCGTTCGTATCTGCCATGCGGTGTCAGGTGTCGGCGGTGAAGCCCACCTGCTTGACGATCGGCGCCCACTTCGCGCGGTCCTTGGTCAGCAGGTCGGTGAACTCCGACGGCGAACTGGACATCGCTTCAAGGCCGAACGTGGCCAGGCCGTCCATCACGTCCTTGGACGCCAGCGCGGACTTCAGCGCGGCGTTCAGGCGGGTGACCAGCTCCGGCGCGGCCTTGGGCGGCAGGAAGAAGCCGAACCACTCGCTGTGCTGCAGCTCGGCGAAGCCCTGCTCGGTGTAGGTCGGAACGCTGGGCGCGAAGCGGTTGCGCTTGGCACCCGAGGTGGCCAGGATGCGCACCCGGCCGGATTGCAGGTGCTGCGTGATGTCGCCGATCGGGCCGCTCACCGCCGCGATCTGGCCGCCCAGCAGGTCCTGCATGGCCGGCTGGGTGCCGCGGTACGGGGCATGCTTGATGTCGACCTTCTGGGTCACTCCCATCAAGGCGGGGATGAAGTGCGGCGTGGAACCGGCAGCCGGCGAACCATAGTTGGCCTGCTGCGGGTTGGCCTTGGCCCAGGCGAGAAACGACTTCACGTCCGTCACGCTGGCGGGCACCAGCGGCCCGACGGCCAGGCCGAAGTCGAACACGCATGCGAGCGATACGGGCGTCACGTCCGTCGCAGGGTCGTAGGGCAGGCGCTTGTAGATGTGCGGATAGATCGTGAACATCGACGTGGGCGACTGCAGCATCGTGGACCCGTCCGGCGGCAGTGTCTTCACCGCCTGGATGGCGATCTGGCCCCCTGCGCCGGTGCGGTTCTCCACCACGGCGGTCCGCGCGTAGTTGCCGGTCAGCGCCTGTGCCACCCGGCGGCAGGTGGTATCGGACGTGCCGCCTGCGGCGAAGCCGGTGATGATCTTCAGGTTGTCCACCATGCCGGCTTGTGCGAACGCATCGCGGCCGACGGAGGCGAGCAGGGCCGAGGCCGAGCCGGCTTGGACGAAAGTGCGGCGGGAAAGGACCATGGAAGTTCTCCTGCGGTTTCTGGAAGCTGCCCAAGCGGATGCTGGATCGAAGGCGGCTGATTTTGTCAGACGTCCGCGGGTCGGTGGCAGTGGGGAACCCCCCTGATCGGCTTGAGCTCGACCAGCCGAGGTAGGTCTTCCGCCGAATTCCGTTGCCGCCACTCATGATGCTTCAGGCCGCCTGACCGCCGAAGGCTGCTCCCGGCCAGAACCGGACTTCGCACGGGACGACCTGAGCTCGCCTGAGTGCGCGGCCTGTTTCCGCGCCAAGCACGCTCCGACGTCAGCCCGGTCCTTTTGCGAATGCCGCGACGTCGCCTGGTTTGCGCAACATCTTGTCGACGTCGGCCGCATGGAGTTCTTCGGCGTACAGCATTTGCCGGGCGAACTCCTCAAGGGCTACCGACCGCCCTTCGACGTGCCCCAGGAGCTCGCGGTACAACGCGAGCGCGGCACTTTCCGTTTCGAGCGATTCCCGCAAGATGGCCGCGATATCGTGTTTGTGCGTGTCGAGCAGAGGACCGATGGCGAGCGAAGGGTAGGACCCCAATGTGGTGATCCACTCGCCCACCTGCTGAGCGTGCAGCAGGGATTCATCTGCCTGCTCGCGCAACCAGGACACGATCGGTATGCGGCCGAAGCCGAATACCAGGAACGAATAGTGTGTGTAGCGGACGACGCCTGCGAGCTCGGCTTCAAGCAGGCGGTTAAGCACAGCGACAACCTGATCACGATCGATGTCTTGCATGGCTCGGCTCCTTGAGGGGCCGTCCCAGTTTACGCCCGAGGGCACGAAGAGGTCAGCGCTCCGCGATGTAGTGCTGGGTGGTCACGGACTGCCCATCGAGCAGGAACTCGCGGACCCGGCGCTCCAGTTCCTGGTCCGCGAGCGTCGCACGCGCGCGCTGGTGCAGGTAGTCGGCCCACGAGGCGACGATGAAGCGCTCGACATACCGCGATGGATCGGCGAGGTCCCGGTAGACGCGCCAGAGCGTCGCGCCATCGCGCCGGCGCGACGAGCGCAACTGGCTGACGGCCTGCAGGAACTCCTCGGATTCGCCCGGACGGATGCGGTAGGCCACTTCGACCGACACCGGGCCGTCATCTGGCAGCGGCTGCTCCTTGATGAAGACGTCGTCCCACAGGGCGACCGGCGTGACCTCCTGGGCATCGCCCATGCGCAGGGGGAACCGGCGCGCCAGGAAGATGCCGGCCACCATGGCCAGGCTCGCCGCGACGAGCGCCGCCGAGAGCCCGGCGACGCCCGACACCGCGCCCCAGAACGCCGAACCGACGGCGAACGAGCCCAGGGCGCTCAGCGTGTGGAGGGCGACGGCCCGGGAGCGCACCCAGGGCGGCGCGCTCGATTGCGTGGCCGTGTTGAACGTGGCCATCACGGCCATCCAGCCCGCACCGCCCAGCGCCAGCGAGACGAAGACCACGACCGGGATCCGCACGAAGGCCGCGATCAGCATGGTGGCCGCGAAGACGATGCTGCCCGCCGCCACCAGCCGCTCCAGTCCCAGCCGGGCCCGCAGCGTGCCCAGCACCAGGCCGGCGCACACGGCGCCCGTGCCGAGGCAGCCCATCAGGAAACCGAAGCCGGTGGCGCCAAGCTGGAGTTGCTGCGCCGCGATCGCGGGCAGCAGCGCCCACAGGGCGGAGCCCGCGCCGCTGTACGCCACGGTGCGCAGCAATTGCGCCAGGATCAGCGGCGAGTGGCGCGCGTAGCGCAGTCCGGCCAGCGTGCCGCTCCAGAGGCGTTCGGCGGGCAGGGGCGACTTGGCATGCGGCGCCGGCGGCCAGCGGCGCACCACCTGCATCATCACCAGCGCGCTCACCCCGGCGAGGACGAACACCCAGCCGGCGCCGGCCGCGGCGAACACGAAGCCCGCGATCGAGGGGCCGAGCGCGCGGGCGCTGTTCCAGGCGATCGACATCGCTGTGATGGCCTGCGGCATGTCCTCGCGCGGGACGGTGTCGGCGACGCTGGTGTTCCAAGCCGGCGACAGCAAGGCCGTGCAGCAGCCAGCCGCGAAGGTGAAGAACAGCAGGCTTGCGGGGCCCGCCACGCCGGCCAGCGCGAGCAACGCCAGCAGGGCGACGATGCCGACCTGAACCGTAAGCGCCCTGATGATCAGCCCACGGCGATCCGTGGTGTCCGCAAGCACGCCGGCGGGCAACGCCAGCAGGAACATCGGGAAGAAGACGGCCGTCTGCACCAGCGCCGCCAGGAACGATGAGCCCGTGAGTTCCACCATCAGCCAGGACGCCGCCATCGACTGCATGGCGTTGCCGGTGAAGTAGACCGCGCTGCCGGTCCACAAGCCCCGGAAGGCAGGCAAGCGAAGTGGCGACCAGAGTGAATGGGTAAGGGACATCAGAGCGCTCAACCCGTAGCAGGGCCGATTATTGTGTGCGCGGGTTCACCAGTGGGCGCTGCGCGTTCTCGTCACGCCTTTCGGCATTTCTTGAGGACTGCCTGACATTCGATCAGTTTTTCGCAGCATGTCCTTCGCAATGCGATGCGCCGATTGGCGACGACACGTTACGATGTTGCGCTGCAACACGGAGCGCGCATTGAACGTCGACAACTGCTACCACGAGCTGGGGGTGGCCCGGGACGCAAGCGATGCGGAGGTGAAGGCCGCCTGGCGCAGGCTCGCGGCGCGCTGGCACCCCGACCGCAACGGCAGCCCGCACGCTCTCCGAAAGATTCAGCGCATCAACCAGGCCATCGAGGAGATCCGCAGGTCGAGGCGCGAGATGCAGGGCGAGGGTGGCGAGGACCCTGAGTCCTGGCCCGAGGGAGTGCTGGAGCACACGGTGCAACTCACGCTGGAGGAGATCGCGAGCGGCTGCGTGCGGGAGTTGCGCGGCGAAGTCATCGAGGATTGCGTCGAATGCGAAGGCAGCGGCCTGCAGATCCAGGCCACGGCTTGCACGGCATGTGCCGGAACGGGGCGCGTCCCGCAGCCCCTCTGGTTCGCCTGGCTTTCCGCCAGCACCGAATGCGCCGGCTGCAACGGGCACGGGGCGATGCGCCTTGGGTGCGCGGCGTGCGGCGCGAGCGGGAAGGCTCCCCCCAGGTACTACCGCTGCCGGGTTGCCCTCCCGTCCGGCCTGCGCGCGGGCAGCACGCTCGACGTGACGGCGCGGGTGGAGGGCCGGCAACGACGGAACAAGCTGGCGGTTCGTGTCCGCGTGGAACTCGTCGCGCACGAATTCTTCTCGGTCGAGCACGATGGGACCTTGACTTGCGAGCTCCCCGTCGACGGCTTCGCCTGGATGGCAAATCGCTGGGTCGACGTGCCGACCGCGCGCGGACTGCAGCAGATGCGGCTGCGGCGCGGAGCCTTGAACTACCGGATCAAGGGGGCCGGTCTGCCCTGGCAGGACGACGCAAGCCACGCGGAATGCCTCGTCAAGGTGGTCCCGGTCTTTCCCGAGGAGTTGAGTGCCGCGCAGGAAGCCGCGATCGATGGCCTCGTGGCCACGAACTCCGGCAGCGCGGACACCGAGGCTGGGCGTCGACTTGCCGGGTGGGGATGCCTGATGGAGAAGTGGCAAGCCAGGATGAACGAGTCGCCACGGGAGTAGGCGCAGCGTCGTGGCGTCGATGGGCTGCGCTGCTCAGCACCTCCACAATGCGGCCATGACTCCAGCAAAGCGTACGTCAACGCACATCCACGCCGGGGTGCCCATCCTCCAGAGACTTCCGAACGGGGTGAGGTTGCTGGCCATCTTCATGCCCCACGTGCAGAGCGCCAGCGTGGGAGTGTTCCTCCAGGTGGGCTCGCGCGACGAGACCCCGGCGACCAACGGCATCGGCCACGTCCTGGAGCACATGGCGTTCAAGGGGACCACTACGCGCTCGGTACAGGCCATCAACCTGGACGCGGAGCGGCTGGGTGCGGACGTCAATGCGTTCACCGGCAAGGACATGACCGGTTATTTCATGACCGGGCTGGGGCGCCACGCGGAGCCCCTGCTGCGCATGACGGCCGACATCGTCCTCAACAGCACCTTCCCCGTGAGCGAGTTGCAGCGCGAGCTCGAAGTGATCCGCCAGGAGGCGATCGAATACGAGGAGGACCCACAGGATTGCTCCGGCGATCTGCTGGACCGTGCCATCTGGGGCGGCCATCCGATGGGGATGCCGGTGATCGGCACCGTCGGCAACATAGAGGGCTTCACGCGCGCTGATCTTGTACGCCACGTGCAGTCGCATCACGTGGCGGAGAAGACCGTCGTCGCCGCGGCCGGCAACTTCGATGTCGAAGCCTTCCTGGGGCTTGCAAAGGCACTCTTCGGGGCGATGCGGGGATCGGCCGGCCAGCCCCCATGCAGTTCCGTGGTGCCTGCGGCGTACGTTGGCCAGACCGCGGCTCGGCGCTTCACACAGGTCTCCCAGGTGTTCCTGAACGTGGCTTACCCGGTGGTGCCCCGGAGGCAGGAATCCATGTTGCAGCAGCGCTGGCGCATCGCAGCATCGCTGGCCGCGAACCTGTTCGGAGAGGGCATGTCTTCTCCCCTGGTGGACCGGGTCCGGGAGCGGCTCGGCCTGGCCTATGCGGCGCACTCGACGATCGACAGCGGAGATGTCTGGGCCAGCTTTGTCGTGCATGCCGTCACGACTCCCGACAAGCTCGACGCATTGGTCACGGCGGCCGGTGGGCTGCTGCGGGCCCAGGCACGGTCCATCGATCCGGTGCACCTCGAGCGGGCAAAGAACCAGCTGACCGTGACGCGCGTGCGCGCCTCCGAGCGGCCCTACGCGACGATGGAACACGCCATCGAGGAGCTCTTCGCGAGCGGGACCGTGGCGACCCTGCCGCAAGCGCTCGCGCTGATCGACAGCATCACCGCCGATGAAGTGCGAGCGGTCTTTGGCGACATGCTGGAGAACCCGCCTGCGCTGGCGATCACCGGCAAGGGGGTGAGCGCCAGGAGGGCAAAGGAGCTGGCGGCGTCGCTCGCAGCGGCCGCGGCTGGCGACCGCTCGGCATGACGAACCTGCAGATGCATGGCTCGTTGCCGTGGAGCGGCCGAGTCAGGAAGCGGTCCACTGCCGAGAGGAACCGCGACTGAGCTGACGGGGAAGGATGCGCGCCAGAACATCCCTTTCAGATCTTCACTCGCTGAACCGCATATTTCTGATGGGCGCAGCGATCGCTGCCAGGGCGGCTTGGCGCGTTCACGCACGTTCCTCATCGTCATCTGCCGCCCATTTTCTGGGGATGGCGCCGCTTGGCCGGTAGCCCTCGAATGGCAGCGTGCAGCCGCGATCCGGCTGCCGTATTGGGGGGCGAACATGAACAGAGCTGTACCTTCGGCAGCTGGGCGGTCTTGTATCGGAAAAGCGGTCCTGGCTTGCGCCCTTGCAGCCGGCACGACCGTCGCATCCGCTGCGCCCTCGTACACCCTGACCGACCTCGCCGCACTGCAGCCCGGTCACGCGAACGTCGTGCGTGCACCCAACAACCAGGGACGATCGGGGGGCGGTGGCGTGCTCGTGAACGACCGGAGAGGCCGCAGGGGCCTGGTCTTCGACGGGTCGCCCGTGGCCCCACAGGTGGCCGGCGCGGCAGGAAGCGAGAACTCGACGATCTACCGCATCAACGACAACGGAACGCTCGTCGGTGCTGCGAACGGCGAGAGCGGCCTGAGGGCCTTCGCGACCTCGGCGGCTGGCGCCACGACGGAACTGCCGCCGCTGCAGGACGACTCCGCCAGCGTGGCCTTCGGCCTCAACAATGCCGGCCAGGCCGTCGGTTTCTCGAGCGGAGCGGGCGGGCAGCGTGCGGTCTCCTGGAACGCCGCGGGCACGCCCACCGCCTTGCCGGCCCTGGCGGGCGCGAGCAGCAGCCGGGCGAACGACATCTCGATCAATGGCGATATCGCGGGGCTGGCGCAAGGCGCCGCGGGTGACCGCCCGGTGCTGTGGGTCGCCGGGCAGTCGGCCACGGAGTTGCAGCTGCTCCCGGGCGACTCGACCGGCGAGGCGCGGGCGGTCAACGCCCGCGGCGAAGTCGTCGGCTACACCGGCAATGCGGGGGCCATCGTTCGCCACGCCGCCGTCTGGACGCAGACCGGCATCGTCACGGGCCTCGGCGCGCTGCCCGGCGGCGAGTTCAGCGAAGCATTCGGCATCAACGACTCCGGGGCCGTGGTGGGGGCTACCAGCAGCAGCGCCGGCGGCCGCGCCTTCCTCTGGACCCGCACCGGCGGGATGCAGGACCTCAATGCGCTCGTGCCGCCTTCGCACGTGGTCCTGATCAAGGCCGTAGGCATCAACAATGCCGGTGCCATCGTCGCCGTCGGCCACGCGACGCCGCCCGGCGGCCTTGCCGCGCACGGGCCCGGTGACGACCACGCCCTCCACGACCTGCCCCTGCGGGTCTTCCTCCTGCGTCCGGTGGGTGCGCCATGAGCGCCGCCCATGCTCTGCGAACCGGGCTGCTCGGCCTGCTCGGTGCCGCTTCCCTCCTGGCGTCGGAACCTTCGTTCGCGCAGGCCTCCAGCGTCGGCCAGTGGACCGCGTCGCAGGCCCTGCCGTTCGCGCCGGTCCACAACGTCTACCTCCCGAACCTGAAGGCGATGCTGTGGGCGCCGGGTGGCGGGCGCACGCTCTGGGATCCGGTGACGGGGCAGGTGAGTGCCCTGGCGGACGCCGGGTTCGACCAGTTCTGTTCCGGCCACGTCCTGCTGTCGGACGGCCGGGTGATGGTGGCAGGCGGTCACATCTCCAACGATGTCGGCCTGCCGAGGGCGGCCGTCTACAACCCGGCGACCAACACCTGGACGCCCGCGCCCAACATGAACGCGGGCCGCTGGTACCCGACGGTGACCACCTTGCCGAACGGCGATGCGCTGGTGGTGTCCGGCTCCATCGACACGACCGTCGGCGTGAACACATTGCCCCAGGTCTACCAGGCGGCCACGAATACGTGGCGCAGCCTCACCAGCGCGCAGATCGGGCAGGCGTACTACCCGAGGATGTTCGTGGCGCCCAACGGGCGGGTGATCGAGGTCGGGCCGGACCAGGCCACGCGCTGGCTGGACACCAGCGGCACCGGCAGCTGGTCGCAGCTGGCGACGCGCAGCACCGTTTTCCGCGACTTCGGCACGGCCGCCATGTACACGTCCGGCAAGATCCTGGTCGTGGGCGGGGGCGACCCGCCCACGAACTCGGCCGAGGTCCTGGACCTCAATGCGGCCACACCGACCTGGCGCACCGTGAGGCCCATGGCCGTCGCGCGGCGGCAGGTCAACAGCACCGTCCTGCCCGACGGAACCGTGCTCGTGACGGGCGGCACCTCCGCGGCGGGCTTCAACACCGCGTCCGGGGCCGTCTTTTCCGCCGAGCTCTGGAATCCCGACACCGAGACCTGGACCACGATGGCCAGCGCGACGGTGCCGCGCCTGTACCACTCGGGCGCCTTCCTGCTCGCGGATGGCCGGGTCGCCGTCACCGGTGGCGACGACCAGCCGGTGCCGGAGATCTTCTCGCCGCCGTACCTGTTCAAGGGCGCCCGGCCCAGCCTCGGCGGCGTGCCGGCGCAGGTAGCGTACGGGCAGCGCTTCCCGGTGCAGAGCGCGGAGGCCGCGGGCATCCGCAAGGTGACGCTGATCCGCCTCTCGTCCGTCACGCACGCCTTCAACATGGACCAGCGCCTGAACGTCCTGCAGTTCACGCCGGGCACCGGCAGCCTGGACGTCACCGCGCCGGCGAACGCCAACCTGGCGCCGCCCGGCCACTACATGCTCTTCGTGGTGGACGCCAACGGCGTCCCGTCGGTCGGCAGCGTGGTCCGGCTCGGGGGCACCGCCTCGCCGTTGCCCTCGCCGGGCGCGGTCATCAGTTCGCTCTCGCCGGCTTCGGCCGTGGTGGGCTCGCCGGCCTTCGATCTCACCATCAACGGCACCAACTTCATCTCGGGCGCAGTGGCGCGCTGGAACGGCGCCACGCGGGCGACGACCTTCGTCAGCGCAACGCAACTGAGGGCGGGGATCACGGCGGCCGACCTTGCGGCCGCGGGTACCGCCCAGGTGTCGGTGCTCAATCCTGGCGCGGCGGCGCCCTCCAGCGCGGTGAACTTCAGCGTCGGGACCGTGCCGGCCCCGGCCCCCGCACCCGCACCCGCAC
>Ga0247820_10002586_pt1 | contig 10158 bp, 9 predicted proteins | sample 13C_Glucose_Day1_2_FD_192480 | JGI IMG/M metagenome (GOLD analysis project Ga0247820, IMG submission 192480) | Soil microbial communities from agricultural site in Penn Yan, New York, United States - 13C_Glucose_Day14 | ecosystem: Environmental > Terrestrial > Soil > Agricultural land | place...
GGCTTGGAGGTGAAGGGTCACGGTTTCGCCTTATCCAGTTTACGGCTCAAGTCGCCCCCCTGGCTGCCGTTATACTGGCAGTGGCGGACGGCCGGCATTATTACATGCGCTGCCCCGCTGCCAAGAGGGCGGGCTCGACAGGTTGTATACAATCATGACTGAAATCAATAGTCTCGGCGCACAAAACGTCGTCAACCCGCAGGCGATCAAGGCGGCGCTGACTGGTGAGCTGCTGAACCTGACCCAGGCGCAACCCGGGCTGCTCAAGCCTGGCGAAACCGCCCAGGCCGAGGTACTCACGCTACGCCAGTCAGGTGGCGAGTTTCAAATGGTGCTCAAACTGATCCAGGCCAACGGCAACCAGAACCAGCTGCAGGTCACCACCAGCCAACCCCTCCCCCAAGGCAGCCAGATCACCGTCAGCCAGCCAGAGAGCAACCGCCTCGCGGTAATGGTGCAACAGGCCAGCGCCAGCAACGTCACCCTCCTCACTCAACTGGATACCAGCAAGGTGCCTGTAGGTACCCTCCTGCAAGGCAAAGTCCTGACCAACCAGGCACTTGCCCTTGGCCCTGGCGCCGCCACCAGCTTTCGCGCTCTGGTGAGCTTGCTCAACAGCGCACAGGCAGGCGCCGTCCTGACCATCGACAGTCCGCGCCCGTTGCCGGTCGGTAGCCTGCTCAGCGCGGTGGTGCAAGGCGACCAGTCGCTCCGCTTCGTGCCGCTCAGCGGCCGTCAGGAGCAATTGAACATCGCCCAGCAGTTGCTCACGCAACAGGGCCGCCAAGCCTCCTTGCCGGGCCTGCTCAACGCCTTGCAGCAAATGGCCAGCGACCCGAGCGGCAGCGGCGAGCTGCGCACCAGCGCTGAACGCCTGCTGACCAGCCTGCCCGACGCCCGCCAGTTGAGCGATGGCAAGGCGCTTGCCCAAGCCTTGAGCAACAGCGGGGCATTCCTTGAAGCGAAACTGCTTGGCGGCCAGAGCACACAAGTGGCAACCGACCTGAAGGCCCATCTGATCAGGCTGGTGGCCCAGGCCTCGGCGTACGCACCGGCAAGCCCTGCCATCGCCTCGACCACCCTGGCCCAGGCCTTGCCAACCATGGCACGCGGCGCCCTGGGTATGCTCGAGCGGGCCAGCCCGAAGCAACAGCCAGGTGGATTCCCGCTGCCCTCCCGGTTGCTGCAGGCTATGGAGCACGAAGACGATCTTCAGCAGCTGCTGCGCCTCGCCGCCGCAGCCATCTCGCGTCTGCAAAGCCACGCCCTGAGCAGCCTGCAACAATCCGGCAATCTGGAAAACGGCAACCTGCAAACTACCTGGCAAACCGAGATACCAGTGCGCCACGGCCTGGATTTCATCCCGCTTCAGGTCAAGCTGCAGCGCGAGGAAACTGCGCAGCAACACGCCGACCGGGAGCGTGAACAACAGGACCCGCTGCAGGCGCTGTGGCGCATTGACCTGGCCTTCGACCTGGCACCGCTCGGCCCCCTGCAGGTTCAGGCGCAACTGAGCCAGGGCCGGCTGTCCGGCCAGCTGTGGGCTGAACGTGAACAAACCGCCCGCCTGATCGACAGCCAGCTCGGCGCGCTGCGTGAACGCCTTCTGGCCCGAGGGTTGGACGTTGGCGACCTCGAATGCCATCCCGGCATCCCGCCTCAAGGGCCGCGCACACGTGTGGAACAACGCTGGGTGGACGAAACCGCATGAGCAGCAAGCAACCGCGCCAGGCCATCGCCCTGAGCTACGATGGCCAGCAAGCCCCCACCCTGAGTGCCAAAGGCGACGATGAACTGGCCGAGGCCATCCTGGCGCTGGCCCGTGAACATGAAGTGCCGATCTACGAGAACGCCGAGCTGGTGCGCCTGCTGGCCCGCCTTGAGCTGGGCGAACAGATTCCCGAAGCGCTGTACCTGACCATCGCCGAGATCATTGCCTTCGCCTGGCAATTGCGCGGCCGCGTTCCTGCAGGCTTCGCTGACGAGCCGGCGCAGTCTCGTGATATCACTCCCACGCAGGCGCGCCTGCCATCGGGCGGTAGCGTTACCTGACGCAGCTTGTCGCGTGCGCCCTCTTTGCCCTTTCGTCGATCGACGGGGTTACCCGATGCCCCCATTGCGTACCAGAGCCTGACCAGCGTGCGCCAGACCTTGATGGACTTTCCCCACCCCGAGCAACAGTGCCGGGCATTGCTGAAGCAGTGGCCGGCCAAGCTCGCCGTGCACCTGAGTTTCGTCTGAGGCGGCCGCGAATCCACACGCTAAATAATTAGCCCCCCCGCCCCCTGTGCGCAGGTCACCCTTGCCCTCCTTACCCACCGCAAAAAGTGACCTCCATGACCAACCAATACGTAAATGCCAAGGGCGTGCAGTTTGTGCGCGACAGCCTCGCCGACTTTCCGCGCCCGGACCGAGCGGCAGCCGATGCCATACGCCAGTGGGCCAGCGAACGCTCCATGGACCTGGACCCGGACCGCGTCGATGCTGTCACCCTGCATTGCCAGTTCAACCCCGAGCACGGCTGGGTTGCGGTAATCGCACAGAAGATGACCCTGACCCAAGCGGTGCTCTCGAACTGGCAGGGAGAATCGGCCAACAACTGGCTGGGGGCGGCGATCGGCGAACCTTGGGCCGGTGAATTGCCAGACGGTCTGACCCTCACCGACAGTCTGCGTGGGCAAGGGCTGCTTGACTATCACGCACCGTACAGCGTCTACAACGGGCTTTTCAGGCAAAGCGACACGACGCAGTACAACACCAACACCCATGTACCGTTGGCGGCCGAAGACTTCCAGTCCTTTATCTGGAGCCTGGACTTCCACGGGCACTACAAGTCCATGCTCGACACCTACTGGGACGCCAACCTGGAAAAATACCGTATCGGGGCAAAAATCAACTTCATTGCTGCCTGTAACAAGCAGGTAACCGAAGGCAGCCTCAGTGACGCCGGCAGGCGGCTGGCCTGGCAGGCGAGCGGCCTGGAAGCCACGCCTGCAGCGATGCCCGGTGACGGCACGAGCAGCGGCAAACCGAGGATACGAGCCAGGTTACTGAATGTGTACGGTTATACAGCCACTGACCTGCTGTGCCTGCGCGACGCCGTCAGCGGCCTGGTTTTACTCTACATTCCAGGTAACGCCTCACCCCTGCATGAGTTCAGCGACAAACAGGCACTGATGGACTGGTTCGCCGAACAGTGCCGTGCGCCCGACACACGCGACGCGCTGCAAAGCCACTTCGCATTGGCCGATCGCGAAGACGGCCTTAGCTACAGCGGCCTTCACACGGCCCTGTGCGGCCTGGGCAGCTACCCGCAGCCCTATCACCTGGACAGCAACCGCCCAGGATTTACGGCAGAGGGTATCTGGCCGCCGCGGGACTACATCAATTACAAGGCGAAGGACTACAGCCCCCTGATCGAAGGCGACGTGTTCCTGACCCTGGCCAAACGCCAGAAACAGCGCAGCTACCAGGATGCGCATTTCATCATCACCAGCGACAGTGAAGTGACCAAGGCCAAGTGGCGCGGCTACCTGAACTCGGCAATCAACGTATTGGCGCCCCTGGCCCTGGTGGTACCAGAGCTCGCCCCGCTGTTCGCCCTCGGCGGCATCGCCCAGTTTGGTCTGGGCCTGGACCAGGCCATACAGGGCAAGAACGCACAGGAGAAAGCCGAAGGCGTTAGCGAGTCGGTCTTCGGGCTGCTCAACGCTGCGCCGCTGATCACTGCCGGTGTGGCCAAGGCCCCCGAACTGTTCAGCTTCAAGAAAAGTGGCTTTGTGATGCCCAGCAGGGTCAACGAGCAACTGGGCTATCCTTTGAGCCCCGTCACGCCTCCTCAACTGCCGATAGCAGAGGTGGCTGATTACTTCCACAGCCCCGACTCTATCGCGCCGCTGCCTGGCGCCGATACCGCCACTGCCGGCGCAATTGTCAGGACTCCCCGCTACGACGGTTCGCCTGACTTGCTTTCGGCGATGATCGGCGGCTACCACTCGGACATGCTCTACGACATGGAGGCTGATGCCTTTTGCCTGATGAGCGATTTCAATGAGGTCGAGCCAAGGTACTACATCGCAACATCGGGCTCGCGCAACGTGGTCGAGGTGGATGTGCAAACGCGCCAGGTCACGGATGACATGCGCATGGCGACCCTGCGTGCGCTGGGCGTGGACCTGACGCTGCCAATCGATCTGCCGGCAGTGAACACCGAAGACCTGAGGCCAATCCCGAAACAGATCATGAACCTGTGGGTTGGCAACAACGTCATCCCGCAGGAGTTGATCGACAATATCGCCAGCAATACCCGAAACCTGCAGGGCTCTGAGTATGCGCTGCGTCTTTACCTGACCAACGCCGAGCCCGCAGTCTTCCAGGAGAACCTGCGCCTCTTGGCAGAGCATGCCCCGGCAGTGGAAGTACTGCCACTTGAGGACCAGCCGTTCTACGCCAGTTTCAGGGAAAGCGGCAACTACGCCCAGTACCAGGCAGCGATCGACGGCAACGGCGGGGTCGCCAGCAACTATGCCTCGGCTGCCGATGTATTGCGCTTTGCACTGCTTGAAGAGGAAGGTGGCCTGTACATGGACATCGACGACACCCTGTTGGCACCTGGTGAGCACCCCGCAGTGATCGACGGCGTCCCCATAGGACTACCTGGAGAGCGGCTGGATGACGTAGAACTCGCCACCCGCAAAAACGGCCTGCTGCTTCATCCCCCCGTGTCCAATGAAGAAATGAGCATGAACAATCTGTACAACAGCAGCCTGATAGGCAGCCACCCAGGCAATCCGACGCTGAGGGCGATCCGTGAAGAAATGCAGGCGCGCTTTCTGGAAGAGCCGGGCTTTTACGACAGCAAACCCTCCAAGGAAACCGATCCGCAAGCGTTCTCTCGTTACGCCCAGACGCTTTGCCGCCTCACTGGGCCCGGGCTGCTCACCGATATGGTCGATCGACACTTGCCTGAGCTCGGCGTGATACGCCAGATCGTCAATCTGTACGCGTTCCCCCGCACCAATTCATGGCGTTTCGTGAATCTTTCCGACCTTCAAGCCGTGCAAAAGCAGATGCTCCCGCTTAACCGAATAGCCAAGATAGGAGGATACAGCTCTTGGGTCAGGCCCAGCGTAGGGGCACCTGTTTGACATCGCCCGTGAGATCGAGCGCCGCCCTCACGGTGCATCGCGAACTGCGCTAGATCTCACGGGCGCTGAACCCGCCATGAGGGGCACCTTCAGCCCCAAATTGCGTAACTGACTGAAATCAGCCCCAGGTCGCCTGTTCAACTCACTCGTTGCGATGCAACTTGCTCATCAGTTCGGCCTCGGCCTGCGTCAATCCGCAGGTTTCGGTCAACTCCGACACACTCGCCCCCATCCCGACCAGTTTGGCTGCCTGGCTGAAGGTGACATTGCTCGGGTCGCGTTGCTCCAGCCGCTCCAGCCGGTCGGGCAAGGTAGCCACCACCGCGCGCAGTTCATGGATGGCTTCCCCCATGCGCACGGTACCGTTCTGGTAGTCATCCAGGCGCTTGGCCAGGTCCTTGATGCGCTGGTCACGCACGGCATCGCCCAGAGCCTGCTGGGCGGCGAGCTCGCGCTGGCGCTTGCTGTAGTTGAGGAAGAACCACAGGCTCAGCGCCCACAACAGCGCCAGGAAGATGACAGCAACCTCGAAAATCAACTCAGATGTTCTCCAGCTCGGACCACTCTTCCTCGGTCATCATCTTGTCCAGCTCGACCAGAATCAACAGTTCTCCATTCTTGTTGCATACACCCTGGATGAACTTGGCCGACTCTTCGTTACCTACGTTCGGCGCAGTCTCGATCTCCGACTGACGCAGGTAGACCACCTCGGCCACGCTATCGACCAGGATGCCGACCACTTGCTTGTCAGCCTCGATAATGACGATACGGGTGTTGTCGGTCACCTCGGTAGGCATCAGGCCGAAGCGCTGGCGGGTATCGATCACCGTCACAACGTTGCCGCGCAGGTTGATGATACCCAGCACGTAGCTAGGCGCACCCGGTACCGGGGCGATTTCGGTGTAACGCAGGACTTCCTGCACCTGCATGACGTTGATGCCGTAGGACTCGTTGTCCAGACGGAAGGTTACCCATTGCAGAATCGGATCTTCCGAACCTTGTGCAGACGACTTTTTCATTCCCCTAGCCCTCAAAATCCGCCGATGGCGGTGTGTTCGCAGTTATTTGTGTTTGGCATGCAGCTGCTTGACCGCGCCACTGGCGATCAGCTCGGCCAGTTCGGCGACGTCCAGCAGCGCACACATGTGTTCGATCACCGTGCCGGCCAGCCACGGTCGCTGGCCACGTTGGCTGCGCCATTTGATCTCGGACGGGTCCAGGCGCAGCGAACGGCTGACCTGATGCACCGCCAGCCCCCATTCGTAGCCCTGAACGGAAATGACGTAGTGCAGGCCCTGGCGGAAATCGTCCCGGTAGCGGTCTGGCATGACCCAGCGCGCAGTGTCCAGCACCTTCAGGTTGCCCGCCTGACAGGTAAGGATGCCAAGGAACCAGTCCGGCTGGCCGAACAACGGCGTCAGTTCCTGGCCCTCCAGGCTGTAGATCGAGCCCAGGCACACCAGCGGCACGGCCAGCGTCAGCCCGGCGACGTCGAACAGCAGGCACTCGAAAGGCTCAGCCGCCCAGGCCGGGCGACCATCGACCGTGGCCGGAGGCACGGGCGCACTCGGCGCGGGCAGGTTGACTTCAACCAGCGGCGCGACGGGCTCGGGCGACTGAACCTGGGTCAGCACAGGAATGGCGGCTTCGGCCACCACCTTGGTCTCGACCACCGTCACCACCGGCGCTTCGACCGGCAAGACGGTCGCAAGCACCTTCGCCTGCGGCTCGGCAAAAGGCCTTACCGGGACGCTGACTGCAGGGCTTTGGACCTGCGGCTGCGCATCTCGGGCCTGTTCTTCGCGCACGGCGGCGGCAAATTCGTCACTCGCAGGCGGCAGGTCGAGAATACCCTCAGCCTCGGTGGCTTCCTGCAGCAGGCCATCCAGATAGGATTGCAGGGCCAGTTGCGGCCGGGTACCGGTCTTCACCGTCATGAAGCCACCTGTACTGCATTCTTATAGGTGAGCAGGTGCTTGAGCAGTGCCCGGTAAGCGATCACGCCGCGGCTCTTGCCATCGAACTGTGACGGTGTGACGCCGTTGCGGCTGGCATCGCGCAGGCGCGTATCGACCGGAATGTAGCCCTGCCATACCTGATGTTCATAGGCATCACGCAATACTTTCAGCGTACCCAGTGAAGCCTGGGTACGGCGGTCGAACAGGGTCGGCACGATCTGGTATGGCAAGGCCTGCTTGCGCGAACGGTTGATCATGGCCAGCGTGCCGATCATGCGCTCCAGGCCCTTGACCGCGAGGAACTCGGTCTGCACCGGAATCACCAGTTGCTGGCTGGCGGCCAGCGCGTTGACCATCAGCACCCCAAGCAGCGGCGGGCTGTCGATCAGGGCAAAGTCGAAGTCCTGCCACAGCTGCGCCAGACTCTTGGCGATCACCAGGCCCAGGCCACTCTGCCCCGGCGACTGACGCTCCAGCACCGCCAATGCGGTACTCGACGGCAGCAGCGAGATACGCTGGTCGCTGGTGGGCAGCAGCAGTTGCCCGGGCAAGCCATCCGGCACCTGGCCCTTGTGCAGGAACAGGTCGTAACAGCTGTGCTCCAACGCATCGGGGTTGTGCCCGAAATAGCTGGTCATCGAACCATGCGGGTCGAGGTCGACGACGACCACGCGCTTGCCCGCCTCGGCCAGCAAACCGGCCAGGGCGATAGTGGTGGTGGTCTTGCCGACCCCGCCTTTCTGATTGGCTACTGCCCAGACTCTCATAGGACAACTCTTGATTCATGGAGGCCGCTGACCCCTGTGCTATCCGGTTTTCCGGACCGCAAAGGGTTTACGGTGACAGAGAATTGACGAGTCACTGCCCCGCCATCGCTGCTGGGGTTGCCGGTGCACTTTGTGTGCCAGCGCGGCGCAAGGCAGCGTCCGGTGTGGCGTTGGCACTGCCGGAGCCGGTCAGGCTGCGGCGAACTTCAAGGTTGCGGGAGATCACCAGCACCACACGGCGGTTTCGCGCCCGGCCCTCAGCAGTGTCATTGCCGGCCACAGGCTGATATTCGCCATACCCCACCGAAGCCATGCGCGCCGGGTTGACGCCTTCCATCGCCAGCAGGCGGACGATGCTCGCCGCCCGCGCCGAAGACAGCTCCCAGTTGGTCGGGTATTGCGCGGTACGGATCGGCAGATTGTCGGTAAAGCCTTCGACATGCACCGGGTTGGCGAACGGTTTGAGAATATTCGCCACCTTCTCGATGATGTCGAAAGCCTTGTCGCTGGGCATGGCATCGCCACTGCCGAACAGGAGCGAGGAATTCAGCTCGATTTCCACCCACAGCTCGTTTCCGCGGATGGTCATCTGGTCGGACTTGATCAAGTCACCGAAGGCATCGCGTACGTCGTCACTGATGGTTTTGAGTGGATCGACGCTGTTCTGCGCAAGGCCTGCGTCGGTCTGCTCGCTGTCCTTGATCAACGGCTCGGCCGGCTTGACGCTGAGCGGTTGCTCATCGCCGATGGGGATTGGCTTCATGCTCCGCTCAGGGTCGTTGAACACCCCGAGCAGCGCTTGCGAAATGACCTTGTACTTGCCCTCGTTGATCGAGGAAATCGAGTACATGACCACGAAAAAAGCGAACAGCAAGGTAATGAAGTCGGCGTACGACACCAGCCAGCGCTCATGATTTTCGTGTTCTTCGGTATGGCGACGGCGACGCATGGGTTACTCCATGAAGCCTTGCAGCTTCAACTCGATCGAACGCGGGTTCTCACCCTCGGCAATCGACAACAGGCCTTCGAGCAGCATTTCGCGGTAGCGCGACTGGCGCATGACGATGGCCTTGAGCTTGCTCGCAACCGGCAGCAGGATCAGGTTGGCACTGGCCACGCCATAGATGGTGGCAACGAACGCCACAGCGATGCCGTTGCCCAACTGGGACGGGTCGGCCAGGTTGCCCATCACATGGATCAGGCCCATCACCGCACCGATGATGCCGATGGTGGGCGCATAGCCGCCCATGCTTTCGAACACCTTGGCAGCCTGGATGTCGCGGCCTTCCTGGGTGAGAAAATCGACTTCGAGGATGCTGCGGATGGCCTCGGGCTCGGCACCGTCAACCAGCAGCTGCAAGCCCTTGCGGGCATACGGGTCGGGCTCGCCATCGGCCACACCTTCCAGGCCCAGCAGGCCTTCCTTGCGTGCGGTCAGGCTCCAGTTCACCACCCGGTCGATACCGCCAGCCAGGTCAACCCTTGGCGGAAAGATGATCCAGCGCAAGATCTGCAAGGCACGCTTGAACGATGACAACGGTGACTGCAAAAGCGCCGCCGCCAGGGTACCGCCCAGTACGATCAGGGCTGCCGGTCCATTGAGCAGCGCCCCGACATGGCCCCCTTCGAGGAAGTTGCCACCTACGATGGCGACAAAGGCCAGGATCAGACCGATCAGGCTAAGGACATCCATCAGACACACGCCTCGACCAGGTGCTTGCCGATCTCATCCAGGCTGTACACCGCATCGGCCAGGTTGGCTTTGACGATGGCCATGGGCATGCCGTAGATCACGCAACTGGCTTCATCCTGGGCCCACACGGTGCTGCCGCCCTGCTTGAGCAGGCGCGCGCCCTCACGGCCGTCGGCGCCCATGCCGGTAAGCACCACCGACAGCACCTTGTCACCGTAAGACTTGGCTGCCGAACCGAAGGTAATGTCCACGCAGGGCTTGTAGTTCAGGCGCTCGTCACCGGGCAGGATCTTCACCGTGCCCCGGCCATCGATCATCATCTGCTTACCACCGGGGGCCAACAGGGCGAGGCCTGGGCGCAGCAAGTCCCCGTCCTCGGCTTCCTTGACGCTGATCTTGCACAGTTTGTCCAGGCGCTCGGCAAAGGCCTTGGTAAACGCCGCCGGCATGTGCTGGATGAGCACGATAGGTGCCGGGAACCCGGCAGGCAGTTGCGTCAGCACCCGCTGCAGGGCAACCGGGCCGCCGGTCGAAGTACCGATGGCCACCAGTTTGTAGGGCTTGCGTTTGGGCGCTGGCGAATGGGCTGGGGC
>Ga0247820_10002588_pt1 | contig 10150 bp, 10 predicted proteins | sample 13C_Glucose_Day1_2_FD_192480 | JGI IMG/M metagenome (GOLD analysis project Ga0247820, IMG submission 192480) | Soil microbial communities from agricultural site in Penn Yan, New York, United States - 13C_Glucose_Day14 | ecosystem: Environmental > Terrestrial > Soil > Agricultural land | place...
TTCCTGATCTTCGAGACGCTCGCCGAGCGCACGCTGGCGCTCGCCCAGCTGCGCCGCCGCGCCGATCCCGAGGCCGGCTACGAACCGCTGCTGGACTCGATGCTGCGCCCGGTGCTGGCGCGCTGCCTGGCGCATGGCATCCGCATCGTGAGCAATTTCGGCGCCGCCAATCCGCGCGCCGCCGCCCGGCACATCGCCCGCATGGCGCGCGAACTGGGCGCCCAGCCGCCCACGATCGCGGTGGTGCGGGGCGACGACCTCTCGGCGCCGGCCCAGCGGGCGCTGCTGCGGCGCGAGCTCGGCGCGCAGATGGACGGCATCCGCCTGGTCAGCGCCAACGCCTACATCGGTGCCGAGCCGATCGCCGCGGCGCTCGATGCCGGCGCGCAGATCGTGGTCTGCGGCCGCGTTGCCGATCCTTCGCTCGCGGTCGGCCCGGCGCTGTCGCATTTCGGCTGGCACGCCGACGACTGGGACAACCTGGGCCGGGCCACAATGGCGGGCCACCTGCTCGAATGCGGCGCCCAGGTCTGCGGCGGCTACTTCGCCGATCCGGGCTTCAAGGAGGTGCCGGGGCTCGCGCGGGTCGGCTTTCCGATCGCCGAGATCGCGGCCGACGGCAGCTGCACCATCGGCAAGGCCGACGGCACGGGCGGGCTGGTGAGCGAGGCGACCGTGAAGGAGCAGCTGATCTACGAAGTGCACGACCCCGCCGCCTATCTCACGCCGGACGTCATCGCCGACATCTCGCAGGCCGAGGTCGAGGCGCTGGGGGCCGACCGGGTCGCGCTGCGCGGCGTGCGCGGCCATGCGCGGCCGTCGCACTACAAGGTCAACGTCTGCCACGAAGGCGGCTGGCTGGCCGAGGGCGAGATCTCCTACGCCGGCCCGCGCGCGGAAGCGCGCGCCCGGCTGGCGGCCGAGGTGCTGCGCGAGCGGCTCGACGGCCTGCAGCTGCGCGTCGACCTGATCGGGGCGCTCAGCATCCTGGGCGACGATGCCGGCCGCGCACTGGCCGCCACGCCCGACGCGGGCTTGCGCGATGTCCGCCTGCGCGTGGCCGCGACCCATGCCGAGCGCGCCCAGGCCGAGCGGCTGGCGCGCGAGGTGATGGCGCTCTACACCTGCGGTCCGGCCGGCGGCGGCGGCGTGCGCACCGCGCTCACGCCGCGGCTCAACACCCTGTCGTGCCTGCTGCCGCGCGATGCGGTGCCGGTGGGCTTCGAGATGATCGGGGAGGATGCGCCATGAACACCACCGGCATCACGGTCGCGCTCTATCGCGCGGCGCATGGCCGCACCGGCGACAAGGGCGACCGATCCAACATCAGCGTGATCGCCTGGCACCCCGCGCTCTATCCGCTGCTGGTGGCGCAGCTCACGCCCGAGCGCGTGGCGGCCCAGTTCCGCCATCGCTCGCCGAGCCGGGTCCAGCGCTTCCTGCTGCCGAAGCTGCAGGCGATGAACTTCGTGCTCGACGGCGTGCTCGACGGCGGCGTCAACGATGCGCTGAACCTCGACACGCACGGCAAGGCGCTGTCCTTCCTGCTGATGGAAATGCCGATCGAGGTGCCGCCGGCGCTGGTCGGGCATCTTGCGGGCAGCGAGGCGCCCTGAGTTCCCGCCCTTTCTTTCGAACCTTCCCACTTTCCGGAGACAACAATGAAAAGCATCCCACTCGGCCTGATCGCCGCCGCCGTCCTGGCCTTCGCACCGCTGCCGGGCCTGGCCCAGTCCTTTCCCGACAAGCCCATCACCTTCGTCGTTCCGTTCGCGGCTGGCACCGCGACCGACCAGATCGCGCGGGCGCTGGGCAACGCCATCACGGCCGAAACGAAGCAGCCGGTGGTGATCGACAACAAGGCCGGCGCCAGCGGCTTCATCGCCTCGCAGCAGGTCGCCAAGGCCGCGGCCGATGGCTACACCGTGCTGATCACCACCAACACCACGCACGCGGCCAACGAGCACCTGTTCAAGAAGCTGCCCTACGACCCGGTGAACGACTACGCGCCCGTCGCCGCGCTGGGCAAGGGCGGCCAGATCATGGTGGTGAACCCGGCCTTCCCGGCCAGGACCGTGGCCGAGTTCGTCGCGCTGGCGAAGAAGGAACCGGGCAAGTACAGCTTCGGCAGCGGCAGTTCGTCGAGCCGCATGGCCGGCGAACTGCTGCAGCAGTTGGCCGGCATCCAGCTGCTGCACGTGCCCTACAAGAGCAACACGCTGGCCGTGACCGACCTGCTGGGCGGCCAGATCCACATGATGATCACCGACACCGCCACCGGCCTGCCGCAGGTCAAGGCCGGCAAGCTGCGCGCGCTCGGGGTCTCGGGTGCCAAGCGCTCGCCGCTGGCGCCCGATGTGCCGACCATCGCGGAGGCCGGCGTCAAGGGCTACGAGATGGGCTACTGGTTCGCTGCCTATGCGCCGGCGAAGACCTCGCCCGCCGTGGTCAGGCGGCTCAACGAGCTGCTCGTGAAGGCCGCGAGGAGCGATGCCGCGAAGGCCGCGTTCTACGAGCCCACCGGCACCGAGGTCTTCACGAGTTCGCCCGAGGAGCTGGCGAAGTTCCAGGCGACCGAATCGCAGAAGTGGGGCCGCATCGTGAAGGCGGCCGGAATCGAAGCCGAGTAGCCTACAGCTGCCGGCTGCGCGCCAGCGGCGGGTTCTGCGCGAAGTAGCGCTCGATGCCGCGCATCAGCGCATCCGCCAGGTCTTCCTGGTAGGCGGCGCTGCGCAGCTTGGCTTCTTCCTCGGGATTGCTGATGAACGCGGTCTCGACCAGCACGCTCGGGATGTCCGGTGCCTTCAGCACCGCGAAGCCGGCCTGTTCGACATTCGGTTTGTGCAGGCGCGCGCCGATGCCGCGGATCTCGCCGAGCATCGCGCCGCCGAGCTTCATGCTGTCGTTGATCTGCGCGGTGGTGCTCATGTCGAGCAGCGCGCGCTGCACCTGCACTTCGTGGTTGCCGACGTTCACGCCACCGACCTTGTCGGCCTGGTTCTCCTTGTTGGCGAGCCATCTCGCGGCGCTGCTCGAGGCGCCGCCCTGGCTCAGCGCGAAGACGCTGGCGCCGCGCGCGTCGGGCGTGGTGAAGGCATCGGCGTGGATGCTGATGAACAGGTCGGCCTGCACGCGGCGTGCCTTCTGCACGCGCACGCCCAGCGGCACGAAGAAGTCGGCGTCGCGCGTGAGGTAGGCGCGCATCGGGTTGCCGTTGACGCTGCTGGCGTTGATGCGGGTGCGCAGGCGGTGCGCGATCTGCAGCACGATGTCTTTTTCGCGCGTGCCGTTCGATCCGATCGCGCCGGGGTCCTCGCCGCCGTGGCCCGGGTCGAGCGCGACGATGATGATGCGGTCGGTCTGGCTCGGCGTCGCGCCGCGGCTGGCCACGGCGGGCGCAGCCGGCAGCGGGCCGGCCGGCGGCGGTGCCGGCATCGGCAGCGGGCCGACAGGGGCCGACGGCCGGTTGGCCTGGCTGACCGAGACCGGCGGCGTGCCGCCTGCCGCTGGCCGCGCGGCCTGCTGCGCCATCAGGTCGCCGAGCGGGTCGGTCGCGCCTGCGGCCGGCGCCGGCGCAGCCGCCGAAGCGGCGGGCAGCTTGGGCGCCTCGCGCATGCGCTCGGAGATCAGGGCCTCGAGCGGGTCGATGGCCTGCTGTGGATACAGGTCGAGCACCAGGCGGTCGCGGTAGGCCGCCACCGGCGCCAGCGAAAACACCTGAGGCGCCACCGCCTGCTTGAGGTCGAACACGATGCGCACCACGCCGGGCGCGAACTGGCCCACGCGCAGTCCGTTGATGAAAGGATCGTCGGGCTTGATCTTGCCGACCAGCTCGCGCAGCGCCGGGTTGAGGTCGATGCCGGTGATGTCCACCGCCAGCCGCGGCGGGCTGCCGACCACCAGCTGCTGCGAGGCGAGCCGGCCGTCGGACTCGATCGTGACGCGGGTGTAGTCGGCCGCCGGCCACACGCGCACCGCCATGATGGTGGCGCCGCGGGCGATCTCGTGCAGGCCCAGCAGCAAGGCGACGCTGCCGCCCTGCAGCAGCACGCGGCGTTTCAGTCCGGTCGCCTTCATCCTGCGGCGGCGAGCAGGCGAGCGCCTCGCTCGGTGGGGGCACGCAGCGTCACGCTGCGGGTGTCGTCGGTCATCGCTTCGATTTTAATAGCGAGGTCGGCAAGCGGAATGCGCCCCGCGGCGTTTTCGGGCCACTCGGCCAACTTGAGGCCCGGACCCGCGAAGATGTCACGAAAACCGGCATCCTCCCATTCGCGCGGATCGCTGAAGCGATAGAAGTCGAAGTGGAAGATCGCCAGGCCATCGGGCGCCTCGTGCGGCTCGACGACCGCGTAGGTCGGGCTCTTGATGCGCCCCGCGATGCCGAGCGCGCGCAGCAGGTGGCGAACGAAGGTGGTCTTGCCGGCGCCGAGGTCGCCCTGCAGCGCGATGAAGGCATCGCGCAGCGCCGGCGAGCGCGCCAGCGCCTGCGCCAGGGCCTCGCAATCGGCCTCATCGCGCCAGACTTGGGTCGCGCTGTGCGTTTCTACAATCGGCAGGTGATCGGCAGCCATCAAATCGTCAACAGGATTCAGGCCTTGGCCCGGGAGCTCGGATTCTCCCAAATCGGCATCGCCGGTGTCGACCTGTCGAGCGCGGAGGCCGGATTGATGCAATGGCTGGCCGAAGGCTTCCATGGCGAGATGCACTACATGGCCGCGCATGGCACGCGCCGCGCGCGGCCGGCCGAGCTGGTGCCGGGCACGGTCTCGGTGATCACGGCGCGCATGGACTACCTGCCGCGCGCCACGCCCGACGACTGGCAGGCGGTCGAATTCGCGCGGCTCGAGCGGCCCGGCGAGGGCATCGTCTCGCTCTATGCCCGCGGGAGGGACTATCACAAGGTGCTGCGCTCGCGGCTGGCGCAGCTGGCCGAACGCATCGCCGCGGAGGTCGGGCCCTTCGGTCATCGCGCCTTCACCGACTCGGCGCCGGTGCTCGAGGCCGAACTGGCTTCGCGCAGCGGCCAGGGCTGGCGCGGCAAGCACACGCTGGTGCTCGATCGCGAGGCCGGCTCGATGTTCTTCCTCGGCGAGATCTACGTCGACATGGCCCTGCCGCCCAGCGAGCCGGTGACGCCGCACTGCGGCAGCTGCAGCGCCTGCATCGACATCTGCCCGACGCGCGCGATCATCGCCCCGCACCGGCTCGATGCGCGGCGCTGCATCTCCTACCTGACGATCGAGCATGCCGGCGCGATTCCGCTCGAGCTGCGCCCGCTGATCGGCAACCGCATCTACGGCTGCGACGACTGCCAGCTCGCATGCCCCTGGAACAAGTTCGCGAAGAAGAGCGCGCTGCCCGACTTCGATGCCCGCGAGGGGCTCACGGGCCGCCAGCTCGGCGAGCTGTTCGCCTGGACCGAAGCCGACTTCCTGCGCTTCACCGAGGGCAGCCCGATCCGCCGCATCGGCCACGAGCGCTGGCTGCGCAACGTGGCGGTGGCGCTGGGCAACGCGCTGCGCGCGGGCGATCCCGGTGCCCGTGCCGCACTGGCCACGCGCCGTGCCGACGCCAGCGCGCTGGTGCGCGAGCATCTCGAATGGGCGCTGGCCGTCAGCGCCGGATGATGGCCGAGATCTGGGCCGTGCCGGTGTCCAGCGAGCGCATCGAGCTGAGCCGGATCGAGGCGTACTTCAGCAGGGGGTTGTTGATCAGCTTGCCGACGAAATGGCCGTTGAAGCGGGCGTCGCGACAGCCCCGCGCCACCAGGTCGATCGAGGCATTGGCCGGCGAGATGTAGTCCATGCTCGAGCCGGTGAGCGTGCAGGCCGCCTCGGGCACCGCGCCTCGGACGGCGCCATCGAACTCGATCTCCAGGCTGCCGGCGAACACCTCCGGCGGGCCCTGGGCACCGGTGTCCTGCTGCGTGACGAAGAACAGGAACGAGCCGCTCCAGGCGCCCTGGTAATGCGAGTAATCCTGCGCCTGCGCGACCATCGTCAATGACGATGCGGCGACAGCGACCAGCAGGGAGTAGCGCATCGGTGCATCCTACCGAATCAACGCCAGCGCGAAGGGCAGGCTGGCGACGCCGAGCAGCGTCGACAGCGTCACCAGTCCCGCGACATAAGGTCCGTTGTAGCCCATGCGGGCCGCCAGCACGTAGGCGCTGGACGCAGTCGGCACCGCCGCGAAGGTCAGCAGCACCGCGGCCTGGGCCGGGTGCAGCTGCAGCACGACGGCGAGACCCCATGCGATCAGCGGCAGCAGCAGGTGGCGGATCGTCAGCACCGACACCGCCAGCACCTTGCCGCGTGCGATGGTCGCGAACTGCATGCCGGCCCCGGCGGCCATCAGGCCGAGCGCCAACGACGCGGCGCCGATGCGCGTCAGCGTCGGCTCGAGCCAGCCCGGCACGCCGAGCCCGAGCAGGTTGGCGACCAGGCCGGACACGGTGGCGATGATCAGCGGATTGCGCAGCAGCTGGCGCGCCAGTCCGGTCTGCGCATGGCGCGTCATGGGCCAGACCGCGGCGATGTTGAACATCGGCACGCAGACGCCGATCAGCACCGCGATCATCAGCAGGCCCTCGGGCCCGGCGACCCGGTCGGCCAGCGCCAGGCAGATGAAGGAATTGAAGCGGAACGCGATCTGCGCGCTGGCCGCGTGTTCCCGGCGATCGATGCGCGGCCCGATGACCGGCAGGAAGGGCAGGGCATAGGCCAGCGCGATGCCGCAGAGGCCGACGCCGACGCCCGCGGTCAGCAGGTTCGAGGTGGCGCCGAAGTCGAGCGGGCTGCGCACGATCGAGTGGAACAGCAGCACCGGAAAAAGAAAGTAGTACACCAGGCTCTCGACCTGGTCCCAGACCCGGCGGTCCAGGGGCGTGTAGCGGCACAGCAGCCAGCCGCAGGCGATGAGGGAGAAGTCGGGGAAGAGGAGCTGGGCATAGTTCACGCGTCGAGGATATCCGTCCCGGACTTGGGTTATCCACGTGGTCGCTGCGGCCGCCAGCCGTTAGCATCCGCACTTTTGGATTCGGCCCAAGGAGGCTATCAATGCATCGTCGTCAATGGAGTGCGCTCGCAGGCGCTGCCGCGCTGTGTGCGGTCGCAGGTTCCAGCTGGGCGCAGGCTTATCCCAACAGGCCGGTGGAACTGCAGGTGCCGTTCGCACCCGGCGGGACCACGGACATCGTCGCGCGCGTCATTTCCGAGCCGCTCGGCAAGGCGCTGGGGCAGAGCGTGGTCGTGATCAACAAGGCCGGCGGCGGCGGCATCGTGGGCGCCGCCGAGACCGCGCGGGCCGCGCCCGATGGCTACAAGCTCGGCGTCGCCACCGTGTCGAGCACCGCCGCCAACCCGGCGATCAACCCCAAGGTGCCCTACGACCCGATCAACGACTTCACGCCGATCGTGAACATCGCGGCGACGCCGAACATCATCGCGGTGCACCCGAGCTTCCCGGCCAAGAACTACGCCGAGTTCGTCGCCGAACTCAAGAAGAACCCGGGCAAGTACTCGTACGCCTCCTCGGGCACCGGCGGCATCGGCCACCTGCTGATGGAGCTGTACAAGAGCCTGACCAACACCTTCGTGACCCACATCCCGTACCGCGGTGCCGGACCGGCGCTCAACGACGTGGTGGCCGGGCAGGTGGCGATCATGTTCGACAACATCCCGTCGGCGCTGCCCTTCATCCAGACCGGCAAGCTGGTGCCGATCGTGGTGTCGGCGCCGCAGCGCCTGGCTGCGCTGCCGAACGTGCCGACCTTCAAGGAAGTCGGCCTGGAGCCGGTCAACCGCATGGCCTACTACGGCATCCTGGGCCCCAAGGGCCTGCCGAAGGAAGTGGTCGACAAGATCAACGCCGGCGTGAAGAAGTCGGTCGAGGACCCGGCTGTGCGAAAGCGCATCGAGGACACGGGCTCGCTGGTCGTGGCCAACACGCCCGAGCAGTTCGCCGCCCAGATCAAGGCCGAGTACGAGGTCTACAAGCAGGTCGTCGTCAAGCAGAAGCTGCAACTGGATTGAGCTCGCCCCCAGGTTGCCCGGCACTTCGTGTCCGGGCGCCCACCCCCTGCCGGGGGCAACACCAGCGGCCTGGCAGAGCCAGCTCCGCGGTGTTTCACCAACGGGCCTGGCTGCGCCGGCCGTTCTGTTAACTTGCCGCTCATGACAAATGCCGCCGACGCACTCTCCGGGATCCCGGAGATCGACGATTTCGTCGACGCGCTGTGGCTCGAGGACGGCCTGTCGAAGAACACGCTGGCGGCCTACCGCCGCGACCTCGCGCTGTTCGCCCAGTGGCTGCACGCCAAGCGCAGCAAGCCGCTCGACGCCGCGCTCGAGAGCGACCTGCAGGCCTACATGGGCGCGCGCCTGTCGGACAAGGGCAAGGCGACCTCGGCCAACCGCCGGCTCACGGTGTTCAAGCGCTACTACCGCTGGGCCCTGCGCGAGCACCGCATCAGCGCCGACCCGAGCCTGCGCCTGGCGCCGGCGCGGCAGATGCCGCGCGCGATCAAGACCCTGTCGGAGAAGCAGGTCGACGACCTGCTGGACGCGCCCGAGGTCGAGACACCGCTGGGCCTGCGCGACCGCGCGATGCTCGAACTGATGTATGCGAGCGGCCTGCGCGTGAGCGAACTGGTGGCGCTCAAGGTCTTCGACATGAGTCTCAACGATGGCGTGCTGCGGGTACTGGGCAAGGGCAGCAAGGAGCGCCTGGTGCCTTTCGGCGGCGAGGCGCGGCGCTGGATCGAGCGCTACCTCGAGGAGGCGCGCCCGCTGATCCTCGATGGCCAGCAGACGCCCGACCTGTTCGTGACGGCGCGCGGCGCCGGCATGACCCGCGTGATGTTCTGGATCATCGTCAAGAAGAACGCGCTGGCGGCCGGCATCCACGTGCCGCTGTCGCCGCACACGCTGCGCCACGCCTTCGCGACCCATCTGCTGAACCATGGTGCCGACCTGCGCGCGGTGCAGTTGCTGCTGGGCCATGCCGACATCTCGACCACCACGATCTACACCCATGTGGCTCGCGAGCGGCTCAAGCAGATGCACGCGAAGCATCATCCCAGAGGCTGAACGCGCCTCGAAGGCACCGGCGGCGGCAGAATGCCCGCATTGACATTTCAAAGCAGGAGTCGCATCGATGCCCTTGACCGTCCGCCCCCGTGCCCTTGCCGCCGCGCTCGGCCTCGTCCTGCTGGGCGCCACGGCCTCTGCGCAGGTGGTGCCCAAGACCATCCGCCTCGTGGTGGCCTATCCATCGGGCGGCGTCAGCGACGTGGTGGCGCGGGCGCTGGCCGACAAGCTGGCCGCGCAGCTGGGCAGCACGCTGGTGGTCGAGAACAAGGCCGGCGCCAGCGGCACCATCGGCATGGACGCGGTGGCCAAGGCAGCGCCCGACGGCGCCACGCTGGGCTTCTCGGCCATCAGCCCGCTGGTGCTGAATCCGCACCTCGGGCGTTCGCCCTTCGACCCCTTGAAGGACATCGCACCGGTCGTCAGCGTGATGTATTCGCCCGTGCTGCTGATGGCGACGCCGGCGACCGGCACGCGCGACCTGCGCAGCCTGCTCGACGATGCCCGCGCGCGCCCCGGCGCCGTGCGCTGGGCCACCTCGGGCCAGGCCTCGCTCGGCCACATCGTGCTCGAGCAGCTGCGTTCCGCCGCCAAGGTCGACATCACGCACATCCCGTACAAGGGCGGCGGCCAGCAGCTCAACGACGCGCTCGGCGGCCAGTTCGAGGTGCTGTCGACCAACGCGGGGCCGACCGTCTCGGCCCAGATCCAGGCCGGCAAGCTGCGGCCGCTGGCGGTCGGGGCGCCGGCGCGGCTCGACAGCCTGCCCAAGGTCGCCACCTTGGCCGAGCTCGGCTTCCCGGCGGCCAACCTGTCCTCGCAGTTCGGCGTCTTCGCGCCGGCCGGCACGCCGGCGATCCTGATCGAGAAGTACAACGTCGAGATCAACAAGGCGCTGGCCAGTCCCGAGTTGCGCGCCAAGCTGCTGGCCACCGACAACGTGCCGACCGGCGGCAAGGCCGATGCCTTCGCGGCCGAGATCGCGAGCGAGTACGAGAACAACGGGCGGATCGTGAAGGCCGCCGGCATCAAGGCCGATTGAGGCCCGCTTGATTTCCAGG
>Ga0247820_10002589_pt1 | contig 10147 bp, 8 predicted proteins | sample 13C_Glucose_Day1_2_FD_192480 | JGI IMG/M metagenome (GOLD analysis project Ga0247820, IMG submission 192480) | Soil microbial communities from agricultural site in Penn Yan, New York, United States - 13C_Glucose_Day14 | ecosystem: Environmental > Terrestrial > Soil > Agricultural land | place...
CGCCGAGATGGCGGGCCTTCCCGCAGCGGTGGCGCCGGTGGTTCAGGTCGCAGCGGCCCCGCCGGTCCCGGTCAGTCCCGCAGCTCGGCGGCCCGCAAGCCGCAGGGTCGCACACCCGGGCGTGCGGCCGGACAGCAACGTTCGGGTGACCGGTCACGCAACGAGTACGGTCGCGGCCCGGAGACCTCCGATGCACGCCTGCCCGACGGTCGGCTACCGGACCGGCGGCTGCCGGACCGTGGGGGTTCGGACCGCGGACGTCCGGACCGGCGAGGGCCGGACCGCGGAGGGTCGGATCGACGACCGTCGGACCGCGGAGGGTCGGATCGACGACCGTCGGACCGCGGAGGGTCGGATCGACGACAGTCGGACCGCGACGAACGCACGCCGCCGCCGCCCGGTCTGCAGAAGCGTGCCGACGAGCCGAGACTGCCGGCCGAGGTCGACACCAGGGGACTGCCCCGCGGGGTGAAGGCAGAGCTCCGGGGATTGCCCAAGGACCTGGCTGAGGTCGTCGCCGGACACCTGGTCACGGCGGGACTGTTGATCGACGAGGACCCCGAGCTGGCCTACCGGCACGCGGAGGCGGCGCGGCGGCGGGCGGCAAGGCTCCCGGTGGTGCGGGAGGCGGCGGCGGAGACGGCGTACGCGGCCGGTCACTGGGATGTCGCCCTGTCGGAGTTCCGGGCGCTGCGCCGGATGACGGGGACCGACGACTACCTGCCGGTGATGGCCGACTGCGAACGCGCCCTCGGTCGGCCGCAGGCCGCTCTCAAGATCGCCAAGGAGGCGCGGCGCAAACCGCTCGAGCCGTCGCTGGCGGTGGAGATGCTCATCGTCGAAGCCGGAGCGCGGAACGACCTGGGCCAGCAACCCGAGGCCCGTCGAGTGCTGCACCAGGCGATCCTGGATCTCGATGATCGTCGCGCCGCCCAGCTCGGCACGGCCGCCGCGCGCTTGTACTACGCCTACGCCGACGTCCTCGAGAACACCGGGAAGCAGACGGAGGCCCGGCAGTGGTTCGACCGCGCTGCCCGGTTGGACGGCGACCGCGACACCGACGCCGACGAGCGTCGTGACCTGCTCGACGGGATGCTGATCACCTTCGACGACAGTGATCCCGACGATCCCAGCGCTGCGGAGACCGGCGTCGACGAGGCGGGCCACCACCGCGGAACCGACGGCGGCGGTGCGGACGAGACGCAGCCATGAGTGCGCTGGCCGACGACTACGACGCCGCCCTGTTCGACCTCGACGGCGTGGTGTACCTGGGTCCGGTGGCCGTCCACGGTGCGCAGGAGGGTCTGCGTGCCCTGCGGGACCGCGGCACCCGGGTCGGCTTCGTCACCAACAACGCCGCCCGGCCGCCGGCCGCGGTCGCCGAACACCTCGGCGAGCTCGGCATCGTGGCCACTGCCGAGGACGTGGTCACGTCCGCCCAGGCCGGGGCCCAGCTGGTCGCCCACCGCTTCGGTGCGGGTGCCTCGGTGCTCGCCGTCGGTGGTCCCGGTGTCTGGGATGCCCTGACGGAGGTTGGTCTGGTCGGGGTCCGCTCGGCCGAGGACCGACCGGTCGCCGTACTGCAGGGCTTCGGATTCGACCTGACCTGGGACCAGCTGAACGAGGCCGCGATAGCGATCCACCGGGGCGCCCACTGGGTGGCCACCAACATCGACCCCACCCGGCCGACCGACCGGGGGATCGTGCCGGGCAACGGCGCCGCCGTCGGTGCCGTCCGACTCGCGGTCGACGTCGACCCGGAGGTCGCTGGCAAGCCGTACCGCCCACTGGTCGACGCCACGGTCGCCCGGCTGGGAGCCGGTCACCCGATCTTCGTCGGCGACCGGTTGGACACCGACATCGCGGGGGCCGTGGCCGCCGGACTGGACAGCATGCTGGTGCTGACCGGAGCCCACGGACCGACCGACCTGGTGGCCGCCGGAGCCGACAGCCGGCCCACCCACCTGGGCTACGACCTGCGTGACCTGCTGCAGCCGGTCCGACGCTGCGTCGAGCGCCCCGGAGAGGTGAGCTGCGGAGAGCAGACCGCGGTCCTCGACTCGGGTCGGATCGAGCTGGTCGGCTCCCCCGACGACCGGTCGTCGGCCGTCGACGCGCTCTGGGCCACGGCGAACCTGGCCTGGCGGGTCGCCGACCTGGGGCGAACCGCCGATGCCGATCCGGCGGTACAGGTGATCAACGCGGTGCTGGCCCGTCGTTGACGACCCAGGCCGTGGCGTCGCCGGGCAGCAGCCCGTCGCCGAGATCGACGCTGCTCGCGACCACGGTGCCGGCGGGCAGCGCGATCGGGTCGTCGCCGAAGTTGGTCACGCAGTGCCAGCCCTCGCCGCGGCGGAACGCGAGCACGTCCGGCGCCGAGTCCTCGAAGGCGAAGCTGGGCTCGCCCGACGTCGAGGTCGTGAGCAGCTCACGGCGCAGGCCGATGGCGCGGCGGTAGAGCGTCAGCGACGAGTCGTCGGAGCCGGCCTGGACCTCAGCCGCGAGCCCGGCGAACCATTCGGGTTGCGGGAGCTCGGTCTCTCCGCCGCCGAAGCCGTACGACGGTCCGGACGCTGTCCACGGCAGGGGGACCCGGCACCCGTCACGACCCTTCTCCCGACCGGCGGACCGGAACGCCATCGGGTCCTGCAGCACGTCGCGGGGCAGGTCGGCCACCTCGGGGAGCCCCAGCTCCTCGCCCTGGTAGACGTAGACCGAGCCCGGCAGTGCCAGCAGCACCAAGATCGCCGCCCGCGCTCGGCGGCGGCCCAGATCCTCGTCACAGTGAGGATCCGCGCCGTCGGTCAGCAGCCAGCGCCGAGCGACCTCGATCGGCGTCTCGTCCGCTGACACCGGCAGACCGTAACGCGACACCACCCGCACGGTGTCATGACAACCGAGCAGCCAGGTCGTGGTCGAGCCCGACTCGACCATGTCCGCCACACCGGCCTCGATCACCGCGCGGTAGCTGTCCGGTCGCCAGCTCGCCTCCTGCATCGCGAAGTTGAACGCCTGACCGAGGCTGGTCGGGGCGGCATAGCGCGCCCGCCGACTGGGATGCACGGACGCCTCGGCGACGGCGAAGCGGGGCGGGTCGTAGGAGTCGAACACGTTCCGCCAGTCCCGGTAGACCAGCTGCAGGTCGTCCCGGTCCCACAACGGGTGGCTGCCGTCCTCCCGCTGCATCATCTCGATGTCCGGCCACGGCACGTACGGGGTGGACAGATCCTTGACCAGGCCGTGGGCCACATCGACCCGGAAGCCGTCCACCCCGCGATCGGCCCAGAACCTCAGCGTGGTCCGGAAATCCTCCCGCACCTCCTCGTTGTCCCAGTTGAGGTCGGGTTGCTCCGGGGCGAACAGGTGGAAGTACCACTGGCCGTCGCCGACGGGTTGCCAGACCGAGCCGCCGAACAGCGACTGCCAGTCGTTGGGCGGCCGGCTGCCGTCCGGTCCCTCGCCGTCACGGAAGATGTAGCGGTGTCGGGCGGCAGACCCGGGCTGCGCGGCCAGCGCCTCGACGAACCAGGCGTGCCGGTTCGAGCTGTGGTTGGGGACGATGTCGACCAGCACCTTGATGCCGACCTCGTGCAACGCGGTGATCATGGTGTCGAAGTCGTCGAGGGTGCCGATGCGAGGGTCGACGTCGCGGTAGTCGTCCACGTCGTAACCGCCGTCGGCCAGTGCGGAGGGGTAGAACGGCGAGAGCCACACCGCATCGACGCCGAGGTCGGCGAGGTAGCTCACGCGGGAGACGACGCCTTGCAGATCACCCATCCCGTCGCCGTTGGCGTCGGCGAACGAGCGCGGATAGATCTGGTAGATGACGGCGGTCTTCCACCAGTCGGGATCGTGGGGGGACTGCTGGGCCGAGGTCTGGGTCGGATCGGTCACGGCGCGATTGTTCCAGGAGACCGACGGTGCCCGCGAGAGGTTCCCCGGGCTACCGTTGCGCAGGTACGACCCCACTGGACGAGAAGGCGGCGAGATGGTTCGAGAGCAGATCCAGAACTACGTGAACCTGATGACCGGGTTGCGCCGGGCCACCAAGGCCAAGGCGTCGGAGGCAGCGCAGGGTCTCCTGTCGGCTACCGGGCTCGACGACGTCGCCACCGACGCGGGTGGGCGGGTGAGCAACCTGGCCGAGGAGATCCTGACCGCCAGCCGAGCCAATCGCGAGCTGCTGGTGAAGATGATCAACACCGAGATCGACAAGGCCGCCGCGCGGACGGGCTTCGCGCGGGCCGAGGACCTCGACGGGCTCCGGGCCGAGCTGGCCGATCTGCGCGCGGCGTTCGCGGAGCAGGCGGCTCGGGCCGCCACCGCCCAGGCAGCCGCCACCGAGGCGACCGTGGTCGCCGCCGCCGCAGCTGCGGCGGCGGAGGACGCGGCCAGCTCCGCGGAGGAGGCCGCGGTCTCGGCGGAAGAGGCCGTGGCCGCGCCGGTGCCCGACCCGGCCCCCGCGGTCAAGAAGACCGCGCCTCGGAAGACCGCGCCTCGGAAGGCCGCCGCGAGGAAGACCCCGGCGAGGGCAGCGGCCGCGAAGGCCGCGGCCGCGAAGCAGACCCCGGCGAAGAAGACGACGACGGCGAAGAAGACGACGACGGCGAAGAAGACGACGACGGCGACGACCCCGGCGACGGCGACACCGGCGAAGAAGACGACACCGGCGAAGAAGACGACGGCAACGAAGGCCCCGGCGAAGAAGACGACGGCAACGAAGGCCCCGGCGAAGAAGACCCCCACCAAGCGGGCAGCCGTCACGAAGGCCCCGGTCACGAAGGCGGCGGCTGAGTGAGCGTCGATCCGGTGGGCGAAGACAGGGCCGCCGCCGGCCCGGTCGGCGAGCCACCGGCCACCGGGCTGCCGGCGGTCGACGAGGCCCTCGCCGGACTGGCCGAGCTGGACCAGCGCCCCGTGAGTGAGCACCACACCGAGCTCGCCGCCGCCCACGAGGTGCTGCACGCGGAGCTGGAGTCTCCGTCGGGGCAGGTCGAAGGCCGCGACTGAGTGGGCACCGCCGATCCGGACGGGGGAGCCCGGGAAGCGAGCCGGCTCGATCGGGCTGTCGCCGCGCGAGGTCTCGCTCGATCCCGGGCGGCAGCCGCCGCCCTGATCCGAGCGGGCCGGGTGCGGGTCGGCGACCGGGTCGCCGACCGACCGTCGATGTCGGTGACCGCGGACGAAGAGATCCAGGTCGACCAGGACCCGTACGTGTCGCGGGCCGCCCACAAGCTCGCCGGAGCCTTGCAGGAGCTGGCGCTGGACGTCACCGGTCAGCGTGCTCTGGACGCCGGCGCCTCCACGGGCGGGTTCACCCAGGTGCTCCTGCGGGCCGGGTGCCGCGAGGTGATCGCGGTCGACGTCGGGCACGGTCAGCTGGTCGAGGAGATCCGATCCGACCCGAGGGTGCGCTCGTACGAGCGGCTGAACGTCCGCGACCTCCGGCTGGAGCACGTCGACCACCGACCGGTGGATCTCGTCGTCGGTGACCTCTCCTTCATCTCCTTGATCGTCCTGCTGCCGGCGCTGACGGCGGTGGTGGATCCGGCGGGATCCCTGCTGCTGATGGTCAAGCCGCAGTTCGAGGTGGGCCGGGAGAGGCTGGGCGACGGTGGTGTGGTCCGATCACCCGCGCTGCACGTCGAGGCGGTGACCGGGGTGGTCCACACGGCAGCCGGTCTCGGTTGGCAGACCCAGGCGATGGTGCCCAGCCGGCTGCCGGGTCCGGCGGGCAACCGGGAGTTCTTCGTGCTCCTCGCCCGACGCACACCGACTGCTCCGGTCGATGTCGCGGCGTCCGTCGGCTCGCCCTGACCCCGGCCTATGCTGTGCCGCGTGACGCCTCCGCCCGCCCAGCCCGCTGCTGAGGCGCGTCGGGTCGCGGTGCTCACGCACCTCGGCCGGCGTGAGGCGGTCGAGACTGCGGCCGGCATCATCGAACGACTGTCCGCGGCAGGGATCACCGCGATCGTCCCCGAGGCCGACGCCGACATCCTCAACGCGCGGTTGCACGACGCGACCGTGGTGGGCGTCCCGCCCCACCAGTTCGCCGAGCAGACCCGCGACGTCGAGCTGATGCTGGTGCTGGGTGGCGACGGCACGATCCTGCGGGGCGCCGAGAAGGTGATCACCTCAGACACCCCGCTGCTGGGCGTGAACCTGGGTCACGTCGGGTTCCTGGCCGAGGCGGAGGCGGCCGAGATCGACAGCATCGTCGAGCACGTGGTGCACCGCACGTACACGGTCGAGGAGCGCTTCACGATCGACGTCACGCTGCGTGATCAGGACGAGGTGATCTGGAGCTCGTTCGCGGTCAACGAGGTCTCCATCGAGAAGGCCGCCCGGGAGCGGATGCTGGAGATCGCAGTCGAGATCGACGGCCTGCCACTGTCGCGCTGGGCCTGCGACGGGGTGCTGGTGGCGACCCCGACCGGGTCGACGGCGTACGCGTTCTCGGCCGGCGGCCCGGTGCTGTGGCCGGAGCTGGACGCGCTGCTGCTGGTGCCGCTGAGCGCCCACGCCCTGTTCGCCCGCCCGCTGGTCATCGGTCCGACCTCGATCATCACCGTCGAGCTGATCCACGCCTCCCCGGTGCACGGGGTGGTGTGGTGCGACGGCAGCCGGTCGGTCGAGCTACGCGCGGGGATGGAGATCGAGATCGGGCGCGGCCAGCACCGCCTGCGGTTGGCCAGGCTCTCGCGATCGCCCTTCACCAACCGTCTCGTCAACAAGTTCCAGCTGCCGGTGGACGGCTGGCGCGGAAGTGCCGATCGCCACCGGCGCCGCCCGTCGGTGGAGGGTCCGGACGGTCCGGGACCGACCGGACCATGATCACCGAGCTGCGGATCACCGATCTGGGCGTGATCAACGACGCCGTCCTCGCCCTGCACCCGGGTCTGACGGTGGTCACCGGCGAGACCGGGGCGGGCAAGACCATGATCGTCACCAGCATCGACCTGCTGCTCGGCGGCCGGGGGGATCCCAAGGCGGTCCGGACCGGGGCCCGCCGGGCGGTGGTGGAGGGCCGGTTCGCCCAGGTGTCCGCCGACACCGTACGGCGGGTGGAGGACGCGGGTGGCGTGCTGGACGACGACGGCCCGGACGAGCCGGGACCGGAGCTCCTGGTGGCCCGGCAGATCACCCCGAGCGGGCGCACCCGGGCCTTCGTCGGCGGAGCCCAGGTGCCGGTCGGGCGGATCGAGGAGCTGGTCGGTGACCTGGTCACCGTGCACGGCCAGTCGGAGCAGATCCGGCTGGCCGGCCGAGACCGGCAGCGCGACCTGCTCGACCGGTCGGCGGGGCCGGAGCAGCAGGGACGCCTGGCGAGCTATCGGGACTGCTACGACGAGCTGCGGACCGCCGTGACCGAGCGGGACCGGCTGCACGCCGAGGCGCAGGTGCGGGCCCGGGAGATCGACGTGCTGCGGTTCGGGCTGGACGAGATCGGGCGAGCCGACCCGCAACCGGGTGAGGACGTGGCCCTGGCGGCGGAGGCCCAGCGGCTGCAGGCCAGTGGCGATCTCCGCGTCGACGCCAACGCCGCGATCGAGGCCATCGCCGGCTCCGACGACGAGGCCGGCGGAGCCCTCTCGGCCCTGGCTGTGGCGCGGCAGGCCACCGACCGGCTGGCCGATGCCGACCCCGGAGCCAAGGGGCTGTCCGATCGGGTTCGCGAGGTCGGCTACCTGCTGAACGACCTGACCGGTGATCTGTCCCGCTACCTCGACGGCCTGGAGGCACAGCCGGGCCGACTGGAGCAGATCGCCGAGCGCCGGTTCGAGCTGGCCGGGCTGCTGCGCAAGTACGGGTCGAGCTGCGACGAGGTGCTCGCCTGGTCCGAGCGTGCCATCGGACGCCTCGAGGATCTCGAGCTGGCCGACGACCGGATCGGCGAGCTGTCCGCGCGGATCACGGTGCTGCAGCAGCAGCTCGAGAAGCTCGCGGTCCAGTTGCACGACGCCCGGGCGGCCGCGGCCTCGGTGTTCGTCGAGCGGGTGCGGGGCGAGCTGGCGGCACTGGCGATGCCGCACGCCCGGTTGCAGTTCGAGCTGACCACGATCGACCTCGGACCCACCGGTTCCGACCAGGTCGACCTGCTGTTCTCGGCCAACCCGGGCAGCGCTCCGCGCAGTCTCGGCAAGGTCGCCTCCGGCGGGGAGATGTCGCGGGTCCGGCTGGCCGTGGAGGTCGTGCTGGCCGAGGGCGGCGGCTCGGTCACCTTCGTCTTCGACGAGGTGGACGCCGGAGTGGGCGGGGCCGTGGCGGTCGAGATCGGTCGTCGGCTGGCGTTGTTGGCCCGACACCGGCAGGTCATCGTGGTCACCCACCTGGCCCAGGTCGCCGCCTTCGCCGACCGGCACTTCGCCGTGGTCAAGTCCGACGACGGCCAGGTCACCACCAGCGGCGTCCGGGAGGTCGCCGAGCGGGACCGGGCCGTCGAGCTGGCGCGGATGATGGCCGGCATCGAGACCACGCACTCGGCGCTGGCCCATGCCGGTGAGCTGCTCGAGCTCGCCTCCCGCTGACCAGCCCCTCGTCACAGGCCGGCCAGCCCGACTTCGCTGGTGCTGCGGCGCACGCGAAGTCGGTTGTCTGGCCGGCGACGCGCCGGGGGATGTGAGTGGACGGCGGGTCAGCGGGTAGCCTGGAGTTCCGTGGGAGCCCGCGATCGCCAGACCAAGCATCTCTTCGTCACCGGTGGGGTCGCATCCTCACTCGGGAAGGGCCTGACGGCCTCGAGTCTGGGGAGTCTGCTGGTCGCCCGCGGCCTCCGGGTCACCATGCAGAAGCTGGACCCGTACCTGAACGTGGACCCCGGCACGATGAACCCGTTCCAGCACGGTGAGGTCTTCGTCACCGAGGACGGCGCCGAGACCGATCTCGACATCGGCCACTACGAGCGCTTCCTCAACGTCAACCTGGCCGCCCACGCCAACGTGACCACCGGCAAGGTCTACTCGACGGTGATCGCCAAGGAGCGTCGCGGCGACTACCTGGGCGACACCGTGCAGGTGATCCCGCACATCACCAACGAGATCAAGGACCTGATGCTCGGCATGGGTGGTCCGGGCATCGACGTGGTGATCCACGAGATCGGCGGCACCGTCGGCGACATCGAGTCGCTGCCGTTCCTCGAGGCCGCCCGGCAGGTACGCCACGACGTCGGTCGGGACAACTGCTTCTTCCTGCACGTGTCCCTGGTGCCCTACATCGGTCCCAGCGGTGAGCTCAAGACCAAGCCGACCCAGCACTCGGTGGCCGCGCTGCGCCAGGTCGGCATCCAGCCGGACGCCATCGTCTGCCGCTGCGACCGGGAGATCCCCGAGTCGGTGAAGCGGAAGATCTCGCTGATGTGCGACGTCGACGTCGAGGCCGTGGTGGAGAACACCGACGTGCCCAGCATCTACGACCTGCCGAAGGTGCTGCACGCCGAGGGCCTGGACGCGTACGTGATCCGCCGCCTCGACCTGCGTTTCCGCGACGTCGACTGGACGCAGTGGAACGACCTGCTCGATCGGGTGCACAACCCGAAGGAGGAGGTGGTGATCGCCCTGGTCGGCAAGTACGTCGACCTGCCCGACGCGTACCTGTCGGTGTGTGAGGCACTGCGCGCCGGTGGCTTCGCCAACCGCGCCAAGGTCGTGGTCCGCTGGGTCGCGTCCGACACCTGCGAGACCCCCGAGGGCGCCGCCCGTGCTCTGCAGGACGTGGACGGGGTCTGCGTCCCCGGTGGCTTCGGGATCCGTGGGGTGGAGGGCAAGGTCGGCGCGATCCGGTACGCCCGCGAGAACCAGATCCCGATCCTCGGCCTCTGCCTGGGGCTGCAGTGCATGGTGATCGAGGTCGCCCGCCACCTGGCCGGCCTGGAGGGCGCGGACTCCTCGGAGTTCAGCCCGGAGTCGCCGCACCACGTGATCGCCACCATGGCCGAGCAGATCGCCATCGTGGACGGTCAGGGTGATCTCGGCGGTTCGATGCGGCTCGGCTCCTATCCCGCCGAGCTGCAGCCGGGGTCGATGGTGGCCAAGCAGTACGGCCAGACCGAGGTCGATGAGCGGCACCGGCACCGGTACGAGGTCAACAACGCCTACCGAGGACAGCTCGAGGAAGCCGGACTGGTCATCAGCGGCACCTCGCCCGACTC
>Ga0247820_10002591_pt1 | contig 10140 bp, 8 predicted proteins | sample 13C_Glucose_Day1_2_FD_192480 | JGI IMG/M metagenome (GOLD analysis project Ga0247820, IMG submission 192480) | Soil microbial communities from agricultural site in Penn Yan, New York, United States - 13C_Glucose_Day14 | ecosystem: Environmental > Terrestrial > Soil > Agricultural land | place...
TCCGAGCGCCGCCCCGCCGCTTCGGCTTTCTGTGCGGGCCGGGCGTTACGGGCGGTTAGCGTACGGCGGCGTGCTGAAACGCGATTGCTGCAGTGTCATCTCATGAGCCATGCGCTGCTTATAGGCCGACTTCAGCAACACGGGGCCGCGCGTGCGATGAACCGCTCAATCGCTTTCTCTGTGGTCTCTGTGCCTCTGTGTCCTCTGTGTTGAACCAGACCGAGCGAATACACGTCTGACACAGAGGGCACAGAGGCACAGAGAACACAAAGGTTCTTGGGGTCGCGAACGAAAACCATCGTTACGCGTCGCGGCACGCCTTCACGAAACTGGACGCGCTCACGTGCAGCCCTGCAGCGATAACTGCATGAATGTGATGAAGGGCAAGCTGAAAGTGCCGCCGGAGTTCGACGAACCGTTGCCTGACGAAGTGCTCGCGGGCTTCGAAGGGCGATCCTCGCCTGACCGTCTCAGCGCGACGACGCCACCGTCCCGCCCGGCCGCTCGCGGTCCACGAACAGGACGAGCGCGCTGATCAGGAGGACGGCCGCCGCGAGCAGGCTGACCGTCGTGAGCGCGGACTCGGCCGATGTGCCGAGCCCGACCAAGGCCGGCCCGGCGAGCTGGCCGAGTGCGAAGGCGGCGGTCATGGCCGATACGAGCGTGGTCGAGCTGTCGTGGCTGCGCCGCCTCGCCTCCTGCATGCCGGCCATTGTCACGACCATGAACGTGCCCCCGACGCACACGGCGCAGAACAGCAGCGCCGACAGGCCCGGGAGCACGACCGGCGCGACGACGCCGGCCGCCATCACGAGCAGGCTGGCGACGGCGACGCGCTGCGGCGAGATGCGCCCGAACATCGTGGAGACCAGCACGGTGGACAACGCCGCCGCGAGGCCGAAGACCGGCCACGCCCAGCCGAAGACCGCCGGGTCGTTCACGAGCGATCGAGCCAGCGCCGGAATGAACGTGGCCGGCACGATGTAGCCGAGCCCGAAGGCGCCGTAGCAGCCGACGAGCACCCAGGCGGCGCGGTCGAGCCGCGCCGGCTTGTCGGCAGCCGGCGCGGCGGCCGGCTCGGGCGCGAGCACGCCGAACGGCTTCCACGCCGCGGCTGCCACGGCCGCGGCGATCGCACCCAGGCCTATCCATGCTGCCGGTGCGCCGCCGCTGCCGGCGACCAGGCTGGCCGCCCCGGCCACCACGATGCCGGCGCCGACGCCCGAGAACACGCCGCCCGCGAGCCGGCCTCGCCCGGCCGCTGCGAGGTGCGACAGCGCCCAGGTGGACGCGCCGACGAGCACGAGCGCGCTGGCGACGCCCGACGCGAAGCGCAGCGCGAACCAGGCGCCGAACGACGTGGTGAAGGCCATCGGCGCGGTGGTGAGCACCACGACCGCCAGCCCCCAGCGCGCCGCCGCGCCCGGCGCCGGCGACCGCACGAAGCAGGCGCAGGCACCGATGAGATAGCCCAGGTAGTTCGCGGTGGCGAGCCAGGCGCCCTGGGCGAGGGTCAGGCCGTACGCCTGCTGCATGAGTGGCAGCAGGGGCGTGAACGCGAAGCGGCCGATGCCCATCGCCGCCGCGAGGCTGGCGAAGCCGACGGCTGCGGCGAGCTGCGGGGTCAAGCGCGGCAGCGCAAGAGGCGGCTAGACATTCATGATCGAGACGGCGCGCGCATTGAGATACGCCTCCAGCGCCTCGGGACCGCCTTCGGAGCCGTAGCCCGAGTCCTTCACGCCGCCGAACGGCATCTCGGCCGACGGTATCGCGGGCATGTTGATCCACAGCATGCCCACCTCGACGCGGCGCGCGAGGAGATCGGCGTTCTTCAGCGAGCGCGTGAAGGCGTAGCCGGCGAGGCCGTAGGGCAGCCGGTTGGCTTCGCCGATGGCCTCGTCGAGCGTCTCGAACGTGCGCATCGCGGCCATCGGGCCGAACGGCTCGTCGTTGAAGACCTTCGCGTTCAGCGGAACGTCGACGAGGATGGTGGGCTGGAAGAAGTTGCCGGCGTCGCCGATGCGCTCGCCGCCGGCGAGCACGGTGGCGCCGCGCTCCACGGCGTCTTTCGTGAACTCGGCCATCGCGGTGAGGCGGCGCGGGTTGGCCAGCGGCCCCATCTGCGTGCCCTCGGCCAGGCCGTCGCCCACCTTCAACGCCTGCGCCTGCTTGGCCAGCGCACTGCCGAAGTCCTGCGCGATGCTCTTGTGCACGAGGAAGCGGGTGGGCGCGATGCAGACCTGGCCCGCGTTGCGGAACTTGGCGCCGCCCGCGGCCTTCACCGCGAGCGCGATGTCGGCGTCTTCGGCGACGATCACCGGCGCGTGGCCGCCCAGCTCCATCGTGACGCGCTTCATGTGCTGGCCCGCCATGGCCGCGAGCTGCTTGCCCACCGGCGTGGAGCCGGTGAACGTGATCTTGCGGATCACCGGGTGCGGGATGAGGTAGCCGGAGATCTCGGCCGGGTTGCCGTAGACGAGGCCCAGCACGCCCGGCGGAATGCCGGCGTCGGCGAAGGCGCGGATCAGCGCGGCCGGGCCCGCGGGGGTCTCTTCCGGCGCCTTCACGAGCATCGAGCAGCCCGACGCCAGCGCGGCGCCGACCTTGCGCACCACCTGGTTGATCGGGAAGTTCCACGGCGTGAAAGCGGCGACCGGGCCGACCGGATCCTTCAGCACCATCTGGCGATTCGCGATGTTGAAGCGCGACGGCACGATGCGGCCGTAGACGCGGAAGCCTTCTTCGGCGAACCAGTCGATGATGTCGGCGGCGGCCATGGCCTCGCCTTTGGCCTCGGCCAAGGGCTTGCCCTGCTCCTGGGTGAGCATGCGGGCGATGTCGCCGGCGCGCTCGCGCATGTAGCCTGCAGCCTTGCGCATGATCTTGCTGCGCTCGGCGGCCGTCATGTCGCGCCAGGTCTCGAACCCTTTCTGCGCGGCTTCCAGGGCCGCATCGAGATCCGCCTTGCCGGCGTGCGACACGCGGCCGATCTCCTTGCCGTTGGCGGGATTGAACACGGCGAGCGTGCGGCCATCGGCGGCGTCGCGCCATTGCCCGTTGATGAAGAGCTGGGTATTGGGATAGGTCATGGCAGTCTCGTGATGGGTCTTCGACAGGGAACGCGACATTGTCGCGCCACTCGGGGCGGCGTGTCGGGGTGTGGGCTCCCTCGCCCGCGTGCGGAAGAGGGTTGGGGTGAGGGCGCGGCGGTGGAGATCGCTGGCTGACAGCGACTGCCGCGCCCTCACCCCGCCCTACCCAGGAACCTGCATGTCGAGCGCGGCGAAAGGCTCGATGAGGGCATAAGAAGCTCACTGCCTTCGACTGCATTGGCTCTGTGTCCTCTGTGCCTCTGTGCCTCTGTGTCAAACAAGGCTGGGCCGAGGCCAACGACCCCCTGCTGTGTACCAGCTCACGCTGAGCGGGCGTTGGCGCTGCAGCGCGCTGCAGTCGCCGCAGCTGCTGCAGCTCTCGGGCATCGGCCCAGCCGACCTGCTGCGCCGCCACGGCATCGCCGCGCACGTGGATGCGCCCGAGGTCGGCCGCAATCTGCAGGACCACGACCAGGCCGCGCGTCATCGCCCCGACGTGCTGTTCAACGTGATGCCGCTCTCGGTGGACAAGCCGGGCGACCTGCTGCGTGCGTTCTCGGGCTTCTCGGCCTCGCAATGCCGCCCCGATTCGCGCGGCACGCTGGAGATCCGCAGCGCCGATCCGCTCGATTCGCCGCGCATCGTCTCGAACTACCTCACCGAGCCGCGCGACATCAAGACGCTCGTCGCCGGGCTCGAGCTGCTGCGCGAAATCTATCGCCAGCCGGCCTTCCGCCCTGCGCGTGCAGGGGGTCCAGCGACTGCGCGTGATCGACGGCGCCGTGATGCCGGCGATGGTCTCCACCAAAACCAACGCGGCCGCGATCATGATCGGCGAGCGTGGCGCCGCGCTCGTGCGGGGCGAGGCGGCGGCGCCCGGATTGATCGCGAATCTGCAACGATCCATTCCCGCCCGCGCTGTTTTTCCCGAGGCCGCAAGTTCCTAAAGTGACGTCATCGCTGAGCCGATTGCAAACGACGACTCAACGACTTCACCTCAACGTCATTGAAGGAATCGTCATGAACCGCAAGCAAGTCATCGCCATCGCCCTCGCCATCGCCGGCACGTCCGCCTTCGCGCAGGAAGCCACGTCCGACATCTGGATGCATGCCCAGTCGAACAAGTCGTTCGAGCAGGTCCGCGGCGAGCTGGTGCAGGCCCGCAAGGACGGCACCATCAAGTTCGGCAGCGCCGGCTACATGGAGAAGGTCGCCTCCGTGAAGTCGCGCGATCAGCTGCGCGCCGAAGTGGCGGCCGCCCGCCGCAGCGGCGAGCTGGATGCGATCGACAGCGAGGCCCACGCGTTCGCACCGGCCGGGCAGTCGGCCTCCACGCTGGCCAGCAAGTGAGTTCCGGGGCGCGGCCGCATCAGGCCGCGTCTCGATCGAACATCCGCTGCAGCACCGCGGGATCTACCGGCTTCGTGCAGTGCCTGTCGAATCCGGCGGCGTGCGCGCGCGCCCGGTCGTCCCCCTGCCCCCAGCCGGTGAGCGCGATCAGCATGATGTCGCGGCCCCAGGGCTCGCGCCGGATCTGCGACGCGACCTCATAGCCGTTCAGGTCGGGCATGCCGATGTCGAGCACCGCGACGTCGGGATGCAGCCGATGCGCTGCCGCCAGCGCCTCGGCGCCGCAGCGCGCGGTGTGCACGTCATGCCCCTGCACCGACAGCAGCAGCGCGAGGCTGTCGAGCGCATCGGCGTTGTCGTCTGCCACGAGCACGCGGCGCGGCCGCGGTGACACGGCCGGCTCTGCCGGCGCCTCGACGCCGGGCAGGTTCGCCGCGTCCTGCCGCGGCAGCCGCACGACGAACTCCGACCCCTGCCCGAGGCCCGGGCTGTGCGCCTCGATGGTGCCGCGGTGCATCTCCACCAGGCCGCGGCTGAGCGCCAGGCCGATGCCCAGGCCGCCGTCGGCGCGGTGCAGCGCGGCCGACACCTGCGAGAACATCTCGAACACCTGGGCGCGCGACGCCTCCGCGAGCCCGATGCCGTTGTCGCGCACGCGAATCACGATCTCGTCGCCTTCCGGCTGCGCGGTGAGCGAGATGCTGCCGCCTTCGTCGGTGTACTTCGCCGCGTTCGACAGCAGGTTGGACACCACCTGCGCCAGCCGCAGCGGGTCGGCCCACACGACAGTGGACGAATGCGCCACGTCGATCGCCAGCTTGTGCCCGCGCGCCTGCACCATCGACAGCACGGTCTCCACGGCCGAATCGATTACCTCGCGCAGCGGCACCGTGCGCGGCCGCAGGTTGATTTGGCCGCGCGAGATGCGAGCCACGTCGAGCAGGTCGTCGAGCAGCAGGCTCATGTGGCGGGCCTGGCGCTCGATGACGTCGAGCGCCCAGCGCCGGCGCGGCGGGTCCACGCCGGGCGTTCGCGCCACGGCGGCCGCCTGCAGCACCGGCGCCAGCGGGTTACGCAGCTCGTGCGCGAGCGTGGCGAGGAACTCGTCCTTGCGCCGGTCGCCCTCCTGGATCGCATGCACGGCGCGCACCTGCTCCGTCACGTCGTGGCCCTGCACGAAGATGCCGGCGACGCTGCCGTGCGCGTCGCGCACCGGCTGGTAGACGAGATCCACGTAGGCGTCGGACCACGGCCCCCCGGGTTTCTTCTGCACCGTGAGGCGCAGCGCACGGCCGACGAAGGCCTCGCCGGTGTCGTAGACCTTGCGCAGCAGCTCCTCGTAGCCCTGGTTGGCCAGGTCGGGCAGCGCCTCGAACACCGGCCGGCCCTGGATCGCGCGGTGGCCCACGAGCTGGTAGTAGGCCTGGTTGATCATCTCGAAGACGAAATCCGGCCCGCGCAGCAGCGCGACGAAGCCCGGCGCGTTGTCGAACCAGGTCTGCAGCGTCTGCGCCGCGGTCTGGGCGCGCTGGATCAGCTCGTCGCGCTCGCGCTCCGCGGCCACCCGCGGGGTCTCCTCGGTGCAGGCGCAGAAGAGGCCGCCGATGCGGCCGTGCTCGTCGTACACCGGGCTGTACGACCAGGTGAACCACGTCGGCTCGGTGTAGCCCTTGCGCTCCATCACGAGCAGCACGCGCTCGTTCCAGGTGGCCTGGCCGCGCAGCATCACGTCTTCCACCTGGGGCCCGAGCACGGTCCAGATCTCGCCCCACCAGTCGCGCGCCGGCTGGGCGAACGCGCGCGGATGGCGCTGGCCGAGCACGGGGATGTAGGCGTCGTTGTAGATGTTCACGAGCGCCTCGCCCCACCACACGAACATCGGGAAGCGCGAGTTCAGGCAGATGCCCACGGCCACGCGCAACGCGGCCGGCCACGCCTCCACCGGGCCGATCGGCGTGTGCGACCAGTCGGTCGCGCGGAACAGGCGACCCATCTCGGTGTCGGGCACGGGAACGTCGCCGGGGCGGGTCATCCTCAGTTCTCAGCAAGCGCCTTGCCTGCGCGGCGGCCGCGAATGGGGGGTGGCGCCCGGTCCGCCGCGACGGCCGTGGCCAGCAGGCCGCCCACCTTGCGCGCGGCCGAGCGCAGCGTGGGCTCGTCGAACCCGGAGTAGCCGATGGCCCAGCCGCGCCGCCGGGCCTGCAGCGCAAGCAGCGACAGCGGCGCCAGCTCGATGCCCGCGCTGCGGGCCTGCCGCGTCACGGCGACGTCGTCGAACGACGGGCCCATCTCCAGGCAAAGGTGCATGCCGGCGGACGACGGCGCCAGCGCGACCGCGCCGCCGGTGGCCTGCCGCAAGGCCTCGATGAGCACGGCCTGCCGCTGCCGGTAGAGCTCGCGCATGGCGCGCAGGTGCTTGATCATGTGCCCCTCGCCGATGAAGCGCGCCAGCACGTCCTGCGTCGCGCCCGGCGAGTGGCGGTCCACGACGGCCTTGGCGCGCGCGAAGGCGTCGACCAGGCCGTCCGGCAGCACGAGGTAGCCCAGGCGCAGGCCCGGATGGAGGATCTTCGAGAACGTGCCGGCGTAGAGCACGCGGCCGGTGCGGTCGATGCTGCACAGCGCCGGCATGCCGAGCTCGCCGTACTGGAACTCGCCGTCATAGTCGTCTTCCACGATCCAGCCGCGCCGCCGCGCCGCCCACTCGATGAGCGCGAGGCGCCGGCCGAGGCTCATCGTGACGCCCGTGGGGAACTGGTGCGTGGGCGTCACGATCGCCAGCCGCGCCTGCGCGTGCTGCTGCGCCGCGGCCACGTCCAGGCCTTCGTCGTCCACCGGCACGCCGCACACGCGGGCGCCCTGCGCGACGAGGTTGGCGCGGATGCCGAGGTACCCCGGATCCTCGACCAGCACGTCGTCGCCATCGTCGAGCAGCAGTCGGCAGACGAGGTCGATGGCCTGCTGCGAGCCGGTGGTGACCATCACCTGCTCGGGCGCGCACGCGATGCCGCGCGACACGGCAAGAAATTCCGCGATCGCCCGGCGCAGCGGCAGGTGACCGGCCGGATGCTGGTAGGCGGCGGTCGCCAGCCGGGTGCGCGGCAGCGTCTGCCGCGAGAGCCGCTCCCAGAGCGCGAACGGAAACACCTCCAGCGCCGGAACGCCGATGCGGAACGCGGTGGCCTCCAGCGGCCGCGGGCCCCACGTGACCTCGGTGCGCGCGATGCGCCGCCCGCGGTTCGAAAGATCCGCGTCGCCCGGCGGAGCATCGGCGCTGCGCGTGCCCGCGGCAGCGGAAAAGCCGGTGGCCTGCTCGGAGACGTAGGTGCCGTCGCCCACCCGCGCGCCGAGGTAGCCCTCGAACTGCAGCCGCTCCACCGCCCACAGCACGGTGTTGCGCGAGACGCCGAGCACCTGCGCGTGCTCGCGCGACGGCGGCAATCGCGTGCCGGGTTTCAGCGCACCGCGCGCGATGGCGTCGCGCAGGCGTTCGTAGACCTGCTGTCGCAGTGGCTTGCGGGCGGCTGGGATTGGCACCGGTGCCGGGCGTGAATTGGTTCCTCGGATATTACCGCCACGCCCTACATTGAATGGACCAAAGGACCAGACCACGGAATGCGCCATGTACCTGCCCAAGGCTTTCGAAGAGACGAGCACCGAGCGGCTGGAGGCCTTCGTGGCCCGGCATCCGCTGGGCACGCTGTTCCGGGGCGGCCCGGCCGGGCCGAGCGCGGACCACTTGCCGTTCCTGCTCGACGGCGCCGGCACGTCGCGCCGGAAGCTGCGCGCGCACTGCGCGCGCGCCAACCCGCTGTGGCGCGAGGCGCCGCAGTCGCCGGAGTGCCTGGTGGTCTTCCACGGACCCTCGGCCTATGTCTCGCCATCTTGGTATCCGGGCAAGGCCGCCGACCCCAAGGTGGTGCCGACCTACAACTACAGCGTGGTGCACGTGCGCGGCACGCTGCGCGTGATCGACGACCGCGCGTGGCTGCTGCGCATGGTCGAGGACCTCACGCATCGCTTCGAGTCGCGGCGCGACGCGCCGTGGCAGGTGTCCGATGCGCCGGCGGACTTCATCGACACGATGGCGAGGGCCATCGTCGGGATCGAGATCGACGTGACCGAGCTGGTCGGCAAATTCAAGCTGAGCCAGAACAAGTCGGCCGAGGACCGGCAGGGCGTGATCGACGGGATGGCGCGCGAACTGCCGTCGCGGACGCCGAACCCGTTCGTGGACGCATGAAGCATTGGCGCGACAAAGGTGCGGGCAGGCTCTGGCAAATGCACTGCGACCGCTCGAGCGCCTGTCTCGGCGCGCGCAGCGCGCTTAGTGATCTGACTCGCCGGCGTCGTGCGCAGCGCGCGAAGCGCGCGGAGCTAAGTGGACGGCGCGTCCCCGGCCCGAGGACCGCAGCGCAGTCGGCCCGCAGGGCCGACCGCCTCCGTCGGCCCGCTGCGCCCGCGCCCCAAGCAGCTCGGGCGCGTCAGCCGCGGGTCGCGCAAGGCGCAATGGGCTACTGAAGTGAGCCTGCCCGCTCAGGCGGCCAGTGCAACGGCACCCGATCGGGCGCGAGGCACACGCCGCGCGGCCTCGACGCCACGCCGCCCCTCGCGCTGCAGGCCCTCCATCCACGGGTCGACGTCGCGGCCACCGAACTCGTCGACCAGGAAGTCCATGAACGCGCGCGTGCTGGCGGGCAGATGGCGGCGCGTGGGCAGGCAGGCCCAGATCGACAGGTCGGCGAGGCGCCAGCCGGGCAGCACGTGCTCCAGCCGGCCGTCCTGCAGCGACTCGACCGCCGCGTACGACGCCAGGCCCGCGATGCCCAAACCGGCCAGCGCGCCGGCGTGGTTCAGCTCCAGCTGCATCGTGTCCAGCGCCGCGCGAAGGGGCGTGACGCTCACGCGCTCCTCGGCCGCAGCGTCGTCGCCCACGCGGCGAAAGCTCAGGTGGCGCGACATCAGCGCGGGCGGCAGCATCAGGCGGTGCGCCGCCAGATCCTGCGGCTCGCGCGGCCGCCCGTGCAGCGCCAGGTACGACGGCGCTGCGCAGTTGAGCACTTCGGCGCGCGCCAGCCGGCGAGCCACGAAGTCGCCGTGCAGCGGTTCGTGCGCGACGATGATCGTCAGGTCGCGTTCGTTGTCGGGCGCCGTGAGCGGCCATGCGGTGGTGATCTCCACCGTGACGTCCGGATGTTCGGCATGGAAATGCGCCAGCCGAGGCACGAGCTGGTGCGCCGCGAAGTACGGCGGCGCCACCACGCGCAGCGGCCCGCGCGGCTCGGCGTGGGCCTGGCGCGCCAGAGCGGTCGCGTCGTCGATGTCCCTCAGGATGGCGCGCGCGCTCCAGGTAGGACTCGCCGATCGAGGTCAGCGCCAGCCGGCGGGTGCTGCGGTTCAGCAGCCGCGCGCCCAGGTGCTCCTCGAGCTCGCCCATCGTGCGGGTGACGACGGCCGGTGCGAGGTCCATCGCGCGAGACGCCGCGGCGAAGCTGCCGCTGTCGACGATGCGCACGAAGACGCGAAGCGCGCGGATCTGGTCCATTCAGTCCTCCTGGGGGATCGGGGTCTGGCGGGTCAGGTGACGCGACAGCCACGCCAGCAGCGCGTCGCCCGACGCGCTCGTCGACGCCTGCCACAAGCGCAGCCGCCCGATCGTGATGACGACGATCGCGATGGGGGCCGGCATGCTGCCGAT
>Ga0247820_10002593_pt1 | contig 10137 bp, 9 predicted proteins | sample 13C_Glucose_Day1_2_FD_192480 | JGI IMG/M metagenome (GOLD analysis project Ga0247820, IMG submission 192480) | Soil microbial communities from agricultural site in Penn Yan, New York, United States - 13C_Glucose_Day14 | ecosystem: Environmental > Terrestrial > Soil > Agricultural land | place...
TGGGCTGCCCGAGAAGGTCTACTACAACGGCTACCGCGCCGGTGTCGAGGTGATCGGCCCGGGGGACGCGGAAAGCGGCTGGGGCGCCAAGTCGATCGGCATCGAGCGCCTCGCCACCGCCGGCGTGCAGGGCCGCGGCCTCCTGGTCGACCTGGAGCGCCTCCACGGTCGCTCGCGCGCGCTCATCGGCTACGACGGCCTGATGTCCGCCCTGGAGGGACAAGGAGCCACCGTGGAGCCTGGCGACTTCCTGTGCCTGTACACCGGCTTTGCCGACCTCGTGCTCGAGATGAACAAGCAGCCGGACGGCGAGGTCCTGGCGCGCTCGTGCGCGGTGCTCGATGGGCGCGACGAGAAGCTGCTGCAGTGGATCACCGACTCCGGAATCGTCGCGATCTGCGCCGACAACTTCGCGGTCGAAGCCTATCCCGCCCAGCCCGGCAAGGGCGAGCATTACCCGGGCCTGCCGCTGCATGCCCACTGCCTGTTCAAGCTGGGCCTGAACCTGGGCGAGCTGTGGTATTTCGCCGAACTCGCTCAATGGCTGCGCGCCAACCGGCGCTCGACCTTCCTGCTCACGGCCCCGCCGTTGCGGCTGCCCGGCGCGGTGGGCTCGCCTGCCACGCCCGTGGCCACCGTCTGACCCCATACCCTGCCCTTCTAGGAGACAAGACATGCGCATTCGTCTGAGAGTCCTCGCGCTGGCCTGCGCCACGGTCGCCACGGGGGCGGCCCCGTTCAGTGTCGGCGCCCAGGCTGCCGACGCGGCCGCCTGGCCCGGCAAGCCGGTGACGCTCATCGTTCCGTACCCGCCCGGAGGCACCAGCGACGTGGTCGGCCGCCATCTCGCGGAGCGCCTGCGCGAGGAACTGGGCCAGACTTTCGTCGTCGAAAACAAGGCCGGTGCCGCGACCGCCATTGGCGCAGCCGCCGTGGCGCGCGCGCCCAAGGACGGCTACACGCTGCTCTTGTCGGCCGGTACGACCTTCACCGTCATCCCGCATCTGGGCGAGAAGGTGCCATACAAGCTCGAGGACTTCGAGCCGGTGGCCACGGTGGTCACCGTCCCGTTCGCTTTCGTGGTCAAGAAGGATTTCCCGGCCAAGACCCTGGCCGAGTACGCGGACTACGCCAAGGCCAATCCGGGCAAGATCAACAACGCGACCAATGGCCAGGGCAGCATGGTCCATTTGCTCGGGGAACTGATTGCTCAAGGCCTGGGCGTGAAGCTGACCCACGTGCACTACAAGGGGGCTGCACCGGCGACGATGGCCATGATCGGCGGCGAGATCGACTCGAACGTCGAGGCGCTGACCAACGCCGTGCCGAACGTCAGCAACGGCCAGTACCGGGCGCTCGCGGTGTTGAGCGAGCAGCGCCAGCCGCTGATGCCGAATGTGCCGACCTTCAAGGAGCTGGGCTATCCATCGGTCGTCGGCGAAACGTGGTACGGGGTGTTCGCGCCGGCCGGCACGCCCAAGCCGATCGTCGACAAGCTCGGTGCGGCCCTGCGCAAGATCACTGCCTCACCGAGCTTCGGCGAGGCGATGCGCAAGCTCGGCAACGAGCCTCAGACGAGCACGCCCCAGGAACTGCTCGCCGTCACGCAGCGGGAGAGCAAGAGCTGGGGCGACCTGATCAAGCGGCTGAACATCAAGGCCGACTAGTCCCCGAAAGAGGAGAAGGGGTCCGCGATGCGGGCCCTTCTTTCATGGCGGTTCACGATGTCGGCAGGTAGCCGATCTCCCGCATGATGCCGAGGTGTTCGACGATGCATTGTTGCGAGTCGATGCAATCGTGGAATCCGAACTGGCGCAGCTTGATCGTCGACACCAGCGGCGGCACCGGAAACGGCCGGCGAGAGGCCCAGGTGGCATCGGCGTATTGCCACGACAGGCCGACCAGCACCTCCAGATCGGCGACGCGCAGGCCCTCGCGCTGCGCGATGCTGCGCCACAGCGCCGCATGGCGCGGCATCTCCTCGCTCGGGCGCCAGGCCGTCGGCTCGCCGAGCGGCATCGCGAAGCAGTCGGCCAGCTGCTCGAAGAACGTGCTCCAGACGATCACGTCGCCATTGGCCACGTTGAAGGCTTCGCCGTGTGCGCGCGGCTCGCGCCAGGCCCACTCGATCGCGGCGGCAATGAGCCGGGCGTCGGTGCATTCGGTCAGCAGATGCGGGTGCCCCGGGAACGAAAGCGGGCGCCCGAGCTCGCGCGACAGCACGGCATAGGCACCGAGTGCCGCCACGGGATTCATCGCGCTGCCCAGCGCCACGCCGAGCACGATCTGAGGCCGCAAGACGGTCCAGCGAAAGCCGGCGCGGCTGGCGCGTTGCGATACCAGGTCCTGCTGGTCGAAGTAGAAGTTCGCGTGGTCGCGCACCGCATCGTGCTCGCGCGCGGGCACGCGCATCGGCCGCCCCGTATGCACGCCATAGGCCTTCGTTCCCTGCAGCAGGGTCACGTGCTGCAGCGGCGCGCCTTCCAGCGCATCGAGCGTGTTGCGCAGCATCTGCGTGTTCAGCGTCACGTTGGCGGGGTCGCGCCATCCCTGCACCAGGTCCGCCTGCTCGTTCAGCGCCGCGTAGACGAGATGCGTCGCGTCGCGGTGCGGCGCGAGCGCAGACAGCGTCGCCTCGCGATCACGCAGGTCCGAGGAAACCCATGTGGCGCCGGGCGCGAAGTCGGCCGCGCGCCGCGCCAGGCCGACCACGCGCAGGTCTTCGCGCGCCGCGAAGCGCTCCATCGCCGCGCGGCCGACGACGCCCAGCGCGCCTGCGATCAGGACCTTGCCCATGCGCTTCAAGCCCCCGTGGTCAGCACGACCTTGCCCTTGACCTTGCGGTCCATCACGTCGTGCAGTGCATCGGCCGCTCGCTCCAGCGGATAGCTGGCCGAGATGTGCGGACGGACCTTGCCCGCCTTGAACCAGGCGAGCAGCTCCTGCAGGTTCTCTTCGTTGCGCCGCGGCTCGTTGCGCGTGAAGGCGCCCCAGAACACGCCGACGATGGCGCAGCCTTTGAGCAGTGTCAGGTTGAGCGGGATGCTCGGGATCTTGCCGGCCGCGAACCCGACGACCAGGAAGCGGCCGCCCCACGCCATGCCGCGCAGCGCGAGCTCGCTGTAGTCGCCGCCGACGGGGTCGTAGACGACATCGACGCCGCGGCCATCGGTCAGCGCCTTGATGCGCTCGCGCAGGTTCTCGCTCGTGTAGTTGATCGTCTCGTCGGCGCCGTGCTCGCGGCAAGTGGCGAGCTTGTCGTCGCTGGAGGCGGCCGCGATCACACGCGCGCCCATCGCCTTGCCGATCTCCACCGCCGCCAACCCCACGCCGCCGGCGGCGCCCAGCACCAGCAGTGTCTCGCCGGGCTTCAGTGCGGCGCGGTCCTTCAGCGCGTGGTGCGACGTGCCATACGTGAGCACGAAGGCCGCGGCCGTGGTGAAGTCCATGCCCTCGGGCATGGGGATGATGCGCTTGGCTTCGGCCACGACTTCTTCCGCATAGCCGCCCCAGGTCGTCGCGGCGATCACGCGGTCGCCGGGCCGGATGCCGGTCACGCCGGGGCCGATGTCGCGCACGACGCCGGCCACCTCGCCGCCCGGCGAGAACGGCAGGTCCGGCTTGAACTGGTACTTGCCCTGGATGATCAGCGTGTCCGGAAAGTTCACGCCGGCGGCATGCACGGCCACCAGCACCTGCCCTTCACCGGGCTTCGGAGAAGGGACGTCCTCGACCACGAGATCCGACGGCGGCCCATAGCGCTTGCACAGCACGGCCCTCATGGTGCCACCACGCGCTGCTCGGCCAGGCGTTCAATCTCGGCGTCGTCCATGCCGAGCAGGTCGCGCAGCACTTCGGCCGTGTGCTCGCCCAGCAGCGGCGGTGGCCGGCTGTACTCGAGCGGCGTGTCGGAAAAGTTGAGCGGGTTGCCGACCACCGACAGCGAGCCGGACAGGGGGTGGGGAATGGTGCGGACCATCCCGCGGTGCTTGATCTGCGGATCGTCGAACACCTGCCTGAAGTCGTTGATCGGCCCGCTGGGCACGTTGGCCTCGCTGAGCAGCGGCATCCATTCGGCCATGGTGCGCTGCTTCATGGCGTCGGCGACGATCGGCAGCAGGATGTGCTTGTGGGCCACGCGCTGCGACGTGGTGGCGTAGCGCTCGTCCTGGGTCAGGTCGGGCCGCCCGATCACCTTGCACAGCTGCACGAACTGCTTGTCGTTGCCGACCGCGATCATCATCTTGCCGTCGGCGCAGTCGAAGTCCCCGTACGGGCAGGTGAGCTGCGAACCCAGGCCGACCCGCTGGGGCAGCTCGCCGGCCACGAGGTAGCTCATCGCCATCGACGACACAGCCGCCACCTGAGCATCGAGCAGCGACAGGTCGATGTACTGGCCCTTGCCCGACACGGTGTCGCGGTGGTGCAGCGCGGCCAGCACCCCGATCGTCGCGTAGAAGCCCGACGTCAGGTCGGACACCGGGTAGCCCGCGCGCTGCGGGCCGGCGCCGGGCTCGCCATCGGGCACGCCGGTGATGCTCATCACGCCGCTCATCGCCTGGAAGATCAGGTCATACCCGGGCAGATGGCTGTAGGGGCCCGATTGGCCGAAGCCGCTGATCGAGCAATACACGAGGCGCGGGTTCAGCTTGCGCAGCGACTCCTGGTCGAGCCCGTAGCGCTTCAGGTCGCCGGCCTTGAAGTTCTCCAGCAACACGTCGGCCTTCTCGGCCAGCCGGCGGACCAGGTCCTGGCCCGCGGGCTTCGCGATGTCGATGGTGATCGAGCGCTTGGCGCGGTTGGTCGCGAGGTAGGTCGAGCGCTCGTCGGTGTCGTTGCCGTCGGTGTCCTTCAGTCGCGCGCCCTGCTGCCGCAGGTCGTCGCCGATGCCCGGCCGCTCGACCTTGATCACGTCGGCGCCGAAGTCGGCGAGCATCTGCGTGGCCCACGGGCCCGACAGCACGCGGCTGAGATCCAGCACGCGAATATTGGAAAGCAGTCCGCTCATTTCAGTTCTCCACCGCCGCGAAGCGCGACCCCGCCGGCATGAAACAGCTCGACCAAGGGTCTTGCGCGGATCCGGCTTCGCCGGTCCGCAGCAAGGGCCCCCTCGGGGGGCAGCGACGGGAGGAGCGTGGGGGTCGTTTCATGTCATTCCTTCAGGCGCTGAACTCGAAGTGGCCGTTGTCGACGACGACGACCTGCCGGCTGGGCACGACGGCGCGGAACGAGGCCCTCCCGCCACCGTCGCGCCAGATGTCGACGCGCAGCGTCTCGCCGGGGTACACCGGCGACGAGAAGCGTCCGCCCATGGCCCGCAGCGCCGTCGGGTCGCTGCCGCACAGCCGTTTCACGAGGCCATGGCCCGTCACGCCGAAGGTCGCGAGGCCATGCAGGATCGGCCGCTCGAAGCCGGCGGCACGCGCGGTGGCCGGGTTCGAGTGCAGGGGGTTGAAGTCGCCCGACAGCCGATAGACCAGCGCCGATTGCGGCGAGGTCGGCATGTCGATGCTGGTGTCGGGCGCGCGATCGGGAATCGCGTGCGGCGCGGACCGCGGCTTGGCCTGCCCGCCGAATCCGCCGTCGCCGCGGCAGAAGACCGTCTGGTGCACGGTGGCCAGCAGGTCGCCGGTGGCCTGGTCGGTGATGTCGCGCTGCACGAAGATCAGCGCGCCGCGGCCCTCCCCCTTGTCGACCAGGTCGACGATGCGGCTCACCCCGACCACCTGGCCTTCGCTGGGCAGCGGCTTGTGGATGCGCACCGCGTGCTCGCCGTGCACGGTCTTCACCCAGTCCAGGCCGAAGGCCGGGTCGCGTTGCCAGAAGCCGGGATAGCCGAGTACGTTGGCCATCGTCGGCTCGACCTCGAGACGGGTCTCGTCGACGAACGGCAGGTCGTCCTCGTCCATCGGGTCCAGGCCGACGCCGATGCCCAGCGCGTAGATCACGCAATCGCGCCAGCCGTAGCGCTGCTCGATGGTCGGTATCCGTGCGGCCAGGAGCTGTTCGGGTTGGATCGTCATGGGCTCAGAGGGTGGCGGCCGTGCCGAGGATGGCGGTGGCCTGGCTGGAGAGCACGCCGCCATTGGCGTGCGCGAGCGAGAGTTCGACGCCGTCGACCTGCCGCGCGCCGCACTGGCCGCGCAGCTGCTCCACCGACTCGATGAGCGTGAACAGCCCATACATGCCGGGGTGGTTGCACGAAAGCCCGCCGCCGTTGGTGTTGACCGGCAGCCTGCCGCCCGGAGAGATGGCGCCGCTGGACACCAGGGCGCCGGCCTCGCCCTTGGCGCAGAAGCCCAGGTCTTCGAGGAACAGGAGCGTGTTGATCGTGAAGGCGTCGTACACCATCAGGTGGTCGATGTCCTTCGCCGTCACGCCGGCCATCGCGTAGGCGCGCTGGCCCGATTCGACGGCGCAGGTGGTGGCCAGGTCGGGCATGGCCGAGATCTGGCGGTGGCTCACCGCGATGCCGGTGCCCAGCACGTAGGCCGGGGTGCCCGCCAGGTCGCGGGCACGGTCGGCGCGGGTCAGCACGATCGCGGCGCCGCCGTCGGTGACCAGGCAGCAGTCGGCGCGGGTGAGCGGGTCGCTGACCATGCGCGAGGCCAGCACCTCGTCGCGCGTCAGCGGGTCGCGAACGAAAGCGTCGGGGTTGAGCCGCGCCCAGTCGCGCGCGGCCACGGCCACGTCCGCCAGCTGCGCACGCGTCGTGCCGTACTCGTGCATGTGACGGGCGGCAGCCAGCGCATAGCTGGAGATCGGGTAACGCGGCTTGAACGGTGCTTCGTAGGGCTGCGGGTCGGGCATCGACGCGAGCTTGCCGCCCGAGGTGAGCTGGTTCGACCCGTAGCAGATCAGCGCCGTGTCGCACAGGCCGTTGGCCAGCGCCGACATTGCCGACTGAAGGTGGAACAGGAACGATGCGCCGCCGACCATGGTTCCGTCGGCGTGGCGCGGCTTGATCCCCAGCCGTTCGGCGACGTTGAGCACCGGCAGGCCGGAGGTGGACATCGCGCAGAACAGGCCGTCGACATCGGTCATCCTCAGCCCGCAGTCTTCCAGCGCGAGCACGGCGGCTTCCTGCAGCTGGTCGAAGGGCGTGCGGCCGGGGGCGTTCCAGCGCCGGGTGTTGCCGATGCCGACGATGGCGGTGCGGCCTCGCAAGGGATGACTCATTCGGCGGCTCCATCGGTCAGCGTGAACACGACATGGGGCTCGTCACCGGCGACGATGCGCGCCTGCACGTGCTGCCCGATGCGCACGCCCTCGGCCGCAACGCCCTCGACGCGGCTCATCATCCGGGCCCCGCCTTCCAGCTCGACCAGCGCGACGTTGTAGTCGCCGGCGCGGTCGCGCACCGTGGTCGTCGAGTACACGGTGCCCTGGCCCGGCGACGCGCGCCAGTCCAGCCGCGGGCTGCCGCAGCTGCGGCACACCAACGCCGGGGGAAAGCGCACTGCCGCGCAGTCCTGGCAGTGCTGCAGCATCACGCGGCCTTCGCCCAGCGCCTGCAGGAACTGCGCATCGGGGCCGGGGCCGTCGAATCTCGAGTCCGTGGCCATGGCGGTCACTTCCCCTGCCAGACCGGCTTGCGCTTCTCGGCAAACGCGGCCGAACCCTCGCGTGCGTCGGCGGAGGTGAACACATGCTCGGTCAGTGCCTTCTGCTTGTCCCACATCTCGGCGGCCGACCAGTCCTCGGACTCGACGACGACGCGCTTGCTCGCCGCCACCGACAGCGGGCCGTTGGCGGCGATCGTGGCGGCCAGCTGGCGCGCCTCGGCCAGCGCCTCGCCCGGCCGCGTCAGCCGGTTGATCAGCCCGTATTGATGGGCGCGCGTCGCGGGGAACATGTCGCCGGTCAACGCCAGCTCCAGCGCGATGCGATACGGCAGCTGGCGCGGCAGGCGCATCAGTCCACCGGCCGTGGCAGCCAGGCCGCGCTTGACTTCGGGCACGCCGAACTGCGCGTTCTCGGCGGCGACGACCAGGTCGCAGGCCAGCACGAGCTCGAAGCCCCCCGCCAGGGCATACCCCTCCACCGCGGCGATCAGCGGCTTGCGCGGTGGCTTCAGCGTCACGCCGCCGAAGCCGCGGCCGGGGATGCTCGGGCGCTCGCCGCGCAGGAAGCCCTTCAGGTCCATGCCGGCGCAGAACGTGCCTCCGGCGCCGGTCAGGATGCCGATGCGCAAGTCGTCGCGGCTGTCCAGCTCGTCCAGCGCTGCCGCGATGAGCTGCGCGGCCGCGAGCGTCATGGCATTGCGGGCCTCGGGCCGGTTGATCGTGATGGTCTGGATGCCGTCCTGGATGTCGACGAGAACTTCAGTGCTCATGCCTGGGGCCTTTCTGTTCAATGGGGGGAGTCTCAGCGCGGGGCCATGCGCAGCGCGCCGTCGAGCCGGATGGTCTCGCCGTTGAGCATGGCGTTGCTGACGATGTGCAGCGCAAGCTGCGCGTACTCGTCGGGTGCGCCCAGGCGCGCGGGGTGCGGCACCGAGGCGCTGAGCGTCTTGCGCGCTTCCTCGGAAACGCGCGCGAGCATCGGCGTGTCGAAGATGCCGGGCGCGATCGTGCAGACGCGGATCGCCTTGCTCGCCAGGTCGCGGGCCGCGACGATCGTCATGCCGACGACGCCCGCCTTCGACGATGCGTAGGGGATCTGCCCGATCTGCCCTTCGTAGGCCGCCACCGACGCGGTGAGCACGCAGACGCCGCGCTCGCCGTCGACCGGCTCGTTGCGCGCCATGCGCACCGCCGTCAGGCGCAACTGGTTGAAGGTGCCGACGAGATTGATGCGGATGATGTTCTCGTAGGCGGTCAGCGAGCCGGGCGAGCCGTCCTTCTCGATGAGGCGGATGGGGCCGCCGCGACCGGCGCAGTGGATGAGCACCCGCAGCGGGCCGAGCGTCTCGGCAACGTCCAGCGCCGCGTTCACATCGGCTTCGCTGGTCACGTCGGCAGGTGCGAACCGCACGTCCTTGCCCAGGCTCGCGGCGATCTCCTGCCCCTGCGACGAAGGCAGGTCGGCGATGACGACCTTCGCGCCCCCGGCCAGGAGCCGCTTGACGCTGGCCAGGCCGAGGCCCGATGCGCCGCCGGTGACGAGCGCTGTGATTCCTTGGGTGTTCATGAGGGGGTGGGCTCCGGCAGTTGGGTGAGGTGCTGCGGCATAGTACATACCGATCAGTATCTTGGCAATGCAGATCTGGCGCTTGACCCTGTCGGCATGTCGGCACCTCGTAGGAAAGCAGTTCGAATATTACGGCAACGTGGTTGTTGACACGGCGACATACGCACTGGTATGTTCCGTTCCACGTTATTCGATGGACCCAGGAGACACGATGGAGCGGATTCGCAGAACGCTGGCCATGGCCGGCCTCGCCTTGGTGCTGTGCAGCGCAGTGCAGGCCGAGGTGCCGATCAAGGTGGGCGTGATCATTCCGATGTCGGGCGGCGCCGGCCCCCAAGGCCAGCACGTGACGCAGGCGATCCAGGTCATGGCATCGCTCATCAACGAATCGGGCGGCGTGCTGGGGCGGCCGCTGGAAGTCCTGCTGCGCGACGACGAGTCGACGCCCGCCGTCGGCGTGTCGCGGGCCAACGACCTGGTCGCCCAGGGCGTGTCGGTGATCATCGAGGGCTGGAACAGCCCGGTGGCGCTGGCCATGCAGCCGGTGATCAGCCGCGCAGGCATTCTCGACATCACGATGTTCGCCAGCGCCGACGCCATCCTGTCGGGCGAAGGCAATGCGCTGCCGATCCGCTTCAACGCCTCGAACACGCAGGGCGGCGCCGCGGTAGCGCAGGTGATCGCGAACCAGTTGAAGGCCAAGCGTGTCGCCTTCCTGACCGAGAACGACGCCTACGGCAACGGCACGCAGGCGTCGATCGAAGCCGAACTGAAGCGGCTGAACCACGCCTACGAGAAGGTGGCCGAGGAGAAATTCCCGTTCACGCAGGCCGACTTCCGTGTCGCGCTGACCAACGTGCGCGCGGCCGAGCCCGACGTCACGGTGGCGATCAACGCCAACGAAGGCCTGGGCATGCCCGCCATCCTGCGCCAGTTCAAGCAGGGCCGAGTGCCGGGCCAGTTGCTGGCGGCGCTGGGCACCGTGGCCCCCAGCGTCCTCGAGGT
>Ga0247820_10002594_pt1 | contig 10131 bp, 8 predicted proteins | sample 13C_Glucose_Day1_2_FD_192480 | JGI IMG/M metagenome (GOLD analysis project Ga0247820, IMG submission 192480) | Soil microbial communities from agricultural site in Penn Yan, New York, United States - 13C_Glucose_Day14 | ecosystem: Environmental > Terrestrial > Soil > Agricultural land | place...
GTCAAGGACCTGCTGCTGCAGGCGCTGCAGCTGGCCGTCGAAGTTGCTCTGCAGGGTTTCGCCCTCTTCAAGCAGGCTGCGGCTGACGATCAGCGAGGTGCCCAGGGCCTCGAAGCGCAGGATGTTGATGCTGGTGTCGCGTACCTGCGCGTCGGGCAGGGCGAAGCGGAATTCGTTGAGGCGGTAGCTCATGGTTCGGTCTCGTTACTTGCTGGCGGCGGGGAAGAGGGCCTTCACCGCGCCGTCGATGGCCGTTTTCACGCCCTGGTTGTTCGGGGCGGTCTGCGCGCCGCTGCCCACGTTCAGGTCCAGGGTGCCACCGGTGTTGATCTCGGCGTCGGCGTTGGCGTGGAAGCTGAACTGCTCGCAGCTGATGTTGATCTGCCCGCTGGCGTTGAGCTCGATCACGCTCTTGCCGCAGACCAGGCGCAGGTTCTCGCCGACTTCGATCAGGTAGCTGGTGCTGACGCTGTCGGTCTTGCTGGCGCCGACCAGCAGCATGTCGTCGCGGCGTACGGCGCGGATGCGGTCCTGGCCGATGGTGATGGTCTCGAGCATGCCGACGGTCTGGTTGCGGTTGATGCCCACCGACAGCGTCTCGCTCTGCTCGACCACGGTGTCCATGTTGCGCTCGGCGTGCACGTACAGCTGTTCGGCGCCCTTCTTGTCCTCCATGCGGATTTCATTGAAGTTGGCCGGGCTGCCGCCCTTGCTCGAGCGGCTCTTCATGCCGCTCTGGGTGGCGCCGCCGGGCAGGTCGTAGGGCACCGTCTGTTCGGCGTTGTACACCCGCCCGGTGATGATCGGCCGGTCGGGGTCGCCTTCGAGGAAGCTGACGATGACTTCCTGGCCGATGCGCGGTACCTGGATCGAGCCCCAGTTCTTGCCCGCCGTGGCTTGCGACACGCGGATCCAGCACGAGCTGTTCTCGTTGGACTGGTCGTGGCGGTCCCAGTGGAAGTGCACCTTGACCCGGCCATACTGGTCGGTCCAGATCTCCTCGCCGGACGGGCCGACCACCACGGCGGTCTGCGGCCCCTTGACGATCGGCCGCAGGGTGCTGCCCACCGGGCGGTAGCTCTGCTGCGCGTCGATGCAGCTGAGGTTGCTCTCGAACTGCGCCGCGCCGCTGCCGCCACCGCTTTCCAGGCGTTCCTGGTGTACGTAGTAGCGGGCGGCGACGATCAGGTACTCGCGGTTCTGGTCCTGGCGGCTGAAGTTGCTCAGGCTGAACAGGTGGCCGCTGCCCAGGCCCCGGGCATTGCCGCGCAGCTCGACCCGCTCGTGCAGGCTCTGCAGCGACTCCAGGCGGGTGCGGGCGTAGTGCTCGCCGTCCTGGGTCTGCTCGTAGGCACCGGGGTAGTCGTACAGCGGGTAGTCGCCGGCCTGGTGCGGGCGCGGCATGGCCGAGCGCACATCGATGCGCGCGCTGGGGCGCTGGAAGTCATAGTCGTTGAGCTCCAGGGAACCCGGCTGGACTTCCTGGGCCAGGTGCCAGTCGTTGATATGGTCGCGCTCGCGGTGCTGGCCGTCCGGCGGGTAGTAGGGCACGGTCTCGTAGCCCGGGGCCTTCTGGTGCGCGCCGTAGGCGTCAGCCAGCACCAGCACGTGGCGTTCCTGCTCGTGGCGGAAGAAGTAGTAGATGCCTTCTTCTTCCATCAGGCGGCTGACGAAGTCGAAGCTGGTCTCGCGGTACTGCACGCAGTACTCGCGCTCGCGGTAGTTGCGGCTGAGCAGGTCCTCGAAATCCGAGAAGCCCAGGTCGCGGAACACCTGCTTGATGATCTGCGGCGCGCTCAGGTGCTGGAAGATCCGGCAGTCGCTGGTGCGCGTCAGCAGCCACAGCCACGGGCGCAGGGTGACCCGGTAGGCGGCGAACTGGCCCTGGTCCACCGACTGGCTGCAGCGGGCGACGATGCCGTGGAAGTGCCGCGAGCTGCCGACGCTCTGCTGCACGCTCAGGCTCATGGGCTTGCCCAGCAGCTGGTTGAGGTCGATGGCCGGGTCGTCGCTGGTCAGCTGCAGCTCGTAGTCGAACAGGCGGCCGAGCTCCTCGCTGCCGCCCATCTCGGCAAGGATCAGCTTGTCCGGCCCCAGTGGGCTGTTGATCTGCGCCAGGCGCGTGAACTGCTTGAACAGCATGGTCGGTCCTGTCAGTCGGCGGCGCCGAAGTCATAGTGCAGGTCGTTGTCGCGGCGGCTGATGCTGACGCTGGCCAGCGGCTTGCCCTCGAGCAGGCGGGTCAGGAACTCGCGGCTCATGTCCGGCAGCAGGCCGTTGGTGAGGATGGCGTCGATCATGCGGCCCCCGCTTTCGGTCTCGGTGCAGCGCGAGACGATCAGCTCGACCACGCCTTCGTCGTAGGCGAAGCCGACCTTGTGGGTGCCTTCCACGCGCTTGCGGATGCGCTCCAGCTGCAGGCGGGTGATGGCCTTGAGCATCGCGTCGCTGAGCGGGTAGTAGGGGATGGTCACCAGGCGGCCGAGCAGCGCCGGCGGGAAGATCTCCAGCAGCGGCTTGCGCAGCGAGGTGGCCACGGCCTCCGGATCGGGCAGGGCCTGCGGGTCCTTGCAGATGTTGGCGATCAGCTCGGTGCCGGCGTTGGTGGTGAGCAGGATCAGGGTGTTGCGAAAATCGATCTGGCGGCCTTCGCCGTCTTCCATCACGCCCTTGTCGAACACCTGGAAGAAGATCTCGTGCACGTCGGGGTGGGCTTTTTCCACCTCGTCCAGCAGCACCACACTGTACGGGCGACGGCGCACCGCTTCGGTCAGCACACCGCCCTCGCCGTAACCGACGTAGCCGGGTGGCGCGCCCTTGAGGGTGGAGACGGTGTGGGCTTCCTGGAACTCGCTCATGTTGATGGTGATCAGGTTCTGCTCACCGCCGTACATCGCTTCGGCCAGGGCCAGCGCGGTTTCGGTCTTGCCCACGCCGGAAGTGCCGGCGAGCATGAACACGCCGATGGGTTTGTTCGGGTTGTCCAGGCCGGCGCGGGAGGTCTGGATGCGCTTGGCGATCATCTTCAGCGCGTGGTCCTGGCCGATGATGCGCTTGGCCAGGTGGCTGTCGAGGTTGAGCACGGTCTCTATCTCGTTGCGCGCCATGCGGCCCACCGGGATGCCGGTCCAGTCGGCGACCACCGAGGCCACCGCCTGGTAGTCCACGGTCGGCAGGATCAGCGGGCTTTCGCCCTGCAGCTGGCTCAGGCGCCGTTGCAGGTCGATGAGTGCTTCACGCAGTTCGTGGCTGCCCTGTGCGTCCACTTCCCGGTCGACCACGCCGACCTGCTCGCGCAGTTGCGCGCGGGTGGCCAGCAGTTCATCGACCAGGGCTTTCTCTTCGGTCCAGCGGCTCTCAAGGGCAGTCAGACGCTCGCGCTCCTCGGCCAGCAGGCTGTCGGCCTGGGCCTGGCGCTGCTCGGTGCTGACGCCGATGGCGGCCTCACGGGCAATGATCTGCAGTTCCACCTCCAGCGCCTCGATGCGCCGACGGCTGTCGTCCACCTCGGCCGGCACCGCGTGCAGACTGATGGCGACGCGGGCGCAGGCGGTGTCGAGCAGGCTTACCGACTTGTCCGGCAGCTGGCGCGCCGGGATGTAGCGGTGCGACAGCTTCACGGCGGCTTCCAGCGCTTCGTCGAGGATCTGCACCTGGTGGTGCTTCTCCATGGTCGAGGCCACGCCGCGCATCATCAGCAGCGCCTTGGCCTCGCTCGGCTCGTCCACCTGGACCACCTGGAAGCGGCGGGTCAGGGCCGGGTCTTTTTCGATGTGCTTCTTGTACTCGGCCCAGGTGGTCGCAGCCACGGTGCGCAGGCTGCCACGGGCCAGGGCCGGCTTGAGCAGGTTGGCGGCGTCACCGGTGCCGGCCGCGCCGCCGGCGCCGACCAGGGTGTGGGCTTCGTCGATGAACAGGATGATCGGCTTGGGCGAGGCCTGCACGTCCTCGATCACCTGGCGCAGGCGCTGTTCGAACTCGCCCTTCATGCTGGCGCCGGCCTGCAGCAGGCCGACGTCCAGGCTGCGCAGTTCGACGTCCTTCAGTGCCGGCGGCACGTCGCCGGCGACGATGCGCAGGGCGAAGCCTTCGACCACGGCGGTCTTGCCGACGCCGGCCTCGCCGGTGAGGATCGGGTTGTTCTGGCGGCGGCGCATGAGGATGTCGACCAGCTGGCGGATCTCCTCGTCACGGCCGACGATGGGGTCGAGCTTGCCGCTGCGGGCCTGCTCGGTGAGGTCGACGGTGAAGCGCTTGAGCGCTTCCTGCTTGCCCATCGCCGCCGGGGCCACGGCGCCACTGGCCTCGCCCGGCGCGGCGGCGCTGAAGCCGTCGCTGGCGGCCAGGTTGTTTTCCGGCGAGTCGCCGACGTATTCGTCGAAGCGCTCGCTCAGGGCTTCGATCTTCAGCTTGGCGAACTCGCTGGACAGCCCCAGCAGCGCGTTGCGCAGGCTTGGGGTCTTGAGGATGCCGATCAGCAGGTAGCCGGTACGCACCTGGCTTTCGCCGAACATCAGGCTGCCGTAGACCCAGCCGCGCTCGACGGCTTCTTCCACCTGGGAGGACAGGTCGGTGATCGAGGTCGAGCCCCGTGGCAGGCGGTCCAGGGCGTCGGTCAGGTCGCGGGCCAGGCGCGCCGGCTCGACGTTGAACTGGCGGATGATGCGGTGCAGGTCGCTGTCCTGCAGTTGCAACAGCTGGTGCAGCCAGTGCGCCAGCTCGACATAGGGGTTGCCCCGCAGCTTGCAGAACACCGTGGCGGCCTCGATGGCCTTGTAAGCGACGCTGTTGAGTTTGCCGAACAGCGCGGCGCGGCTGATTTCACCCATGGTCCTGACTCCTTGTGTGGGGCGCGGCGACTGGCTGGTCGGCGTAGTACCGGGCCAGCTTCAGGTCGCGTGCATCGTGCGAGGGGCGGCCGAGCCAGGTGTCGAACCCCAGGCGCTGACCGGCATTGAGTTGCAGCGCGGGCACCTGGCCCTGCGCGAGGATGAGGTTGAGGTCCCAGTCCAGTTCCTGGCCCAGGTACTCGGCGACCCAGGCCGCCAACTCGATAAACGCCTGCCCGCCGGGGAGCAGGGCGTGGTACTGGTCGAGGGTCAGCGGGCCCAGGCACAAGCGGAACTTGTGCTGGCGGTCCCAGACGTAACGGCCCAGGCACAGGTCCACTCCGAGGCGGTTGGCGCGCGCGCCCAGTTGGCTGCGCTCGGGCAGCTCCAGCCACTGGCCGACGTATTCCTCGAGCTGCACCGGCACGCCGAAATAGCTCGACAGGATGCTGCACAGGCCGTCCGGGTAGCGGGTCTGCGCCGCCAGGTGGCCGGACCAGTGCAGCTTGGCGGTGTCGGCCAGCGGCCCCTGGCCTTGCAGTTCCGGCTGGCCGCGGCCACTGAGGGCGGCCAGGCGCGCGGCCCAGTAGTCGTCGCCAGGGCGGTCGTGGCTGACGGTCGGCCGGGCCTCGGCCCAGGCACGGTAGAACAGGCTCAGCAGGCGGTGGTGGAAGATGTCGAGGAAGCGCTTGCTGGTCGGGTCGGCGTGGTTGCGCTGGCGTTCGCGCATGTACTCGGTCAGGTGCAGCGGCAGTGGGCCGTTGGGGCCGCCGAGGCCGAAGAAGAACTGCTCCAGGCGCGCCGGCTGATCGTCGTTGGCCGTGACCGAGGCCAGCGTTGCCGGGGCGAAGCTGCAATCCAGGCGCTGGCCCAGGCGCACCGGCTCATCGGCCAGGCGCAGCGAATGGCCGAAGCGCGGCAGCTCGGGGTTTTCCGCCTCGAGGCGGCGCAACGCCTGGAAGAAGTCGTACTCCCAGGGCTCTGCCTGCATGGCCTGTAGCGTGTTCACAGGGTCGGCCTGCGCCCGGGCTTGGCTTTCCAGCGCATGATCTCGCCACGTTCGCTGGTGCGCAGCACGGTTTCGGTGAAGCTGTTGATCGACACGTAGCGGGTCAGGAAACGCTCGAACACCGCGCCCAGGAGGAACACGCCGGTGCCGCGGAAGGCGTTTTCGTCGAACGTCAGGGTAATCTCCAGGCCACGGCCGAAGACGATCGGGCCGGGCATCGGCAGGCGCCGGGTGCAGGGCTTGCAGCTGACTTCGCGCAGGCCGTCGATCTGCAGTTGCAGGGCACTGTCCTGCTGGTCGCCGTACAGGCGCAGCAGTTCGCGCAGGGCGGCGGCGCCCTGGCCCTGTTCGGCCAGGGACAGGTAGTTCAGCGACAGTTGGCTGATCAGGCGCCAGGCCCGGTTGTCGTGGGCATGGCTGGCCTTCGGTCGGCTGGGGCCGGCCAGGCAGCGCACCGCGGACACCGGCGCGCTGTCGGCCAGGCTGAAGTCGCTGCGCCCGTCGCCGACGTTCATGAACAGCGGCAGGTCGCGGTTGCTGCACAACGCGCTGATGCCCAGCTGGCGCAGGTCGTGGCGGTACGGCGCCTGGTGTCCGTCGACCAGGCTGACGAAGGTCTCGCTGCCCATGTAGCTGGAGCGCGTGCCATTGCGTCGCTGCTCGCTGGACAGCACCCGTGGCTCGCGGCGGACGATGTAGTAGGCCTGGTCACGGCCGTAGCGCGACGGGTCGCGCACGGCGTAGAACGGCAGGAACGCCTGGTCCGGCCCGGTGCCGTGGCCGCTGACCTGCTGCAGCGAGTGGATCTCGAAGTCGGTAGGCCGGGTGCGGTCGGCGATCACATGGTGCTCGTGGACCCGGTCGGTCAGGTGGATGCGGTCGACCCGGCGCGGGAACAGGTTGATCGCCGGGGTGCAGAACGGCACGAACTGCGCGCTGCCCACGCTGCTTTCCAGCGCGGCGTCGAAGCGCTCGAACAGCACCAGCAGCTCCAGTTCCTGGCCATCGCAACGTTTGACCGCGCGCTCCAGCCCGGCGAAATCGACGAACAGGAAACGCTGCGGCAGGGCGAAGTACTCCTGCAACAGGCGATAGCCCTGGAACGCCTGGGGCACCACCGGCAACGCCGCTTCGCGGTCGTCGAAGCCGCACGGCAGCAAGGCTTGTTCGACCGGGATGCGCTCGACCCAGTCGGCCCCGGGCTGGCGCACGAACACCGCGCAGGCGCTGCCCAGCAGTTGTTCGTACAGACGGAATGGGGTTTCGTCGGCGCCATTGAGGTACAGCGGCAGGTGCGTCAGCGGCAGGCTGTTGAACGGGATTTCCGCGCCGCTGCGCAAGGTCAGGCGCAGCCCGGCGCGGGCCTTCGGTTCGCTGGCGGCCAGGCGCCCGAGCACGGCGCCGGGGTTGCCGAAGTATTCGGCGCGGGCCACCTGCAGCGGCCACAGGGTGACGTCCTGGGTGCTGCGGAATTCGCACGGTGTCTGTGAGTTGCGACCGAGATTGGCGCGCAGCACGCTGCTGCGAGGCAGTTGAAAACCGGCGGCCAGCGAGCCCTCGTCGGGGTCGGTCTGCAGTTGCACCACGGTCATCGACGGGGTTGGTGCCAGGTAGTGCGGGTAGGCGATTTCCAGCAGGTTGTGGGTGAAGGTCGGGTACTCGGCATCGAGCTTGAGCTGCACGCGCGCAGTGAGGTAGGCGAAACCTTCCAGCAGGCGCTCGACATAGGGGTCGGCGCATTCGATCCCGGACAGCGTCAGGCGCCCGGCAATCTTTGGGTATTCCTTGGCGAACTCGGCGGCACCCTCGCGGATGTGCTGCAGTTCCTGGTTGTACAGTTCGAGCAGGCGCGGGTTCATGCGCGTCTCCGGCGGTCGGCGGGGGCCACGCGCACGTGCCCGGACTCCAGGTCCACGTCGGTCTGCAACAGCAGCGGCAAGGCCGCCGGCTGGGCCCACAGGTCGCCTTCGATCTCGAAGCTCAGGGCGTTGGCGTTCATCTCGCCGGGCGCGGCCTGGGCGCGCACCTTCAGGGTATGGGCGAGGATACGCGGCTCGTAGGTGGCGATGGCCTGGTGGATGATGCGTTCGAGCGCGTTGAGGTCGATGTTCGACGCGCTGTTGCCGGCCAGGGCCGGCAGGCCGTAGTTGATCACCGAGGCGCCGGCCGGGGAATTCAGCGTGGCGCCGGTGTCGAGCAGCGAGGTGGTATTGAGCAGCCAGGCCAGGTCGCGCAGCACCGAGGCCTTGAGCTGCTGCAGGCTGAGCACGCGCTTGTCGGGGGCTTCCTGCGGATTGCCCGGGTCGTCGTCGGTCAGGCGATCCAGCAGCGAGGGCTGCAGGCGGTCGCGGGTGGCGATCTCGGCTACCACTGGAACAGCCCCACGAAGTCCTTCTGATCTACAGGGCCTGTCGAGCAACTGCCACCCTTCGCGAGAATCGAAGGCTCAAGGCTGGCCCCTACCAGGCGTACGGCCTGATACTGGCTATTGCACCGGCCGGGTTGCGACGGGTCGGCCTCCACATGGCTGACGATGATGATCTGCGAACCATTGAAATGCTCGACGCGAGGCTTGCCAGTCAGCCGCTCCGGACTGAGCTGGCAGGGCCAAGGCATGTCCAGCTCAAGCAACGACTGATCGGCCTTGCGCAATGCGCAGCGACCTTCGTGGTTCACCAACGACAGCGTCTGGGCCGCAAGATTGACCTGAAGGTCTTGGGGGGTGCCAGTCGAGCTCTGCTGAGCGCATGCATTCAGGGCAAGCGCGATCAACAGGCCAGGGACGACTTTGCGCAGTCTTTTCATTTCAGCTCCCAGAACCATACAGCCTTGGAGCGATGGGCCTGGTCGGCAAAGTAGCCGGTTACCCGACCTCGATCCCAGAGGTCGATGTGATCGCCGGTGCGGTTCTCGTATGACTGCCCTGCACGGGCGAAGCAGTCCTTGAAAAAGATGATGCCGCGTTTCTCATTGAGTTTCAGACGGTCATTCGCACTGCCACTCAGTTGCAGAGGCGCGCCGAGATGCTGTTTCCACAGCCAGTTCGCCAGTGACTCCGCGCCCCTGGCGTGGTCATGGGCACAGCGTGGCTCGCTGTAGGTTCTGGCATTGACCTTGATCGTGTGTTCACCATTGAGGGCGATGCTCATGCGGATGGCGCACTGGTTGTCCCAGCCTCCATCGCAAGGCGAGGATTCGCTCGGATAGGCATTCCACAGATTGATGAAGGAAGGCTTGGCCATGATGTTCACCGTGGGCGGGTGAGGCGTGGGGAAGGGCGCCCGCGCCGCCTGGGGCGGCGCGGGCGCGGTCGGTCAGATCTTGACGTTGGAGCGGATGTTCCAGCCGTACTTGATCGGGCCGCCTTCCTTGGTGCCGTCGGCCTTCTGCGGCTGGTAGTCGACGGTGACCTTGGCGAAGTTCAGGGTCACGTTCTCGGTCAGGCGGTCGTCGCTGCCCGAGCCACCGGTGCTCAGCGAGCTGATGATCACCTCTTCGAGGTTGATGATCAGGTACTCGACCTGGCTTTCACCACCGGCCTTGCGCACGGTCAGCTTGACCTTGTCGATGTGCTTGCCGCTGGAGCAGTGGGCCATCAGGTTGGGGCTGGATTTATCGATGTACTTGGTGATCGACAGGTCCTGGATGTTGACCTTGCCCGAGCCGCCACCGCTGCCCAGGTGCATGTTGCCGGACTGGGACATGCCCCAGCTCCAGTTGAGCACGTCGATTTCGTCCTTGTGGGCCTTGTCGTGGGACTCGCCCTTGATGTCGCCGATCTTGATGAAAATATCTACAGCCATGATGTCCTCGGAATTTCCAGTCGGTTGGCGGTGCTATTGGGGCTGCTGTGCAGCCCATCGCGGGACAAGCCCGCTCCTACAGGATTTGTGCAGCCTTTGTAGGAGCGGGCTTGTCCCGCGATGGGGCGCGCAGCGGCCCCGTTCAGGCTTAGGCCCCTTTGGCCGAAGGCAGCTTCGACACCAGGCGCAGCGACACGGTCAGCCCTTCGAGCTGGTAGTGCGGGCGCAGGTAGAAGCGCGAGTTGTAGTAACCCGGGTTGCCTTCGACTTCCTCGACCACCACTTCGGCGGCCGCCAGCGGGTGCTGGGCCTTGGTGGTCTCGGTGGAGTGCGCCGGGTCGCCGTCGACGTAGTTGAGGATCCAGTCCTGCAGCCAGCGCTGCATCTCGTCCTTTTCCTTGAACGAGCCGATCTTGTCGCGAACGATGCACTTCAGGTAATGGGCGAAGCGGCAGGTGGCGAACAGGTACGGCAGGCGCGCGGCCAGGTT
>Ga0247820_10002595_pt1 | contig 10126 bp, 8 predicted proteins | sample 13C_Glucose_Day1_2_FD_192480 | JGI IMG/M metagenome (GOLD analysis project Ga0247820, IMG submission 192480) | Soil microbial communities from agricultural site in Penn Yan, New York, United States - 13C_Glucose_Day14 | ecosystem: Environmental > Terrestrial > Soil > Agricultural land | place...
GCGTACGACGATCTGCGCGGAACCACGCAGGCGAAGGGTTTTCGCGGTCACCTGAGCGCGTTGCGGCGCGGTGAGGTGACCAGCGGCGCGGTGAAGATCCTCGGTGTCGGCGCGGCCGGGATCGCGGCCGCGGCGTTGCTGCCGCGGAAGTCGCGCGGCGTCAAGGCGTTCGCCGGGGTCGTTGCCGACGGCGCCCTGATCGCCGGTACGGCGAACCTCACCAACCTGCTCGACCTGCGTCCGGGCCGCGCGCTGAAGGCCGTGGCCGCGGTGAACGCGCCGCTCGCCGTCGTGAGCGGCCCGGCCGGCGCCGTCGTCGGCGCCGCTGCCGCGTCCGCGCCGTCCGACCTCGGCGAACGCTCGATGCTCGGCGACTGCGGCGCGAACGGGCTGGGCGCCATCACCGGTACGGCGCTCGCCGCGTCGCTGCCGCGTCCGCTGAAGACCCTCGTGCTGGCGGCCGTCGTCGGCCTGAACCTGGCCAGCGAGAAAGTCAGCTTCACCAAGGTCATCGCCGACACCCCCGTCCTCGACAAGATCGACCAGTGGGGCCGACGCCCCAGGTGAACAAGGACGGCCCGGGCACCGACCACCCAGCCGACACCGGGGGAGCCGACGGTTCGTCCAACACGCCCTCCGGGCGGAACAGTTCCACAGGCGCGCGGATCGCGCGGGCGGCGTTGCTGGTGGCTGGGGTCACTGTGCTCGCACGGGTTGTGGGCTTCGGGCGTTGGCTGGTGTTCTCGAAGACGGTCGGTGCGGGCTGTCTGGCCGAGGCTTACACGACGGCGAACCAGCTGCCGAACATCCTGTTCGAAGTAGTCGCCGGTGGAGCGCTCGCGGGTGCCGTGATCCCGGTGCTGGCCGGACCGGTCACTCGGGGGGACAAGGCGGCGCAGGGCCGCATCATCGGGGCGTTGCTGTCCTGGTCGTTCGTACTGCTGGCCCCGGTCGCCCTGCTGGCCTGGCTGCTGGCCGGGCAGTACACCGACGCGATGCTCGACCCCGGAGCCGATTGCGTCGCCTCGACGGGGACCGCGACGCGGATGCTCGCCATCTTCGTACCGCAGGTCTTCGGGTACGCCGTGGCCGTGATCGCGACCGCGGTTCTCCAGTCCCACAAGCGGTTCGCGGCCGGTGCGTTGGCGCCGCTGATCTCGAGCCTGGTCGTCGTCGGCACCTATTTCGTGTTCGCCGCGGCGGCACCGAATGCGGATGGCGCCTCGCAAAGCGCTACTGACCTGCTTGCGTGGGGTACTACGGCTGGTGTGCTCGCTCTCGCGCTGACAGTGCTGATCCCGATGCTGCTGCTCCGGCTGCCGATCAGACCCACGCTCCGGCTCGACCCTGGCGTCGGACCAGTACTACGGAAGCTCGCACTCGCCGGCCTGGCAGTGCTGGTCGCGCAACAGCTCACCTTCGTCGTCACGACGTACCTGGCCAACCACCGGGGCGTAGCAGGCAGCATCGCCGTCTACACGTGGGCGAACGCGGTCTATTTGCTGCCGTACGCGGTGCTGGCTGTGCCGATCACCACGGCCGTCTTCCCGCGACTGGCAGCCGCATTCGACTCCGGAGAGGGCTTCGACCACTACGCGGCGGGGTCCACGCGAGCGGTCATGCTCGCGGGCGGGGCCGGCGCCGCACTGCTCGTCGGTACGGCGGTCCCTGTCGCGCGGATCTTCGCGTACGACGACGGCGCGGTGCAGGAGTCGCGGGCGTCGACGCTCGTGGACGCGTTGATGTTCTTCGCGCCGGCCGCGATCGGGTTCGCCGTACTCATGCACGTCGGTCGAGTCCTTTACGCGCGACACCGCGGGCGTGAGGTGGCCGTTGTGACCTCTGGCGCGTGGGTGCTCGTTGCGGTTGCCAGTGTGCTGCTGACTGCCCAGTGGGCCGCAGTGCCCGCGTTGGCGGCGGCCATGTCGGTAGGGATGGTGGCCGGCGCCGTCGTACTGCTGCTGGTCCTGCGGCGCGAGGCGGGAGGCGGTGTGATCGCCGGATTCCCCCGTGCGTCGCTGGCCGCGTTGACAGGTGCCGTACTGGCTGGAGCGGCAGGCTGGGCTGTATCGGTGCCCGCTGGAGACGCCGGCGTCGGTAAGTCCGTGGTCTTCGCTGCCCTCTCCGGGCTGGCGGTCGTCGTCGTGTACGCCGTGGTCGTGCTTGCATTGGATCGCGCGGACGCCCGCGCACTCGTACGACGGGAGAAAGCATGAGGATCGGGCTGCTGCTCGCGGAGTCGCGGGGCGGCATCGGGCAGCACGTCGCCTCGCTGGTGCCGCGGTTCGTGAGCGCCGGTCACGAGGTGCTGGTGTGCGCCCCGCCGGGCACGGCCGAGCACTTCGACTTCGCTCCGGCGACCGTCGTCTCCCAGGCCGCCGGACTGCGTGGCTGCGACGTGATCCACGCGCACGGCTACCGCGCCGGCATGACCGCGCTCCGCGACCGGTCCAGGCTGCGCCCGCTGGTCGTCACCTGGCACAACGCGGTGATCACACCGGGCCCTAGGGGCCTTGTGATGCGGATGGGGCAGCGGCTGGTTGCCAGAGGTGCCGATCTGACCCTGGGCGCGTCCAGCGACCTTGTGGAGCTCGCCAAGAGCCTTGGCGCCCGCAACGCGCAGCTGGCACCGGTAGCCGCGCCGGCGATGCCGCGGATCCGGACGCCGCGAGCCGAGGTACGCCGGGAGCTCGGCCTCGATGACCGTCGTGTGGTGCTCACTGTGGGGCGCCTGGCGCCGCAGAAGGACTACCCGACCTTGCTGTCCGTGGCGGCCCGCATCCAGGAGTCGACCCCGGACGCCGTGTTCGTGGTCGTCGGTGACGGGCCGCTGCGGGACAACCTGCAGGCACGGATCGACGCGGAACAGCTGCCGGTCCGGTTGCTCGGTCATCGCGCCGATGTGGCCGATCTGCTCGGTGCGGCCGATGTGTTTCTGCTCACATCGCACTGGGAGGCCCGCGCGCTCGTGCTGCAGGAGGCGATGCAGGTCGGCGTACCCGTGGTGGCCACCGCGGTCGGCGGCATCCCCGAGCTGGTCGGCGACAGCGCCGTCCTGGCGTTCCCCGGTGACGCGGACGGGCTCGCGGACGGCGTACGGGCGGTGCTGGCGGAGCCCGACACGGCGAACGCTATGCGGACACGTGGCCGGGAATTGGCCGCGCGGTGGATGGACGAGGACGCGGTGGCGAAGAATCTGCTCGACATCTACGCGGGTCTCGTCGCGACCGGTGGTTGACAAGAGGTAGGCTGGAGGCCCGTGGACAGGGCTTTGAATTCCCAGCAGACCAAGCACGTATTCGTCACCGGCGGCGTGGCCTCCAGTCTCGGCAAGGGACTGACGGCGTCCAGCCTCGGCAGTCTGCTGACGGCGCGCGGCATCCGGGTCACCATGCAGAAGCTGGATCCGTACCTGAACGTCGATCCCGGCACCATGAACCCGTTCCAGCACGGCGAGGTGTTCGTCACCAACGACGGCGCCGAGACCGACCTGGACATCGGCCACTACGAGCGCTTCCTGGACCGCGACCTGTCGGCCGTGGCGAACGTGACCACCGGCCAGGTGTACTCCAGCGTGATCGCCAAGGAGCGCCGCGGCGAGTACCTCGGCGACACCGTCCAGGTGATCCCGCACATCACCAACGAGATCAAGGAACGGATGCTCGCGATGGCGGGCCCGGACGTCGACGTCGTGCTGCACGAGATCGGCGGCACCGTCGGTGACATCGAGTCGCTGCCGTTCCTCGAGGCGGCCCGCCAGGTCCGGCACGACGTCGGCCGCGACAACGTGTTCTTCCTGCACATCTCGCTGGTCCCGTACCTCGCGCCGAGCGGCGAGCTGAAGACCAAGCCGACCCAGCACTCGGTCGCCGCGCTGCGCTCGATCGGTATCGCCCCGGACGCGGTCGTCTGCCGCTCCGACCGGCCGATCCCGGACGGCGTGAAGCGGAAGATCTCGCTGATGTGCGACGTCGACACCGAGGCCGTGGTCGCGGCGCCCGACGCGCCGTCGATCTACGACATCCCCAAGGTGCTGCACGCCGAGGGCCTCGACGCGTACGTCGTCCGCCGCCTGAACCTGCCGTTCCGCGACGTCGACTGGACCCGCTGGGACGAGCTGCTGCGGGTCGTGCACCACCCGAAGGACGACGTCACGGTCGCGCTGGTCGGCAAGTACATCGACCTGCCGGACGCGTACCTGTCGGTCGCCGAGGCGCTGCGCGCGGGCGGCTTCGACAACGACGCCAAGGTGAACCTGCGCTGGATCGCCTCCGACGAGTGCGCCACGCCCGAGGCCGCGGCCCGGCTGCTCGGAGACGTCGACGCGATCTGCATCCCCGGCGGGTTCGGGGTGCGCGGGATCGAGGGCAAGATCGGCGCGATCCGGTACGCCCGCGAGCAGGGGGTGCCGATCCTCGGGCTCTGCCTCGGCCTGCAGTGCATGGTGATCGAGGTCGCCCGGCACCTGGCCGGCCTGGACCAGGCGAACTCCAGCGAGTTCGACCCGGACGCGGAGCAGCCGGTGATCGCGACCATGGAGGAGCAGAAGCACATCGTCTCCGGCACCGGCGACATGGGCGGCACCATGCGGCTCGGGCTGTACCCGGCGAACCTGGCCGACGGCTCGATCGTCCGCGGGCTGTACGGCGCCCCGTCGGTGCAGGAGCGGCACCGGCACCGCTACGAGGTCAACAACGCCTACCGGGACAAGCTGGAGACCGCCGGGCTGGTGTTCAGCGGGCTGTCGCCGGACCGCGAGCTGGTCGAGTTCATCGAGCTGGACCGCTCCGTGCACCCGTACTTCGTGGCCACCCAGGCGCACCCGGAGCTGCGGTCGCGGCCGACCAAGCCGCACCCGCTGTTCTCCGGGCTGGTCGCGGCCGCGCTGGACCGGCAGCGCGAGTCCCGGCTCCCGGTCGAGGACCCGAAGCCGGCCGCCAAGAAGGCTGAGAAGACGGCGGTCAAGGCTCGATGACGGACTACCCGGAGTTGCGGTTCGGCGCCGGGCTGGCGGATCGGCCCGAGCGCTGGCCGGTGTCGGCGTCGGAGACCGTGCACGAGACCGGGCGGGTGATCTCGGTCCGGCGGGACACCATCGAGCCGCCCGTCGGTGAGCAGTTCGTCCGGGATGTCGTCGTGCATCCCGGAGCGGTCGGCGTGGTCGCGCTGGACGAGAACAACCGGATGCTGCTCGTACGCCAGTACCGGCACCCGGTCGGCTACAAGCTGCTCGAGGCACCGGCCGGGCTCCTCGACGTCCAGGGGGAGCAGTACCGTCTGGGCGCCGAGCGTGAGCTGTGGGAGGAGACCGCCACCAAGGCCGCCGACTGGCGGATCCTGATCGACGCGTTCACCTCACCCGGCCTGACGAACGAGGCGGTCCGGATCTTCCTGGCCCGCGACCTGTCACCCGCCGACGAGTCCTTCGAACGCCTCCACGAGGAGGCCGACATGGAAACCGTCTGGGCCCCGCTCCTCGACGTCGTCGCCGCCGCCCTGGCCGGCCACCTCCAGAACCCCATCCTCATCATGGGCGCCCTCGCCGCCTGGACGGCCCTCAACGGCCCGGGCTTCGACACCCTCCGCCCCGCCGACAGCCCCTGGCCGGCCAAGGACCTGAAGCCCCAGGCGTAGCGCCGCCCGTGCCGTCGTCCGGCCGCTCAGGTGGAGCGGCCGGGGCGGCGGTAGTAGTCGCGCCAGATCAGGCGGTGCAGCCCGACCCAGCGTGGGATCGACCGGATGCCAGGGATGAACGGCACCAAGGCCAGTGCGAGGGTCAGCACCATCATCAGCGCCCAGACCTGCGCATCGGCGTTGTCCGACGTCGAGAACGGCTTCACCTGGTACCAGAAGGTGTACAGCCACATCCAGGGCTGACCCGGATAGTTGCCGGTCTCGTTCATCATGCCCCACTGGTCGCCGCCCAGGTTCCTGGCCCGCGCCTGGTCCTCCAGATAGGCGCCGTCCGAGAGCAGCAAGAGGCCTCGGGTCGCGTCTCCCTGGTAGAAGTTGCCGTGGGCATCGAGGGCGCCCTCCAGGCCACCGGACCGGGCCAGTTGCAGGAACTTCGCGGTCAGGACCGGGACCGGTCCGAAAGCTGCCGAGGCCCGCACCGCGGCGGGGTTGCCGTCCGGTGCCGCGGCCAACGCATCGGCGTACGTCGCTGCCCATTCCTGCTGCTGACTGGCCGATGCCGAGCTCCAGGTGGCCAGTGCGCTCGTCAACTCCTGGTCGCCACCGACCCCGCGCAGCGGTGTGAGCACCAGATCGTTCGCCGAGTCGACCGGTATCCGCACGCCGGCCCACTTCTGCAGCTCGACGGGACCCAGAACCTGCCCGGAGGCTGCGTTGTTGTACGGCGGTCCGTACTCCGCGCTGGTGGTCGTACCGGCGAGCTCGCCGGCCGCGGTCGCCACGACGTCGTTCGGCGCCTGCCGGGCCCAGCCCGACAGCGTGATCGGCTTCTCGTCGGGGGACGAGAACACGGCGGCCAGGACCGTGGTGAGGACCGCCACGACGATCAGTGCGACGACGAACTCCTTCACCAGATCGTAGGAGCGGGTCGGGAAGTCGTGGGCGTCCGGCGTTCGGCGTACGACGGTCATGACGAGGCCTCCCCGTCGCCGGGATCCTCCGCGATCGCCGCGTTCTCGGCCGTCGTCTCGGCGTCGATCGGTGGCACGACGCCGTGCCGTCTGACCAGGATCACATGGAGGACCACCAGGAGGCCGATGGCAGCCGGCAGCAGGGAGATGTGCCACATCAGCATCTGTCCGGGGTCGAGCACGTTGAACCAGGCGCCGATGCCGACCGAGTTGAGACCGTCCTTGGCCTGGGCGCTGATCCACTGGGAGTCGAAGTTGGACTGCGAGAGGTACCCGGTGAACGCCGTGCCGATCGACCCCACGAACGCGATCACGCCGGTGATCCAGGTGAGCGCGCGCCGGCCCCGCCAGGCGGCCATGAAGAACTTCCCCCAGAGGTGGATCACCATGAACGCGAAGAACAGTTCGGTGCTCCACAGGTGCAGCGAGTTGACGAAGTGCCCGGTCGACGAGGTGTGCCACCAGGTCGGACCGCCCAGGGCCAGCACCGCTCCCGTGCCCAGGACGATCAGCAGGGCGGCCAGGGTCAGCGCGCCGAAGACGTAGATCCACGAGTTCACGTACACCGGTTGGCGGTCCGGGAGGAGTTGCCCAGGTGGAACCGTCCTACCGACCCGGGTCCGCAGCCGGGCCGTCCAGTTGCTCCTGGTGGGCCGTTCGTGCTCGTGCGCGGCCGTCCGGCCGGCGACCGACGTCATGGCCGGTCCTGATCCTCGTCGCCGTGCCGGAACGGAACGGCGATCGCGAGTGCGAACACCACCAGCATCGCCAGGATGATCACCAGATTGGTGACCGAGATCTGGATGACGCCCCAATGAACGTAGTGGCCGGCCATCACTCCACCTCCGGGGGTCGACTTTCTCTCACCGTCGGCGCGGCAGTCTCGTGCAGGCAGAGCCGTTGGACTCCAGGGGACGGGACCAAAGTCGCAGGCCTTCTCAGCCGCGGCACAGGTTGGCGACCCCTTGACCGGGCAGACGGAAACAGGTAGACCTCTGACAACGATGTCACCCAATCCTCGAAGGTTGGTCCGCCCATGCGTCGTTCGGTGCTGTCCCGCGCTGCGAGCCTGGCGCTCGCCGGCGTTCTGATCGCAACTCTCACCCCCGCGGCTCAGGCCGTGCCTACACCGTCACCGCCTGGTCCGGATGATCGTCCGACGACGGCGACGCCGCCTGATCCGGCGATCGTCGGCTCCCGGTCGGCGGAGGCTGCGGCCACGAGCCGGATCACGACCAGTTCGGTCGATCCGACCGAGCATGTGGATCCGCTGATCGGCACGACCAACGCCGGGAACGTGTTTCCCGGTGCGGTCCTGCCGTTCGGGATGTTCTCGTTCAGTCCGGAGACGAGCCGGGGGAACGCGTACCGGACGGCCGCGCCGGGCGGGTACCTGTACTCGGCGACCAAGATCCGCGGCTTCAGCCTCACCCACATGAGCGGGACCGGATGCGCGGGCGGATCGGGCGACATCCCGATCTTCCCGCTCGCGGGGGACGTGACGAGCTCACCGCAGAGCGATGCGAAGGACGAGGTCTACTCCTCGACGTACAGCCACGCCAACGAGATCGCCGAGCCGGGCTACTACAAGGTCGGGCTCGACTCGGGCGTCACGGCCGAGCTCGCGGCCACCACGCGCACCGGGTCGGCGGCGTTCACCTTCCCGGCGGACAAGGCCAAGACGCTGATGTTCCGTACGTCGAACTCCGAGGTCGGATCGAGCGCCGCGCAGATCAGCATCGACGCCGCGCACCGGACGGTCAGCGGGTCGGTGACCAGCGGCAACTTCTGCGGGTACCTGGCCAGCGTCGGACGGCGGAGCTACTACACGCTGCACTTCGTCGCCGAGTTCGACCAGCCGTTCAGGAACCAGGGCACCTGGACCGACACCACGGTCACGCCGGGCAGCAGCCAGGCGAGCGGCGGTACGACGTACGGCGCCGACGGCTGGATGCCGCCGAGCAAGGGCTCCGGCGGGTACGTCGGATTCGCCGGCGACAAGGTGACGATGCGGATCGGCATCTCCTACGTCAGCACCGCCAACGCGCTCGCGAACCTGCGCGCCGAGAACCCGCGCGGTACGTCGGTCGGCATGACGGCCGCGAAAGCCCGGCAGACGTGGCGAAACCAGCTCGACCGCATCGAGGTGACCGGCGGTACGACGGACCAGCGCACCACGTTCTACACCGCGCTGTACCACGCGCTGCTGCACCCGAACGTGTTCAGCGACGTCAACCGCCAGTACTGGGGCTTCGACCAGAAACCGCACTACCTCTCCCGCGGGCAGCAGGCGCAGTACGCGACCTTCTCGGGCTGGGACGTCTACCGGTCGCAGCTCCAACTGGTGACGTTGCTGGAGCCGGAGCGAGCCGGCGACATCGCACAGTCGCTGTTCAACCAGGCGACGTACAACGGCGGCGTCTGGGACCGCTGGACCCATGCGTCCGGCAGTACGGCGGTCATGACCGGCGACCCGTCCGCACCAGCCGTCGCGGGCATCTATGCGTTCGGCGGGACGAACTTCGACGCGTCACAAGCTCTGAAGTCGCTGGTGAAGGCAGCGACCGTTCCGACCGAGAAGGACCTCAGCTCGGCGGGCAAGCCGGTCATGTCGATCGGTCAGCGGCCGTCGCTCGACAAGTACCTGGCGCTGCACTACATACCGACCAAGTCCAATGCCTGGGGCGGTGCGGTCGAGACGCTCGAGGACGTGACGGCCGACTTCGCCCTCGCGCAACTCGCGCAGCGCACCGGCGACAAGGCGACGTACCAGCAGTTCCTCGCCAGGTCGCAGTACTGGCAGAACGTGTTCAACCCGGCCAACGGCGGCTATGTCCAGAACCGGGACGACAACGGCGCGTGGCCCGCGTTCACGCCGTCGACGTACGACGGGTTCGCCGAGGGCAGCAGTGCGCAGTACACGTGGATGGTGCCGCACAACCGGGCCGGACTGGTCGACGCGATGGGCGGCGCGGACGCGGTGAACCAGCGGCTGGACGCGTTCTTCAAGAACCCGGACGGGACCTGGGCGCTGACCGGAGCCGGCGAACTGCACGCCGAGATGGACAACGAGCCGTCGATCAACACGCCCTGGATCTACAACTACACCGGCCGGCCGTACCAGACGCAGGAGACGTTGCGGCAGGCAATGAACCAGCTGTGGAACACCAGCACCGGCGGGATCCCCGGCAACGACGACCTCGGCGCGATGTCGTCGTGGTACGTGTGGACCGCGCTCGGCCTGTACCCGGACGTGCCGAGCCGCGCCGAGCTCCAGGTCGCGGCGCCGCTGTTCCCGCGGGCGGTGATCCGTCGCGACGGCAACACGATCCGGATCAACGCGGCCGGCGCGGACGCGCAGTACGTCCAGTCCCTGAAGGTGAACGGGAAGACGTCGACCAAGCCGTGGCTGCCGGAGTCGTTCGTGCAGCGTGGCGGGACGCTGGACTTCACCCTTGGCACGACGGCCAACAAGAGCTGGGGTGCGACCGACGCGCCGCCGTCGTAGTCCGCCTCGGTGT
>Ga0247820_10002597_pt1 | contig 10123 bp, 8 predicted proteins | sample 13C_Glucose_Day1_2_FD_192480 | JGI IMG/M metagenome (GOLD analysis project Ga0247820, IMG submission 192480) | Soil microbial communities from agricultural site in Penn Yan, New York, United States - 13C_Glucose_Day14 | ecosystem: Environmental > Terrestrial > Soil > Agricultural land | place...
GGATCGCTTCGGACCAAGCCCGCCTCGGTCGTCCACGTCATACACGTTGACGGTCGAACGCAGGGTATCGGCGTGATAAAGAAGCGAGCCGTCCGGCGAAAATCCGAGCCCATTCGTGAGCAGAACATCTTCTGCCACAATACGTGCCGAACCATCGAGATCGATGCAAAAGAGCTGACCTGGCTTATCGACATCCCGTGATTCTGAAGCAACGAAGGCCAGCGAACCCACATACAGGCGACCGTGGGTATCCACCGTCAAGTCGTTGTATCCGACGACACCGTTGGACGGATCATTCTCACGCAACACATGAGTTGCTGTGTCATCGCTGCTGACAAGCCCCTTGACCGCCACGTTCCGGCCGCTGATCACGAGCCCGCCACTGGCGTGCAGGGCCATTCCGCCGATCCCGCGCCTGTGCTCGATCACCGTCTCGGTCGAGCCTGAGTCCGTGAAGCGAAGGACGCCCCCGGCGATGGCGTCGGCCGCGAGCAGACCCTCTGGCGTCCAGAGCGGTCCTTCCAGAAGGCCGTGGCCCGTAGAGATCTGTTCAGCTTGAATAGTTTTCATGACGTTCCGATCAGTGCTTGGTTGGAGGCTTGTTGGCAACATCGGTCTGGTCACGCAGTACGCGTTTCAAGGTCTTGCCGGTGGGGCCGCGAGGTAGGTCATCGACAACTGCGATCCACACGGGGACCTTGTAGGAGGCGAGACGGGAGCTGCAGTAGTCCTTCAGAACCTCGCCATCTGCTACTTCACCACTTCGAAGAACCACGTAGCCCACCGGGATCTCCCCGAATCGCTCATCGGGAATTCCGATCACCGCGGCCTCTGCCACCACCTCGTGATCCGTCAGCACTGATTCGATCTCGGCGGGGTAGATGTTCGCACCACCGCTAATAATCATGTCCTTGATCCGTCCGGAGATGTAGATGTTCCCGTCCTCATCGCGACGACCGAGATCTCCGGAGTGCACCCAGCCGTCGATGATGGTTTCCTTCGTGGCTTCGGGCCGGTTGAAGTACTCGATCATGTTGCTGGGGCTGCGGAAGGTGATCTCACCGACTTCGTCGATCGCGACCTCGGATCCGTGTGCGTCGAGGATGCGGATCTCGCTGTCCCCGATCGGGGGGCCGACTGAGTCGGGAACCGGCGAAGACCCGGGTGGGAATCCTGTCAGCGGGGTGCCCTCCGTCATTCCCCAAGCGTTGTAGATCGTCTTACCGGTAGCGGCACGCATACGCTCCACCAGGCTCCACGGCAGACTCGCTGCCGACGAGACACATGCCCGCAGGCTAGCCAAGGACCCGACGCGATCGGACGGATTCGATTCGATCCATTCGCACACCATGACGTACATCGTCGGCACCCACATGATGACCGTGGCCTTGTAGCGGTCAATCGCCTGGATCGCCTCTGACGGGTGGAAACGCTCTTGCAGGACAACTGTCGCGCCGATGGCGATGTGCCCCATCGCGGCGATCGTCGAGTGCATGATGAACGCGAGCGACCCGTTGATGAGGATCGTGTCGTCCACCGTGGAGCCGACCCAGGTGGTCGTTCGGCTAAGCGTGGCCGCGACTCCCAAATGCGGAAGCACCGCACCTTTCGGGTGGCCGGTAGTGCCAGAGGTGTAATGGATCAGAGCAGGGTGCATGTCGTCCAAATCGACGACCTGGGGCCAACTGCTCCTCTCATCCTCGTCCCATGACCGAGCCTCAGGGTCAACCAGCACGTCGACCGGGATCGTTAGGCCATCTGGAACCTGAGGCAGGCTCTTGTCGTCGACGATGACCAGTACCGGAGCACAATCATCGAGGATGAAGGCGACCTCCGATTCTGACAAGGCTGGGTTGAGGGGAACCAGGGTTGCACCCCGTGCCAGACAGGCACAGTAGATCGCCAGCCACTCCGGACGGTTCGCGGCCAACAGCGCCACCCGATCGCCGACACCGACATCAGCTGCATCCAGCTCTGCAACCGCCTCTGAAACCAGAGTTCTGAAGGCACTGGCCGTCACACCACGATCTCGGAAGTAGATGATCGGACGATCACCAACGGCCGTCTCAAGCCCCACCATGAATTCAACGACGTTCATCCTCTAGCCCCTCTAGCCGTGCATCGTGAGGCCACCGGACACGCTGATGACCTGGCCCGTAATGAATGAAGCATCGTCGGTCGCAAGGAATACTGCTATCCCAGCGACGTCTTCAGGCTCACCCATTCGACGCATGGGCACCGCCTTGGTCATCCGCTCGAGAACGTGCTTGGCACTCGCATCGTCGCCATCGAGGGCTTCGGCCATCATTCTGGTCCGCGTAGGACCGGGCGCCACCACGTTCAGCGTGATCCCGTACCGCGCGACCTCCCTGGCGGCCGACTTCGTCAAGGCGATCATGCCTGCCTTACACGCCGAGTAGACGGCTTGCCCGGTGGATCCGACGCGTCCGGCATCCGACGAGATCGTGACGACACGGCCCCGGCCACGCTCGACCATCTTGGCGAGCACGGCGTGTGTCACATTGATCGGGCCCTTCAGGTTGATGTCGATGATCAGGTCACGATGGGCTTCATCATTGTCGAGGAATGGTTTCAGAGAGTCCCATCCAGCGTTGTTGACCAGGATGTCGATCGGGCCCAGGGCTGCCTCAATGGCATTGACGCCACTGATGACCGCAGAGTTGTTGCTGATGTCGGCCGCCACGATCGCAGTGGTCACACCAGATGCCTCCAGCTCGGCAGCAATCGCCCGCGCCGACGCTTCATCGCGATCGATGATGCCGACTGACGCTCCGGACTCGGCCAGCCGTCTCACGATGGCTGCCCCGATTCCATTGCCCCCGCCCGTCACCAACGCCACCTTGTCCTTCAGCTGTCGAGTCATGCCAGCTCCCTTTGGATGAGCATCTTCAAGACTTCGCTGGACCCTTCGTAGATCTGCAAAATCCGCTGGTCCCGGTAGAGCTTCTCCACCATTCCGCCGCCAGCGAATCCGGCGCCACCGAAGATCTGCACAGCATCGCTGCATACAGACTCGGCCATCTCGGAGGCGAAAAGCTTGGCCATGGCCGATTCCCGTACCGAACGCACACCAGACTCCTTCAGAGCTGCCGCCCTCAGATACATCTGTCGTGCGACCTCGATGCTGGTTGCCATCTCGGCGAGCTTGAAGCCAATCGCCTGGTGCTGGAAGATCGGTTTGCCGAAAGTCGCCCTTTCCTTGGCGTATTCGAGTGCTAGGTCGAACGCTCGCTGCGCGACGCCGACGCTTTGCGCCGCGACTCCGATTCGGCTGGTATCCAAGCCGTCAAGGATGTTGCGATAACCCGTCCCCACCTCTCCCAGAACGTGATCATCGGTGAGTTCGAGGTCATCAAGGGAGATTTGGCAGATATCCATGACGCGGTGACCCATTTTCGGCTCGCGCCTGATCACGTTGTATCCCGGCATGTCGGGCCGGACAAGGAATAGCGTCAATCCGCGGACCCCTGCATCTGGATCGGTCGTCGCTAGCAAGATTCCTGCTCCCGAGGTCGCCCCGCCAGTGATCCAAACCTTTTCCCCATTGATGACCCAGCCGCCGTCTCGCCTAGTCGCCTTGGTGCGAATCTGGGAAAGATCTGAGCCAGCATGCGCTTCGCTCAGTAGCAGAGATATGTAGTACTCCCCTGCGACGGCCGGCTTGAGAAACTGCTCCTGCTGCCAAGGAGTACCAAGCTCGGCCAGCTTCGATCCGAACGGAAAGTTAGTCCCGCCAACCTGGTTGGCGATGGCGCAATCACCCTGGGCGAGCTCTTCGATCATGAGTGCCCATGCCGTCACTCCTGCTCCGGCGCCACCGAAGTCTGGATCGACAGCGAGGCCAAAGAACCCCTGCTCTCCCAGTCCCCGCCAGACCTTTTCGGGTACCTCACCCTCGCTCTCCCACTGCTGAATATGCGGCGAGATTTCGCGCGCCACATAGCTGCGCGTCACATCCCGTACCGAAAGCTGGAGATCCGTCAGCATGTGCACCTACTCACTTGAGGCATTATTCACCGTCGTTCGGCTCGTCAATTTGTATAATGGTGAATCACTATTGTCAAGATTAACGAAATGTCGTACGTTCTCATGAGCAAGGGGGCTCGCAACGAACGGCACCCCGCCTCTACAAGACACAAAGGACAAAACGGCATGCAGCCTCCCGTCTACTCGGCGCTTCAGATCTCTGTGTCGGAGCATGTCGCCACGGTCACGCTGCTCAACTCCGGTTCGAATCCATCGATGGGCGTGGCGCACTTCGAAGAGTTGCCTTTGGCATTTGCCTGGCTGGAAGACGACGATGATGTACGCGCGATCATCGTCCGTGGGGGTGAGGGCAACTTCTCATTCGGGCTCGACCTGGTCGACATGCATCCCTTGCTTGACCTAGCCAGGCCGGGAGCAAGCGCTAGCGAACGTCAGGCGTTCTTGCGTTCCATCATCGAACTCCAAACGGCATTTTCCAGCGTTGCCAGTATCAGCAAGCCGGTCATTGCCGCCGTGGACGGCTGGTGCATCGGCGCTGGAGTGGATCTAATCTCATCTGTCGATGTCAGGCTCGCAACGCAGAGCGCCAAGTTCAGCATCAGAGAGACCCGTATGGCCATGGTCGCCGACCTCGGCAGCCTTCAACGTCTTGTCGGGATCATCGGCGACGGGCACCTTCGCGACCTGGCGCTAACAGGACGGGACATCGCGGCCGATGAGGCGCAACAGATCGGCCTGATCAACCGCGCCTTCACCGACAGCGAAGCTCTGTATACGGCCGCAGCGCAACTCGCTCAACAGATGGCGAGGAACTCCCCTCTTGTGCTTTCTGGCATCAAGGAGGTGCTCGGCAATGAACGAGAGAGCCGCGTGAGAGCTGGACTCAGGTTCGTGGCCGCATGGAACGCGGCCTTCATGGCGAGCCAAGATCTCCTTGAGGCACGTAACGCATTCCTGGAACGTCGAACAGCAAATTTCACCGGTCACTGATCCTCGGCATGGCCGCTGCGGTCGACTTCGGAGAGTAGCTCTATCGCGTCTGACAGCCACGTCATCCAGTACGTCTCGAGCCCGACGCCGGCAAGCAAGATCAAATGTTGAATTTGTGCACTCGCGTCCGGGTGAGGATCGCTGAAGTCACGTTCGGCAATCTCCAGGTACTCCGCTCGTCGCTCCTCGTGAGCCTCGCGATGCAACCGCATCTGCTCCACGAGTGGTCCTGCCCCAACTACTGAGGCGGCTCGTAGTCGCACAAGCAGTGCATCCCGGCTCCGTTCGGGCTCCTCATACTGCCCGAGCCACGCGACCAGTGCCGAGCGCCCGGCCAGCCGCACCTCGTACAGCTTGCGCTTGCCTCGCGAAGGCGGTTGCGGAAGCGATTCGATGAGCCCTTCGCGTTCCAGCGTTGCCAGTTCGCGATAGATGCTCTGGTGGGTGGCCGACCAGAAGTAGCCGATTGATCTGTCAAAGCGCCGCGCCAGATCGAACCCCGACGACGGCCGCTCAAGCAGAGCGGTGAGTATGGCGTGACGCAGCGACATATGCCCTCTCCAAGATCGGCGCGAACCCGACGGCTGAAAGCACGGTACCCGCAATCGTTTGACCCGCCGCACACGCTCGGTGCACCGCGGCCCCACAATGGGGCCGACGGCGCGCCCGGCGAGAACGGCGATCAGATTGCAGCGGCGAGAGTAACTCCCTGATGTATGGCTCGCTTAGCGTCCAGCTCTGACGCCACATCGGCACCACCTATCAGATGGGCCGTGACGCCGGCTGCATTCAGATCGGCGAGCAGACCTCGTTGTGACTCCTGACCTGCGCAGACGATCACGTTGTCCACCTCCAACGTCACCGGTTCTCCGTCGACCACCAGGTGGATTCCCGAGTCGTCCACGCGAACGTACGCCACACCGGACATGGTCTTGACGCCCCGAGCGGCCAGTTCAGCGCGATGGATCCACCCAGTTGTGACGCCGAGACCGGCACCGACTTTCGAGGCCTTCCGCTGCAGCAGATAGACCTGCCGCTCAGAGCTGTGAGGGTGCGCAGGCACCGCACCACCGGACGCCTCGAAGGTCGGATCAACACCCCAGTGCTCGTAAAACTTTGCCACATCGAGGCTTGCGGATGTTCCCTCTTGAGTGACGAACTCGGCTACATCGAAGCCAATACCTCCGGCACCGACGATGGCGACTCGGGTACCCAGAGATACCTCCTCGCGCAAGACCTGCAGGTAGGTCACGACCTTCGGATGGTCTGCACCATCGAGCTCAAGGGCACGGGGAACGATTCCCGTAGCCAGGACCACCTCGTCGAAGTCCCCCTCGATCAGTTCTTGCGCGTCGATCCATGAGCCGAGTCGTAGGTCGACTCCCGCCCGCGGCAGCTCGGCACGGAAGTACCGGAGCGTCTCGTTGAACTCCTCCTTTCCAGGAATGCGACGGGCGATGTCGAACTGACCGCCGACCGTAGAGGCAGCGTCATAGAGCACAACCCGGTGACCCTTCTGTGCTGCGGCCAAAGCGAACGCCATCCCAGCCGGTCCGGCACCGACGACGGCGATGTCCTTCGTCTTGCGTGTGGGCGCAAGATCAATCATCGTCTCGTTGCACGCACGAGGGTTGACGAGGCAGGATGTGATCTTTCCGCTCAGCGTGTGGTCAATACACGCTTGGTTGCACCCAATGCACGTGTTGATCCGCTCAGCCTGCCCGTCGCGAGCCTTCGCTACGAACTGGGGATCGGCCAGAAACGGACGAGCCATGGAGATCATGTCGGCCGCCCCACGCGCCAGCAGGTCTTCCGCGACGTCAGGCGCGTTGATTCGATTGCTGGCGACCACCGGGATGCCCACCGCAGCCTTGATCTTGGCGGTCGCTGTCGCGAACGCGGCGCGCGGCACCGAGGTCGCAATGGTAGGAACCCGAGCTTCATGCCAGCCGATTCCAGTGTTGAGGATGTCAACACCCGCCAGCTCAAGTTGCTTGGCTAGGTCGATCGTCTCAGCCAGCGTGGAGCCACCCGGAACGAGGTCCAGGATCGAGAGCCGGAACAAGACAAGAAAATCTTGGCCTACGCGTGCCCTGGTACGCCGCACGATCTCGAGTGCGAACCGCGCACGACTCTGAGCGTCGCCACCCCATTCATCGTCCCGTTCGTTTGTGCAGGACGCGAGGAACGTGTTGATGAGGTATCCCTCCGAACCCATGATCTCCACCCCGTCATAGCCGGCCTGACGAGCAAGTTCCGCCGCGTTGACGAAGTCTTCGATCGTGGCTTCGACCTCGGCGGAGTCCAGACCCCGCGGGACGAACGTATTGATCGGGGCGCGCAGCGGACTTGGGGCGACAAGCCGGGCGTGCTTCGCGTACCGACCGTAGTGAAGGATCTGCATGGCGATACGCCCGCCGGCGGCATGGACTGCCTGGGTGATCACTCGATGGGCCGTCACATCGTCCGAATTGGTCATTGCTGCACCGTCATCCCAAGGCCTGCCATCATCGTTCGGCGAGATGCCCCCGGTGACGATGAGCCCTACACCCCCCCGGGCCCTCTCGGCATAAAACTCAGCCATGCGGTCGAAACCGTCGGCCACTTCCTCGAGACCCAAGTGCATCGATCCCATGATCACTCGGTTCGGCAGTGTGATCAAGCCGAGATCGAGGGGCTCTAAGAGTCGGGGATAGTGGGTCATCAAAGATCTCCTGTGTTTGGAGTGAGTAGTTTCGCCTATTATGCACTAAGGAGCATAATGCAGGTTCGCATGCACAGAGACCTCTACGCCGCTCGAATGACCGAGATCGCTCGGCGCATCGCTGACGTTGCGACGCTCTCCCGAGCAATAGATCAGCCCTCACCTGCCACAGCTCCGAACTGGTTTCGCCCTGGATTCAAGAGCCGCGCCACTACGATGCACTCGGTCGACGACGAGCCGGACGTAGATTCCGTTCACGCACAATATGATCGGATGATCGACGCCCTGTCGGAGACAGTTACCGAAGGTCGCCGAGCGCCTCGACGCGGCACGGTCGGACCTGTTGGCGTTCACGGCTTTTCCGAAGCCGATTTGGAAACAGATCTGGAGCAACGATCCACGATCGATTAACCGGCCCTTGGGCGACATGATTCCGTCCGCGGCGTGAGATCCATGGCCGACGGCCGGGTGGGGCGCATGCTGCCGGTGTCGGCTCGATCGGAGAGGGCCAGACGATTGACCGTGCGGACGCGCACCAGCCCGTCGCCTCGCGCGCCGGCACCCGACGTCGACGCCATGGTGATGAGCACTGTAGCCGGGTTAGAGGATCCGTTCGCCCGCATCGGGTTGGCGGTGCTCCGCGGGGCAGGGTTGCGGGTCGGGGAACTGCTCGATCTCGAGGTCGGCAGCGTCGTCGACTACGGTCCGGCCGGGACCTGGCGCCGACATCCAGGCCCTCGAAACCGACGCCCGAGACCGCTGCTGGTCCGACGCGTCGGTCACCAAGGATGACGAGTACACCCCGCACCGATGCCCGAACCTCCGATCCGGGATAGGGGCAATGACGCACACAGTGCCAACCGCACGCCGACGTCGATGGTTACCAAAACCGAGAGAACAACCGGTTGCGCGTTCCTGGTTGGCATGCTGTACTTGTCCCCTGAAATACCCGATGACGAGCTTCTCCGCCATGCCGATCCTCACGGTCGGCGCCCTCGCAACGTCGTGAATAAATCTCCGCTGCGACGGTTCCACGTCCGTCCACAGCAGCATGCATCCTAACCCGGGAGTCATCCATGTCCCTGAAAGCGAAGTTACGCGGCCCCGCGACCTCGATCGACGATCAAGTGGAAAGCTTTGCCACCGACAGAGTTCCAACGAATCAACGATGGCCAATCCCTGCCATCAGCGTCGTCCTCCTCGGTGGCGCAACCGCAATGTTCTGGTTCACCTACGGCGCTCAACACCTGTTCCTGGTGGGATTCCCCCTGATCCTGATACCAATCGGCTATTTCGTCATCGGCGCAGTACTGACGGGCATGTTGACGATGCGCGTAGCATCCCGAGAGGGTTTATCTCCCAACCTACTCAGCCGCGGCCTCGGATTCGGAAGTAGGGGCGCTGCCGTCACGTCATTCATATACGGAATTAACTACGTTTACTACTTCCTCTTCGAAGGCACCATCGTTTCCCACGCAATTGCCATATACTTCGAAATCCCTATCGACTCCTTCAACGGAACCCTCATCTACGCCGCCTTCGGACTTGTCACAATTGCATTTGCCTGGCGCGGCATGCATGCAATGTCCTTCCTGCAAAAATGGGGATTCCCCTTCTTCGTCATCACAGTAGGGTGGGCGGTATACATATTTTCCAGGGATCGCGATCTGGTCGGCATTGGAGATTGGACCGCGACTCAACCTCTCACATTCGCCGCGATGATGAGCGCGCTCAGCCTCGCGAACGGACAGGTCATCTTCCAGGGGCTGATGGCAACCGATTACGGACGGTTCGCATCTCAGCGTATCCGATACCGTGGAACCGCCTCGATCATGATTTTCGAACTCATTCCCATGCTGATCGTCATCGGACTCGGCTGCTTCTTTGGCATCAACCTGTATAGCGAGCTCAGCGGTCCCGACGCCCAGTCGTACGCTCAGGACCCCGGCTACCTATTCGTCAACGTAATTGGGCTGCTGGGCGTTATTCTGGTTGTAGTCACACAGATCCGCGTCAACGTTATGAATCTCTATTCAGGTTCGATTGCTTTGGCTAGCGGATTCGAGGTGGCAGCGAAGATCAAGCCGGGCCGCCCCTGGTGGATGTTCCTCATTTGGGGTGTGGGAGTTCTGTTCTATGTCACCAACGTTTTGAACCATCTCGGTACTTTCCTCGCGATTGCCGGCGTTCTCACCAATACCTGGGTGCTCATCATCCTCGCGGACTACTTCGTGTGTCGGCGCTGGATGAAACTCGGTAAGCCCGAGAACGTCGAATTTCACGAAAAAGAAGTCCCGAAATGGAACCCATGCGGCCTGACGTCGCTTGGAGTTGCGGTCACTATCGGTGCCATGGGAATCATTGGGATCTATCCGATCTACTTCGCCTCTTTTGTTGCAATGATCGTCGGTCCCCTTATTC
>Ga0247820_10002600_pt1 | contig 10118 bp, 9 predicted proteins | sample 13C_Glucose_Day1_2_FD_192480 | JGI IMG/M metagenome (GOLD analysis project Ga0247820, IMG submission 192480) | Soil microbial communities from agricultural site in Penn Yan, New York, United States - 13C_Glucose_Day14 | ecosystem: Environmental > Terrestrial > Soil > Agricultural land | place...
CCAGGGCAGCTTCGCCTACAACATCGACTCGCTGGCGATGTTCAAGCTCAAGAACGAAAACGATATCAAGGCCCAGAACGACCTGGCCAAGGTTGCCCTGGAACCGCAGTTCCAGACGGTGTTCAATCAGAATAAAGGCTCGCTGCCGGTGCGTCAGGACATGGACATGAGCCAGTTCGACGCCTGCACGCAGAAGTCGGCGGTGGACTTCAAAGACGCTGAGAAAGGCGATGGCCTGCAACCGAGCATGGCCCACAACATGGCGACGACCCTGGCGGTACAGGGGGCGATCTTCGATGTGGTGAGCAACTTCCTCAATGACCCGAAAGCGGACCCCGCGACGGCGGTCAAACAGCTGAATTCGGCGATCAAGTCGGCCAAGTGATGGGCCAGGCACTGACTCCGTAGGGGCCGCATCGCCGGCAAGGCCGGCTCCCACAGGGTCGATGTGCACACGCCACTGTGGGAGCTGGCATTGCCAGCGATGCGGCGCATAGCGCCGCCCTCCAACCGAGATCAATCTGATGAGCACTGTTGCCACTCTCAACAAGGCCTCGCCCTTCGACGCCTTGCAACGCTGGCTACCGAAACTGGTACTGGCGCCGAGCATGCTGATTGTCCTGGTGGGCTTTTATGGCTACATCTTCTGGACCTTCATCCTCTCCTTTACCAACTCCAGCTTCATGCCCAGCTACAAGTGGGTGGGCCTGGCGCAATACGCACGGCTGATGGAAAACGACCGCTGGTGGGTAGCGAGCAAGAACCTGCTGGTGTTCGGTGGTCTGTTCATCGCCATCAGCCTGGTGATCGGCGTACTGCTGGCGGTCCTGCTCGACCAGCGCATTCGCCGCGAAGGCTTTATCCGCACGGTTTACCTGTACCCCATGGCACTGTCGATGATCGTCACCGGCACCGCCTGGAAGTGGCTGCTCAATCCGGGCCTGGGCCTGGACAAGATGCTTCGTGACTGGGGCTGGGAAGGCTTTCGCCTGGACTGGCTAGTGGACCCGGACCGGGTGGTCTACTGCCTGGTGATCGCGGCGGTGTGGCAGGCCTCGGGCTTTGTCATGGCGCTGTTCCTGGCGGGGCTGCGCAGTGTCGATCAGTCGATCATCCGCGCCGCGCAGGTCGATGGTGCCAGCCTGCCGAGTATCTACCTGCGCATCGTCCTGCCGAGCCTGCGCCCGGTGTTCTTCAGCGCACTGATGATCCTCGCCCACATCGCCATCAAGAGCTTCGACCTGGTCGCGGCGATGACCGCAGGCGGGCCGGGGTACGCCTCGGACTTGCCGGCAATGTTCATGTACTCCTTCACCTTCAGCCGCGGCCAGATGGGCATGGGCTCGGCCAGCGCGATCCTGATGCTCGGCGCGATCCTGTCGATCCTGGTGCCGTACCTGTATTCGGAACTGAGGAACAAGCGCCATGACTAGAACCCTGGCACCGCGTACTTTCAACTTCAGCCGGATCGCCATCTACGCCACCCTCTTGCTGGCCTGCGCGCTGTACCTGATTCCGCTGATCGTGATGCTGCTGACCAGCTTCAAATCGCCGGATGACATCCGCACCGGCAACCTGCTGAGCTGGCCTGAAGTGATTACCGGCATCGGCTGGATCAAGGCCTGGGACACGGTGGGTGGCTACTTCTGGAACTCGGTGAAAATCACTATTCCGGCGGTGCTGATCTCGACGTTGCTCGGGGCACTCAACGGCTATGTCCTGTCGATGTGGCGCTTTCGTGGCTCGCAGCTGTTCTTCGGGTTGTTGCTGTTCGGCTGCTTTCTGCCGTTCCAGACCGTGCTGCTCCCAGCCTCCTTCACCCTTGGCAAACTCGGCCTGGCCAGCACCACCACGGGCCTGGTGCTGGTGCATATCGTCTACGGCCTGGCGTTCACCACGCTGTTTTTCCGCAACTACTACTGCAGCGTGCCGGATGCCCTGGTGCGCGCGGCGCGGCTGGACGGGGCGGGGTTCTTCACCATCTTCGGGCGCATCCTGCTGCCGATGTCGGTGCCGATCATCATGGTCTGCCTGATCTGGCAGTTCACCCAGATCTGGAACGACTTTCTCTTCGGTGTGGTGTTCGCCAGTGGTGACGCGCAACCGATCACCGTGGCCCTGAACAACCTGGTCAACACCAGCACCGGGGTCAAGGAATACAACGTCGACATGGCGGCGGCGATGATCGCCGGGTTACCGACCCTGTTGGTCTATGTGCTGGCTGGCAAGTATTTCCTGCGCGGGCTTACGGCCGGCGCGGTCAAGGGGTGAAACAACATGGCAACGCTTGAACTGCGCAACGTCAACAAGACCTACGGCAGCGGTCTGCCGGATACCTTGAAGCATATCGACCTGTCGATCGACTCCGGGGAGTTCCTGATTCTTGTCGGCCCTTCCGGCTGCGGCAAGTCGACTTTGATGAACTGCATTGCCGGTCTCGAACAGATCAGCGGCGGGGCGATCCTGGTGGACGCTGCCGACATCAGCGGCATGAGCCCCAAGGACCGCGATATCGCCATGGTCTTTCAATCGTACGCGCTGTACCCGACTATGAACGTGCGCGACAACATCGCTTTCGGCCTGAAGATGCGCAAGATGCCTGCGGCGGCGATCGATGAGGAAGTGGCGCGGGTGGCCAAGCTGCTGCAGATCGAGCACCTGCTGACGCGCAAGCCCGGCCAGCTCTCCGGTGGCCAGCAGCAACGCGTGGCCATGGGCCGGGCGCTGGCGCGGCGGCCGAAGATCTACCTGTTCGACGAGCCGTTGTCCAACCTCGACGCCAAGCTGCGGGTGGAGATGCGCACCGAGATCAAGCTGATGCACCAGCGCCTGAAAACCACCACGGTGTACGTCACCCATGACCAGATCGAAGCCATGACCCTCGGTGACAAGGTGGCGGTGATGAAGGACGGCCTGATCCAGCAGTTCGGCACGCCGCAGCAGATCTACAACGATCCGGCCAATCTGTTTGTCGCCAGCTTCATCGGCTCGCCACCGATGAACTTCATTCCGCTGCGTCTGCAGCGCAAGGACGGGCGTTTGCACGCCTTGCTCGACAGTGGCCAGGCACGCTGCGAACTACCCTTGGGGATCAGTGATGCCGGCCTTGAGGAGCGTGAAGTGATCCTCGGCATTCGTCCTGAGCAGATCGCCCTGGCCCCGGCTCAGGCCAATGGCCTGCCGAGCATTCGCGCCGAGGTGCAGATCACCGAGCCGACCGGCCCCGACCTGCTGGTATTCGTCACCCTCAACCAGACCAAGGTCTGCTGCCGCCTGGCGCCGGATGTGGCGACCCAGGTCGGCGACACCCTCACCCTGCAATTCGATCCGGCGCGGGTGTTGCTGTTCGATGCTGCCAGCGGTGAACGCCTGGGGATCAACGTCACACCACGGCAAATCGGCACAGATAACGTGGCGCAATTTAAAGGCCGCTGAATGCATTGCCCGTCGTACAAGCCCATCAAGAACAATAAAATGAGGAAGCAAAGGATGGATCACTTCAAACGCATAAAGCCACTGGCGCCGCTGACCTTGCTGGCGGCGCTCGGGGTCAGCTGCGGGGCGCAGGCTGCCGATGCCTTTGCCCCGGAGTCGCAATGGATGACCGGCGACTGGGGCGGTACCCGTACCGAACTGCTGGAAAAGGGCGTCGACATCAAAATCGACTACGTGGGTGAAGTTGGCGCAAACCTCGATGGCGGCTTCAACGATGACAAGACTGCACGCTACAGCGACCAGTTCGGCCTGGGGGCCGCGCTGGATCTGCAAAAGCTGCTGGGTTGGGACAACACCCAGGCCAAGATTCAGCTGACCAACCGTAACGGCGAGAACATTTCCAATGACCGCATTGGCGACCCGCGTGCCGGCACCCTGAGCTCATCACAGGAAGTCTACGGCCGGGGGCATATGGTGCGTCTGACCCAGTTGTGGATTCAGCATCAGTTCTTCGACAACAAACTCGACATCAAGGCCGGTTACTTCGGCGAAGGCGAAGACTTCAACACCTTCCCGTGCGATTTCCAGAACCTGGCGTTCTGTGGCTCCCAGGTGGGTAACTGGGCCACTAACATCTGGTACAACTGGCCGGTCAGCCAGGCGGCGATCCGCTTCAAGTACAACATCAACGATGAGCTCTATGCGCAAGTCGGGGCGTACAACCAGAACCCCTCTCAGCTGGAGCACGGCAACGGCTTCAAGCTCAGCGGCAGTGGCACCGCCGGTACGGTTTTGCCGGTCGAGCTGGTCTGGTCACCGAAAATCAACAGCCTGCCGGGCGAATACCGTGTGGGGTACTACAAGAGTACGGCCGACGCCGATGATGTGCGTGAGGATGACAACGGCCAGGATGCGGCGACCACGGGTAACAGCTATCGCGTGCATGACAGCAAGCATGGCTACTGGTTTGTCGCGCAACAGCAACTCACCCGCCATAACGGCGATGCCAGCCGTGGCCTGAACATCGCGGCAAACGCCACCTTCCATGACAAGGACACCAACTTCATCGACAACTACCAGTCGTTGATGTTTGTCTACAAAGGCCCGTTCGATGCGCGTCCGAAGGATGACATCGGCATCGGTTTTGCCCGTATCCATGTCAACGATGACGTGAAGAAAAACGCCGAGTTGCTCAATGCCGCCAACGGTGTGGGCAATTACCAGGATCCGTTGTTCTCGCCGCTGCGCACCACCGAATACAACTATGAGCTCAACTACGGTTTCCACGTGACCAACTGGCTGACTGTTCGTCCGAACCTGCAATACATCACCCACCCGGGTGGGGTGGACGAAGTGGACAACGCGCTGGTCGCAGGTTTGAAGATTCAGTCGTCGTTCTGAGGCAATATGTTGTAAATTTACGCCATATTGCGACCGCGTTGGGGTCGATCGCCGGCAAGGCCGGCTCCCACAGGTTGCAAACACTGCCTTGTGGGAGCCGGCCTTGCCGGCGATGAAGTCCTCACTAACAACAAGAGTTTCCAACCATGCCCGAGCACCCGCTACAACGCTTCTTCACCTCGCAGAGGCCGCGACCGACCTTCGAGTGGGAGCGTTATCAGCAGCGCGATGTGCTGATCATCGATCATCCCCGGTGCCAGGCCGTATTCAGCCGCCAGGGTGCACAGTTGCTGCACTTCCAGCCCACGGGCGAACGCCCCTGGCTATGGTGCGCGGCGCAGTGGCCGCAGGTTGGCGCCATTCGTGGCGGTGTGCCGGTGTGCTGGCCCTGGTACGGTCGCCATCCCAGCGAAGACATGTGGCCAGCGCACGGCTGGGCGCGCTTGCTCGACTGGAAGCTGATCGACAGCAGTGAAGACGAAGAGGGCGTGACGCTCAAATGGCGTTTGCAACTGTGCGACTGGCAGGTCGACCTGTTGGCCAGGTTGGGCAAGCGCATGGAGCTGCAGCTCAGTACCGAACACCAGGACAGCCAGCCTTGTCAGTTGAGTCATGCTCTGCTGGCCTATTGGCGTATTAGTGACGTTTCTGAGATAGCGCTATCTGGGCTCGAAAACATTGAGGGTTACGACCGTTTGAACCGTCAGGCCTGCCGTCAGAAGGGCGCCTTGAAGGTGCATGGCGGTTGTCAGCGGGTGTTCCCCAATGCGGCGACCGTGCAACTGCACGATCCGGCCTGGCAACGACAGCTGAGCATCGATACCGGTGACAGCGAGGACACCATTGTCTGGCACCCGGGCAGTCGCCCGTTGATGGGCGTCAGCAGCAGTGAAACCCTGGGCTTCGTCTGTGTCGAGGCGGCCAGTGGCAGCAGTGACAGCCTGAGCCTGGCGCCGGGTGAACAGGCACACCTGCGCTTGCAGGCACAGCTGCTTAGTTGAGTTCGTCGTCGATCGGGTAGCGGCTGGCGTTGAGGCTCTCCTTGATCTTGCGCAGGTGTGGCTGGAAGTCTACGCCGCGGCGCAAGGTCATGCCGGTGGCCAGCACGTCGAGCACCGTCAGCTGAATGATCCGTGAGGTCATGGGCATGTAAATATCGGTGTCTTCTGGCAGCGGTATGTTCAGGCTCAGGCTGCTGGCCTTGGCCAGGGGCGAATCGGCAGCGGTCAGGCCGAGTACCGAGGCACCGTTTTCCCGGGCCAGGCGCGCGACTTCGACCAGCTCGCGGGTACGCCCGGTGTAGGAGATGATGACGAACAGCTCGCCGGTGTGGGCGACCGAGGCCAGCATGCGCTGCATCAGCACATCGGCATGGGCCGAGACGGCCAGGTTGAAGCGGAAGAACTTGTGCTGGGCATCCAGCGCCACCGGTGCCGAGGCGCCGAGGCCGAAGAAGTGGATCTGCCGGGCCTGGATCAGCATGTCGACGGCGCGGCTGATCAGCTGTGGATCGAGTTGCTGGCAGGCACTGTCCAGCGAGGCGATGGCGCTGCCGAAGATCTTCTGGGTATAGGAAGCCGGATCATCATCGGCTTCAACCGCCCGGCTGACGTACGCGGCGCCGCTGGCCAGGCTCTGCGCCAGCTGCAGTTTGAGCTCGGGGTAGCCACTGACGCCGAACGAACGGCAGAAGCGGTTCACCGTCGGTTCGCTGACCTTGGCCGCCTGGGCCAGGGCGGCAATGCTGAAGCGGGTGGCTTGCTGAGGATTGAGCAGGATGACTTCGGCGACTTTGCGCTCAGCCTTGTTCAGCTCTTCGAGGCGGCCCTGGATCTGCTCCAGGAGGTTTCGCACGCGGTCCATGGGTATGTGTCCTTGGGTCGATGAGGCAGCCCGCTGCCGATGGCAGAGGGCTTTTGACGCGGTGGCCTATCGTACTGATGGCATGGGAGGCACACCACTTGAATCTGTGTTTCGGATAAAATGTTGTGGTTTTTACTACATTATTCCTTGAAAACTGCGATTGAAAACGGTATTTCTACGTCAACTTGATAAAAGAACCAACATCATGGCATCGATCAGCGTTGAACCTTGCACCTTTGCCCTGTTTGGCGCCCTCGGCGACCTGGCCTTGCGCAAGCTGTTTCCGGCGCTTTACCAGCTCGATCGCGCCGACCTGCTGCACGCGGATACCCGTGTGCTGGCCCTGGCACGCGAGCCGGGCAGTGTCGAAGAGCACCTGGCATCGATCGAGGCGCATCTGCGCGAGTTTGTTCCGCAAGGGCAGATCGAGACCTTGGTGTTGCAGCGCTTTCTCGCGCGCTTGCGCTATCTGCATGTCGACTTCCTCAAGGTCGAGGACTACCAGGCGCTGGCCGAACAAGTCGGCGACGACAGCCAGCTGATCGCTTACTTCGCCACGCCTGCGGCAGTCTATGGCGGTATTTGCGAGAACCTCGACAAGGTCGGCCTCAGTGCGCGCACGCGGGTGGTGCTGGAAAAACCCATCGGCCATGACCTGGACTCTTCGCGGCGGGTCAATGACGCGGTGGCGCAGTATTTCCCGGAAAATCGCGTCTATCGCATCGACCACTACCTGGGCAAGGAAACCGTCCAGAACCTTATTGCCCTGCGCTTTGCCAACAGCCTGTTCGAAACCCAGTGGAACCAGAACTCGATCTCGCACGTGGAAATCACCGTAGCCGAAAAGGTCGGGATCGAGGGGCGCTGGGGCTACTTCGACAAGGCCGGGCAACTGCGCGACATGATCCAGAACCACTTGTTGCAGCTGCTTTGCCTGATCGCCATGGACCCGCCCAGCGACCTCTCTGCCGACAGCATTCGCAACGAGAAGGTCAAAGTGCTCAAGGCCCTGGCGCCGATCACTGGCGAAGGCCTGAGCACTCACGTGGTGCGCGGCCAGTACATTGCCGGCTACAGCGAAGGCAAGCCGGTGCCGGGCTATCTGGAAGAAGACAACGCCAACGCCCAGAGCGACACCGAAACCTTTGTTGCCCTGCGCGCCGATATCCGCAACTGGCGCTGGGCCGGCGTGCCGTTCTACCTGCGTACCGGCAAGCGCATGCCGCAGAAACTGTCGCAGATCGTCATCCACTTCAAGGAAACCCCGCACTACATCTTCGCCCCGGAACAGCGTTTGCAGATCGGTAACAAACTGATCATCCGTCTGCAGCCGGACGAAGGCATTTCCTTGCGGGTGATGACCAAGGAGCAGGGCCTGGACAAGGGCATGCAACTGCGCAGCGGGCCATTGCAGCTGAATTTTTCCGACACCTGGCGCAGTGCACGGATTCCCGATGCCTATGAGCGCTTGTTGCTGGAAGTGATGCGCGGCAATCAGAACCTGTTTGTGCGCAAGGACGAAATCGAATACGCGTGGAAGTGGTGCGATCAGCTGATTGCCGGCTGGAAGAACAGCGGCGACGCGCCCAAGCCTTATGCCGCTGGCTCCTGGGGGCCAATGAGCTCGATTGCATTGATTACCCGTGATGGGAGGTCTTGGTATGGCGATATCTGAACTGCAACTGCCGACTAACGTGACGGCCCATGATTTCAACGCTGCCGCGCAGTTGGCCGAAGGTTTGGCCAAGGATGTCGCCAGGCGCCTGAATACCGCGATCGCGGCAAACGGCCAGGCTACCCTGGTGGTGTCCGGCGGGCGTAGCCCGGTGGCGTTTTTCCAGGCCCTGATCCAGCAGCCGCTGGACTGGTCGAAGGTCTTGGTGACCCTGGCCGATGAGCGCTGGGTGCCGGTCGAGCATGCCGACAGCAATGCTGGCTTGCTCAAGCGCCATTTGTTGACTGGCAAAGCGGCCAAGGCACGGTTTCTTGGCCTCTACCGCGCAGCGGCCAGCCTTGAAGCTGCTGCCCTGGAAGCCGATCAGGCCCTGGCCGAGCTGGCCGGCATCGACGTGCTGGTCCTCGGCATGGGCGACGACGGGCATACCGCTTCGCTGTTCCCCGGCAGCCCGAACCTGAGCGAAGGCCTTGATCCGCAGGGCGCGCGTCGTTGCTTGCCAATGCTGGCGCCGAGTGTGCCGCATCAACGCCTGAGCATGACCCGCGCCTTGCTGGCCAGGGCCGCCTTCACCGCCTTGTCCGTGCAAGGTCCGGGCAAACTCGCTACCCTGCGCGCCGCGCTGGCTGGCGATGACTTGAGCGAAATGCCGATTCGCGCCTTCTTACAAGACCCTCTGGATATTTACTGGTGCCCATGAGCCAAGGATCCGCCGTTATGACCACGCATGAACTGAAACAGCCGGGAGTTTCCATGGCCGACAAGATTGCCCGGATCGATCAGATCTGCACCCAGGCGCGCATTCTGCCGGTGATCACCATCGCCCGCGAAGAAGACATCCTGCCGTTGGCCGATGCGCTGGCTGCCGGTGGCATCAAGACCCTGGAAGTGACCCTGCGCTCGGCGCACGGCCTGAAAGCCATCCAGGTGCTGCGTGAACAGCGGCCGGAACTGTGCGTCGGCGCCGGCACCGTGCTGGATCGCAAGATGTTCGCTGCCGTGGAAGCGGCTGGTGCGCAGTTTGTGGTCACGCCAGGTGTTACCCAGGACATTCTTGAGGCAGGTGTGCAAAGCGACCTGCCGTTGCTGCCGGGGATCAGCACGCCATCGGAGTTGATGATGGGCTACGCCCTTGGCTATCGCCGCTTCAAGCTGTTTCCCGCGGAAATCAGCGGTGGTGTGGCGGCGATCAAGGCTTACGGCGGTCCATTCGGTGAAGTGCGCTTTTGCCCGACCGGTGGGGTGAACCCGGGTAATGTGAAGAGCTATATGGCCCTGCCCAATGTCATGTGTGTGGGCGGGACCTGGATGCTCGACAGTGGCTGGATCAAGAACGGCGAGTGGTCGCGGATTACCGAGTGCAGCGCAGAGGCTTTGGCGCTGCTGGATTGAACTGAATCGTTGTGTGCTACACGGCTTTGAGGTGCGCTTGGTCGGCGCGCCTCTTTTTTTTACCTGTTCTTGCCCCCGAAAAAAAACCGCCTGTTCAAGGCGGTTTTTTTGCTTCAGTCAGCGGTATTTACGCTGCCTTGGCGGCCTGCTGGCTCAAGGAACGGTTCAGTGCACTGAACAGCGCCTTGAAGCTGGCGGTGGTGATGTTTTCATCGATACCCACGCCGTGCACCGGACGCCCACCGGCCACACGCAGTTCGATATACGCTGCGGCCTTGGCGTTGGTACCCGCACCGATGGCGTGCTCGTTGTAGTCCATGATCTCCACGGACACCGGCAAACCGGCCACCAG
>Ga0247820_10002601_pt1 | contig 10117 bp, 8 predicted proteins | sample 13C_Glucose_Day1_2_FD_192480 | JGI IMG/M metagenome (GOLD analysis project Ga0247820, IMG submission 192480) | Soil microbial communities from agricultural site in Penn Yan, New York, United States - 13C_Glucose_Day14 | ecosystem: Environmental > Terrestrial > Soil > Agricultural land | place...
CCCCCATCCCGCACCAGGGGCTGCGCGAGCGCAGCTTCGGCATGTTCGAGGGCAAGACCTTCGACGAGATCCACCAGGCCTGGCCGGAGCATGCGCAGAACTGGCGCAAGCGCCTTCCCGACTGGCAGCCGCCCGAAGGCGGCGAATCGCTGCTGGAGCTGCGGGAGCGCGTGACACGCACGCTGCACGAGTTGGCCGCGCGGCACCCCGGCGAGCAGATCGTGGTGGTGGCGCACGGCGGCGTGCTGGACGCGCTGTACCGCGTCGCCACCCGCCAGGAAGTCAACGCACCGCGCACTTGGGAGCTTCCCAACGGCGCCATCAACCGCCTGCTCTGGACCCCGGAAGGCTTCACCCTCGTCGGCTGGTCCGACACCCAGCACCTCGACGACGCGAATGCTCCGGCAGACGAAACCGCCGCTTAGCGAGCCCCTCAAGCAACTGGTCGGCCAGCCCGTGGCCGCCATCGACACCCCGGCCCTCGTGGTCGATCTCGATGCGATGCAGCGCAACTTGAGCCGCATGGCCGAGTTCGCGAAGAAGCACGAGATGCGTTGGCGGCCGCACGCCAAGATGCACAAGTGCTCGGCCATCGCCCGCCTGCAGGTCCAGGCCGGCGCGGTCGGCGTCTGCGTGCAGAAGACCGCCGAGGCCGAGGCCATGGCCGCCGGCGGAGTGACCGACATCTACATCACCAACGAGGTGGTGTCGCCGCAGAAGCTGGCGCGGGTGGCGCAGCTGGCGCACCGGCTGCAGTCCGAGGGCGGGCAGCTGGCGATCGCGGTGGACAGCCACGTGGGCGTGTCGCGCCTCGCCACCGCGATGAACGACGCGCGCCGCGAAGCCGGCACCTCCGCCGTGATCGACGTGTTCGTCGAGATCGACGTCGGCCAGGGCCGCTGCGGCGTGCCGCCCGGTCGTGCCGCGGTATCGCTGGTGCACGAGATCCGCAAGCACCCGGCGCTGCGCTTCGCCGGCCTGCAGGCCTACCACGGCCGCGCCCAGCACCTGCGCGGACAGCAGGAGCGACGCGACGTCATCGCCCAGGCCGCGCGCGACGTCGCCGCGACGCGCAAGCTGATCGAGGACGAGGGCGTGAAGGTCGGCTTGGTCACCGGCGCGGGCACCGGCAGCATGGTCTGCGAGGCCGCCAGCGGCGTCTGGGGCGAGTTGCAGGCCGGCTCGTTCCTGTTCATGGACGCCGACTACTCGCGCAACGAGCGCGATCCGGCCCAGCCGAATTTCGAGCACGCCCTCTTCGTCAAGACGCAGGTGATGAGCGCCGGCCAGGAGCACGCCGTGTGCGACGCCGGCCACAAGAGCCACGCCATCGACTCCGGCCTGCCGCTGGTGCACAGCCTGGACGACGGGCACGAGCTCGACTACGCCAACGGTGGCGACGAGCACGGCATCCTGCGCCCCGCGCCGGGCAAGCGCGTGCCGGAGATCGGCCGCATGCTGTGGCTGATCCCGGGCCACTGCGATCCCACGGTGAACCTGCACGACCACCTGATCGGGGTGCGCGGCGGGCTGCTGAACGGCAAGGTCGATCGCATCCTGCGGGTGGATGCGCGCGGCGCGCTGACCTGACGCCGGTCCTCAGGGTTCCGCCCAGCGCCCGCTGAACGCGGCGGCCGGACAATCCCGGCCATGCTGACGCCGAGCCAGGTCATCGTCCTCGCCACGCCCGTGTTCCTCGGGCTGATCGCGATCGAATACGCGTGGGGCCGCGCTCGCGGCCGCGACACCTATCGCCTGAACGACGCGGTCAACAGCATCGGCCTGGGCATGCTCAGCCAGATCACGGCCATCTTCACGCGCCTCTTCCGCGTCGGCATCTACACCGCGGTCTACGGCTGGGTCGCGCTCTGGCACAACGAGGCGTTCTGGACCTCCTGGTACGGCTGGCTGCTGGCGCTGCTGTTCTACGACCTCTGCTACTACTGGCTGCATCGCGCGGGCCACGAGTGCGCCCTCTTCTGGGCGGCGCACGTGGTGCACCACCAGAGCCAGGACTACAACCTGTCCACCGCGCTGCGCCAGACCTCCTCCGGCGCCCTGCTCGGCTGGATCTTCTACCTGCCGATGGCGCTGGCCGGGGTGCCGCCGCTGGTGTTCGGCGTGGTCGCGCTGATCGACCTGCTGTATCAGTTCTGGGTGCACACCGAGCACGTGCCCAAGCTCGGCTGGTTCGATCGCTGGTTCTGCTCGCCCTCCAACCACCGCGTGCACCACGCGGTGAACGACCGGTACCTCGATCGCAACTACGGCGGCGTGCTGATCGTGTGGGACCGCCTCTTCGGCAGCTTCAGGGAAGAGGACGAGAAGTGCGTGTACGGCACCCGCGCGCCGCTGGAGAGCTGGGACCCGCTGTGGTCCAACGCCGAGGTGTACTGGGCGCTCGCGCGCGACAGCTGGCATGCGAAGCGCTGGTCCGACAAGCTGCGCGTGTGGTTCAAGCCGCCCGGCTGGCGGCCCGCCGACGTCGCGGCGCGCTTTCCCAAGGCGCCGTTCGACATCGCCCGTGTGCAGCGCTATCACCCACCGATGTCGCGCACCGTCGCCTGGTTCGGCGGTCTGCAGTTCGTCGCGTTGCTGGCAGGCGTGTCGATGTTCCTCTGGCATGCGGACAGCGCGCCGCCGGCAGTGAGCTCGGTCTGGCTCGCCGTGCTCGCAGCTGCGCTGTGGGCGGTGGGCGCGGTGATGCAGGGCCGCATCGGCATCCTCGACGCGCTGCTGATCGAGTCGGCCGCGCTCGCCACCGCCACCGCCGCGGTAGGGATGCCGGAACTGCACCGCGTGTTCAAGCCGCTCACCCTGCTGCTGGCCCTCGCGCTGGTGGCGACGCGCCCGCGCGCGCCGGGCGCGCCGGGCGCGCTGCGCTTCGATGCGCTCCTGGTCGTCGCCCTCGCCTTCTCGCTGCTGGGCGACGTGTTCCTGATGCTGCCGGGCCGCTTCATCCCCGGCCTGGTCGCGTTCCTCATCGCGCACCTCTGCTACGTGGCGCTGCTGCGCCAGGGCGTGGGCTGGCTGCCGCGTCCTCTCGCGCTCGCGGCCACGCTGGGCGCGGGCGTGGCGGTGTACGCGCTGCTGTTCCCGGGGCTGGATCCGGTGCTCAAGGGCGCCGTGGCGGCCTATGTCGTCGTGATCGCGGTGATGGCGGCGCAGGCGATCGGACGCGCGGCGGTGTTGAAGGACCGGGCCTCGGTCGCGGTGGCGATCGGTGCGGTGTTCTTCATGGCCAGCGACACGCTGCTGGCGCTCAATCGCTTCTGGCAGCCGCTGCCGATGGCGCAGTTCTGGGTGCTGGCGACCTACTACGTCGCGCAGATCCTGATCGCCGTCAACGCGCGGCCGGCCGCGAGCCCGCAGGACGTGGCGTCCAGAGCACCGCGCTCCAGCCCAGCGGATCCCATCCGGGATCCCGGTTGATCACCACGATCCCGTTCGCGACGCCCCACTGGATCAGGCGGGCGCCTTTCACCCGCTGGTCCTGGATCGCCTCGGGCATGCCCAGCTTCGCGACCAGGGCGCGCGCCGCCGCGTGGTGGCCCCACCAGGGCACCTGGACCACGCCTTGCGCGAGCCGGCCGCCGTCGAAGAAGAAGGCAGCGGTGAGCGCAGGCGCCCCATCCGCGGCGTCCAGCGACGCGTAGCAGACCCGGTCGCCGAGGCCGTTGCGCGCCTTGTCCTCGGACATGCAACGCAGCGGCAGCGAAGGCATCACCGCGCGCAAGGCCTTCTCGTCCATGTCGGGCGACAGCGCCGCATAGGGCATCGCGACGCGCGGCGAGGCGGAACCCCAGTGCTTCAGGTAGACGTGCATCCGTGGCAGGTTGGCGACGAAGATCAGCGCGGACAGCACCACGACCACCAGCACGGCGAAGGTCCAGGAACGCGGCAGCGGCTGACGGCCGAAGGACAGCACGCTCATTTCTTCTTCTCCTTGCCCGCCGCGTTCAGCGCCTTCATCTCCGCGGCCAACCTGTGCAGCTCGACGACGATGGCCGCGCCGCGCCGTTCCGCGGCGGCGTGCTCCTGCGCGGTCCTGGCCGCCAGGCCGATGCGGGCCGCCTCGGACATCAGGCCGCACATGCGCCCCAGGAGCGAGGCGGCCTGCGCCACCGGCTCCCAGGCCGGCACGCGGATGGTGTTCAGGTCGCGCTGGATGCCGGCGCAGCCGCGCAGCAGGTCGCGTTCGAGATAGGCCCGCAGCTCGGGGTCGTCGTCGGGGCGGCCCTTGAACTTCTCGAGCCCGCGCGCGATGCGGTCGAACTCCGGCCCGGCCTTTCGCACCACGGCATGCGCCTCGAACAGCGGGGCGTGCCAGATCCTCGGGAGCGGCGTGCTCATCACGCCGACCACGACCGCGGCCGTCGCGATCAGCACGCCCAGCGCCGCCTGCGACGGGCGTTCGGCCGAACGCCTCGCGTCGAACCGCGTCACCAGCAGCAGGCCCAGCGCCACTCCGCAAAGCAGGCCGCCCACGTGGGCCGCGTTGTCCACCCGCGCGCTGCCGAATCCCTGCACCAGCGCATAGACCATGAACAGACCGGGTCCGGACCAGAGCTGCTTGTGGTTGATCGCTGGGAGCTCCTTGCGGTATTTCCAGCTGGAAGCGACCAGCGCGCCGAGCACGCCGAACACCGCCCCCGATGCGCCGACCGAGACCGAGGCCTGGGCCGAGAAATGCAGGCTGGCCGCGCTGCCGCACAGCGCGCTGGCCAGGTACACGAAGAGGAACTGCCCATGTCCGATCTGCCGCACCAGCTGGCGGCCCGGCGCCCACAGGCCCAGCATGTTGAGCGCCAGGTGCATCAGGCCGCCGTGCAGCACCGTCGCCGTGAACATCCGCCACAGTTCGCCGTCGAGCAGCACCGCCGACGCCGAATTGCCGCCCCACTGGTACAGCACGTCGGACGTGGGTCGCATCACCGGCACGCCGGCCATCAGCTGCACCAGCCAGACGGCGACGTTCAGCGCGACGACCACGTTGGCGCTCCACGCGCTCGGCGTGAGGGTCCGCAGCTTCTCGTCGAATTCGGCCACCTCGCGCAGATCGCGCTCGGTGCGCGTCTCGCCAAGGCCGAGCACCGCGCGCCTGGCCGACACGCGGGCCATCACCTCTTCGAACGCAGCGCGGCGCTGGGGCCGCTTCAGCCGCTTGAGCGGGATCGATTGCGGGGATTTCTCGTGGTGGGCGTCGCGCCGGATGTGCACCAGCAGCCGCGGGCCGTAGCGCTCGTCGAGCTCGACGTCGTCGATCTCTTCCCAGCGCAGCGGACGGCTCAGGCCCTGCGCCTTGAGGCCGGTGGCACTGAGCTTCAGGAGGGTCGGCCGGTCGTAGTACCGGCGTATCAAGACGAAGGCGATGCCGCCGAAGACCAGGAGCGCCGGTAGCCCGAGCCCCCAGATCCAGCCGGACCGGCTGCTGTTCGCGCCGGCCAGCACGGTCATCGTGAACAGCGCGATGCCCACGAGGCCGAAGCCCCCCGCGGCGACGGCATCCGAGGCCATCCGCTCCGCGCTGAACATCACTTTTTCCTCGTGCCCGGTCTGCGCCGGAGGCACTGGCGACGTTCCCATCCTCTCTCCCCTTCGGGAGAAATCTAGTCGAACAGCTCGCCGGCGCTGCGCGGAGGGGTCACGCCGAGGTGACGAAATGCTGCAAGTGTGGCGATCCGCCCACGAGGCGTGCGCTGCAGGTAGCCCTGCTGGATCAGGTAGGGCTCGATCACGTCCTCGATCGTGTCGCGCTCCTCGCCGATCGAGGCCGCGATGTTGTCCAGGCCCACCGGGCCGCCGTCGAAGCGGTGGATCACCGCCTCCAGCAGCTTGCGGTCCATCACGTCGAAGCCCTGCGGATCGACATCGAGCATGGCCAGCGCCTTGTGCGCGATGTCCTGGGTGATGCGGCCCGTGCCCTTGACGTCGGCGTAGTCGCGCACGCGGCGCAGCAGGCGGTTGGCGATGCGGGGCGTGCCGCGCGAGCGGCGCGCGATCTCGGCCGCGCCTTCGTCGTCGATCGGCGCCTCCAGCAGCGCGGCGCTGCGGCGCACGATGCGCGTGAGCTCCTCGGCCGTGTAGAACTCCAGCCGCGCGACGATGCCGAAGCGGTCGCGCAGCGGGTTCGTCAGCATGCCGGCGCGGGTGGTGGCGCCGACCAGCGTGAAGGGCTGCAGGTCCAGCTTGATCGAGCGCGCGGCCGGGCCCTCGCCGATCATGATGTCGATCTGGTAATCCTCCAGCGCCGGGTACAGGATCTCCTCGACCACCGGCGACAGGCGGTGGATCTCGTCGATGAAGAGCACGTCGTTCTTCTCGAGGTTGGTCAGCAGCGCCGCCAGGTCCTTGGGCTTCTCCAGCACCGGCCCCGAGGTCTGGCGCAGGTTCACCCCGAGCTCGTGGGCGATGATGTGCGACAGCGTGGTCTTGCCCAGGCCCGGCGGGCCGAACAGCAGCACATGGTCCAGCGCCTCGCCGCGCTTCTTCGCGGCACCGATGAAGATCTCCAGCTGCTCGCGCGTGCGGGCCTGGCCGACGTACTCGTTCAGCAGCTTGGGTCGCAACGCGCGCTCGATCGCCTCCTCGTTGGGCGAAGCCGGCGCGGCCGACACCACGCGCTGCGGCGGCGGCAGGCCGAAGTCGTCGGTCTTGATGGTCATCGTGCGTTCACCGCGCCAGCGCCTTCAGCGCCAGCTTGATGCCTTCGCTCACGCCCACGTCCTGCGGCAGCGCCTTGAGCGAGGCCTGCGCCTCCTTGTCGCTGTAGCCCAGGGCCACCAGCGCCTGCAGGATGTCGGCCTGCGCGTCGGTGGCCGCCGCGCCGCCCGCGGGCGCGCCGATGTCGGCGCCGATCTTGCCCTTGAGTTCCAGCAGCAGCCGCTCGGCGGTCTTCTTGCCGATGCCGGGCACCTTCACCAGGCGGGTGGCGTCCTGCGCGGTGACGGCCTGGGCGATGTCGCCCACGCTCATGCCGCTCAGCACCGACAGCGCGGTGCGCGGCCCGACGCCCGAGATGCGGATCAACTGGCGGAAAGCCTCGCGCTCGCTGGAGGAGCCGAAGCCGAACAGGATCTGCGCGTCCTCGCGCACCACGAAGTGCGTGAGCAGCGTCACCGGCTTGCCGACCTCGGGCAGGTTGAAGAAGGTGCTCATGGGAACGTCGACCTCGTAGCCGACGCCGTGGCAGTCCACCAGCACCTGCGGCGGATTCTTGTCCGCCAGCGTTCCTTGCAGTCGTCCGATCATGGGCGTACCAGTCCGCGCCGCGCGGCCTCGAGCGCGGCTTCCGCGCGCGAGGAGACGTTCAGCTTGCGATAGACATTCTTGATGTGGGCCGCCACCGTGTTGCGGGTCAGCCCGAACTGGGTGGCGATCTCGGCGAGCGTGAAGCCCTTGGCGACGCGCTGCAGCACCTCGGACTCGCGCTCGGTCAGGTGGGCCTGCGCCTCGATCTGCTGCGCCAGCGCCGCGCGGCGGCCGGCGGCGCCGGCGAAGTGGCCCAGCACCCGGCGCGCGATGGGCGGGGACAGCGGCGGCTCGCCCTGGGAGATGCGCAGCAGCTGCGCCACCAGTTGCTCGCGCGGCTGTTCCTTGAGCAGGTAACCGAAGGCGCCGGCCTGCAGCGCGGGGAAGAGGTGCTCGTCGTCGTCGTAGATGCTGACCACCACGGCCAGCGCCTCGGGCTGGCGGTCCTGCAGCAGCGACACCAGGTCGATGCCGCTGCCGTCGGGAAGGCCCAGGTCGATGAGAGCGAGGTCGAAGGATCCGGTGGAGATCGCCGAGACGCCTTCGGCGAACCGGGCCGCCAGCGTCAGCTCCAGGCCGGGAAAGGCCTCCTGCGCCACCTCCGCCAGCCAGGCCCGGATGTCGGGCAGGTCCTCGACGATCAGCGCGGTCTTCATACCGTGTCGATGTTAGCGGATGGCGTCTGCAGCGGTATCCACGCGGCCAGCCGCGCGCCGCCGTTGTCACCCGCCTCGAACCGGTGCCAGCCGGCCAGGGCACGGATGCGGCCTTCGATGCTGGCGAGGCCGTGCCCGACGCGGCCCGCGCTCGCGGGCGCCAGGCCTCGACCGTTGTCGGCCACCTCCAGCATCAGGCCGCGCCCGTCCCAGTCGATGCGAATCCGGCATTCCGTCGCACCGCTGTGGCGGATCACGTTGCTGACCGCCTCGCGCAGCACGCGGGTGCACTGCACCTGCACGCGCGAGGGCAGCGCCAGGTCCTCGGGCGGCTCGCCCGCTTCCCAGCGCGCTTGCAGCCCGGCGGCCTCCAGGCGCGCGACGCATTCAGCGCGCCAGTCCGCGAACACGTCGGCCGCGAGCGCGGGCGCGGCCGTCATGCCGCGCACGGCCAGCCGCATCTCGTCGAGGGCCTGGCGCGCCATCGCGGCGATCGGCTCGTTGTCGCCCGCGCTGGCTTTCGTAATCCCCAGCAACCGCGCACCCAGGTCGTCGTGCAGGTCCGAGGCGATGCGGCGGCGCTCGCCCTGGGCCGCCTCGGCGGCGCGCAGCTGCGCGATCTGGCGCCAGTTGTCCTCGATCTCGCGCGATTTCTCGGCCACCCGGCGCTCCAGTTCGACGTTGGCCCGCTCGGTGGCCCGCAAGGCGCGCGCCAGCTGGCGCATCAGGTGCAGGCCGATCATCGCGGCCGCCACCGGCACGACGAAATGGGCGACGTGCAGTCCCTGGAACGGCACCCAGCGGTTCTGCTGCGCGATCTCCAGGCCGGCCATGGCCGTGGTGGCGCCGATGGCGGCGGCCATCACCCAGAAGTCTTCGCGCCGCTCGCGCCAGGCGACCGCGAAGAAGAAGCCGGCGAACACGAGGAACTCCAGCGCGAGCAGGTTGTAGTACGCGGTGAAGGCCTGCCGCAGGTAGCCGGGATACGACGCGGCGAGCAGCAGCGGGACGACGGCGCATTGCAGCCAGAGCGCCCGCTCCAGGCGCGGCCAGCGCCGGTCCACCATCCGCAGCAGGAAGATGAAGGAACTGGCGAACGTGGGTCCCATCAGGCTGTAGAGGAACACGTCGTTCCAGGGATACGGCCCCGGCAGCGGGACGAACAGGCGCAGTTCCAGCACCGCCCAGCCGAAGGCATAGAACCCGAAATACATCAGCCGTCCGCCCTGCCGGCGCACCGCCGAGAGCCCCAGCAGGCCCAGGCCCAGCGCGCCCATCAGCGCGCACACCAGTTGCGCCACGGTCTCGGTCCAGAACCATTGCCGCTCGAAGCGGGGCCGCAGCTGCGAGAGCGGACCGACCTCCACCGCCGACAGGCCCGCGGCGCGCTGCCGCGACACCACGCCGGGCGGAGCGTGGCCGGCGACGTCGAGACTCAGCTCGTTGGTCCCGGGCCGCAGCAGCGACCGCGGCAGGGTGACGAGGTGCGGGCGGTAGCAGCGGGCGCCCACCGGCGCGAGGTCGGCCGAGCCGCCCACCAGCTGGCCGTTGAGCCGCACGCGCAAATCAGCGCACGCGCGCTCGACGTAGAGCGCCAGCAGGTCGTCGCCCGGTGGCGGTTCGAGCGACAGACGATAGCTCGCCACGCCGCTGTAGCCGGGGACCGTGTCCCACCACGTGTGCGGCAACGCCACGGCCTGTTCGGGTCCGGGCCGTCCGGCGGCCCTGAACTGCGCCTGCGACAGCACCTGGACCGGCGCGACGGCGGCCGCCGCCGACGCCGCCACCAGAAATGCCGTTGCGGCGACAATCGCCCTCCACCACTGCCTCATTCGATGATTGTCCGCCACAGCTTCGTCCCGCCCAACAACACCCGGCTCGCCCACCTTTGCGGCCCCATGGACGAACACCTGCGGACGATAGAAACCGCCCTGCAGGTCAAGATCGCCCGGCGCCAGGAGAGCTTCAAGGTCGAAGGCGCCAAGGCCAAGGCGCAGCGCGCGATGGACGTGCTGCAGGCGCTGTACGAGATCGCGCAGCGTCCCATCTCGCCCGACAAGGTGCAGCTGATGGTGGCCGGCGACGAGACGATGGACGAGGACGAGGAAGGCGCGCCGGTGCTGCACACCCGCCGCTCGGACCTGAAGGCGCGCACGCCCAACCAGAGCGTTTACCTGGACAACATCGCGCACCACGACATCACGTTCGGC
>Ga0247820_10002602_pt1 | contig 10115 bp, 10 predicted proteins | sample 13C_Glucose_Day1_2_FD_192480 | JGI IMG/M metagenome (GOLD analysis project Ga0247820, IMG submission 192480) | Soil microbial communities from agricultural site in Penn Yan, New York, United States - 13C_Glucose_Day14 | ecosystem: Environmental > Terrestrial > Soil > Agricultural land | place...
GTTGCTAGCCTGCGCCAGAAGAGCCCCACCGGGTGCAGGCCGGGCGGGGCTCTTCTTGTGCAGGAGGTTCACCGGGTCTGCATGCCGGGTGAGGGCTCTCTCTGTGCAGGAACCCACGGGGTCACCCCCGCTTCGGCCAGTGCACGTTGGTACTAGACCCCGTCGACACACGGGCACACCCCCCGCACACCGGTGCCCAGACGGCCCCCGGGACGACAACTTGCCCCCGGACCGCCCGGGGCTGCCGGGCCAACCCGGCAGCAGACCCAGGGCCAGCGTCATGCCACGCCGTCACGGCCTGGGCCCGGGTAGCTGTGCATGCCCGCTGAGGGTGCGCTGAAGTCGAGTCATCAGGCGATGAGACGCCGCCTCACCAAGCGAGGACGGTCTCGATCGGCGTTCGAGCATGGCCTCGGGCCCGGTCCGGCCCCGGTGATAGGTGGGAGCCGGACCAGGCCGGGGTCAGTCGGCGATCTGCAGGGCCTTGACCTCATCACGCGCGGCGACGCGCTGGCGGCCGACCACTTCGCGGAAGCCTGAACTGAGGTCCGCCTCGAGGGCCTTGTCGTACTCGGAGACGGCATGGTCCTCACCGGTCACGGCGGCGCCGAGGACGCTACCGGCGTCGTCACCGGTCAGAGCGTCCTTGAGGGAGATCCACCCGCGGTGCAGAGCGGCAGCCGCCGACCCGCTCTCGTCGACGTCGTCACCGTAGTCATGGCCCATTGCGACAATCTCGCGGCGGAAGCCGCTGGTCGGCGGCATGACACTGGGCACGCTGTTGATCCTGATCCGACCTCGCGATGGCGAGCCGGCGGCGCTGTACCGCCGCGAACCTGGTCGAGTCTGGGCATGGTTCCGGGATCGACTCGTTGCCTTCCAGATGTCGTCGAAGCCCGACCCTGGCACGCGCCAGTAGCGATGGCCTCCTCAGCCGATCCCACCCTGTGGCCGGCCGGAGCAGCCAAAGGCACTGAGCGCCTCGTTCCCCTGGACGGCCTGCACCTCCGGGGGCACCGCCTTGCGGCGCAGAGACGCAGGTAGATCCGTCCGAACCTGCCGATGTGAGGATGTTCGCGCGGCTGTGCCCCGTGGTCCTGGCTGGAGCCCCAGCCACCCATACCTATCGGTTCGAACTCCTCACCAGGCAATCCGCGTGCCGCATGCCACCAGTGAGCCGCGCTGGTGCCTCAGCAGGCCATTGGGCCTGATCCGCCCGGCCAGTGCAGCGAAGCCTTTGACGGTTCTGGGTCAGCCGTGGTGGTCGTGGTTCGTGGCGCGCACCTCTACGACCGACTGCATCCACGGGTGGATAAGGCACTCGAAGTTGTGCGTGCCGGGGGCGAGCCCGTGCACGTCCAGCGTCCCACCGGGCGCGACCCCCGTTGTCGGGAAGACATCCGGGTCGTCACACTCGGGCACCGGGGTCAACCCGAGGATCGCGTTGAGCTGGTCCACGCATCCGCCGCCGAATTCCGCCACCTCGGTGAACGTGTGGAATTCACCACCCCTGTTCACTGCCCGGATTCGGTCACCGCCGTCGATGTGGAAGTCTGCGGGCTTGAACTCCCAGTCATCGGCAGACTCGTTGGCTTCGAATCCGTTGTCAATTAGCTGCGCGATGAAGTCCTCGACCGTCGTCTCCCCGTCACCCACGCATGTACCGGGACCGAACGCTGCGTTGAACGTAGCCGGGTCGCAGTCGTCGATGAGACGCACCCGTTTCGTTTCCCCTCCGCCGCCACTGCCCGACCCGGCGGTGGCCGGGGCGATGAAGCCTGTCACCAGAACCGTTGTCGTCACGGATAGGCCCAACACGACCCGAAGTTTGCGCATGTCCGACCCCTGCCGGTGGATGCGGCCGCGACCTGCAGCCCAGTCGCAAAGTAGACCCGCCACTCCGGCGGTGACAACCCTCATCCAATCAAGGTGTCGCGGCCATCCTGACATGTCGGGCACAAGTGACGTAGCTGCCGGAGCGGTGCATCTGTGCCGGTCATACTCAATGCCACCGACCGTGATCGGACCGATGTTGTGGGAGATGGCACCATCGTTCCGATGGCTCACTCCTACCGCAATCAGCGTGCCACGGCGGCGAATCCGACCATGGACCATCCGAACGGGGTGGATGTCAAACAGCCCATAGGTCCACACGCGAGGGGTTCTTTCTGGCTGGCCCGCCGGGCCCCGACCACCGGAACCACCGCCGCCTTGGATGATGTCGAAGGCGTTCGACGTGCTGAGTGCAACCCCCAACTTTGGGGGGCCTGGGCTTTTCGAAACAGGCCCCTCGGGTCGCTCCTTGGGGGACCACTGGATGGGAGTTGCCGGTCCGCCGTAAGTGGCACGGGGGTGAACTACGGACGGCGGCCAAGGCCCGCCAAACGGGCCTGTTTGGCTGCCGAGCCCTCGCATCGTGCAGGAGGGGCGAGGACTCGGCGGCCGACCGCCCCTTGCCGGCGCGCCCCTGGGGCCCGGCACGAAGGATCTTCAAAGGTCGTTGGGCCAAAGTTCGCGTCACGGTCACTCGCTCATCCCCCCGTGCGCGTGGCCGAGCGCCCCGGGGTTGGAAGTCCTGCACCCACCCCGGGACGCGCCTTTGCCCAGGCTTAGTCGAAGAAGAGGGGAGAGATGTGAAGCGATGCCACGAGCCGGCGCGCGGATCCGGAGGTCATTTGGGTCGTGGCGCCGTTGCGGCTACTAGACGCAGGTGATCCGCTGGTCACGAACGGGTCATTGTTCGATGATGGCGCCATGCCCGACAAACCACACGCTGACCCGGGAGATCACGTCGCCGTGATCGCCGCCCTCGGCAGGCTGGGCATGGTCGGCGCATGGGATCGTGTGCGCGCAGGGGAAGCGTTAGAGGGCTTGGACCGCGCCGACGCAGACCTCCTATGCGCCGCAGGGGTGCTGGGCCGCAGGGGCGTTGACCGGTACACCGTCATCGACGACGACCTGGTCGACCTGGACGGGGCCATCGTGGGCAACGCGATGGTGGCCGAATTGCGCCGTGCCCTGGAACACACCGAGCGCCGGTCGGCCGGTTGGGATGGCGCCAACCCCGAAACCGTCCTGAGTCAAGGACGCGCCAGCCGCGCCGTCGCGGACCACATCGCGCGGGCGCTGCTGCCGCAGATGCCCGAGTCTCGGGGTGCGTTCGAGAGTGGGGTGTCCCGGTTCCTTGACGTCGGGGTCGGCGTGGCCGCGATTTCCGCGCGCCTGTGCCAGATCTACCCCGACTTGGCCTGCGTGGGTATCGACGTTCTGCCCGAGGTCCTTCGGCTCGCTGCCAGTGAGCTTACGGGGTTGGGCCTGGCCGATCGGGTTGAGCTGCGGGCGCAGTCGGTTGGCGAGCTGTCCGATGTCGAGGCCTTTGACCTGGCCTGGCTGCCGCAGCCCTTCATTCCTCGCCCCGCCTTTGAGGCTGGTATCCCCCTGATCCACCGCGCTCTGCGGCCGAATCGATGGGTCGTTGTTCCTTTGGCCGCCGGCAAGGCGTCGGATCCCTTCGAGGTGGCCGTCTTCAACCACACTGCTCAGGTGCTTGGGGGTGGACCGATCGGCGTCGCGGACGCTGAGTACCTGCTGGCATCAGCGGGCTTCGACCAAATCACATCCACCTCTTGGCGGGGACAGATGTTGGTTCTCGCCCGCCGCCCCTGAATCGAGACAACGTTTCCCTCGCGTAAGACTTGGGCGTGCCCGGCAGGTGCCGAGATACCGGGGACGAAGCCCGCGCGCCCACACGCGGGTGCATACCTTCCCTTGGCGGCGATGAGACGCATCCCGAACCCTCCGAAGCCCACCCATTCTCGGGCGTCCCTCACGTCTGTTGCAGATCAGAAGCTCAAGCCCCAAAAGCCCCAGAGAAGCAGGGGGCAGACCACGAGGAGTGCTGCTACTGACGCGGTCACGCGTCGCCGACGTGGGGTGGTCCGGCGGGCGCTGAGTGCGACGAGGGCAAGGGCGATCGCGGGCACCTCGAAGATTGCGATGCCTCCGGCGAAGTAGTAGCCGACCCAGGCCCATTCGGCCCCGGTGCTGGCGGCCATGCCTAGGGCGCCCGCGGCGACCAACAGGACCCCACCCATAACCAGGGCGGCGTAGGCGAGCATGTCTGGCCACGTGCGCCGTTGGACGTGGCGACTCGTCGCCGCCGGGGACTCCATCATGCATTCATCATCGGCCTGCGGATGGTTCGTGGCATGAGCGCGCCTACTCAACTCTCGCTCGCGGCATACTCGCCGTGGCGAATCGGACGACCCGCGCGTTGACATCTCGCTCACGGCCTGCCAGCCGCCTTACGCGCCTGGCCGGCCGTGGTGTGACGGCTCACCCAACTGTGGGTACGTCCAGATGTCCGCACCCCGAAACGCGGCGATGAGACGCAAGCTCGACGGGCTCGCACGTTGACTTCAGGGGCGGCCTTCACCCGGAGGGGGAGAGGCCGGTTCCGACCAAAGTCCCCGTATTCGGAGGGCGGCTTGGGTGCGATCGCGGACTTGGAGCTTGGTCAGGACGTGGGACACGTGGTTCTGGACGGTTTTCAGGCTCAGGCCGAGGTCTTTTGCGATTTCGGGATTGGAGTGGCCGGCGGCGATGCCGCTGAGGACCTGTGCTTCTCGGGCTGTGAGGTCGTGTGACCATCGTCGTCGGTCGCCTGTCAGGACTCCGTGGGCTATGCCGGGGCCGAGGACTGCGCCTCCCGCGGCCACCGTCCGAATTGCGTCGAGGACCTCGTCCTGATCGGCGCCTTTGAGTAGGTAGCCGCGCGCCCCTACTTGCAGCGCGGTGACGACTGTGTCGTCGTCGTCGACCATGGTGATGACAAGTACGGCGGGCGCGGGGTCGAGGGCATTGATCCGCCGGGCTGCCTCGATGCCAGGCATGCGGGGTAGGCCGAGGTCGAGGAGCACGACATCGGGGCTGAGCTCGGCGGCGGCTTGCACTGCGCCTTCGCCGTCTTGGGCCTGGCCCACGACGGCTATGTCGTCGATGGTGCCCAGCAGCGCGACCAGCCCGCTGCGGAACAGCGGGTGGTCGTCGACGACGAGGATGCGGATCACGTTCTCATCTTGGTGGTCAGAGGGAAGGCTGCGGCGTGCAGCGGGATGCGCGCCTCGATGGTGGTCCCGATCGTGGGTTCGGCCCGGATGTCGAAGGATCCGCCGAGCTCCTCGGCGCGTTCGCGCATGGCCGATAGACCTACGCCGTCGTCACGGGATGCGGCCAGGCCGTGCCCGTCGTCGCGGACCCGTACGACCAGCTCGTCGTCTTCGACGGTGATCGACGCGAGGACGTGGGAGGCGTTCGCGTGGCGGATGGCGTTGGTCAGTGCCTCCTGAGTGATGCGGAAGGCGGCGACCTCGGTGGCCGCCGGCAGCTCCGGTAGTCCGTTGAGCTGTACGGTCGCGTCGATCGTGACGGGTCTGCCGGGTGCAGCCGCAGCTCCGGCTGGGGTGGCGAGCCGTCGCGCGAGCTGGTGGACGGCACCGTCCAGCCCCAGCTCGTCGAGGGCGGGTGGTCGCAGGCCTTCGACCACACGGCGGACCTCCAGCACGGTGCGCTGGATTCCTTGTCGTAGTGCGAGCAGCTCGGCGTCGGTCTGCTCGGGGCGCAGGGCTGGCATCCGGTTACGCAGGCCGTCGACCTCCATACCCAGGGCGGCCAGGCTGGGGCCCAGCCCGTCGTGCAGATCGCGGCGGAGCCGCTTACGCTCCTCTTCGCGAGTGACAACCAGGCGTTCCTGCGCCTGTCGCAGTGCCTCCACCAGCGCGATGGCGTGCAGCGCCTCACCGAGCTGGCGGGCCACGGCATCGAGCAGGCGCCGGTCGTTGGACCCCAAGGGTGTGCTGGCCCAGCGCATCGTTCCGACCGGTGCGCCGTAGGCCGTCAACGCGAGTTCCTCCGTAGGTCGGGACGTGCCCTGACCGGCACCGCAGACGACATCGCCGTGGGTGTCCAACAGCTCCACGTACGCGAGCCGAAGGAGGTCGGCGAGCTCGGTGACCATGGCATGCAGCAGGCCTGGAAGGTCTGTGGCGTCACGCAGCCGACGCTCGGTGGCCGCCAGGACGTCGGCCGGCGCCGACCAGTGGCCGTAGGTGACCCTGTTGGCGACCGAGCTGACACCGAGCCGCAGCGGGGTGAAGACCAGCGCGACCACCGCTGCCCCGACCCACGGCAGCCACTGCGCTCCGGGACGGCGCAGCAGGATGCCCACCGCGGCGATGGTCCCGGCGTAGATCGCCACAGCTCCGGCGAAGACCAGCAGGTAGGTCAACGAGCGCGACATCACCAGTTCGATGTCGTACAGACGCCGTTGCAGCAGGGCGATGCCAAGGGCGATCGGGATCGGGGCAGACACAGCCGCGAACAGCCACGGCGAAGCCCACGGCGTCACCGCCAAAGGCAGGCAGAGCAGAGGTAGGGCGAAAGCCGCCGCGAACCACAGCAGCTGCTGACGGACCAAGGCGTCCGCACGGCCCCACTTCACCCGCAGGCCGAGGACCGCGACCACGAGGGTGAGGAAGGCCAGAGCCAGGGCCGTCACCGCCAACAGGTCGGCGACAACCTGCGCGGACAGCGGAAGACCGGTGGGGCTGCGCAGGTCGGCCAGCCTGGCCTCGAGCGGGTAGGGCGCCACGATGCAGCCCAGCGCAAACGCCGCGATCGACAGGACCAGCAGCACCCGCGGGGCGCGCCGACCCGGCCAAGCGGTGTCACCGTCCGGGAAGACCAGCGGCACGCCCAGGATCAGCACCAGCCAGCCCGCTCCCCGCAGCGCCGTTCCGGCCACGGCCACCTGGGCGGCGCCGGCGGCCACCGGGTCAGTTCTCGCCCACCCCTGCACACCCCAGCCGAGCAGCATTTCGCCCAGTGCCCAGGCGATGGTGCCGAGCATCATCAGCCGGGCGACGCGGTTGCCGGGCCGGGCGAGCAGGATCACCAGGGCGGTGGCTGCGTAGGCCACGATGACGAGCGCGACGGCCACCCGGTCGGCAAGTTCGCCAGGACGCGCCCACAGGATCGGTAGGGCGCCCAGGACCCCGGCCCCGGTCGCGCACGCGACCAGGGCCGGGGTCCGCAACTTGCCTGCTGTCACCGCTCAAGCCTGCCGCAGATCCGCGGTCACTGCGACGGACTCCGCGAAGGACTCGCGGGCGGGACGGGCGCGGAGCAGGATGACGCACAGCCCCACCCACCACACCATGTAGAGCAGGGTCGGGATGTCCTGCAGCGCCAGAGCGGCCAAAGGCCCGGCCGCGACCAGGCACGCCCCGGTGACCAGCCCCAGGCCGCCGACGAACCGGGGCGAGAAGCCGTCGGCCCGAGCCGAGACGGCGATACACACGACGTAGGCACCAAGGCAGAGCAGGCTCAGCAGGTACGCGAAGACGCGCATCGAGTTCAGGGCCGCCGCAGCCTCGACGTCAAGCCCGTTCTGCGCCCCGTACGCTGCAGCAGCACCCGCCGGGAACCCCACCGCCAAGGTGATCGCGACATAGACGCCCGCCAGGACCGTGCCGGACCGGGCCGCCCACCTGCCGACCGGCGAGGACTGGCCCAGGAAGCGGCCCAGGAAGACGGTTACGGGAACCAGCAGCACAAAGCCCACCGACTCCACGAACCAGCCCCCGAAGATCGTGGTCAGGTTGCCTTCCACGTACGCCGCCTGGATGCCGGCCGCCCCGTCCTCGAGGAGCGCACCACCCCCGCTGATCGCCAACCCGGCAATCAGCAGCGCGACATGGGCCAGCCCCAAGACGCCGGCCGGCCTGGCCAAGGCTGCCGTGGACTGCGACGGCGATGTGTACATGATGACCTCCTGTGTCAAGGCCCCTTCCTGGGGCGCTGGCACCACGGTCCGACAACCAGCCACCGCGCAGACCAGTCATCTTCCCGGGCGGCCCGGGAAGTTCTCCCGACTTCGACGTGCCGTCAGGCTCGGCGACGGTTGACGGGGATTCGAACGCTGAGCGACACCGGCGACATGCCCCTCTGAGCCCTTGCAGCGTGCATTCCATCGACATGAGAGCACCCGCATCAGTAGCCCCTGGACAGCTAGCGGCGATGTAACTAGCCGTCCTCACGCACATCCCGACCCGCTGCTGATCACGCCATCCCGAAACGTAGGAACAACGCTGCCGAGCCCACCCCTCGATCGTTTAGCAGACATGCGCTAGTCGACGGGCATGCGGTCGGTGACCAAGAAACTGTGCGGGGCCCATCGCCAGAGTGCGAGCTCCTCAGCCGTGATGACCCTCCCGCCGTGCCGCGCCGCGAGCGCAGCCTACGGCGGAAGTTGCACCGGGCTCGTCAGCAGTTGGACCGCGAGGCGGCCTTCGCCTTATCGATGAGGAGCCCGGAGTCGCTGAGCACGAAGGTGTAGTTGAGGACGAAGACGGTGCAGCGCTCACCGTTATCTGTCAGGTCCTCTGTTTGCAGGGCGACGCGGGCTGTAGCTCCGACGTCGGTTTCGGCCGCTTCGAGCACCTCCACCTCGGTCCAGTACGACTGATCTAGGGCATCGCCCCAAGCTCGGAGACCCCCGAGGGACTCCTGGGCACGCGGGGTGAACATCGCGAAGGCCGACTCGTAGTCGCCGCTGTTGATCGCTTCGCCGTGGGCGTTGAGCATGTTGGCGATCGTCGCGGCCACCGGCTCGTGGGCCGGGTGACTGGGCTCGAGGTCCGGAGCCTCGGGGTCCGGGTCTTTCCCACACCCCGCGTTGTCAGTCCCCTCAAATCCCGACCATTGCTCGACTCCGGCCCGGATGTCCGGGATGGGGATGACGTAGTTGGTGCCTTCGACGGGGCGTGTGTGTTCTGCGTCAGCCCACTCCCTGCCGCCGCTGAGCAAGCCGATCACCATGCCGCGTTCATCGACCACCGGCCCCCCACTGTTGCCGGCGTTGGTCGCAGCATCCGTAGTGAAAGCCCGAGCAACTTGCTGGTCGCCGTAGTCGACCGCTATGGGTAGCCCGGCGACGACACCTCGCGCGATCCGAACGGTGTAGGCGCCGAGCGGGTAACCGAGGACAGCGAGCTCAGAGCCGCGGGATGGGACCTCCTCCGCGAGCTCGAGCGGCGTCACGTCGACGGGCGTTTCGAGCCGTACCAGTGCAGTGTCGGTGCTGGGGTCGGTGCCTAGGACCACGGCCGTGACGACATCGTCGCCGGGAGTCTGCACAGATATGGCACCGGCGCCTGCGACGACATGGGCAGCCGTGACGACGACGTCTGGCTCCACGAGGAAGCCGCTCCCGGTGATTTGTCCCTCCTCGCAGGTCAGGACAGTGAGCTTGACGACGGCGTCCTCGTCAGCGTCGAAAACCTGCGCCCACGTCATCGGCACGGGACTGGGTGTCTCACTCGGCGTCGGGGAACTGGGAGTCTCACTCGGGGTCGTGGGGCTGGCTGGCGCGGCCGTGGTGCTGGCGGCCGGCGTCGACGCAAGTGGAGAATCCCCTCCGGACGCGCACGATGTAGCCACGAGCGCTCCGGCGAGGACTATGACTGACGCGATCCGCATGATCGTCACCCCCCTTCTGTTCGGAAGATAGCGAACAATCGGCTCGTCCGAGCCCCCTATTGAAAGTTCCGGCCACCCAAACTCGGGATCCGGCTACGCCGCTTATTGGGGACGTTCAGGGACAAAACCGATTCGGCCACAACGACGAATGACCGGACTGCCCCTTCGCGGCAGAGGCCACGGAGGGGCAGAAGTCTCGTTAGGCGGCCAGCACCTGGCGGAGCACGGCAGCTATCGCACGGTCGTTGTGGCCGGTGTCTCCCGTGGCCGCATAGAGGATTTCTACACGGGCGGAACTGAGTCGTGCGACAGTCGCCAGTTCCACGACCGGCGTGAGCCGACGTCGCCATCACCGCAACTGGTCACCCGCTCCTTTGAGCATTCCTGGCGGGGTTCAGGCGGCGCTTCGACGCAGGTCGATCCGTCCGGATCTGATGTGCGGTGATCGGATAGTCATTGGTACCGCTCACGTGGACGCCGCTCTCAGCGCACGTTGAGTTGCGCGATCGTGCGGTGCAGCCGCCAGAACATCGAGGGCGGTATGGGTGTGCCGAGCGCCGCGGCCTCCAGATAGCTCA
>Ga0247820_10002605_pt1 | contig 10113 bp, 8 predicted proteins | sample 13C_Glucose_Day1_2_FD_192480 | JGI IMG/M metagenome (GOLD analysis project Ga0247820, IMG submission 192480) | Soil microbial communities from agricultural site in Penn Yan, New York, United States - 13C_Glucose_Day14 | ecosystem: Environmental > Terrestrial > Soil > Agricultural land | place...
CCCCGTGGCCGTCGCTCTCGCGCAGGCGCTGGCGCTGCAGCCCGACGTGTGCTTCCTCGACATCCGCATGCCGGGCATGGACGGCCTCGACGCGGCGCAGGCGATGGCCGAGGACTGGCCGGCCGGCCGGCCCTACCCGCTCGTCGTGTTCGTCACCGCCTACGACCAGTACGCGCTGCAGGCCTTCGAGCGCGCCGCAGTCGACTACCTGCTCAAGCCCGTGGACACCGAGCGCCTCGCGCGCTGCGTGGAGCGGCTGCAGGCCGCGCTGGCGCGGCGCGCGGCGCCGCCGTTGGCGCTGCAGCAGGCGGTGGACCAGCTGCGCGGCCTGCTCGGCGCCGGCGCCGCGCCGGACGCCGGCGCGAAGCTGGAAGTGGTGCAGGCCGGCGTCGGCAACACGGTGCACGTGGTGCCGGTCGACGAGGTGGTGTACTTCGAGGCGGCCGACAAGTACGTGCGCGTGGTCACGGCCGATCATGAGCACCTGATCCGCACGTCGCTGCGCGACCTGCTGCCGCAGCTCGATCCGCAGCGCTTCTGGCAGGTGCACCGCGGCACCGTGGTGCAGGCACGCTGCATCGCGGCGGCCACGCGCGACGAGGCGGGAAAGATCTCGCTCACGCTGCGCGGCAGGCCCGAGAAAGTGGGCGTGAGCCGGATCTACGCCCACCGGTTCAAGGCGATGTGACGATCCGGCGCGTGCGCTTCGCGCCGCGCCGGCGAGGTTTCGCCCGCTGCCTTCGCGATTCGTCGCGACGCTGCGGCGCCGGGCGGCATCGGTTCCTAGCATCTGCCTGACTCGCCCGCCGCTTCAGGAACCGCCATGGACCACTTTGCCCGCCTGCTCGAACGCCATCCGCTGGTGCTCTTCCACATGATCTGCGCCGTCTCGGCGCTCGCGCTCGGCGTCGCCATCCTCACGCGGCGCAAGGGCACCGGCAGCCACCGCGCGCTCGGCTGGACGTGGGTGGTGCTGATGGGCGCCGTCGCGCTCACGAGCGTGTTCATCCGCGACTATCGGCTGCCCAACCTGTTCGGCTTCACGCCGATCCACCTCCTCACGGTCGTCACGGCCGTGCTGCTGCCGATCGCGGTGTGGAACGCGCGGCACGGCAACGTGGCGGCCCACCGCAAGACGATGAAAGGCTTGTATGTGGGGGGGTGCATCGTCGCCGGCGTCTTCACGCTCTTGCCGGGACGGTTCCTGGGCGACCTGCTGTGGAGGCAGGCGCTCATGACATGAAGCCCCCACGCTCATCTCGAAGCCTCAGCGACCGTGCCGGTCGTGATCGTGGTCGTGATCGTGCCTATCGTGGCGCCGATCGTCGCGCCGGTCCCAACGGTCGTGCTTGTTCCAGTTGCCGCGCGGATGATGCTGCACGTAGACCGGCGCGGAATACACCGGCACGGGGCGCCGATACACCGGCTGCGGCATGTACACGACCGGCGGCGGCGCCACGACGACCGGCACTTGGTAGCCATAGCCGTAGCGCGGCCCGTAGACCGGCGGCGCGCTCGACACGCCGACGGACACGTTGGGATACACGGGCAGGTTCACGCCGATGGACCAGTGGACGTCGCTGCCGGCGTTCGCCGCGCCAGCAGCGAGCGCACCGGCGAGGGCGAGCGCCGCGGCGATCAGGGGCTTGCGATAGCTCATGGTTGGAACTCCTCGGTTGGAGGCCGAGCGCCGGAAGGCGCGGCCGTCCTCCACCAACGCGGGCCTCGGAGGGCCCGTTCACCGCCGTTGCGTAAAGCTGTGTGAAGCGCACCCTAGAATCGCAGCCACCCGTCGATCGGCGTGATGTTTTCCCGCCGCAACCCATGTCGAACCCCGACCCTTCCCTGCCCGCCGCCAGCAGCAATTTCCTGCGCGCCGTGATCGAGCGCGATCTCGAGGCCGGCGTGCACGCCGTGCGCCGCTGGGGCGGCGGCCCGGGCGATGCCGCGCACCACGACGCCGGGCGGCCCGACCCGTCCCGCGTGCGCACCCGCTTCCCTCCCGAGCCCAACGGCTACCTGCACGTGGGGCATGCCAAGAGCATCTGGCTGAACTTCAGCCTGGCGGCCGAGTACGGCGGCGCCTGCCACCTGCGCTTCGACGACACCAACCCCGAGAAGGAGGAGCAGGAGTACGTCGATGCGATCGAGGAGATGGTGCGCTGGCTGGGCTGGAACTGGACGGTGCACGGCACCGCGCACCTGTACTTCGCCAGCGACTACTTCGACTTCATGTACCGCGCGGCCGAGCACCTCGTGAGCGCGGGCCACGCCTACGTGGACGAGCAGAGCGCCGAGGAGATGCGCCGCAGCCGCGGCGACTTCGGCAAGCCCGGCACCGACAGCCCCTGGCGCGACCGCCCGCCGCAAGAGAGCCTGGCGCGCCTGCGCGAGATGCGCGACGGCAAGCACGACGACGGCGCGATGGTGCTGCGCGCGAAGATCGACATGGCGTCGCCCAACATCAACCTGCGCGACCCGACCCTCTACCGCATCAAGCACGCCGAGCACCACAACACCGGCAACAAGTGGTGCATCTACCCGATGTACACCTACGCGCACCCGATCGAGGACGCGCTGGAGAACATCACCCACAGCATCTGCACGCTCGAGTTCGAGGACCAGCGCCCCTTCTACGACTGGCTGCTCGAGCGTCTCGCCGAGGGCGGGCTGCTCCGGCACCCGCTGCCGAAGCAGTACGAGTTCGCGCGGCTGAACCTCACGTACGTGATCACCAGCAAGCGCAAGCTGCGCCAGCTCGTGGACGAGGGCCACGTGAGCGGCTGGGACGACCCGCGCATGCCCACCCTCGTGGGCCTGCGCCGCCGCGGCTACACGCCCGAGGCGATCCGCCTCTTCTGCGAGCGCAGCGGCGTGAGCAAGGCCGGCGGCTGGATCGACTACGCGAACCTCGACATCGCGTTGCGCGACGATCTCGAAGGCCGCGCGCCGCGCGCGATGGCGGTGATCGACCCGCTGAAGCTCGAGCTGGTGAACTGGGCCGAGGTGTTCGGCCGCCAGGAGCATGTAGAGCCGTGCGGGGCACCCGCGCACCCGCAGCTGCCCGAGCTCGGCGCGCGCAGCTTCGGCCTCGGCCGCGAGGTCTGGATCGACCGGGAGGACTTCGAGGAGACGCCGCCGAAGGGCTTCTTCCGTCTCTTCCCGGGCAACAAGGTGCGCCTGAAGTACGGCTACATCGTGGAGTGCACCGGGGCCCGCAAGGACGACGCCGGGCGCGTCGTGGCGGTGCAGGCCAAGGTGGTGTCCGACACCAAGAGCGGCACGCCGGGCGCGAGCGCGGTGAAGGTGAAGGGCACCATCACCTGGGTCGGTGCGCACGACGCGGTGCCGGCCGAAGTGCGGCTGTACGACCGGCTCTTCACCGAGGCGCAGCCCGATGCGGGCGGGCGCGACTTCCTCGCCGCGCTCAACCCGGACAGCCTGAAGATCGCGCAGGGCTATGCGGAGCCGTCGCTGGCCCGGGCCCGACCCGACGAGCGGTTCCAGTTCGAGCGCCACGGCTATTTCGTGACCGATCGTGCCGACCACGCGCCGGACCGCCCGGTGTTCAACCGGATCACGGGCCTGAAGGACGGCTGGAGCAAGTAGCCGCGGCGCCGCACCCCATGGCCGACGCCCTCTCCCTGCTGCGATCGATCGGCGAAACCCTCGACGGCCTGGGGCTCGCGGCGTGCGTGTTCGACGACGACGACGCCGCTCTGGTGTGGAACCGCACCTTCCTGAAGTTCTTTCCCGAGCACGAGCCGCACATCCACGTCGGCGAGCCCTACCGCGCGAACCTGCGCCGCTTCTACGAGGCCCGGCTGCGCGGCGACGAGCTGCTCTCGATCGAGCGCTACATCGACCAGGGCGTGGCGCGGCACCGCACGCAGAGCCGGCCGTTCACCTTCATGCACGGCACCCGGCGCTACCTGGTGTCGTCGCTGCCGCTGCCGGGCGTCGGGCGCATCCGCATCTGGCGGCCCGACGAAACGCAGCCGGAAGCCCCCGCGGAGACCACGCCGGCGATCGAAGGCGCCGCGCTGCTCGACCACGTGCCCGACGGCGTGATGGTCTGCAGCCCGGACAACACCATCCTGTGGGTGAACGAGCCGTTCGTGCTCATGTACGGCCTGCGCGGCCGCAGCGCCGCCGTCGGCAAGTCTTTCGGCGACGTCTACCGCGCCGCGTGGGGCGAGCCGGAAGCGGCCGAGCGCGAGCCGTTCGACTTCGGCCTCGGCGTCCTCGCGGAGAACATGCGCCTGGCCGGCGCGCCGTTCGAGATGCCGCTGCCCAATCGGCGCTGGAGCCGCGTGATCGCGCAGCGCAGCCCGGACGGCAAGGGCTTCTACGCGCACGTGGACATCACGGAGCTGAAGCGCCAGCAGCGGCGCCTCGAAGACGCCGAGCGCCGCGCGCGCGAGAGCCAGTCGCAGCTGCAGGACAAGTCCAAGCTGCTGGAGGCCACGCTCGAGCGCATGGAGCAAGGCGTGATGATGGTGAACGCGCAGCGCGTGGTGGAGGTCTGCAACCGGCGCGCGATCGAGCTGCTCGGGCTGCCGCCGCAGCTCATGGCGTCGCGCCCCACGTTCGAGGCCGTGCTGCAGTACCAATGGAGCACCGACGAGTTCCGCCACACGCCGCAGGAGCTCCAGGAGTTCGTGCGCGCGGGCGGCATCCTCGATCGCCCGCACAGCTACGACCGCCAGCGGCCCGACGGCCGCGTGATGGAGGTCCAGAGCGTGCCGATCGAGGGCGGCGGCGTACTGCGAACCTACACCGACATCACCGACCGCAAGCGCAACGAGGAGCGCATGCGGCACGTGGCGCGGCACGATGCGCTCACGTCGCTCGTGAACCGCGACGTGCTGTTCGAATACCTGGGCGCGGCCGTGGCCGACGCGCGGCGTGACGGCACCGGCTTCGCCGTGCACTACATCGACCTCGATGGCTTCAAGCCCGTGAACGACCGCTACGGCCACGCGACGGGCGACAAGCTGCTCGCCGCGATTGCCGAGCGCATGCGCAAGGTGGCGCGCGATGTCGACGTGGTGGCGCGCATGGGCGGCGACGAATTCGCCATCCTGCAGCGCGGCGTCTCGGCCCGCGAGGGCACGCTGGGCCTCGCGAACCGCCTGCTCGACAGCGTGAGCCAGCCGATCGAGATCGACGCCCACTGCGTGCAGGTGGGCGCCTCCATCGGCATCGCGCTGTGGCCCACCGGCGGCGAGGATCCGGAATCGCTGCTGCGCAGTGCGGACAAGGCGATGTACGAGGCGAAGTCCGCCGGGCGCCACTGCGTGCGGATCTTCGGCTCAGGAGTCTGCGACCCCTGAGCCTTCGACTGAACGTTTCGCTCCCCCCAGCCCGCCGCTTGGCGGAGGCCGGGGAAGTCGTGCATTCAGCGCGTAGCGGCGGCGCCCTGCATCGCGCCCGAGCGCAGCACGCGCACGCCCGGCGGGGAGTCGAGCGCGGCGCTGATCAGGGCGGCGGCCACGTCGGCAGCGGCAATGGGGCGCATGCCGCGCGGCACCAGGCCCATCACCGGCCGCAGCAGCCGCTCGGCCCACACCTCGCCGCGGCGCGTCGGCTGGCCGAGCGCGGCGCGGTCGCCGATGAGCAGCGACGGCTGGGCCAGCACCACGGACTCGTAGCCGAGCCCCGCGACGGCAGCCTGCATCTCGCCTTTCACGCGGTTGTAGAAGACGCGCGAGCGGGCATCGGCACCCAGCGCCGACACGATGAGGACGCGCCGGGCCCCGGCCGCGCGCGCGGCCCGGGCGGTGTCGACCACGGCGTCGAAGTCGACTCGCCGAAAGGCCTCCTGCGAGCCGGCGACGCCGATGGTGGTGCCGAGCGCGATGTACGCGTCGTCCACGGTGGGCAGCGCCGACAGGCGCGCGAAGTCGACCACATGCACCTCGAGCTTGGGGTGCGCCGGCAGGCCCGCCACCGGCCGCCGAACCAACGCATGCACGCGCGCGTAATAGAGCGACTCCAGCAGCATCGGCAGCAGCGCCCGGCCGACGAGGCCGGTGGCGCCGGCGAGCAGCGCGACGCGAGGGTCGACGAGCTTCATGGGCGCACTGTAGGCGAGTTCCCGTTCAAGGGCCCTCGCCCAGCAGGGCCAGGACATCCGGCCGATCGCACAATAGACTGCCCGCCATGCCGCCCATCCTCATCCGCCGCGCCAACCTGCTCGACCCGGTGCAGGGCGAGCTGCTCGGCCATCACGAGCTGCTTGTCGAGAACGGGATCATTCGCGAGGTGTCGAGCCGCCCCATCGCCGCGCGCGATGCCGACGTGATCGACGCCGGCGGGCGCACCGTGATGCCCGGGCTGATCGACTGCCACGTGCACGTCACGTTCTCGCACATCAACCTCGGGCTCATCACGCAGCTGGCGCAGGCCACCGTGGTGCTGCGCTCGCTGCCGATCCTGCGCGGCATGCTGCGGCGCGGCTTCACGAGCGTGCGCGATGCCGGCGGCGCGGACCACGCGCTGAAGCAGGCGGTGGAGGACGGCATGGACGGCGCCGTCGTCGGCCCGCGCCTCTTCGTGAGCGGCTCGCCGCTCAGCCCCACCGGCGGCCACGGCGATTTCCGCCCGCGCAGCGACCGGCTGCTGCCCGTGTCGCCGTGCGGCTGCCACCGCATCGCCAGCACGCGCGTGGTCGATGGCGTGGACAACGTGCGCACCGCGGTGCGCGAGCAGCTGCAGATGGGCGCGGACCAGATCAAGATCATGTCCTCCGGCGGCGTGGCCTCGCCCACCGACCCGGTGAACGCGCTCGGCTACTCGCTGGACGAAACACGCGCCATCGTCGACGAAGCTGCGGCGCGCCACACCTATGTGCTGGCGCACGCCTACACCGCCGAGGCGATCACGCGCGCGGTGCAGTGCGGCGTGCGCAGCATCGAGCATGGCAATCTCGTCGACGAGGCCGCGGCGAAGCTGATGGCCGAGCGCGGCGTGTACGCCGTGCCCACGCTCGTCACCTACGAGGCGCTGGCCGGCGAAGGCGAGCGCCTGGGCCTGCCGCCCGAAAGCGTGGCCAAGATCGCGAACGTGCGCGAGGCCGGCCTGCGCTCGCTGGAGATCTTCCAACGAGCCGGCGTGAAGATGGGCTTCGGCACCGACCTGCTCGGCGAATCGCACCGGATGCAGAGCGACGAGTTCCAGATCCGCGCGCGCGTGATGTCGAACGCCGACGTGCTGCGCAGCGCGACGGTGGTGGGCGCGGAGATCGTCGGGATGGCGGGGCGGCTCGGGCAGCTGGTGCCGGGCGCGATCGCGGACTTGCTGGTGGTGGAGGGGGATCCGCTCGCGGACCTGTCGTGCCTGGCGGGTCAGGGCGAGCGGATCAAGCTCGTGATGAAGAGCGGGAGGGTCTGCTTCAGCGCGATGCACTGATCGCGCCGGATCAAGGTCTTGCGCGGATCCGGCTTTGCCGGTCCGCAGCGAGGCCCCCTCGGGGGGCAGCGACCAGAGGAAGCGTGGGGGCGCTATTTCACGCTCGTCCACCAAGGCACCGGCCGGTCGTCGGGGCGGTAGACCGTCTCGACCCCCTTGCGCATCGCCCACGGGCGGATCTGATGGTGCAGCGGCAGGTAGCCGTAGTCGTCCTTCAAGAGCTTCAGCGCCTGCGCGATCGCCACGTCGCGCTTCTTCTCGTCGGTCTCGACCTTGATCTGCCCGATCAGCGTGTCGACTTCCTTGTTGCTGTAGCGGCCCAGGTTGAAATTGCCCGCGGCGCCGCCGGCCGCATCGATCGTGCTGACCAGCGAATCGAGCGAGTACAGCGCGTCCATCGTCGCCACGCCCCAGCCGAGCATGTAGATGCTGGTGTCGAACTTCTGGATCTTCGAGATGTAGGTGGCCATGGCCTGCGTGTTCAGGCGCGTCTTCACGCCCACGCGGGTCCACATCGCCGTCACGGCCTGGCAGATCGCCTCGTCGTTCACGTAGCGGTCGTTCGGGCAGTCGAGCGTCACCTCGAAGCCGTCCGGGTAGCCCGCGTCAGCCAGCAGCTTCTTCGCGGCGTCGGGGTCGTACTTCGACGCGCGCGCGTCGATGTCCTTCGACCAGCCGTGCACGCTGGGCGCGATCATCGTGCCGGCCGGGATCGACATGCCGCGCATCGTGGTCTTGCGGATGCCCTCGATGTCGATCGCCTGGTACAGCGCCTGGCGCACGCGCTTGTCCTTCAGCGGGTTCTTGCCCTTCACGCTGGAGTAGAGGAGCTCGTCGCGGTTCTGGTCCATGCCGAAGAAAATGGTGCGGTTCTCGGTGCCGTCCATGATCTTCAGGTCGCCGTTGGCGCGCAGGCGCTCGAGATCCTGCAGCGGCGGGTCGTTGATGAAGTCGAGCTGTCCGGACAGCAGCGCCGCCGTGCGAGCGGCGGCCGACTTGATCGGCGTGAACACCACCTCGTCGACGTTGCCGCCCGGCTTGTCCCACCATGTCTCGTTCTTGGTCAGCGTGGCCTTGGCGTCCGGCTGCCACGACACGAGCTTGTACGGGCCGGTGCCGTTGGCGTTGCGCGACGCGAAGTTCTCTTCCTTGGCCTTGTAGTCCTGCGCCTTCACGGCGTTGTTCTTCTCGGACCAGGCCTTGCTCATGATGCGCGCGTCGGTGAGCTCGCGCAGCAGCACCGGGCTCGGGCCCTTGAGGATGAGGTCGACGGTGAAGTCGTCGACCTTCTTCACTTCCTTGATGCTCTGCACGTAGGCCGTCATGTTCGACGGCGGCGTCATCGCGCGCGTGAGAGAGAAGACCACGTCGTCGGCGGTGAACGGCGTGCCGTCGTGGAATTTCACGTTGCGACGCAGCTCGAAGCGCATCTGCGTGGGCGACACGAGGTTCCACTTGGTGGCCAGGCCCGGCTGCACCTGGTAGTTGGCGTCGTAGCGCGTCAGGCCCTCGTAGACCTGCTGCAGGAACGCGAGCGTGGTCTGGTGGTTCTGGGCATGCGGGTCGAACGTGAGCAGGTCGTTGGCGCTGGCCCAGCGGAACGGTGCCGCTTGGGCCGAGCCGAGGGCGACGCACGCCGCCACGGCGGCGGCGAGCTTGAGGGAGCGCATCTTGAGCATGGTTTCTACGGCCCGAAATGGTGGAGCCCGCATCTTAGTCACGCGCTGAGCGCAACCAATAGGGCCCGGCCCGACCCTTTTGTGCGCCAATGTCGAAGCGGGCGCCCGCCGCGCGTCATTGTCACAGGCGAGGCACGGTGCATCGCCGCCACCCGAAGGACATGCAACATGGAATACACGCTTCTGATCTATGCCGACCAGGCCGCGTTCGAAACCATCAGCCCGGCGCAGATGAAGGAGACGCAGGCCGCCTACCACGCCTACACCGAGGCGCTGCAGGAGGCCGGCGTGCTGCGCGGCGCCAACCGACTGCGTCCGACGCAGACGGCCACCACCGTGCGGCTGCGCTCGGGCAAGACCGAGGTGCTCAACGGCCCGTATGCCGAAACCCGCGAGCAGCTCGGCGGCTACTACCTCGTCGACGTGGCCGACCTCGACGCGGCGCTGGCCTGGGCCGCCCGCTGCCCCGGCGCCAGCCACGGCATCGTGGAAGTGCGTCCGGTGTGGGCGATGGGCGCCGAGTGAGCCGGCGCCGATGACGCAGGGGAGCGATCCGGCGCGCGCGGCCGAGGCCGCGGCGCGGCGAAGCTACGGCAAGCTCGTCGCCTTTCTCGCCGCGCGCACGCGCGATGTGGCGGGGGCCGAGGACGCGCTGTCCGAAGCCTTCGCCGCGGCGCTGGCCGACTGGCCGCTGCACGGCGTGCCGCAGACGCCCGATGCCTGGCTGCTCACCGTGGCGCGCCGCAAGATGACCGACGCGGCGCGCCGCCGGCGCCTGGACGCGCAGGCGAGCGAGCAGTTGCTGCTGCTGAGCGACCTGGCGGCCGACGACGGCACCGAGCGCGCCGTGCCCGACCGGCGCCTGGGGCTGCTCTTCGCCTGCGCGCATCCCGGCATCGAGCCGGGCGTGCGGGCACCGTTGATGCTGCAGGTGGTGCTCGGCTTCGACGCGGCCGCGGTCGCGTCGGCGTTTCTCGTCGCGCCGGCGACGATGGGCCAGCGGCACGTAGTCGCCGGCCGC
>Ga0247820_10002608_pt1 | contig 10111 bp, 11 predicted proteins | sample 13C_Glucose_Day1_2_FD_192480 | JGI IMG/M metagenome (GOLD analysis project Ga0247820, IMG submission 192480) | Soil microbial communities from agricultural site in Penn Yan, New York, United States - 13C_Glucose_Day14 | ecosystem: Environmental > Terrestrial > Soil > Agricultural land | place...
GGGGCGTTGGGCCTGCACATCACCGCTGTTACGCCGACGGTGGCTCGGCAATTCGGCTTAGCCGCTGTCAGTGGCGTCTTGGTCTTGGGGCCATTGCCGGGAAGTGGCGCTGAAAAAGCAGGCATGTTGGCTGGCGATATCGTGTTGCAAATTGCCGGGACCTCGGTCAATAGCCCGGCCGAGCTGACCGCTGTCAGCAGCCGAATTCGACCCGGTTTCACGGCAACGCTAAAGGTATGGCGTTACCGAGCCCCCATCGATGTGCTGGTGGAAATAGGCGACTCCTCGGGCTTGGCGCCCCCGGCAGTATCGGCACCTGCGGCAACCGTCGCGCCGACGCCGAGCCTCCCCTTGGCTGCCCCCGTTACATCCACCGCGAGCAATCGCGCGACAAATACTTCGTTCTGTTTTGCCCTGTTCGAGGCCAGGCAAGTCCAGGGGCTGAGCGACTATCCATCAAGGGGCCTTATCACCCCCGTCTGGCAAGGTCCGGCCCTGAGCGGCACACCGGCTCGCTTGACCATGCCAGAGTTCCAGGCATTCACTCGATCCCAAGGTTACGATATAAAAATGCAACCGATGTTCTGCCAACCCATCGGCGCCAGCGAGCAGTGCCAGGCGCTGGGCTCGGAAAGCTTCATGCTGACCACTCGCAGCTTTACCGCGATGGTCAATTGCACCGAAACCTTGGAGGGCGTAGAAACTACGCGCGGTCTCCTACTCAAACAGTGGCCTTATCTCCAGACCACCGTGTGGCGTCCTTTGGCGGGTAAATAACTATCTCGATTACTGCTGTGAGCAGCGCAGGAATCAGGTAGGGCCGCCGCGCCTTATAACTTCTGGCCTTTTCAGCAAACAACTGAATGGACTTGAGGATTCAAGGACGAGCACGAAACCCTCGGCCGTGCCGCCCGCACGGTTGAGTTCTTCATCGGTGGCTGCGTCGGTGATTGCGCCCCGCGACTTGGTGGCGTGAGGGCCTACTCCTTTGGGCGAGCTGATTTGGTCGATGGACATTGCGTACCCTTAACAGTTGAGTCGCTTGGAACATTGTCGGGGGAGGCATGATAGACCGCTGCTTTCGGCCAGGAGCGGCCTGTCAGATCTGCCCTCGTTCGACAGAACTGCCACAATCGCAACACTAAGGTCGGACGACTTTTAGTGAGGACGGCGTGATGCGTTTACGAAAGCCCCTATCATTTACATCAACACTGACAGGCTGCGGGACCGTGCCAATGCGTTGCTCGCAGCAAAAGAAAAAACGCCTGCTCGGCTGTCTCTCCTGTTGGGGGATTACCTCTATCCGACATGCCAGTCCCCTGTTGTCTCATAGCCCGGCAAAGACCTCAATAATGCGTTGGGCGATGTCGCGGTGTTCTTCCTCCAGCGCAAAATGCCCGGTGTTGTAATGGTGGATCTGTGCTCCGGGCACGAACTCTTTGATGGCATCAGCGCCTCGCGCCGTAAAAATCGGGTCACCATCTCCCCAGACCACCAACGTGGTGGGTTGAGCCTTTCGCAAGTAAGCTTGCCATTGCGGGTACAACGCGAGGTTTGACCCGATGTCGAGCTGTAGATCCGTCATGGCTCGCCGTTTCCCAGGATCGCTGAGCGCGAAGGCATCGTTTGCCCACGCGTCAGGATTAAGGCCATTGGGATTGCGGGCGCCGTGCTGATAAAGAAACAGGTCAGTCGCCAGAACAATCCGCGCCTGGGCGGCTGAACGCTTCTCAGGCGTTTGCGGACCAACGTTTGCCTGAATCGCTTTCAGCCGCGAGGGCTCCCATCCATCCAGTGTAATCGGCGTATTCTGGATGACCAGTCCGCGCACCCACTGCGGATTACGTGTCGCAAGGCGCATTCCGACAGGGCCGCCAAAGTCCTGCATGTAGATCACCGCGCTTTTGATTCCTAACTCCCAAACCAACTCTTCCATCGATTGACCTAACGTGTCGAAAGTAAGCGGTGTCAATGGTGTTGCGGTAGGGACAGCGCTGTTTCCCATACCGAGGTAATCAGGGGCCAGCACATGAAAATACGGTGCTAGCTCAGGGATCAGGTCGCGAAACATGTGCGAAGACGACGGAAAACCAAGAAGCAGCAAAATGGTTGGTTTATGAGAATCGCCGGCCTCCCGATAAAACAGTTTGTTGCCAGCGACCGTGATGAACCGGTAGTGAATATCAGCTGCCGTCGCATGGCCGACCCACGCGAGCATCATTCCGAGCGTCAAATATCTTGCCCTTGCAGTGAAACCGTGACGGCGCATAGCGCGCTCCTCTCGTGACGGACGTATTTACTGATGAGTGTGTGGCCGCCTGATCACGCCACGGACGTTCCTGCACCCCTAGCTCGCAAGAGAATTCAGGGGAATCGGTGATCCACTCTTAGAGGTTTGGATCCATCACAATGACGCCTTGAACTTCCCTTCGCTCCAATAATGCGTGCGCCAGCGCCGTTTCGCTCAGGGGTAATGTCGCGCCGATGACTGGTCTGATCACTCCGCCTGAAACGCCATCAGCGAGGAATTGCAAAGCCTCGCGAATCAACGTTGGGCGCTGGAAGAACGTCGGCAGGTACACGCCGGCCAAGGTTTGCGCTTTGGCCATCAACCGACGAGGCGCCAATGCCTCGCCTGGCCCCCGCGTGGAGCCCACCACCACACAACGCCCCAGCATGGCGAGACACTCAAAGTTTTGATCGAACACCTCGCCGCCGATGGTTTCGAGGATCACATCAACTCCATGCCCCTCGGTCAGCTCAAGCACCCGTTCCGGCCACTGGGGAGTGTCGTAGCTAATGGCATAGTCGGCCCCGAGGCTGCGCACGAATGCGCGTCGACTTTCAGTGCTAGCCGTACCGAAAACCGTGTGTGCGCCCATGGCTTTAGCGATCTGCACAGCCAGACTGCCAACCCCCCCGGCGGCCCCTTGAATCAAAACGCTTTCACCTGACTGTAAATGCGCGCATGTGCGTAGAGCGAGAAATGCAGTCACTCCCTGACAAGGTAAACCCGCCATGGCGACGTCGTTTGCTGACTCATCCAGCATTATCAGCATGTCAGCACGGGCAATAGCCTGTTGTGCGTATGCGCCTTTGGGCATCAAGGCCATGACCTTGCGCCCGACAACTCCAGGGTCAACGCCTTCACCTGGCACCGAAATGCGTCCGACCACCTGCAGTCCGGCGACATGCGGCAGCGTGACACCACCAACGCGTGTTTCGGGCCGGTTATACATGCCCAACCGTTCACGAATATCTGGAAAATTCACCCCGATCGCAGAGGTGTCTATCAATACCTCTCCGGCCCCCGGTACGGGCGTTGGCAAGTCGACGTAATCGAGTACTTCTGGCCCGCCGAAGCTACGGAACTGAATCGCTTTCATTATTTGAAATCCTGGATTCTTCGCTCGTCAGATCTGTAGACGCAGGCCTGACTTGGAGCTTAATCGGTGGTGCGGCATGTGCTGCCGAGCAAATCGTCAGTCAAGTTTTGATTACTTCACCCCATTGAGAAACAGCGTGGCGTGTTTCAAAAACAGATCCGGGTATTGATAGATCGCGCCGTGGTTTGAATCCGGGTAGATCACCAACTGGGCGTTGGGCAAAGTCTGCTGCAAGGTCACGTCATTGACCGTGTAGAAGACAATGTCATGGCTGCCGGCAACTACCATCGTCGGTTGCTTGATGGCTTTCAGATAGTCGTTGGCGTTGCCTATCGGCGCTCCCCAGCCTGCTATGGCTGCGGCTTGCGCTGGTGCGGTCTTGCTATCGACGTTGACATCGCGATTGACCTTGCGTGCACGCAGACGGGTAAGGAACTCACGCCCGGCGGCCTGGCTTTCTGCGGTTTGGGTGAAAAACACATCCAACAGTAGCTCATCCGGTACGTCGCGTTTTTTCGCCAGGTAGCCTTGGAACTCAGGCGTCAGCGAAGCCATGCCTACGCCACTGCGAGGTGAGGAGCCGACCAGAATCAGACGACGTACCAGTTCCGGATGATCAAGCGTCACTTGCTGGGCGATCAGACTACCCATGGAAAAGCCAAGTAAATCAGCCTTGTTTACACCCAGCCGCTGGAGCAGCCCGGCGGCGTATTTGGCCATGTCCTGGATATTATTCGGCACTTCACCGCTTGAGCTGGCGACGCCGGCATTGTCGAAAAGTATGACCTCGCGATCACGGGCAAAACCGTCGATGACTTTTGGGTCCCAACTGTCGAGGTTGCCGACGAAATGCTGGAGAAACACCAGCGGTACACCACCGGCTTTGCCAAAACGGCGGTAAGCCAGGCGCGCACCATCCACTTCGACGAATTGGGTCGGCGCGGTTTGATGGGTGTATCTGGAAGCCACTTTGGGCTCTGCCGGGGTGGCGCTGGCCTGAACAGCCAGTGTCGAGCAGGCAGCCGCCAGCGCGACGAGGGCGAAGGTACGGCCCAACGCCCACCGGGTGTTGAAAACGGTCATAAAGATATTCCTGATAAAGACGGTGGGTGTAAGGTCCGCCCCGGACGGCTTGCCGATGGGGGCGGAGCAGGATCAAGCGGGATTTTTCACGCTCGGGCGTTGCTGTACCTTGGTTTGCCAGGCCAGGAGCGCGGTGCACTCTTCGGGAATGGCGATAGATGCGAACCCCGCGAACACAAGCCCCGCAAGTACGGTGATGTCGGCCATGGAGAATTGCTCCCCGGCGATATAGGGCTGGCTACGCAGGACCTGATCGAAGTACTTCATTCCGTCGACCGCTCTGGCGCGTTGACGGTTACCCCAATCGACACGCCCTTCCCATTCCGGACTCTTGTATGGCTGCAGTGCAGCACCGAGTCCCGGCGTGGCGTGGTGGAAGTAGATCCCGACCGGATCGGCCAGCTCTGACTCCGCGCGTTTCTGCATCATATGAATGATGGCCTTCTCCTTCGGCGTTCTGCCTGTGAGAATCGGATCGCCGTCCAGATTGTCCAGATACTCGGTGATGGCGGTGCATTCGGAAATGTTGGTGCCGTCATCCAGTTGAAGAACGGGAACGGTGCCCAGCGGGTTGATGTTCAGGAATGCAGATTGCTTGTGCTCTGCTGCGGGCAGATCAATCTTGATGAACTCCACTTGCGAGTCCAGGCCTTTTTCAGCCAGAACAATGCGCACACGCAGAGGATTCGGAAACCCGGGAATATCGAAAACCTTCATACAAACGCTCTACCTATCTATCTACCTATCGATAGGTATAAACTACGGCATGCATATTTTCACTGTCAACATCTATCTATCGATAGGAAGGTAAATTTGTGACGACGGATACGCGAGAAACGATCATGCAGGTCGCCCGAACCATGGTGCAGACCCGAGGTTACAACGGCTTGAGCTTTCGTGAGCTGGCCAAGGAGGTAGGCATCAAGAGTGCGAGCATTCATTACCATTTCCCCACCAAAGGCGACCTGGGTGCCGCGCTGGCCAAGCGTTACACCGAAGATGGTCTTAAGTACCTCGAGGGTTTGCGGACCAATTCCGATGACCTTCGCGTCTGGATGAAGGGATACACCGACATTTTTCGCCTGGCGCTGGTGAACGACAACCGCATGTGCCTTTGCGGAATCATGTCTGCCGAATTCGACGACCTGCCGCCGGAGGTTAGGACAGAGGTCGAAGCCTTTAACTCACTCAATGTCCGCTGGTTGACGCAAGTGTTGTCCGTTTGCCGGCCGCAGTTGAGCCAAGAGGAACGACAGCAGCAGGCGCTAGCGATTTATGCGGCTGTAGAGGGCGCTCAGTTGATCGCGCGTGGGCGTGACGACATCAGTGTTTATGACCAAACGATCGAGACCTATCACTCGGTGGGCCTGTTACCTTAGCTTGCAACCACTCTATTGGCGGGCGATAGCCACAGAAACCACGACATTCGCTCGCCTCTCCCCCCGCCAGCCCCTCCTCTAACTCATGCGTGCTTGATTCCCTCAAGCGCTGAAGAACTCGTTGACAAATATGATGTTCGTCATTTAAAAATATTACAGACATCATACAAGCCATAACCACTATGCAGTCACAAACCAAAAAGAGAGAAGAACGATGACAAAACCTACCATTCTCGTTACCGGTGCCACCGGTTTCACCGGCCGGAGAACCGTTGAAATATTGCGCGAGAACAAACACGCGGTACGTGCGCTCGTCCGCACGAACGATGATAGAGCGGCGCGATTGCGCAAATTGGGTGCCGAAGTTGTGGTCGGGGACCTGCTGGACTTGAACGCTGTTCGGGCAGCGCTTGAAGGAATCAAGAGCGCCTATTTCGTTTATCCCATCGCACCTGGCCTGATTGAAGCGACTGCTTACTTCGCTCTTGCTGCAAAAGAAACTGGGGTAAAATCCGTTGTAAATATGTCTCAGATTTCCGCACGTCGCGTGGCCAAGAGTCACGCGGCCCTTGATCATTACACTGCAGAGCGAGTGTTTGACTGGTCGGGGGTGGATGTAACGCACTTGCAACCGACATACTTTGCACAGTGGCTGATCTATCCGCACTGGCGTAAACATATCGTTGAACACGGAGAAATTCGCTTACCGTTTGGCTCAGGTCGTCATGCCCCGATCGCAGCAGAGGACCAGGCTCGACTAATCGCTGCCATCCTGGAAAATCCGCAACCCCACAAGGGCAAGACTTACCCGCTACACGGTCCGGTTGAACTGAACCAACAGGGTGTAGCTGACGAAGTCGGCAAAGTCTTGGGTCGTGAGATTAAGTACGTGGCGATTACACTGGATCAGTACCGCCAGGAATTGGAGAGTGATGGCCTACAGCCTTTCCTCATTCAGCATCTGCTGGAGGTTGCGAAGGACTACCAGCATGGGGTGTTTGAGGGTGAGGATTTCATCATTGGCGAAGTCACCGGACAGCCACCGATGACTGTTCAAGCGTTCGTGAACTTGCACAAGGGGCTATTCAGCAGATAACGCCCTTTTCAGGTTGCGGTAATTGACCGCTTCAGTCGATTGCGGCCCTTTTGCGAAAGGCCGCAATTGGCCGAAAGCAGCCCTCCATAATTCTCAGAAGTGAGCTAAAACAGCCCTCCCAACGCTGTCGGTTCCCAATTCATGATCACCAGTTCACCACTCAACTCGGCCCCACCCTGCCGCTGGTTGGTCGTGGTGTAGCGTATGTCCAGGGTCTCGAAGTGGAAGCCTTCAAACACGCGGCGGATGTCAGGATGGTCATTGATGCTGACCATCACCTTGCCTTTACAGCGTCGCATGAAGTCGGCCATCCGTTCGTAGTTTTCGAACGGAAAGTCGACGCCATAGCCAGCGGTCTGCCAGTAGGGTGGGTCCATGTAGTGGAATGTATGCGCCCGGTCGTAACGTTCCGCGCATTCGAGCCAGGGGAGATTTTCGACGCAGGTACCCGACAAACGCTGCCAGGCGGCCGAGAGGTTTTCCTCGATCCGCAGCAGGTTGATGGCCGGTCCGGTCGTAGCGGTGCCGAAGGTTTGCCCGGTGACCTTGCCGGCGAAAGCATGGTGCTGCAGGTAGAAGAATCGCGCGGCGCGCTGGATGTCAGTGAGGGTTTCGGGGCGGGTCATTTTCTGCCATTCGAACACCTGCCGGGAGCTGAGCGCCCATTTGAACTGGCGCACAAATTCTTCCAGGTGGTTCTGTACGACGCGGTACAACGTCACCAGGTCGCCGTTGATGTCGTTGAGGACTTCGACGGGCGCAGCCTGGGGTCGCATGAAGTACAGCGCGGCACCGCCGGCAAAGACTTCAACGTAGCATTCGTGTGGCGGAAAAAGCGGAATGAGGCGGTCGGCCAGGCGGCGTTTGCCGCCCATCCAAGGAATGATGGGAGAAGACATAGATAGCAAGACCTTTACTGTATGGATAAACAGGTGCTAGGCTCGCCGCGCTTCGTGCACGGAGTAAGAGCCTTGGCTGGACTTGCAGGGGCAATCTGCGGGGACGGCGACCGGATTGGATGTTGACGCATCCACCCCGGTCGCTCTTTTTCACTTCGCTGTTGAGACTTCTTTGGCGTAGGCCTGACAGGCCGCTAGTGCGATCAGTCCTTGGTCGCCGGCATCGGTGATGCCGATAATTCGTTGAGCATGCGCTGGGTCAAGTTGGGCTCTTGTGGGGCCATGAACCACGCCGCTGGTGGCGGTGGGGGCTGACACTGCACCGCCGTTGGCTGAATCGGTGGCGGCGAGTAGGACTGACAGGCGCAGCTCAGCAGTGGCAAGGCTACCGCGCAAACGACTTTGATTAAGTTGGGCATCGCTCAGGACTCGAAAATGGGTTTGGTCACTGACCGAGAGCTGCTGCTCCAGAGCCAGTCGCTTGTCCTGCTCGGTGCGCTGCTGCGCAGCCGAGGCCAGGACGATCTGATTGAGGGTGTCCGCCTGCAGGCGGGCTTGTTGTTCCAGCTGCTGGCCGTACCGCCAGTCCTGAATCTGCCAGGCCAACGCGGCAGAGCCGCCGGCCACGATGGCCAATCCCGCTCCCACGGCGAACAACCGATACGGCGTGGGGATCAGGTCGATGAGACGCATAACACCGCCCTCGCCCGCTCCCACAGTTGCAACCGATCCGGTAGGCCATTGAGACCGCCGTTGATCCTGCGTGTGATCGTGTTGAACTCGTTTTGATCGGCCAGCGCGTTCAGCCCATTCACAGACCAGAACCACGCGGCCGATTCAGCTGCCCACTGCGGCAGCTCCAGCAGCTCAGGGGTGCGCAGCAATCGCTCGTCCCCGAACAACGCCAAGCTGCAGCGCAGATAATTGTCGTGACCGGTGACCTGGATCAGACCGCGACCGCGATAGCGCTGGCCATCACCATCAGCTTCCGGCGAATTGCCCAATCTGGCAGCCAGTGACCCGGTGTCGTACTTGCTCAGGTATTGATCACCGCCCAGCTCCCGCACGTACTGCAGCTGACCTGACTCATGACCCACTTGGGCGATGAACGCCGCCTGCCGTTTCGGTGTGTTGATCTGCCGGTTTGCCATCGCGGCATTCAGTGCGGATACAAAAACGCCCGCTTGGCGGCGGGCGTTGCGACACCGAGTCCATGCCGGTGATGCCCAGCTTGCCCATGCCCGCGAGCAATTCAGGGAACCAGCGCGCCATGTCGGCCGCCTCAAAGCTGCCGGCCTGGCCTTGGTAGGCGATCGCCTCCAGGGCCTTTTGCATCTGCGCCGGGTCGGTGATCTTGGCGTTCTGCCCCAGGGCATTGATCATGCGCGCCGTTTCGGTGCCATCCGAACCCTGGCCCACGGCAAACTTGGCCGCCGTCGGCGCGTATTGCAGCGCCTTGTCCAGCTCCATGCCGGCACCGACCAGGGCATTGACCACTTCGGCCACCTGATTGCGCGCCATGCCTGTATCACGCGACGTGCCGATAATCGTCTTGGACAGCTGCGCCTCTTCCGGCTTGTTGGCAATACCGGCCTTGATCGAAATGTCGCGAATGATCGCGCCATAGTCCGCGCTGACCTTGGTCGGAACGGCCATGGCCACCGTGGCCGCCGCTGCCTGCGCAACCACACTCACAGCCTCGATCACATGCGAGGCCTTGACCCGCAAGTTGTATTGCTGCGCGAGCCACTTCATCACCCGCACGTCGTCAATGTCCGCCCAATCGCCCGTGCCGCCGCCATAAGGCGCCGCACGCAGCTTCACGATCTTCGAACTGAACGCGCTGTAACTGATGACCCCGGCCCAACGCTCATCATTGGCCAGGATCAACTCGACATTCTGCATGTGCGCAATCAGCGCGCCGCTTTCGCTACGGGCCAACCAGATCATCGATCACCTATATAAGACGCTGGCCCATTCGATGCGGATCTATGCGGCGTACTTCGAGTTCGCCTTCTACACCGGCATGCGCCCCAGCGAGATCGCGGCGCTGCGCTGGGAAGAGGTCGACAAGGAGAAGCGACTGGCCAACGTGTGTCGGATTGTCGCGGACTACAAGATCGAGGAGCGCACTAAAACCCGCAACAGCCGACAGGTCATGCTCAACAGTCGCGCCTTGCACGCCATCGAACAGGCCGAGCTGCTGGCGCAACAACGTGCCGCACAGAGCCGGCGCAAACGCACCGAATCAACCTACGTATTCCCACC
>Ga0247820_10002612_pt1 | contig 10105 bp, 10 predicted proteins | sample 13C_Glucose_Day1_2_FD_192480 | JGI IMG/M metagenome (GOLD analysis project Ga0247820, IMG submission 192480) | Soil microbial communities from agricultural site in Penn Yan, New York, United States - 13C_Glucose_Day14 | ecosystem: Environmental > Terrestrial > Soil > Agricultural land | place...
CGGCCACGACGGCCCCTGCGGGGTCGAGGAGGTAGGCGTCGAGGTCAGGTGCCCACTCGTAGCCCCACCAGCACGCATCGCCAACGGGCAGGGCGCAGGTGGCGGCACCGTTGCTCGTCTGCAGCGTCACACCCAGCGGGCGGCCGGCGGTCCGCACCTCGATCGCAACGTCCCGCGTCGTGCCAGCGCCGACCGAGCCTGCGACGAGCTGGTGGCCCGGCCAGGCCGAGGTTGCTGCTGGTGCGGCGCCGAGGGCCGCCAGGACGGCACGGGAGTCCACCAGCCCGTGGCCCCACTCGTTGTCCGCGCCAGCTGCGCCGGCATCGCGCGCCGTGGACATCAGCGCCGACTTGATGGCGGCCGGGCTGCTCGCCGGTGCGGCCTCCAGAGCCAGGGCCACCACCCCGGCGACGAACGGCGTCGCCATCGAGGTACCGGAGTAGGCGACGTACGAGGTGGTCGAGTTGGCCTTGGCGGCAATGACACTCAGGCCCGGCGCGACGACGTCTGGCTTCAGCGGCGCAGCGGGGTTGGCCGTGGGCCCACGACCGGAGAACCCGGCGAGGTAGAGCCCGGCGTCGGTGTCGAGGCCGCCCGGGAGCGTGGCCTCGTCCGACGCCGCGCCGACCGTGATGACGCGGGTGGCGACGCCCGGTGAGGAGATCGTGCCAGGGGCGTCCCCCGAGTTCCCGGCCGCCACCACGACGACCTTGCCCGCCCCGACCGCCGCGTCGGCCATCTGGCTGCCGACGTCGGAGCCGTCGCCGCCCGGGCTGCCCAGCGACATCGAGATGACCCGCACATCGCTGCGCCCGGCACACCACTCGATGGCTGAAGCGACATCGGCGTCCGAGCCGGACCCTGACGAGTTGAGCACCTTGGCGCCGATGAGCGCCGCGGCCCGGGCGACACCGCCGTAGCGCCCCGCGTCGGTCGAGCCGGTGCCGTCCCCCGCCGCGATGCCTGCGACGTGCGTCCCGTGGCCGTGGTCGTCGTACGGCGTGGTGCGTCCGCCGACCCAGTCCCGCCAGCCCACAATGCGTCCGGCGAGCTGCTCGTGGTTCGGGTCGATCCCGGTGTCGATGATGCAGATCCCCACACCGTCGCCGTCGAGCGTCCCGTCACCCGCGGTGTAGGCGGCCCGCGCGGCCGTCACCCCGTAGGCGTCATCGCCGGCGGCGTCGAGGGCCTCGACGACGCCGTCCAGCTCGACCCGGGTGACCGACGGGATCGCGGCCAGCGCCGGGACTCGACCCACGACGACCGAGCCGGAGAACGCGCGAACGAGCCCGTAGGTGTGGTCCGGTGTCAGCTGCAGCGACGGCGCCGCGCGCCGAACCTCGGCGGGCGTGGCGCCCTGCACGATGACACGGACACGGTCGCCTGGACCGCGGGCCGCAAGGGCTGCCTCAAGGTCGTCTGCGAGCTTGTCACCGTCCGAGTCACCCTTTCCGGCGCTGTGCGGACCGACCGGCCGCTGCTCGTGGTCGGGTGCTGGCGCGGCGCCTGCGGCACTCGCCAGTGCCGGGGCGAGCGCGACCACCGCGACGGCGGACCCCGTGAGCAGGTGACGTCGGAACCGGGACATGGCATTCCCTTCGGCAGGCTCCTGACGCGCTGGGACGCGGCCCGCGGAGCACGTCTCAGCAGGATCTGCCATGTGCCGGTGCCCCGGCATCCGCCGTCGGATGGAGCGGACCCTCAGCCGCTCAGCCGATGGCGCGTGACGCGTCCGCGAGTCCTCCGTCCCGCCCCCGCCGCTCAGTCCTCCCGCGGCGGCACGGCGGCCGTGCCGACGTCCGCTGCGGACCGCTCGAAGTGGCGTCCGAGGTCGTAGGCCCGGTCGAGGTAGCCCCGGATGGTCTCCGGTGGCGCCGACGCCGCGTTGTAGAAGTAGACGTGCTCCACGTCGGCGATGCCCGGGTAGCGAAAGCCCCAGTCGGCGATGACCTCGTCCATCGCCTCGCGAATGCCGGCGTCGTAGGCCCTCACGTCGAACAGCGTCGAAGTCATGATCAGCGCCCGTTGGTGGCGCAGCAGTGGCAGGCGCCCGTCGACATCGCCATGCCAGCCGGCCTCAGTCAGCCCGAACGCGAACCCGTAGGTGAACACCCGCTCGATCCACCCGCGGAGGATGGCCGGGAAGTTGCAGAAGTGGACCGGGGCGATGAAGGCCAGTCCGTCGGCCCATGCGACCTTCTCCTGCTGGGCCCTGGCGTCCTTGGGCATGTTGCTGCGGATCAGGCCGGCTACCTCCGTCGGCGACTTCCCCCGCATTGCCCGTGACGCGAGCCACCGCTGTGCTGGGCCTCGGCAACCGTCCATCACCCGCTGCCTCAGGTCAATGGTCCGGAGCACCGCCGGAGGGATGTCCGCGTCGATGTAGCTGGCCACGTCGCGCTGGCGGAACACGGGGTCGAACTTGATGGCATGCAGGTCCACCACCTCGCTCGGGTGCCCCGCGTCCGCCAGCCCGGCCGTGAACTGCTCCAGCACGGCATGGCAGAACGAGCGCGGGTCGTGGTGGGCGTACACCGTCAGGACTCTCATCTCCGCCTCCCTGCGACCGGCTGCTGCGCGACGGACCGGCGTGGCCCCACAGCACGCAGCACCCGCCTTCGACGGTCGCCTCGGCCTTGGCCGCTGGCAAGGGACGGAAGTCACCATTCCCAGCTCCCGCGACATGGGCGGGGAACCTCACGGGCGCTGAATCTGGAACCTGTCGGCCCACGACATCAGTCCTGTCAACGCCAGCTACCGACGGGAAGTGACCACGTGACGTCACGACGCAGCAGCAGCCGGGTTCGCCAGGCCGCCGTCCTCGCCCTTGCTGTCGTGCTGTCCGCAGCGTGCTCGACCGGGTCGGACGACGCCCAGGGCCTCAGGCCCGCCCTGCAGGCCCGCCGTGACGCCGGTGTCCACGGCTACCCCAGTGAGAACCTGTCCGAGCTGCTCGGCAACCATCTGTACAAGGTCGGGGACAAACCCGCAGCGACGCTGACCGCGGCAGTGGTCACCGGGCGATTCCTCAACCTCGAGCCGGGCCGGGGGTTCACCGTCGCCGGCAGGAGCGAACCGCCGCGGACCATCACGCTCGACGCGACAGGCACCGAGAAGCGGGTCGGCTGACGCGACCTCGACCCTGCCCTTCGGCACTGTTGCGTGCGGTACTCCGAGCGGTACCGAAGAGAGAAGGCCGTCGAAGGACACCCTCATGAACACCTCCCTGTACCGGTGGGCATGGCCCGCCTTCCTCGTCCTCGCCCTGCTGTTCCTCGGCACCGGCAACGGCGCCCTGTACGGCGTCGCCGTGCCGCTGGCAGCCCTCGCCATTGCGCTGGGCGTGCCCGGCGCCATGGCGCGGTCGCCGAGCCGTGTCGACCGCCAGGACCTGGCCGTCATCGGCGGGCTGTACATATCCGTGGTCGCCCTGTTCTCCCTCGCGTTCCGGGGGTTCACGCAGGACAGCGTGGCCGGCCTCTTCCTGACCTTCGCCGCCGGCATGCTCCTCGGCGTGGTCGGGCCCGTCGTCTACACCGTGTGGGTCCGCCACCGGCCGGTTGCCGACCTCGGACTGACCCGCAGCAACCTGCGCGCTGCCCTCGCCCTCGGCCTGGTCCTGGCCGCTGTCCAGTTCGCCATGACGTTGTGGGGCTACAACCTGCCCCAGCCGGTGGACTGGGTGCCCCTGATGGTCCTGTCGCTGACCGTCGGCCTGTTCGAGGCCGTGTTCTTCCGAGGCTTCATCCAGACCCGGCTGGAGAGCAGCTTCGGTCCCATCGGCGGCGTCGGCGGGGCCAGCGGGCTCTATGCCGCCTACCACGTCGGCTATGGCATGGGCCCAGCAGAGATGCTCTTCCTGTTCGGGCTCGGCGTCGTCTACGGCGTCGCGTTCGCGATCGCCCGCAATGTCGCCGTGCTGTGGCCGCTGCTGATTCCGCTCGGCTCCTTCTACAACAACCTCGAGTCCGGCGACATCCGCATGCCCTGGGCTGCCATCCTGGGCTTCGCCGACGTGCTGGCCCTCATGGCCACATCGGTGTGGTTGGCCCTGCGGCACCAGCGACGCGATGCCGCGCATCGCCGCGGCGGCCGACCCATCCCGCCGCAGGGGGCTCCCAGAGCTCGCGCCTGAGCCGGCGCCCCGGCCGGTGTCCGCCGGACGCGCCCTCTGCGGGTGCGCCGCCCATCTGCGTCGTGCCAACCCGCCCACGTGGCCGACGGTCAACGTGCACCGGGTCCTCGTTTGCCGAGGCCGCGGGCAACGACGAAGCCCCTCCCGGGGGCCGGGAGGGGCTCTCGCTACGTGATCTCAGTGACGATCGGTCGGCGTGGTGGGCGACCATCGGTGAGCCACTGGTGGGTGGAGCTGAGGGGACTCGAACCCCTGACCCCCTCCATGCCATGGAGGTGCGCTACCAGCTGCGCCACAGCCCCGTGCGAATTTCTTCGCCCGTTCCCCTTGCGGGGACGCCAGAGTTTACCCATCCCACCCCGGGTTTCTCCAAATCGGGTGGTCAGGCCCGGGACTGGGGGCCGGTGGTCAACTCCATCCCCGCAGGCCCGACGTTCCACCGGATCAGCCGCCAGCCCACCCGGCCCTCGGAGACCTCGGCCCAGTGGCAGTTCCCGAGGCCACCCAGCGTGGTCCAGGCCATTCCCTGGTCGAGCCCGAGCAGCCCCGCGACCGCAGCGCGTCCGGCCACGCCGTGGGTCGCGACCACGACGGTCTCACCCTCACCCATGCCTGCCAGGAGCTCGTCGAGTGCCTGGCCGGTGCGTCGGGCGACGTCCGCGACGGACTCTCCGTGTTCCCCGCGGACGACGTCCTCGCCGCGCAGCAGCCGCTCCTGCTCCTCCGGCCACTGCGCCCGGACCTCGTCGGCACTCAGACCCTGCCAGGCGCCGGCGTGGATCTCGCGCCAGCGCTCGTCGTACTCGACGGGGACGCCGCAGGCCTTGGCGACGGCCTCCCCGGTGATGGCGGCACGCTGGAGGTCGGAGGCGACCACCCGCGAAGGCTGAAGCACTGCCAGTGCCGCGCCCGCGGCATACGCCTGCTCCAGCCCCCGCTCCGAGAGCGGGCTGTCGAGCTGGCCCTGCCAGATGCCCGCCGCGTTGTGGGTGGTCTCGCCGTGCCGCAGCACGATGAGCCGGCGCCCGAGGGTCACAGGCGTGCGCTCACTGCTGGCGGCGCTTCTGCACGCCGAGCTCGATCTCGGGGCAGTCCTTCCAGAGCCGCTCGAGCTCGTAGAAGTCGCGCTCCTCGTCGTGCTGGACGTGGACCACGATGTCGCCGTAGTCGATGAGGACCCAGCGCCCCTCGCGCTGCCCCTCGCGGCGGACCGGCTTCGCACCGGACTCGCGCAGCTTGTCCTCGACCTCGTCGACGATGGCGCCGACCTGGCGGTCGTTCGCCGCCGACACGATGACGAACACATCGGTGAGGGCCAGCTGCTCGCTCACGTCGATGGCGGTGATCGTCGTGGCGAGCTTGTCCTCGGCTGCGAGGGCGGCGACCTTGGCCAGGTCGAGGGCGTGTTTCGTGGCGGGCACTGCTCTCCTACTTTCGGGCCTGGGGCGCGACCGGGCCACCGGCGGCATACAGGCTGTATTTGTTGATGTACTGCACGACTCCGTCGGGCACGAGGTACCAGACCGGTTCGGCGCGGGAAACGCGGGAGCGGCAGTCCGTGGAGCTGATGGCCATGGCCGGCACCTCCTGGAGGCTCACGCCGTTCTCGGGCAGACCGGGATCGGTGAGCTCGTGGCCTGGCCGGGTCACGCCGATGAAGTGGGCGAGCTCGAAGAGCTCGTCGGCGTTCTTCCACGACAGGATCTCGGCCAGCGCGTCGGCGCCGGTGATGAAGAACAGCTCGTCGTCCGGCCGCTGGGCGCGCAGGTCGCGGAGCGTGTCGATCGTGTAGGTCGGGCCCTCGCGGTCGATGTCGACCCGGCTGACGGTGAAGCGCGGATTCGAGGCAGTCGCGATGACGGTCATGAGGTAGCGGTGCTCGGCCGGGCTGACGACCTCCTTGTGCCACGGCTGGCCCGTGGGCACGAAGACGACCTCGTCGAGGGCGAAGAGCGCCTGGACCTCACTGGCGGCGACGAGGTGGCCGTGGTGTATCGGGTCGAAGGTGCCACCCATGACGCCGAGGCGCATACGTCAGCCGCGTTCGGAGGCCCGGGTGTGCATGTGGCCGCCCGACATCCTCTGCGCCGTGCCGCGGAACGCCCACAGGACGGCAAGCAGCAGCGCGAACGCGAGGAGCGCGATCGCACCGTAGGCGTACGGGGACATGGGCAGCTCGTGCCCCTGCCCCTCGGCAGCGGCGTACAGGTTGGCCAGAGACGACGACATGCGCCACAGCGTACCCGTCGCCGCCTCACGTGCAGCACACTGATGGCCCCACGCCGGACGGCAGAGCGCTGGCCGCGGCACCCGCCCAGACCGCGGCACCCGCCCCAGACGACAGAGGCACGCAGTGACGAGCACGGACACGACGACCGACCGGGTCGGCCCTCCCCTGACGGCGTGCGAGCGCGAGATGCTGCGCGGCTTCCTGGACTACCACCGCGCGACGCTGGCGCTGAAGTGCGACGGCCTCTCCGACGGGGACCTTCGCCGGCGCTCGATGCCACCCTCGACGCTCTCGCTCCTCGGTCTGGTGCGTCACATGGCCGAGGTCGAGCGGGCCTGGTTCCGCCGGGCCATCAACGGCGAGGACGTCCCCCTCGTCTGGTCCGACGAGGGCGACTTCCAGGTGGCGTACGACGCCAGCGCGGCGACGAGGTCCTCCGCGTTCGCCGCGTGGCAGGCCGAGGTGGAGCACTCCCGGCGCATCGAGGCACAGGCCGCGTCTCTCGACGTCACCGGACACCAGGCACGGTCCGGCGACGAGGTGTCCCTGCGCCTTGTCATGCTGCACGTCTTCCAGGAGTACGCCCGCCACAACGGCCACGCGGACCTCCTCCGGGAGGGCATCGACGGCACGGTGGGACCCTGACCTGCCAGCCACGCCCGTTCCTCCACAGGTTCCTGGTCCTCCTGCCTCCCTCCCCTCCCCCGGTGTCCGCCCTCGCCTCACCGTGCGGGGCACCCGCTCGGCCCACCCACAGCACTACGCTGGGACCATGCCGCCCGAGCTGAGCATCGTCATCCCCGTCTACAACGAGGAAGACGTCCTGCCCCTGCTCGCCCAGCGACTGCGCCCGGTCGCCGACGGGCTCGACGCGGCATACGAGGTCGTCGCGGTTGACGACGGCAGCACCGACGCGACGGCCGTGGTGCTGCAGCGCATCCGCCGCGAGTGGCCCGAGCTCCGCGTGGTCCGGCTGCGCGCCAATGCCGGACACCAGGCGGCCATCTCCGCGGGGCTGGCCTGTGCGCGGGGCGACTACGTCGTCACCCTCGACGCCGACCTGCAGGACCCGCCCGAGGTGATCCCGGAGATGCTCGCTGCGGCCCGCGAGCAGCGCGTCGACGTCGTCTACGGCGTGCGCTCGGACCGCTCGTCCGACACCGCCTTCAAGCGGCTGAGCGCCCGCGGGTTCTACCGCGTCATCCGCGCACTCTCCGGCACCCGGGCCCAGAGCGACGCCGGCGACTACCGGATGATGTCGCGCGCCACGGTGGAGGCCATCAACTCGCTGCCCGAGCACAACCGGGTGCTGCGCTTCATCGTGCCGGCGCTGGGCTTTCCCTCGGCGTCGGTCTCGTACAAGCGCGACGAGCGCGCAGCGGGTCGCTCGAAGTACCCACTGGGAAAGATGCTCCGCCTGTCGATCGACAGCGTCACCGGCTTCTCGATCGCGCCGCTGCGGGCGGCGACCTGGCTCGGCCTGACGGGCGGCCTGGCGGCCGTCGGCCTGCTGCTCTACGCGCTCGTCGCCCAGGCTGTCGGACACACCCTCCCCGGCTGGACCTCGACCGTGGTCGCGGTCTCATCGGTGGGCGCGGTGCAGCTGCTGTGCCTCGGCATCCTCGGCGAGTACGTCGGCCGGATGTACGCCATGATGCAGGCGCGCCCGACCTACTTCATCGCCTACGACTCGCTGACCGGCCCGGCCACTACGACCGACGAGCCGTTACCAGCAGAGTCACACCAGGCATCCGTTTGACCGGCAGGTAGCGCTCCGCCGTCACCACTGCCCGCAGGCCGAGGTTGACCAGCGGGTGCAGGTCTTCGAGGTCGCTGCCGGTGCTCGAGCGGCGCCGCAGTGCCACGACCGGCCGCAGCAGGACGTTCCACGACGTCATCGACTCGATCTCGAAGCCGCCCCGCTCCAGGACGTCCCGCAGCGTCACGCGCGTGTATCGGCGCACGTGGTCCACCGCCACGTCGTGCTCCGACCACAGCCGCGGGTCGGCCGGCACGGCGACGAGGAACGTCGCACCGGGGCGCAGCACGCGGTGCACGTCCGCCACCGCCGCGTCGTGGTCGATGATGTGCTCGAGGACGTCGAAGGCCACGACGAGGTCAAGGCTCGCGTCGGGGAGCGGCAGGGCAGTGGCATCGGCGCGCAGGACGTCGAGCCCGCGACCGCGAGCCACCTCAGCGCCGTCGGCGCCGTACTCCAGGGCTGCGACCGACCAGCCGGCATCGCGCAGCACGCGCGTGTTCCCTCCCCCGGCGGCACCCACGTCCAGCGCCCGGCCGGGCTGCATCCCGCGGATGGCTCGCGCCAACAGGTGCCTGCGCTCCCGGTACCACCAGTGCGTGTCCTCGAGAGCGGCGAGCTTGCGAACCTCGGTGCCTTCCACGAGGGGACATCCTGCCATCCGCCGGCGTGCCCCCGGCACACCTCGGTATGCCGCGTGGCTGGCACCCGTGCCGTGTGCCCGGCGGCCGTGCCGCGCCGCGCCGACGTTGGCGTCGCGTGGCCGATGTTCATGCGCGCCGCGACGTTCGCGTCGCGTGGCCGGCGACCTCAGCCCCGGCCTGCTGCCGTCGGCCTGCCGGCACCCGCGCGGCTCAGGCGCGGACCTGGCCGTCGCCCTCCACGATCCACTTGGTCGTGGTCAGCTCGGGGAGGGCCATCGGGCCGCGCGCGTGGAGCTTCTGGGTGGAGATGCCGATCTCGGCGCCGAAGCCGAACTCGCCGCCGTCGGTGAAGCGGGTGGAGGCGTTGACCATGACCGCCGCGGCGTCGACCTCGCTGGTGAACCGGCGAGCGGCCGCGCGGTCCTCGGTGATGATGGCCTCCGTGTGCCCGGAGCCGTAGGTGCGGATGTGCTCGAGCGCCTCGTCGAGGCCGTCGACCACCTTCACGCTCATCTCGAGGGCGAGGTACTCCGTCGCGTAGTCCTCGTCGGTCGCGGCCTCGTGCGCGACCCCGGCCCGGTCGGCCGCCGCACTCGAGGCCTGGTCGGTGTGCAGCACCACCCCCGCCCCGGCGAGCTCGGCGAGCACCTTGGGCAGGAAGTCGTCGGCGACCGCCCGGTGCACGAGCAGCGACTCGGCCGCGTTGCAGACGCTGGGCCGGTGGGTCTTGGCGTTGACCGCGATGGCGAGCGCCTTGTCGAGGTCGGCACCCGCGTCGACGTAGACGTGGCAGTTCCCGACGCCGGTCTCGATGACCGGCACGGTCGACTCGGTGACGACGGTCTGGATCAGGCTCGCCCCACCGCGCGGGATGAGCAGGTCGACGAGCCCGCGTGCGGTCATGAGCGCGCGCACGGCGTCGTGACCGCCGCCGTCGAGCAGGCACACCGCGTCGCCCGGCAGTCCCTGCTGCTCGAGGGCTCGGCGCAGCACGCCGACCAGGGCCCGGTTGGTGGAGGCGGCAGCCGAACCGCCGCGCAGGATCACGGCGTTCCCGCTCTTGAGGCCGAGCCCGGCCGCGTCGACGGTGACGTTGGGGCGCGCCTCGTAGATCATGCCCACCACCCCCATCGGGACGCGGACCTGTCGGATCTGCAGGCCGTTGGCCAGCGTCGAGCCCCGCACCACCTCACCCACGGGGTCCGGCAGCGCGGCGATGTCGCGCAGCGCCTCGGCGACGGCGGCCACCCGCGGCGCATCGAGGGTGAGCCGGTCGAGCAGCCCCTGTGCCATGCCCCCGGCCCGGCCGCGCTCGAGGTCCTCGGCGTTGGCCGTGA
>Ga0247820_10002614_pt1 | contig 10100 bp, 7 predicted proteins | sample 13C_Glucose_Day1_2_FD_192480 | JGI IMG/M metagenome (GOLD analysis project Ga0247820, IMG submission 192480) | Soil microbial communities from agricultural site in Penn Yan, New York, United States - 13C_Glucose_Day14 | ecosystem: Environmental > Terrestrial > Soil > Agricultural land | place...
CGGCGCACCGGCCGGCGCCGCCGCCGCTGGCGCGTGCGCCCGGCCGGTGCGCCGGGTCCGCCGCGCGGCGGGCGCCGATCAGTAGCCGCGCGCGCGGTCGACCGCCGGCGGTATCGCGCCGCTGTGCCGCCATCGGGCGACGTTGCCTGCCACGATCAGCGAGGCCGTCGCCGGATCGGTGTCCGCGGAAATGTGCGGCAGGACCGTGACCCGCGGATGCAGCCACAGCGGGCTGGCCTGCGGTAGCGGCTCCTCGTCGAAGACGTCGAGGACGGCATGGGCCAGCCGCCCGGCGTCCAGCGCCGCCAGCAGGTCGGACGTGCGGATGAGCGGGCCGCGGCCGAAGTTGACCACGCTCGCGCCCGCCGGCAGGCGTCGCAGCAGCGTGCCATCCACGAGGTGCCGTGTCTGCCGGGTCAACGGCAGCAGGCAGACGAGGATGTCGGTGCGGCTGACCATCTCATCGAGGCCGTCGCTGCCGCTGAAGGTCGCCACGCCGGCTTGCGGGTCGAACCGCTTCAGGGTGCGGCTCCAGCCCTGGACACTGAAGCCTGCCTGGCGCAGGACGTGCGCCGCGGCCTCCCCGAGCGTGCCCAGTCCGAGCAGCCCGACGCGCCGGTCCGCCGGCGCCACGTACGGCAATTGACGCCACTGCCGCGCCCGTTGCTGCGCGAGGTAGGCGGGCATGTCGCGGTGCAGGTAGAGCGTCCACGCCAGCACTGCTTCAGCCATCGTCCGTGCCAGCTGCGGATCGATCATGCGCACGACCGGAAGTGACGCGAAGGCGGGTTCCGCGACCAGCTTCTCGACGCCGGCCCAGAGGCTCTGCACCCAGCGCAGCGCAGGGAAGCGGCGCACCACTGCGGGGTCGGGATTGGCGACGATGGCGACCTCGACCTCGTCGGGAGCCGCGACCTCCTGGAGTCGCAGGATGCGCTCTTCCGGCATGGCACGGCGCAGCGCGTCGAGCCAGATGGCTTCTTCGCCGGGCGCGAAGGCACCGGTCAGCACGAGCGGCGATCGCGGCTGGCGGGTGCCTGACGCGCCGCCGGCGTCAGCAGCAGTGCCTGCAAGGCCGGTCGCCGTTTCGGCGGCAGATGCTTCGTTCTTCATGGGGTCGCTGAGGATGTTGGCGATGGCGCGGCAAGGGATCGGGCGCAATGCATCGTGGGCAATGATAGCGAGCGGGTATATTCAGCGTTGAAGCGGATCGGCCGTTGCCAGGCCGTCTGAATGCGAGGGGATGGATCGATGACGGAAAGTGCAGGCGAACCGGGGACTAGCTCCGGCACCAGTCCCGCCAACGTCCGGGCCGGCGGGTCGTCGGGCAGGTTGCCAGGCCTGCCGATCCTGATCGCCGGCGGCGGCATCGGCGGCCTGGCTTGCGCGCTGGTGCTGTCGCGGCAGGGGTACCAGGTCAAGGTGCTCGAGCAGGCGTCCGAAGTGGGCGAGATCGGCGCCGGCATCCAGCTCGGACCCAACGCGTTTGCCGCCTTCGATGCATTGGGCGTCGGGGAGCGCGCGCGCAGCCGCGCCGTCTACACCGAGCGCATGCTGATGATGGATGCGATCGATGCGACGGTGGTGGCGGATGTCCCGCTCGGCGACACCTTCCGCGAACGCTTCGGCAATCCTTATGCGGTGATCCATCGCGCCGACGTCCATACGTCGCTGCTGGAAGGAGTGCAGGAGACCGAGCGGATCGAATTCAAGACGTCGACGCGGGTGGTGCGGCTCGAGCAGGACGGCCAAGGGGTGACGGTGTTCGACGCCAGTGGCAATGAATACCGTGGCCAGGCGGTCATCGGCTGCGACGGCGTCAAGTCGGCAGTGCGCCAGCAGATCGTGAACGACGACGTCCGCGTGACCGGCCACGTGGTCTATCGCGCGGTCGTCGACGCGGCGGATTTCCCGCCCGACCTGCGCTGGAACTTCCCGACGATCTGGGTCGGGCCGAACTGCCACCTGGTGCACTATCCCTTGCGCAATGGCGAGCAGTTCAACCTGGTGGTCACCTTCCACAGCTCGCGCGAAGAGGTCTGGGGCGTCACCGACGGCGACCGGCAGGAAGTGCTCGAGCACTTCCAGGGAATCCACGCCCAGCCACGGCAGCTCCTCGATCTGCCGAAGAGCTGGCGGCGCTGGGCGACCGCCGACCGCGAGCCGATCGAGCACTGGAGCAATGGGCGCGCAACCCTGCTCGGGGATGCGGCCCATCCGATGATGCAGTACCTCGCGCAGGGCGCCTGCATGGCGCTCGAGGATGCGGTCACGCTCGGTGCCGCGGTCGCGGCGAACGGCGGCGACCTGTCGACGGCGTTCAGGCACTACGAGCGCTCGCGCGTCACCCGCACCGCACGAATGGTGCTGTCGACGAGGGAAATGGGGCGGATCTACCACGCCAAGGGCGTCGAGCGCCTGGTGCGCAACAGCCTGTGGGCCGGGCGCACGCCGCAGCGGTATTACGACGCGCTCGAGTGGATCTACGGCTGGCGAGCGGAGGCCTGCTTGAGCTAGCCGGCTGCGCTGGTCGGAACCCGTTCCCTGACGCGCTCGCAGACTGCACGCGTGACCTCGGCAGTGGTCGCCTTGCCGCCGAGGTCGAGGGGATGCAGCGCGGCATCGGCAGTGACGGATTCGATCGCTTTCATCAGCAACGCAGCCGCCTGCGGCTCGCCGAGATGCTCAAGCATCAGCACTGCCGACCAGAAGGTGCCGATCGGATTGGCCAGGCCCTTGCCCATGATGTCGAAGGCGGAGCCGTGGATCGGTTCGAACATCGACGGGTAGCGCCGCTCCGGATCGAGGTTGGCGGTCGGGGCGATGCCGAGACTGCCGGCGAGCGCGGCGGCGAGGTCGCTGAGGATGTCGGCGTGCAGATTGGTCGCCACCAGCGTATCGAGCGACGCAGGGCGGTTGACCATCCGGGCCGTGCAGGCGTCGACCAGTTCCTTGTCCCACCCGACGTCGGGAAACTCGCGGGCGATTTCGCCGGCGATCTCGTCCCACATGACCATCGCGTGGCGCTGGGCGTTCGACTTGGTGACGACAGTGAGGTGCTTGCGCGGGCGCGACCGCGCCAGCCCGAATGCGAAGCGGATGATCCGCTCCACGCCGGCGCGGGTCATCATCGAGACGTCGGTCGCCGCCTCGAGCGGATGCCCCTGGTGCACCCGCCCGCCGACCCCGGCGTACTCGCCTTCGGAATTCTCACGCACGATGACCCAGTCGAGGTCTTTCGGGCCGCATCGTTTGAGCGGCCCGTCGATACCCGGCAGGATTCGCGTCGGCCGCACATTGGCGTACTGATCGAACCCCTGGCATATCTTCAGGCGCAGCCCCCAGAGCGTGACGTGGTCTGGGATGTCGGGGTCCCCGGCTGAACCGAAGAGGATGGCATCGACGCCCCGGATCTGCTCCAGACCGTCGGTCGGCATCATCACCCCGTGCTTGCGGTGATAGTCGCCGCCCCAGTCGAACGGCGTGAAATGAAAGTCGAAGCCGTCGTCACCGCCGCCAGCGGCCGAGGCCAGCGCCTCGAGCACCGTCTGACCCGCAGGGACCACCTCCTTGCCGATCCCATCGCCCGGAATGCACGCGATCCGGTATGTCTTCCTGCTCATTTGATCAGTCCCGCATCCTTGGCATCCTGGAGATACCCCTTGGTCCGTTCCGCCATGAACGCCGGCATCTGCTCGAGCGACACGTCGACCAGATCGAAGCCGGCGTCAGCGAGCTTCTTGCGCGATTCGGGATCGCCATTGAGCTCGGCCATCATGTCGGAAACCTGCTTCTGCACCTCCTGCGGCGTCGACTTGGGAACGGCCACGCCGCGGTAGGCGCCGTCGATCCAGTCGAGGCCGACCTCCTTGAAGGTCGGGACGTCGGGGAATTGCGGATGACGCTTGGGCGAGGCCACCGCCAGCATGCGGGTCTGGCTCTTCTGCTGGATGGCGAAGGGCAGGTAGGTCATCGCGGCGTCGACGTGGCCGCCGAGCACCGAGGCGAGCAGGTCGCCGGTACCCTTGAACGGCACGTAGGTCGACTTGATCCCGGCCAGCTTGTTGAGCCTTTCATGCGCCATGTGGTTGGCCGAGAAGCTGCCGGAGCCGGCGAAGTTGAGTGCCCCGGGCTTGGCCTTGGCCGCGGCGATCATGTCCTGGTAGGTCTTGAACGGACTCGACAACGGCACCACGATGGCGTCCGCCGTGAAGTGGTAGAAGTAGACCGGGGTCAGGTCCTCGGTCTTGTACTGGACGTTGCCTTCGAGCGGCTGCAGCACGATGTGCGGCAGGTTGATGCCGACGATGGTGTAGCCGTCGGCCGGCAACGAATTGAGCTGCGCCCACACCAGGCCGCCGCCCGCGCCGGGACGGTTCTGCACCACCATCGAGTGGTTGTGCTTCTTGCGGAAGACCTCCGACTGCATCCTCGCCACGTAGTCGGACTCCCCGCCGGGCGTGAACGGGATGACGTACTGCACGTTCTTCTCCGGGTAAGCCGCCCCGGCCGCGCCCGATACGAGGCAGCCGGCAATCCCGGCCACTGCCCACCGCTTCAATGCTTTCAGTTCCATGTCCGCCTGTCTCCGTCACCGTTGTATGGATAGGCGCAACTATAGCCGGCTCCGCCCTCGCCTGCGCACCGCCTGCTAAGATGCTGTTCATGCATACAGCGGTAGCGGACGCGCCCTCGAAGGAAGGTCGCAGGGGGGCGGCCGAGGGCCAGGGCGAGGGGACGGGCCCAGCCCGGGGCACCGGTCAGGGCTCGGGCGAAACCGCGCAGCATGCGCTCGCCGATGCCGCAGGAGACGCCGCGCACGAGCGGTACGTCATCGCCGTGCGCAGCCTGTGCGAATTCACCGCGCGCCAGGGCGATCTCGACCTGCGCTTCACGCCGGCGCCGAGCGCGCAGGAGGGCATCGCGGGTCACCAGCTGGTGGCGTCGCGGCGGCCTGCGCACTACCAGGCCGAAGTGAGCCTGGTCGGCAGCCATGGACCGTTGCAGGTGCGGGGCAGGGCCGACGGCTACGACCCGGTCCTGCAGCAGCTCGAGGAAATCAAGACTCATCGCGGCGAGGTGTCCGCCATCCCGGCGAATCACCGCCACCTGCACTGGGCGCAGGCCAAGGTCTACGGCTGGCTGCTGTGCCGCAAGCTCTCGCTCGATAGCCTGAACGTCGCGCTGGTCTACTTCGAGATCGCCAGCCGCAGGGAAACGGTCCTGGTGGAGCGCTTCAGCGCGCAGGAACTCCGGGCGTTCTTCGAGGCGCAGTGCGACCGCTTCCTCGATTGGGCCCGCAGCGAACTCGAGCATCGCGCGCGCCGCGATGCGGCGCTTCGCGACCTGCCGTTCGCGCATCCGGAATTCCGCGCCGGCCAGCGGCTGCTCGCCGCAGCCGTCTATCGGACCGGCATCAAGGGCGGCTGCCTGATGGCGCAGGCGCCGACCGGTATCGGCAAGACCGTCGGCACGCTGTTCCCGATGCTCAAGGCGTGTCCGGCGGCCGGGATCGACAGGATCTTCTTCCTCTGTGCAAAGGCCTCGGGGAGGCAACTGGCGCTGGCGTCGCTGCGGCAGATCGCCCGCGCCTCAGCCGATGGCCGGCTGCCGCTGCGCATCGTCGAGCTCACCGCCCGCGACAAGGCCTGCGAGCATCCCGACAAGGCCTGCCACGGTGACGCCTGTCCGCTCGCCCAAGGCTTCCACGACCGGCTGCCGGCAGCGCGGGAGCAGGCGCTGCGCGTCCAGGGGCGTGCGGTGGGCGGGACCCCTGCCGCCGATCTCATCCTCGATCGCGCAGCGCTGCGCACCATCGCGCTGTCCCACGGCATCTGCCCCTACTACCTCGGCCAGGAGGTCGCCCGCTGGTCCGACGTCGTGGTCGGCGACTACAACTACTATTTCGACACCGGCGCGATGCTCTATGGGATGACGCTCGCCAACCAGTGGCGCGTGGCGCTGCTGGTGGACGAGGCGCACAACCTGCTGGAACGCGCCCGCGGCATGTACACGGCGACACTCGACCAGCGCCGTCTGCGCAGCCTGCGCCGCATCGCCCCGGTCGTCCTGAGGCGGCCGCTGGCTGCTCTCGAACGGGCCTGGAACCGCCTGCATCGCGAGCAGCCGGTGGGCTACCAGGCTCGCGAAAGCTTGCCGCGCCCGTTCGTCACCGTCCTGCAGCAGACCGGCGCCGCCATCGCCGAGGCGCTCGCGGACGGACCGCCGGCGCCGGACGGCGACCTGCTGCGCTTTCATTTCGACCTGCTGCACTTCCTGCGACTGGCGGAAACCTTCGGCGAGCATTCGTTGTTCGACATCGACCGCTTCGATGGCACGGGCCGCGCGGGTGGCGGCTCGACGCTCTGCCTGCGCAACGTCGTGCCGGCACCGTTCCTGGCACCGCGGCTCGGGGCGGCCGCTGCCAGCGTGCTGTTCTCCGCGACGCTCGGTCCGCGGCGCTTCCAGTCGGACCTGCTCGGGCTGCCGCAGGACACGGCGTGGCTGGACGTGCCGTCGCCATTCGACGCAAGCCAACTCGCCGTGCGCATGGTGACCCGCGTCTCTACCCGTTTTCGCGACCGCCAGGCATCGATCGCGCCGATCGCGCAGCTCATCGCCGGCCAGCAGGCGCGCGCGCCCGGCAATTACCTGGCCTACTTCAGCAGCTTCGACTACCTCGAGGCCGTCGCCGATGCGCTCGCCGCGTCGTACCCGCGCATCCGCCTGCGGCGGCAGTTCCGAGGCATGACGGAGGGCGAGCAGTCGGAGTACCTCGCGCGCTTCGAGCCCGGCGGTCGAGAGGTGGCATTCGCGGTGCTGGGCGGCTCGTTCGGCGAGGCGATCGACCTCCCCGGTGACCGCCTGAACGGCGCCTTCATCGCCACGCTGGGCCTGCCGCAGCTCAACCCGGTCAACGAGGAGATGCGCCGGCGCCTGCAGGCTTGCTTCGGACGCGGCTACGACTATGCCTACCTCTACCCGGGGCTGCAGAAGGTCGTGCAGGCGGCGGGCCGGGTGATCCGCACGCCGCAAGACCGCGGCGTGCTCTACCTCATCGACGATCGCTTCGTCCGTCCCGAGGTCCGGCGCCTGCTGCCCCGCTGGTGGGCCCTCGGGTAGCATACGGCACGACCATCCGTGCTGCCCGTTCCGACCGCCTCCTTCGCTGCTTCCGCCCGCCCGGCCCATGTCCACGATCCAGCTCGAGAACGTCAGCCGTCAATGGGGAACCCGGTATGCGGTGCGCGACGTGAGCTTCTCCGCCGCCGCAGGCAGCTTCGTCGTGCTGCTCGGCCCGTCTGGCTGCGGCAAGTCGACCACCCTCCGGCTCATCGCCGGCCTCGACGTGCCGATGGCCGGGCGCATCCTCATCGGCGGCAGCGACGTGACACAGCTGCCGCCCGCGCGGCGCCGCATCGCGATGGTCTTCCAGTCGTATGCGCTGTTTCCGCATCTGAACGTGGCAGAGAACATCCTCTTCGGCCTCAGGGTTCGCAAGGAGCCCGCCAGGGACTTCGCGCCCCGGCTGGCCAAGGTAGCCGAGCTGCTTGGCCTCGAGGCCCTGCTCGAGCGCAAGCCCGGTCAGCTTTCGGGCGGGCAGCAGCAGCGGGTCGCGCTCGGGCGCGCCATCATCGCCGAGCAGCCGGTCTGCCTGATGGACGAGCCGCTGTCGAACCTCGACGCTCAGCTGCGCCAGGAAATGCGGCGCGAGATCCGCGCCCTGCAGCGCAAGCTCGGCGTCACCATGATCTACGTGACCCACGACCAGACCGAGGCGATGAGCATGGCCGACCAGGTGATCCTGATGCGTGAGGGCTCGATCGAGCAGGATGCCGCCCCCGACCTCCTCTACGCCCAGCCTGCCACCATCTTCGCCGCACGATTCGTCGGCACGCCGCCGATGAACGTGCTCAGGCTGGCGGCGGGCCCGGCTGGCGTGGTCATCGAAGGCGCCGCCGATGCTTCGGCAGTCCGCGCGGGCAGCGCCGCCGGCAGCGCCGCCGGCTGGTCGCTGGGCGTCCGGCCGGAACATGTCCGCGTCGCCACCGGCTCCGGCGCGCGCCTCGAGGAGACGGAATCGGGCACCGCCGCCACCGTCGAGACCTGCGAATACTTCGGTTCCGACACGATCCTCGGCTGCCTGGTTGGCAACCAGCACCTGGCGGTGCGCGCCCCCGGCAGGCACACCGTCGCGCCGTCCACGGCGGTCCTCCTGCGCTGGAGCCAGTCGTCGCAGCACTTTTTCGATCCGAGGGGGGTTGCGCAGCCGGCGCTTCCGTAATCAGATTGCCATCGGCAGGCCGAACAATGCCGGGTTCGCCAGCACGCTTCGCGGCGCGGCGAAGCCCATCATCAGCGAAGAGGAAGTGCCCCCTTGGAGATCAGCATGACCATCATGACCAGCAGATCCAGCAACGACAGCAGCAATAACGGCAGCAGTAATAACGGCAGCGCCGCGACCGACGGGATCGCACCCGCGGCCGGCGGCGCCCGCACGACCTCGCGCCGGGCCGCTTTGAAGGCGCTGGGCGGCGCAGCGCTGGCGACGCCGGCCATCGGCCGGCTGCAGGCGCAGGCGCCGGTCGAGCTGACGTTCTTCTATCCGGTTGCCGTCGGCGGCTCGGTGACCAAGACCATCGACCAGCTCGCGAGCGACTTCGAGAAGGAGCATCCGGGCATCCGGGTCAAGCCCGTCTATTCGGGCACCTACCAGGAAAGCATCGTCAAGGCGATGACAGCGGTGAAGGGCGGCCAGCCGCCGCACATCGCGGTCCTCCTGTCCACCGACATGTTCTCGCTCATCGACGAGGACGCCATCGTGCCGATCGATTCGCTCGCCGCGGGCGCCGACGACGGGAAGTGGCTCGACGGCTTTTACAAGGCGTTCATGATGAACAGCATGACCGACGGCAAGATCTGGGGCGTGCCGTTCCAGCGTTCGACCATCGTGCTGTACTGGAACAAGAATCTCTTCAAGGAAGCCGGGCTGGATCCCGAGAAGGGGCCGGAGACATGGGCCCAGATGGTCGAGTTCGCGAAGAAGCTCACCAAGACCGACGCCAACGGCAACGTCACGCAGTGGGGCGTGAAGATCCCCTCGAGCGGGTTTCCCTACTGGCTGTTCCAGGGCCTCACGACGCCCAACGACACCATCCTCATGAACGAGGCCGGCAACCAGACCTATTTCGACAAGCCCGGCTCCGTCGAGGCGCTGCAGTACTGGGTGGACCTGTCGGCCAAGCACAAGGTCATGCCGGGTGGCGTCATCGAATGGGGCACGACGCCAAAGGACTTCCTCGAGCAGAAGGCGGCCATGATCTGGACCACCACCGGCAACCTGACCAACATCCGGACCAACGCGAGTTTCCCGTTCGGCGTCGCGATGCTGCCGGCGAACAAGCGCCGCGGCAGCCCGACCGGCGGCGGCAACTTCTACGTCTTCAAGAAGACGTCGGCGGCCGAGCAGAAGGCCGCGCTTCAGTTCATGAAGTGGCTCACCAGCCCCGAGCGGGCAGCGCAGTGGAGCATCGCGACCGGCTATGTGGCGGTGCGCCCGGACGCCTGGGAGACCAAGGTCATGAAGGACTATGTGAAGGAGGTGCCGGCTGCGGTGGTTGCGCGCGACCAGCTCGAGCATTCGGTAGCCGAACTCTCCACCCACGACAACCAGCGGGTCACGAAGGCGCTCAACGATGCGCTGCAGGCGGCGTTGACCGGTGCGAAGGAGCCCGGCCCGGCCCTCGCCGAAGCCCAGCGCGAAGCGACGCGGATCCTGCGCAGCTACAGGCGCTGAAGCCGAAAGGGGCACCGAAGGCGGGGCGGTAAACGTACGCGCGATGGCGATGGCGATGGCGATGGGCATGGGCAGCCTGCGATGAAGGCCAGGACGGCTACCCTGCCTGCGGGTGCCGGCCTCCGCGGCCGCACGGGGGGCCTACGCGCGCTGCTGGAACGATCGCCTTCCCAGGCGATCGTTGGCTGGCTGCTGTTGCTGCCGGCGCTGGTGCTGCTGGTCGCCTTCACCCACTACCCGGCCATCGCCACCAGCTGGCACAGCTTCTTCTCCACGCCCAAGGGCAGCCGGCCGGCAGCAACAG
>Ga0247820_10002615_pt1 | contig 10100 bp, 8 predicted proteins | sample 13C_Glucose_Day1_2_FD_192480 | JGI IMG/M metagenome (GOLD analysis project Ga0247820, IMG submission 192480) | Soil microbial communities from agricultural site in Penn Yan, New York, United States - 13C_Glucose_Day14 | ecosystem: Environmental > Terrestrial > Soil > Agricultural land | place...
GAGTACCGCCGCAGTGCTCGCCGTCCCCATCCCGCTGCGCCGCGAGTCCTCCTATTCGTCTCGTCACTCCATGGTCAGGTTCGTGTGCGGGTGGTTACTCTGGCGCGATGGATCACGAGGGGGCGGGGCAGGAGCCGGGGGTTGCGGTGACCAGCCGGGAGCAGGACGCCGTGCGCCTGCTGCTGTTGATCGACGGGGCGTGCGAGCCGCTCACGGAGGCGGAGGAGGCCGTGCCCGGCCTGGAGCGGGCGGTGGGTGTGATGCGGACGCAGGTCAAGCTGCAGAAGCTGGACTTCTGGCTGCGTAACCCCGACTACCTGGCCAACGAGCTGCTGACGGCCTACGAGGACGAGCCCGAGGAAGCGCTGCTGGACCTCGCCGGCCGCATTCTGGACTCCGAGGAGCCGGAGGTACGGCGCTATCCGATGCTGCGCCACCACTTCGGCGCCTACGAGTGGCTGGACGACGCCCTGGCGGTGCTGCGCAGTGCCGGGCTGCTGGTCCGCAAGCGGCGGGGAACGGTCAACCGGGTACGCCAGCATGACTACTTCCTGCTGGAACATGGCCGCTACGTTGCCCGGGAGATCATCCGTCAGGAACCGGATTTCGGCTATTACGTGCAGCGCGTCGAGGACGTCCTGCGGCTCGCGGGGGAGAAGAGCGGCAGCGAGCTGAAGAAGCAGCAGTACCTGACACGCGAATACGCCGACACGCCGCGGGGGAGCCGGATCGGGTCGATCAGCGGGCAGGCGCGCCGCCGGCTGGCGGCCTTCCGGCAGCAACTACAGGTGCAGGGAGTGGGGGGAGCATGAGCACGGTGCAGGAAGAGGCGCTGCTGGAGTCGCGCATCGCGGACAAGGCGGGCGTGAAGGTCGACGACGTCCGCGACGTGTTCGCCGCATACGGGCTGCCATTGGTCATCTCCCCGGCACGACCGAGGTCACTGCGGGTGCACCGGCTGCGGGTGGCCGGGGAACGCACCGGCGACGTCGAGCCGGGCCCGTTCGACAAGACCCTGTCTTTCTCTTCAGGTCTGACAGCGCTGGTCGCCTCGAACTTCCGGGGAAAGACGTCGGTGCTGGAACTGCTGACGTGGTGCCTGCGCGGCACGCCGCGCAGCGAGATGCAACGCCGTGTCCGCAGCTGGCTGCACCACGTCGACCTGGACGCGACTGTCGCGGGAGAGTCCATGGCGTTCCGCCTGGACCTCACCGACGGGGAGATTACTGCGGCCGCCGTCCTGACCGGCCCTGACCCGGCCGTACTGGCCGGCGTACGCGGCCCCGCCCCGGACCGGGGCATCACCGCCCTGCTGCGAGCCTCCAGCACCGACAGCTACGCGGAGCAGATTGCCAGCCTGATGCTGGGGCGGATGGATCTGCAGCCCCTGGTCAACAGCTTCAAGGAGACCAGCACCCAGACCCATGGGTGGCCCGCCTACTTCGGGGCGGTCTACCTGTCGGCCGGAGGCGACAAGGCACTGCTGGGCGAGGTCACCTCCAACGGGCTGCCGGGCCGTCTGCTGCAGGTCTTTCTGGACCTGCCCGCGGCCGCCGCCCTCACCCGCGTCAAGACCGTGCACGACGTACGCGTCGCTGAGGACAAGGCACGCCGCGCAGTGGCGGCCGCCGAGGCAGCAGACCGGGCGTCCGAACGCGAGCGCCTGGAAACCGAGCTCGCCCAGGCCCGCGAAGCGCTGGCACGCCTGCTGCCCGGGGACGGCGCGGACGCTTCCCTGACCGACCTCGCCCACGACGCGGTCCGGCTCGCCCGGGCGCTGGCCGACGCGCAGGACGTGTGGGATGAAGCCGTGCGTGTATTCCGCCGTGCGCGCACCGAACGACAGCAGGCCGCCAAGCTCCTCAACGACGTCACCGAAAGCGCCACCGCCCGCCTGCTCTTCCACGGCCTGAACCCCACCAACTGCCCCCGCTGCGACCAGCAGATCGACGACACGCGCCGCCAGCAGGAACAACACGCCCACACCTGCGCGGTGTGCGCGCGCGAGGTGACCGGAGACGACGAAGACCCGCAGGAAATCACCGCCGAGGCACAGCAAGAGCTGGAGACGAGTACCGCCGCCGAAGCAGCAGCCAAACAGGCTCTGGAACAGGCCGAGAACACCGTCGATGGCCTGACACGCCGGCTGGAAGGCGCGCAGGAGCAGCTGCGGCGCGCCCAGTCCGCCGCCGACCTGCCCGCTCGCCTGGCCGCACAGGAGAACGTGCTGCGGCTGGAAGGCGCACTCAGCGTGTTCCGCGAGCCCGAGGAACCGGCCCTGGACGAAACCGAGGCCAAGGCCATCAAGATCCTGGGAGCTGCCGCTGCTCTGCTGGAAAAGGACAGCAAAACAGCCGCCGAGGAGCTGTTCAAAGAGGTCAACGAGGAGACCACCGAGCTGGCGACCCTGTTCGGGGTCCCCTCTCTTAAGTCGGTGTCGATCGACCGCGGCGCCCGCCTGAAGATCTTCCCCCGCGGCAGCAAGCAAGAATGGTTCAGCGACCAGACCGCCGGCGCGCGCCTGAGGCTGCGCATCGCTGTGGCCATCGCTCTACTCAGGGTCGGCCGGGCAAACGGCGTATCCACCCACCCCGGCCTGCTGCTGATCGACAGCCCCAAGTCCGAGGAGATGCAGTCCGCCGACGCCCATAAGCTCTTCAAGGAACTGGCCACCGTCGCAGCCGAGAGCGACCTGCAGGTGGTCATCACCACCGCGGACTTCGACCTGGCCCGCGCAGCCCTGCCCGCCGACAGCATCCGGCAGGCCGAGCCCGGCGCTTCCCTATGGTGATGCCGCACCCGAGAGGACGCAGGAAAGGACGGCTGCCGTGCCGCAACTCGCCGACCGGCTGACCGAACTGGCCGCAGACGGACAGCCCATCACCTTCCCTGCCCTCGGCCTCGCCCCCGACGCCGTCGCCAGCCAGGCCGGCGACGTGGCCGCCGGCCCCTTCGCCCCCTACCTCGCCGAAGCCGTCGCCGACGCATACAACCGCAGCGACACCCAATGGCAGCCCGCAGCCACCGCACTCCCCGAAGGACTCGCCGCCCAGCACAGCGTCCTGCACCTCACCGCCGCCATGGACGCCCTCCTCCACAGCCCCGCGGCCGCCAAAGCCCTGGGCAAGCCCCTGACCGCAGCCCTGCTGGACGGACTGCCCGAACGCATCGAGGCCGCACCACTCCTGGCCGCCGCCCGCCTCGAAGCCGCCGTACGCCTGGCGGTCGCCGAAGCGGTCACCCCCTTCAAACTGTGGCAGACGCTCGAGGACGTGCCGACCGACGGCCCCGAAGACTTCCTCGAACGCCTGCCCCGCCTCCTCGGCCTCACCCTCGACCGCTGGGCCGGCGAGGACACCTTCGCCGACACGGGACGCACCCTGCTGCAGCAACTCACCCACGACGAAGCCACCGACGTGGACGCCATGTTCGAACTCGGCTGCGACCTGCTGCGCCGCGCCCTGTCCTCCCAGGACATCGGCACCGTCACCACCCACCTCGTCCAGGCCCGCCACCAGTTCGAGACCGCCGCCCAGGCTGAAGAAGCCCGCCACGACGCCCTCACCTACGCAGCGGTCTGCGACGCCATCCTCGCCTTCGGCCGGGCAGACGCAGCAGCCATCAACCACGCCGCCGACCAGATCGCCGAAACCCTGGACCAGCGCCAGGCCTGGCTCCACCGCACCCACCAGCCGCAATGGCTCCAACCGCGCCGCTCGGCGGAAATCTCCTGGCACCACCTCGTCCTCCAGCTACGCGCCGCCGCCACGACCCTCCAGGACGACGCCTGGATGGACGCCTGGCAAGCCCTCGACACCGTCCTCGCCGCCTACAGCGCCGCCCGCACCGTCCGCCCCCTGGCAGGAGACACCGGCCAGGGTCTGGCCCTGCTGGTCCAGCCCGCGATCGAAGACAGCTTCCTGCGCCAGCAGGCCTTCCTGGCGCAACTACGGCGCGCCACCCACGAAACAGACCAGCACGCCGCCCGCGCCTTCGATACCGCCACCGCCAGCACCCTGCTCACCGCCATCGAGACCGCAGCCCAGCGCGAGACGAGCTCCGCCAGCCCCACCGCCACCGACGACGGCAGCGATGACGACGACCCCGGCGGAGCAGCGCTCGCCCGCCTGCAACGCCTGGCACCTACCCTGCTCCTCCAACTTAAAGACCAAGCCCTGAGCCTTGCCAGCACACTCGATGACCAGCAACTCCTCACACTGGAAGGCCTCGCCCACGACAGCGACGTCGCCCGCCTCAAAGCCACAGACCCGCTTATCGTGCCCAAACTCGACCAGCTCACGGCCGAGCTGTCCACACACCCCTCATTCACCGGGGAAGTCCGCCGGACCTTCTCCGTGCTGGTCGAGCAGACGCTCCTCTTCCTCAAAAGCCGCACTGACATCACCCGCACCAACCTCTTCGGCCCCACCAAAAAGGACGAACCGCCACCCTTCGACTACCGACGCAAACCCGACGGAGACCGCAAACCCGTCGAGGCCGATCTGCAGCGGGACTTCCAGCACTGGCTCCAAGCAGGCCCTCTACACCACACCGTCCTCGTCGAACCCGTCGACATGGGTATGGGCCGCGCCGACGTCATGGCGCACTTCGGCGCCCTGCGCTACCTGACAGAGATCAAACAGGACGCCACCGACAATGAATCCCAGTACCTCGAAAGCCGCTACCTCACCCAGGCCGCCGAGTACAGCAACACCAACGCCCCCTTCGGACAACTCCTTGTCCTGGACCTCACCCCGAAGGACAAGACACAAGGCAACCTGCGCGTCGATGAAGTCGCCTGGACCACCACCCACCAGCCGCGCGGGGCTACAACAGACCGGGCAGTCGTTGTCGGCATCGTCGCCGGCAACCGCACCACGCCCTCCGCTTACTCCCGCAAGTAAGCCGCACATCCACCAGCTTGCGCCCACTGCCCTGACCGCTCGACGAAGACTCCGCCCACGACATGACACTGATCGAGGCGACGATCACGCGGGCTCGTCGCTGGCACGAGACCTCTAGACAGCAAGGACCGACAAGGTGTCCGTCAACGCAGAGACCAACGTGCGCATCGCCCCCTGCACCCTTGACGCCCTGCGCCGCATCACAGCCCGACGGGGCACCTCTCGCGACGAGACGGTTCGCCAACTGCTCGCCGAACACGTCACAGCACAAGAACAAAAGCACCCAGAAGACCGGCTCACCCACATCTCCACCGTGCTGCGCTACCCCCCGCCGCCGCGCTGGCGGGGCGACGCAAGGAAAGACGTGCCCCTACGCTTGCGGGTGCCGCACAGCCTGCTGGAGCGGGCCCGCGCGGTCTCGCTGCGGCTACCGGGCCAGCACCCGCGAGCCCACCGGGACTACCAGGGCCGCATGCTCACCGACGCAGTGACGACCGCCATCGCGGCAGCCGAGTCCTTCACCGACGACTTCCTCACCGGCCTGTTCCCGCTGCTGCGGCACGGCGCCGCCATCGGTCTGTGGCGGCTGACGGTGGCTGCAACCAGTACCGGTCCTGAAAAGGCATGGCTGGTTGAAGCGGAAGCCGTGCGAGCTGCCCTCTACCGGTCTACCGCCCCCCTAACCCCCGACCAGGAGTACGCGCTACGCGTCGCGGGAATCTTGGAGCAGGACGAGGCATGGCACGCAGCGGACCGCTTCCGCCAGGCAACCGGCCTTGCCCGTGACTACCTCACCGGCCCCAATGCCAGGCACTGGGAGCAGGTCCTGTACGACCAGGACGAGGCGTTCGACGAGGTGTACCAGGACCGCTTGCAGGCCGACGACAGCGATGACAGGCGGTGGCGCAGGCGGCACGGAATCACGAGCTACGACTTCACCGGCCGGGGCGGAACCGCGGTCTGGCGCGCTCAGCGCCGGGTGGACCTTGAGTACTTCGAAGAGTGGCTTGTCACGCGTACGAAAGGAGATCCTGCAGCAGGCGTGATGGAGGAACCGGCCTCGCCCGGCTGGCTGCTACGCACACCGCCCAACTGGCTCGCCCATGCCCCTGCCCGGGCCGCTGGTCAACCGCCCGAGCCGTTTTCTGGATGGGCGGAAGACGGCCGACTCCTGGCCTTCCCCTACCTGGGTCGGCAGGCTTTCTGGCCGCTCCTGCTCAGGCCGGGCTTGGGATGGCAGCCGGTGCCCGGCTTCGAACCCATGGCCGCAGCGGCCGCCACGCTGCGCCCCGACCAGGTCCTCGGCTTCATCGAAGCCCTCCTCATCGACTGGAACCACACCTTCGTCGATGAACCCTCCCTGCTGATCGCCCTGGACCTGCCCGCCGACAAGGCGCGCCGCTTCAACTTCATCACCGCCAAGGAACAGCATCGGATCATGGCCGAGGCCCGCGCCATCACCCTGAAGAGCATGGACCGCTTCATCGCCCGGGTCGCCGACACGGGGGGCAGCGAAATCTTCCTCCGGAAGCTGAAAGAGGCCCGCTGCAACGCCCGAGAGTTCCACCGCCTCACCCTGCAGTACAACGAGCACAAGAGACCGACGTACGGCGTGGCCCGGGCCGCCTGGAGATGGCCTGGACGGACGGTGGCCGCTGAGCTCGTCGCCGGAGCCCCGCCTGACCTCCTGCAGTGGCTGGCTACCGCGGCCCACCAGCGCAGCACCCTGCTCCTGGAGCAGGCGATGCACGAGGCTTGGCAGCGCGCCTTCGACCAGTACGGCTTCCGTATGTGACACCCACCGATACACATGCTGGTCCCCTGTCCTGTGAGCTGGATGCAGGCCCGAAGACACAAGCCGGGCACGACATCCGCGCACCCTGCAAAGGGAGCCCACCTGAAATGGGGGAGACCTCGCAATGTCCCGACCGCTGATCTCGTTCCTGGCCGCCGGCGTCACCGGCATGGTCGTGGCGCTGACCGGAGCCCCGTGGTGGCTGGCTGCCACGGCCTTCGGCTGCCTCGCGCTGGGCCTGGGCGTCGTCGCCCTCCAGTCGGTCTTCCCCCAGGAGTCCGCGCACCGGCTCGCCTGGTGGCGCGACCGCCGCCGCCACCGGTAACGCCCAACGCATCAGCCAGAGCGCGCCCTTGTGCACGGCGGGGCCCCGATCGGTCCCGCCGTGCACAGCATCGAACGAGCCCGCCGGTACCGCGACCACCCGGGAAGGGCTGCTGCCCCGCGAGGTTCTTCCCGTCCATGCTCGGCCGGTGTGACCAGATAGAAGCGCCGCCCCACCCGGGGGCCGGCAGGAAAGGAGCCCGACCGTGAACAGAACGCGACAGCCCGGGCCGGATGCCGCCCGCCGGGTCCTGCTGTGGCTGCTGGTGACCGCCGTCGCCGTGCTTGCTGCCCGGAGCCAGCAGTGGACCAGCGCCGTCACGACCGCGACCGCAGTCTACGCCGTCGCCGGCCCGGACCGCAGGGGGCATCTGTGACCCGCACTCCGCCCACCGCCACGGAACTCGCCCTGGCCGCCGAGGTCAGCAGCTGCGGACTCGCCGCCACCCCCCACCAGCTCGAACGTTGGCGCGCCAAGCGCTGGCTGGCCCCGACCGACCAGTGGACCGACCCCGCAACCAGCGCACTGCGCCCCGACATCGTCCACCGGGCCGCATGGCTCGCCGCCCTCTCCAGGCCAGGCCGCAGCATCAGCTGGATCGGCTGGACGTTTTGGGCAATCGACGACACCGAACAGACTGCCGCACTACTGCGCCAGGCCTTGATCCGGACCATCCAACTGCCCCTGCGCCAAGCGGGCATCACCCTCGCCCAGATCCCGCAGGGCGACAGCGACGCCGCCTTCGAAGCCCGCCAGGACCTCGCCGAGCGACTGCTGCAGGGGCGGCGCGCCATCGGACGGGACCTGGACGGCCTCCTGCGCACCCGCGCCGGCACCGCGGGCATCACCCTGCCCGAACCCCGCACGGTGTCCAACCCCTTCGACTCCACCCTGATCCGCATCGGCGCCCGGCTGCTGACCGGCGGCATGGCCGACGTCAGCCCCGAAGAACTCACCGATGCCTGGCGCAGCGTGTGGACCGGCCCGCCCGAGCACCTTGGCCGGCTCACCGACGCCTACCTCGCTGCAGACAAAGCCGGAACCGACCTGCACGCCATCTCCCCCCTGGCCCACGGACTGCCCGGGCTGGTCCACGCCCTCGAGCAAGCAGACGCGCGCCTGCTGTGCGAGGCGGTCCGCGCATGCACCAAGGCCTCCTCCACGCTGATGAAGCTGCTCCAGGAACGCGCCGACATCGAATTTCTGACCGTGCTGATGGACGACGTGATGTGGGACCAGTGGGTCCGTGCCGGAGGCATCGCCCCCGCCAGCCGGCTGGGGGAGGCGGCGATCACCCTGAGCACCGTGCAGTACCTCCTAGTCCCCGGCTGGGCCGAAGACCTCCACCGCTACCAGGACCGCATGGACCGCCTGATGGCCGCGCCCACCGCGCCGGCACCGGACAACCATGTGAGGTAGGCCGCCGTACGCCGGCGGTACCCAAGAATCATGGACGCCGCTGCAGGGGCGCGTTGTGTCCCCTCACGGGGGACACAACACCGAGAAATGTCGTGCTGAGCTGACAAAAATGTCGTGCTGGGCTGACAGAAGTGTCACCTACAGGCGACATCCACGCGGGAAGCCCGTGCAGGGCCGGGACGGCGTGGCCGGGACCACGGCTGGCGATGACCAGGACCGGGAGCGCGGCAGGCGACGCCGCTGCCCGGCGGTCCAGGTACCGGCTCGCGACGCCCTGCAAGGCACGCCGGCCGGCGGCACGGGACCCGTCACCCCGACCCCGGGGCCAAGGCCCGACGCCCTTGCACCGGGGGAAGCTGCCCGTTGTCCAAGGAGGACGGACCGATGCCGTTGAGACGGGCGGTGGCCTCCAGCGAGCGCACCAGGGCCGACAGCGCATTGACCGCGACCATGCCCGATCTTTCCAGTTGCAGGGAGCCCACGGTCTTCCCAAGCATCATGGCCATCCTCGCCATGCTGTCCGTCATGGGCTTCACGTCCTCGGCGCAGATGGCCAACGCCTTCGCGAGCGTCACCAGCGACTGCTCCAGCTCGGGCGTCCAGTTGATGACAGAGGAAGGCGTCCGGACACGGCGAACCAGGGCCCCTCGTGCTGGACGGGACAGAGAACGGCCCCCCACCGCCGTGCGGCCGGCACCCGCGCGCTCCCACGCCTCCTCCCAGCGACCCATGTGCCGGGCGGGGACGCCACAGCCGCGCAGGAACGCCGCGCACTGTTTCCAGGTGGCGGGCAGACCTCTGCGCCCGGCGGTACGCCAGACCGTGGACAGCGGCAGAAGCACGTGCCCGGCAATCCCCGCGTCGGCAGCACGCGCCTGGAGGACGCGCAGAGCAGGGGCGCCAGCGCGTTCATAGGCGGCGGCCAGGGCCGCGGCCAGGTCGGCCCGGGTACGGATGCCGTCCACGTGCGGCGCCCGCAGACCGGCGAGACGGCCGCGGCTCTCGGCACGCGCGGCCCGCCAGAGTCTGAGGGCCTCATCCTCGCCGCCGCCACCGCAGGCGCGGACGTACGCGGTGACGGCCCGCTCGACCGGCATACCCTTGGTGAGGTCCACCACACGCTTGAGCGTGCTCGCCGAGACGGAGCCGGTGCCGTCAGTACCGCCCGCGGGGCGGGAGTTGGACGCCAGCCGGGCGTAACTGCAGCCGCTGCGCTCCTTGAGGCCCACCAGGTGGCCGACGAGGCGCAGGTGGTGGCGGCCGGGAGCCGGGGTGCTGCCCCGGCCGGGGGTCGGGTTCACGCCATGCCCCCTTCTACCGGGCGCCGTGCTCGGTGTCGGCGGCCGCGCGGACCGCAGCGCCGGCTACTGCAGACAGCAGGGCCCTGCCGCCGCCGGCGACCGCGTTGGTGACGGCGCCGATCACACCGCAGCCCGTGAGAAGGCCGAGCACGTCGCTCACGGGCATGCCGTGCACGCACAGGGCGGCCCCCACGACGGGGAAGACGATGATCCCGCACACCTGTGCGGTGCCCGCCGACCGGCCGGCGGGACGGTCCGGACTGGACGGGGGAACGACTCGGGGATGGTACGGGGACACGATGACGGGAACCTCCGGGTGGGGTGCGCGACCGCCGCCCCCGCATACGGGATCCGGC
>Ga0247820_10002617_pt1 | contig 10099 bp, 7 predicted proteins | sample 13C_Glucose_Day1_2_FD_192480 | JGI IMG/M metagenome (GOLD analysis project Ga0247820, IMG submission 192480) | Soil microbial communities from agricultural site in Penn Yan, New York, United States - 13C_Glucose_Day14 | ecosystem: Environmental > Terrestrial > Soil > Agricultural land | place...
GGGTGGGCCCCCGGGTGGCGCGGCCGTGCAGGGCCTACCGGGTCACCGGGGTGTCCGGAGCGCTCACGTCGATCAGGCGAGGGCGCGACGCGAGGAGCGCCGTCATGACCTTGAGCTTCTTCTCCGGCAACGCCACCCCTCCCCAGACAACGGTGGTGCGGCCGACCTTGAGCGTCACGAGGTTGGCGCCGCTGACGGTGACGTTGGTGACCTGCCGCTCGACGCCCGCCGGCAGGACCGTGACGACGGAGACCGCCGCCATCAGGGCGTCACGGCTCAGCGCCTGGTCCGAGGCGGCGTGAACCATCGGGACACCTGCGGGAGCGGTCCTGACCTGCGCATACGCCACCCCTCGACTATCCACAACGTGTAGTTGACCTTGAGGGTTCTTGGCCACCAGAACCGGGACCCGAGGGCTCGCGTGGATCACCAGGGTGCTCGGCCAGGAGCGTTCGATCGAGACGTTGGCCAGCGTGGCCCGCTGCCGGACGCGGTCGGCTATGCCGTCTGCGTCGAGGCGGGCCAGGGGGGCACCGAGGGGTACCTGCGCCATGGCGGTGATGGGTGCGACCTCGGCTGCCGGAACGCCCACGACCTCGACGGTGCGGACCGCGAGGAGTGAGCTGAAACCGACCACCCAGAGCGAGCAGGTGACGAGGACGAACACGAGGACGGTCCACCCGGCGAGCCGCCACGGCCTGCGGCGTACCTGCGCGGCCCGCTGCTGGAACCGGGCGCGGGAGGATGCCAGGCCGGTACGTCGGGGGCGTGCGCTCATGCCTGGTCGAGGGCGCGCAGGATCTCGGGACCCACCATGGTGACGTCCCCGGCACCCACCGTGAGGACCAGGTCGCCGGGTGCGGCGCGGCGTGCCGTTGCCTCGGCGACCGCGGACCACGAGGAGATGACCTCGACGTCGGCACCGGGCCTCAGCTCGCTCAGTGCGTCGGCGATCAGCTTCGACGAGACACCGGGGATGGGGTCCTCGCGCGCCCCGTAGACCTCCATGAGCACCACCGCGTCGGCGGGCGCCAGCGCCGCCGCGAACTCGAGGGCGAAGTCGCGGGTGCGCGAGTAGAGGTGGGGCTGGAAGACCACGACGAGGCGGCCCTGGCCGGCGACCAGCTCGGCCCCCGTTCCGACGACAGCGGCGACCTTTCCCGGGTTGTGCGCATAGTCGTCGACGACGCTGACGCCGGCCGCGGTGCCCTTGGGCTCGAACCGGCGCCGGGTGCCGGTGAAGCCGAACAGCCCGTCGAGCAGGCGCACGGGGTCCTGGCCGAGCCCGGCGGTCGCCGCGGTGAAGGCCGCCGTGGCGTTGAGCAGGTTGTGGCGGCCGGGAATGTTGATCCGCAGCGTGTGGCTGCGGCCGTCGGCGTCCCGCAGGGTTGCTCGGCTCATCAGGCCGTGGGCCACGGGCTCGGCCAGGACGACGTCCGCGTCAGCGGACCACCCATAGGTCAGGACCCGGTGCCCTGCGGCCCGAGCAGCCTCGGCCAGCGCGAGCGAGCCGGCGTCGTCGTGGCAGGCCACGAGCAGACCCCCGTCGAGGACCGACTCGGAGAACTCGCCGTAGGCGCGCTGGACGTTCTCGAACGTGCCGTAGAAGTCGAGGTGGTCCGGCTGGACGTTGGTCACGATGGCCACCTCGGGCCGGTACACGAGGAACGAGCCGTCGCTCTCGTCCGCTTCCGCGACGAAGATGTCTCCGCTCCCCCAGTGCGCGTTGGTGCCGTGCTTCGCGAGCTCTCCGCCTGCGGCGAACGACGGGTCGGCCCCGCAGTGCTGCAGCGCCACCGTGAGCATGGACGTGGTCGTGGTCTTGCCGTTCGCCCCGGCGACCGCCACCCGGCGCGAGGTGGCCATCGTGCTGGCCAGGGCCTGGGACCGGTGGAGCACGCGCAGCCCGCGCTCGCGGGCAGCCGCGAGCTCGGGGTTGGACTCCCGGACGGCGGAGGAGATCACCACGGTGTCGGCGCCGTCGAGGTGGGCAGGGTCGTGCCCGACGGCAACGGTCGCGCCCTCGGCAGCGAGGGCGCCGAGGACCGGCGAGTCCTTGGCGTCGGAGCCGCTGACCCGGCAGCCCCGCGCGAGCATCACCCGTGCCACCCCCGACATCCCGGCGCCACCGATCGCGATGAAGTGGACGGCCCCGAGGTCGTCGAGGGACGGCACGGGCTCGCGGAAGTCGAACCGGGAGTTCTGGCCGTTCACCGGGCACCCCGAGCGGACTCCGTGAAGGCCTGGGACACGAGGTCCGCGAGCTTCTCGTCGGCCCCCCGCTCCCCCACGCTGGCAGCCGCCTCGGCCATCCGCTTCAGACGCCCGCCGTCAGCGAGGAGGGGCATGAGCTCGCTGTCGATCCAGTGGGGGGTGAAGACACTGTCGTCGACGAGGATGCCGCCGCCCGCGGCCACGACGTCGGCGGCGTTGAACCGCTGCTCGCCGTTGCCGATGGGGAGGGGCACGTACACCGCCGGCAGGCCGACGGCCGTCAGCTCGCACACGGTGTTCGCACCGGCACGGGCCACGACGAGGTCGGCGGCGGCATACGCAAGGTCCATGCGGTCCGCGAAGGCGGCGACGACGTAGGGCGGACCCACCACCTCGGAGACCGGTTCGAACTCCTTGCCCAGCCCCGTGATGTGCAGGACCTGCACGCCGGCGGAGCGGAGCTCGTCGACGCGCGACTCGAACGCGGTGTTGAGCCGCTGGGCCCCGAGCGAGCCCCCGGTCACGAGGAGGGTCGGCCACTGCGGGTCGAGGCCGAAGTGGTCCAGTCCCTCCGTGCGCCGGGCCGCGCGGTCGAGCAGCGCGATCTCGCGCCGCAGCGGCATACCGACGACCCGCGCCCCGCGCAGTGCCGTCGAGGCGAACGTCGTTCCCACGTGGCGCGTGAAGCGGGCACCGAGCCGGTTGGCGATCCCCGGTCGTGCGTTCTGCTCGTGCACCACGATGGGGATCCGCCGTCGGCGCGCAGCGAGGTACGCCGGCGTGGAGACGTATCCCCCGAACCCGACGACGACCTCCGCCCCGCTCTCGTCGATGGCGCGGCCGGCGGCAGCGACGGCCGCTCGCAGGTTGCGGGGCAGCCGCGCGAGGTCAGCGGAGGGGCGTCGGGGCAGCGGCACCTTCGGGATGGTGCGCAGCTCGTAGCCACGGGCAGGGACGAGCCGCGCCTCGAGACCCTGCTCGGTGCCCAGCGCGGTGACGGCCATGTCCGGGCTCCGGCGGCGCAGGCAGTCCGCGAGGGCGAGCAGCGGCGAGACGTGCCCGGCCGATCCTCCCCCGGCCAGCAGCACGGACGAGGGCATGGGGACGTTCATCGAGGCGCCTTCCGGGCCCGGCCGACCGGCAGGACGGCGAGGGAGCGGCGGACCACCGAGGGTCGCGCTGCGAGTGCCTCGGCGCAGCCGGGCTCCTGGCGGGCGAAGGACAGGAGCATGCCGAGGGCCAGCATGGTGGTCACGAGAGAGGATCCTCCGGAGGAGACCAGCGGCAGCGGGACGCCGATGACGGGGAGCAGACCGATGACGGCGCCGATGTTGACGGTCGCCTGGACCACGATCCACGCCATGATGCCGCCGGTGGCGAGCCTGATGAAGAGGTCATTGGTGCGCAGCACGAGGCGGTAGCAGACCAGGGCCAGGACGGCGAAGAGGGCGAGGACGACGAGGGTGCCGGGCAGCCCGAGCTCCTCGCCGATGATCGCGTAGATGAAGTCGTTGTGCGGCTCGGAGAGCCACTGCCACTTCTCGCGGCTCGCGCCCAGCCCCACGCCCCACCAGCCACCGTCGGCGAGGGCGTAGCGGCCGTGGAGCGGCTGCCGCGCCGCGCCGAAGGGGTTGGTGTCCTTGCCGAGCCACACGTCGAATCGGGACAGGCGGTTCTCGCTCGTGAGGACCATGACCGCGGCCATCAGCCCGAAGCCGAGGCCCCCGACGGCGAACAGCCGCCAGGACACGCCGGCCGTGAAGAGCACGGCGGCCACGATCGCGCCCATGACGATGACCGTGCCGAGGTCGTGACCGAGCAGGACGAGTCCGATGGCCAGGGCTGCGAACGGGACGACATAGGGCACCAGCGCGTGCTTGAACTGGCCCAGCAGCTTGCGCTTGCGGGTGAGCACCGCGGCGCCGAACAGCACCAGGCCGAGCTTGGCGAACTCCGACGGCTGGATGCTGATCGGGCCGACCGCGATCCAGTTGGTGTTGCCGTTGACGCTCTTGCCCAGCGGAGTGAACACCAGGAGCTGCATCGCCATGGCGCCCAGCAGGGCGGGAACGGCGAGGCGCTTCCACGTGGCGGTCGACAGCCTCGAGGCCAGCATCATCGCGACAGCGCCCACGAGGGCGAACTGGGTCTGGCGCAGGAAGATCGTGTACGAGGAGTCGCTGTTCTTGTACGACACGATGGACGACGCCGAGAGCACCATGATGAGCCCGATGAAGACGAGCACGCTGGTGACGCTGAGGAGCACGTAGTACGTCGTCACCGGGGACTCGAGGCGCTGCAGCCAGGCTGAGGCACGGCCGTGCTGGGGCTGCCGTGCTTTCCCGGCAGCGGCAGAGGCACTGCTCACGGCTACTCCCCCTCGGCGCTGGCGGCCCGGCGGGCAACCGCCTCCGCGAACGCGTCGCCACGGGCGGCGTAGTTGGCGAACATGTCCATGGACGCTGCCGCGGGTGCCAGCAGCACGACGTCGCCCGGCTGGGCGAGCTCGGCCGCGCGGGCCACGACGAGATCCATGACATCAGTGTCCGTGCTGGCGAGGTCGACGACCGGCACATCGGGGGCGTGTCGGGCCAGGGCCTGCGCGATCTGGGCCCGGTCGGCGCCGATGAGCACGACCCCCCGCAGCCGCGACGCGACGTCCCGGACGAGGCTGTCGACGTCTGCGCCCTTGAGCAGGCCCCCGGCCACCCAGACGACGTGCTCGAAGGCGCGGAGGGAGGAGGCGGCCGCGTGGGGGTTGGTGGCCTTGGAGTCGTCGATGAAACGCACGCCTTCCACGGTCCCCGCGTCCGCGATGCGGTGCGGGTCGGGGGTGAAGGCGCGCAGCCCGTCGCGCACAGCCACGGCCGGCACGCCGTAGGCGCGGGCGAGGGCCGCCGCGGCCAGCGCGTTCGCGAGGTAGTGGGGTGCGAGGGTGGGGGCGTCGCCCTGGACGTCGGCCAGCGTGGCGAGCTCCGCGGCCGAGGTCTTGCGCTGCTCGACGAAGGCCCGGTCGGCGATGACGTCGTCGACGACCCCGATCATCGAGAGGCCAGGTGTGCCGAGCGTGAAGCCGATGGCCCGGCAGCCCTCCTGCACGTCCGCGTCCATGACCAGCTGCTCGGTGACGGGGTCCTGCACGTTGTAGATGCACGCCACCTTGGTGTTCTCGTACACCCGGCCCTTGGCCCGGGTGTAGTCATCGAGCGAGCCGTGCCAGTCGACGTGGTCGGGGGCCACGTTGAGGCACGCGGAGGCATGCGGCTCCAGGGAGTGCGACCAGTGCAGCTGGAAGCTGGAGAGCTCCACGGCGATCACGTCATAGGGCTCCGGGTGCAGCACCGCCTCGAGGAGGGGCGTGCCGACGTTGCCCGCACTCGTGGCCCGCAGCCCCGCGGCGCGCAGGATCGAGGTGAGCATGTTGACGGTCGTCGTCTTGCCATTGGTGCCGGTGACCGTCAGCCACGGAGCGGGCCCGGCCTCGGGGCGCATCCGCCAGGCGAGCTCGACCTCCCCCCAGACCGGTATGCCGGCCTGCGCCGCTGCCGCGAGCAGCGGCTGGTCGGGGCGCCACCCCGGTGACGTGACGACGAGGTCGGGGGGCGGCCCGTCGGGAAGGCCGGCCACGTGCTCGGGGCCGAGGCGCACGTCCACGCCGAGGATGTCGAGGATGTGCGCCCGCTCCCCGAGGGCAGGGCTCTGCTCAGGGTCGCCGCCGTCGACGCCGATGACGCGGGCGCCCCTCTCGTGGAGGGCGTCCGCCGCGGCGAAGCCGCTGACGCCGAGACCGGCGACCAGCACGCGCAGGCCGCTCCAGTCGGCGCTGGCGCTGGTCAGTCCGTCCAGTCGTCCCCCGATCGGTGCACCGCTCACGTCGCTCCCACAACCCACTCTGCGTAGAACAGCCCCAGGCCCAGGGCTACGAACAGTCCGGCGATGATCCAGAACCGGATCACGATGGTGACCTCGTTCCAGCCCACGAGCTCGAAGTGGTGCTGCAGCGGCGCCATCCGGAACACCCGTTTGCCCGTCATCTTGAAGGAGCCCACCTGGATGATGACCGACAGGGTGATCATCACGAAGAGGCCGCCGAGGATCACGACGAGCAGCTCGGTACGCGTGGTGATGGCCAGGCCGGCCAGCGCGCCTCCCAGCGCGAGGGACCCGGTGTCACCCATGAAGATCTTGGCGGGCGAGGCGTTCCACCACAGGAAGCCGAAACAGGCACCCATGCCGCAGGCGGCCACCACCGCCAGGTCATGCGCGTCGCGCACCTCGTAGCACTTGATGCCCGGGTTGGTCTGGCAGTTCTGGTTGAACTGCCAGATCCCGATCAGCACGTAGGCCGCGAAGACCATCACGGAGGCGCCTGTCGCCAGCCCGTCGAGGCCGTCGGTGAGGTTCACGCCGTTGGACGTCCCCGCGATCATGATGTTCGCCCAGATGACGAAGAGGATGAGCCCGAGGATCGTGCCCGCGAAGGCGAGGTCGATCGCGGTGTCGCGGACGAAGGAGATGTGCGTCGAGGCAGGCGTGCGCGACTTGTCGTTGGGGAACTGCAGCGCCAGCACGGCGAAGAGCACACCCACGAGGGTCTGGCCCGCGAGCTTCTCGCCCGAGCGCAGGCCCAGGCTGCGCTGCTTGCTGATCTTGATGAAGTCGTCGAGGAAGCCGACGAGGCCCAGGCCGCCCATGAGGAACAGCACGAGCAGGCCGCTCATCGTCACCGGGGTCAGCGTCGCCAGGTGGGCGACACCGTAGGCCAGCAGCGAGGCGGCGATGATGACAGCGCCTCCCATGGTGGGTGTCCCGCGCTTCGTGTGGTGGGACGTCGGGCCGTCGTCGCGGATGAACTGCCCGTAGCCGCGGCGCACGAGGAACTTGATGAACATGGGCGTGCCGAAGAGCGCGACGACCAGGGAGCACACCGCGGCGATCAGGACCGCCTTCACGTCGCGTCCTCCATGCTGTCAGGGGCACTCGGGCCGGCCAGTCGGTCTCCGAGCCACCGTAGCCCGGCGTCCCTGCTGGACTTCAGCAACACGACGTCGCCGGTCGAGAGTTCTCGCGACAGCAGCTCGTACGCGGCGTCGGCATCGGGCACCCACACGACCTCGTCGCCCCAGGAGCCCTCGTGCTGCGCGCCGCTGGCCATGGGCCTGGCGGTCTCCCCCACGACGACGAGCCGGGAGACGTTGAGCCGCACGGCAAGCCGGCCGATGGCGTCGTGCTCGGCGACGGACTCGTCTCCCAGCTCGAGCATCGACCCCAGCACGGCCCACGTCCGCCGGCCGTGCCCCATGGCGACGAGTGCCTTGAGGGCGGCACGCATCGAGTCGGGGTTGGCGTTGTAGGCGTCGTTGACGACGGTCACCCCGTCGGGCCGCTCGGTGACCTCCATGCGCCAGCGGCTGGCGGGCGTCGCCGTCGCCAGCGCGGACGTGATGTCTGCCACCGGCAACCCGCACTCCAGCGCCACGGCGATGACGGCGAGGGCGTTGCCCACGTGGTGCTCGCCGTGCAGCGGCAGCGAGACCCGCGTCTGCCCGTCGAGGCCGTCTCCCTCGACCGTGAAGCTGGGGCGACCGGCCGAGTCCAGGGCGATGTCCGTGGCCCGAAGCCCGGCCTCGTGGTCTGCCCCCACGAGCAGCGCTCGGGCGGATGTCTGCTTCACCATCGCCCTGACCGTGGGGTCGTCGGCGTTGAGGACGGCCAGCCCACCGTCCGGCAGGGCGGCGACCAGCTCGGCCTTGGCGCGGCCGATCGCCTCCCGGGACCCGAACTCGCCGACGTGGGCCGAGCCGACGTTGAGGACGATGCCGATGGACGGCGCCGCGATACCGGCCAGGTAGTCGATGTGTCCGATACCACGGGCTCCCATCTCCACGATGAGGAAGCGCGTGTCCGGGGTGATGCGGCAGATGGTCAGCGGCACGCCGACCTCGCTGTTGAGCGACCCGACCGGCGCCACGGTGGGTCCGGCCGTCGACAGGACGCTCGCGAGGAGGTCCTTGGTGCTGGTCTTGCCGGAGGAGCCGGTGACACCGACGACAGTGATGTCGGGCCGACGCTGGAGCACCCCCTGGGCGAGAGCCGCGAAGCCGTCCTGGATGTCGTCGACGACGACGCACGGCAGGCCGTCGACCTCCCGCGTGGTCAGGGCAGCGACGGCGCCGACCTCCTTGGCCGCCGGGACGAACAGGTGGCCGTCCATGGACTCGCCCACGCGCGCGACGTAGAGCGAGCCCGGGGCGGCCTCGCGCGAGTCGGTGACCACGGGGCCGTCGACCAGGATGTCGTCAGCGCCGACGTCGTCCACGCCGTGGAGCCGGCCGCCGGTGAGTGACGCGATCTCCTTCAGGGTCAGCGGGATCATGCACCCACCTCGTGGGTTCCGATGAGCTGATGCAAGGCCTTGCGCACTTCCTCACGGTCGTCGAACGGGTAGGTGGTGCCAGCGATCTCCTGGCCGGTCTCGTGCCCCTTGCCGACGACAGCCACGGTGCTGCCCGGCCCGGCCGCGTGGGCCGCAGCGACCGCCTGCGAGATCGCCGCAGAACGGCGGTCGACGTCGTGCAGCGCCACGCCCGTGCCGGCGGAGCGGGCGCCCTCGAGCAGGGCGGCCCGGATGGCGCCAGGCTCCTCCGAGCGGGGGTTGTCGTCGGTGACGAACACGATGTCGGCGTGCTCAGCGGCGGCCCGGCCCATCGGGCCCCGCTTGCCGCGGTCACGGTCGCCCCCCGCGCCCACGACGACGACCAGCGCCCCCGGGGTCGTCGACCGCAGGGCCTGGAGGGCCGAGGCCACGGCCTCCGGCGTGTGGGCGTAGTCGACGACGACGCGCGGCAGGCCCTCCCCGCTGTCGACGGTCACCGGCTCCATGCGTCCTGGCACGTGCGGGTCCGCGGCACAGGCGAGCTCCACCTGCCCAGCCGGGACACCGGTCGACAGCAGCGCAAGTGCCGCCAGGGCCGTGTTGACGCGGTTGAAGTCACCGGGCAGGGCGGAGTGCAGCGACAGGGTCGTGGTGCCGTCGCTGAGCGTGAAGTCCATGGGGTCGGAACGGTCCGCGACAAGCCGCCAGTCGGCGGGGACCTCGGGCCGCGACGACACGGAGGTCACGGGCACGCTCGCAAGACCGACCAGCTCCTGCCCCCACTCGTCGTCGACGCAGACGATGCCGCGCCGTGAGCGCTCGGGCGTGAAGAGGGACGCCTTCGCGAGGAAGTACTCGCGCATCCCGGGGTGGAAGTCGAGGTGGTCCTGGGAGAGGTTGGTGAAGAGGGCCACGTCATAGACGACGCCGTCCACCCGGTGGAGCTCGAGCGCGTGGCTCGAGACCTCCATGACGCAGGAGTCGACCCCCCGCTCCGCCATGACCGCCAGGAGCGCGTGCAGGTCCGTCGTCTCCGGGGTGGTCCGAACGCTCTTGACCCGCTCGTCGCCGATGCGGGTCTCGACGGTGCCGATGAGACCCGTGGTGTGGCCGAGGGCGACCAGCGCGGAGCGCACCAGGTGGGCCGTGGTGGTCTTGCCGTTGGTGCCGGTCACCCCGATCAGACGGAGCGCGAGGTCGGCAGTGCCGTAGACGAGCGACGACACCGCGCCGAGGACAGCGCGCGGGTCGTCGACGACGAGCCGAGGGAGCGGGACGCCCTGGGCGTCGAGCAGCGCCTCCCCCGCCGGGTCCGTGAGGACCGCGACGGCTCCGCGCTCGACGGCGCCGGCGGCGTAGGCGGCGCCGTGCGCGTGGGCGCCCGGGAGGGCGGCATACAGGTCACCGTGCTGGACCGCGCGCGAGTCCAGGCAGACGCCGGTCACCTCGGTTGCCGAGGCGACCGCGCCCGGGGCCGCTGCCCCGGCAGCGGCGGCCACGGCAGTGAGC
>Ga0247820_10002621_pt1 | contig 10090 bp, 9 predicted proteins | sample 13C_Glucose_Day1_2_FD_192480 | JGI IMG/M metagenome (GOLD analysis project Ga0247820, IMG submission 192480) | Soil microbial communities from agricultural site in Penn Yan, New York, United States - 13C_Glucose_Day14 | ecosystem: Environmental > Terrestrial > Soil > Agricultural land | place...
GACTCCCGCCGCGCGGAGCGCGGTCAGCATCGACGCAGCCACCTCGGTGTGTCCGTCCCAGCCCCAGTGGATGCCGTCCGGATTACCCTGATCGCTGAAGACGTTGGCGCGCACCGCCTCCGCGAGGTCGACGAGGGGCACGTTCTTCTCCTCCGACCACGCGGTGATGGCGGCAACGGCACCGGGGCGACCCGCGTGCACCTTGCCGTAGGCCTCGCTGCGATGCACGGACGGCAGGGTGCCGATGACGGGCAGCTCGGGACGCATGTACTCGAGCGCCGCCCGGGAGCTCTCCAGATATTCGACACTCAGCCGCGGGGGCAACGCCACCGGCCACCCCAGCGGGGACAGCCTGGGCTGAAGCCACTGGTAGCCGGTCCGCACGACGCGGCGCAGCGCGGGTGGGCGGACGTAACGCAATTGTTCCCGCAGTGCCGTCGGGAGCGGGGACGGAAGGGAGTCCATGCCGCCGACCGCGAACACGACGGCACCGGCGCGGGGAACCGCCGACCACACGCGTGGGTCCTGGGTCAGCGCCCACCACACGTCGCGGCTGGTCCACCCGATCCGCGCCACCAACTCGACATCCCAACCAAGTTGACGTGCAACGATATTGGGCCAGATGTCGGGGTGGTCGGACGGGAGACCGCCCTTGGGACCGTAGTACGACAGCGAGTCGGCGAGCACGAGCAGTACGGGGCGTTCCCCGGGACCGGCACCCGCGTCAGAGGACGTCACTGGCCACACTCGCAGAAGCGTTCCACACGTCGAGGCGCCAGTTGAGCGAATCGGGGTTTCCGTACGCACTCAGCTGTACCCAGCTGGTGTTGCCCAGCCCGCCCAGCACCGGCCAGCGGTCGACGGGCAGATCCAGCAGTGCGGCGGTCAGCGCGGCGATCACACCGCCGTGCGCGACCAGGACCACCGGCTTCTCCGCCCAGTCCTCGTGCTTCTCGACGAGTTCGGCGACCACCGGCTTGCTGCGGCGTGCGACGTCGATGCGACTCTCCCCGCCGGGCGGTGCCCACGTCGCGTCGCCGCGCCACGTGGCGCGGGCGCCGGGTGCGCGCGCGTCGACGTCGAGGTGCGTGAGCCCCTGCCAGTCACCGAGGTGCGTCTCGCGGAGGCGCTCGTCGATCTGCACCGGCAGACCGGCGTTGTCGCCGACCTCGACTGCGGTGTCGTAGGCCCGCCGCAGATCGGAGGACACGATGGAGATCGGTCTGCGACCGACGAGCGCGCCGGCGGCGGCGCGGGCCTGCGACCGACCCAGCTCCGACAGTTCGGTGTCGAGCTGTCCTTGCATGCGGTTGTCGGCGTTGTACTCGGTCTGCCCGTGGCGGAGCAGGATCAGACGTCGCGGGGCACGGGGGGCATCCGTCACAGCTCGGACTCCTCCGCCTGGGCGGCGGTGCCCGCACCGTTCGCGTCGGCCGGGCCGTGCTGCCCGAGACCCTCGACGGGCACGGTCGGGCAGTCCTTCCACAGCCGGTCGAGTGCGTAGAAGTTGCGCTCCTCGTTGTGCTGGACGTGGATCACGACGTCGACGAAATCGAGCAGTGCCCAACGGCCTTCGCGGGTGCCCTCGCGCCGCACCGGCTTGTGACCTGCCTCACGCAGCCGATCCTCGATGTTCTCGACGATCGCGTTGACCTGTCGCTCGTTGGGGGCGGAGGCGATGACGAAGCAGTCGGTGATGACCAGCTGCTCGGAAACATCGAGCACCACCACATCGGAGGCCAGCTTCTCGTCGGCAGCCACTGCCGCGATGCGTGCCATCTCGATGGCTTCGGTCGTTGCGCTCACGCGATGTTCTCCCAGTTCGGTTCGAAAAGTGCTGACTAACTCTTGGTCTTGTCCGGGGCCGGTTCGGACATCGTCGTCGCGCCGTCGAGACGCTCGGAGTCCGGTGGCCTGTACAGGTTCCGTTTGGAGATGTACTGGACCACACCGTCCGGCACGAGGTACCACACAGGACGGTGTCGACTGGCCCGCCGCCGACATTCCGTCGAGGAGATCGCCAGAGCCGGGATCTCGATCAGCGTGACCGCGTCCTCCGGCAATGCGTCCAGGTGACCGGCCAGATGTTCGGTGTTGAGATCGAATCCCGGGCGCGACACCCCGACGAACTTCGCCAGCGAGAACAGTTCCTCCCAGTCCTGCCAGGACAGGATACTCGCCAGGGCGTCCGCACCGGTAATGAAGTACAGCTCGGCGTCCGGGTGGTAGCTGCGCAGATCACGCAGAGTGTCGACGGTGTAGGTGACCTTCTCCCGGTCGACGTCCACCCGGCTGACGGAGAAACGCGGATTCGACGCGGTGGCGATGACCGTCATCAGGTACCGGTCCTCGGCCGGGCTGACGCCCTTGCCCTGCTTCTGCCAGGGCCGGCCGGTGGGCACGAAGACGACCTCGTCGAGGCTGAATCGATCTGCCACCTCACTGGCTGCCACGAGGTGACCGTGATGAATGGGGTCGAAGGTGCCGCCCATGACTCCCAGGCGGCGCCGACGCGCGCCCGCTGCTCCCTGTTCCACGAGTGACGAGCTTACGTGTTCACACCGGCAGCAACCCGGCGACCACCGACGCCAGCTGCTGAGCGGATCGGCATTCGTGCATGCTGATGACCTCGTTGTACACCTTCGCCGCCGAGTCGCCCGTTCCCCACTGACCGCGGGGCTCCGGGTTGAGCCAGTGCGCGTGCTTCGCCACCGACACGAGCCGGGCCAGGGCCTCCAGATTCGGGTCGCGGTAGTTGTTGCGGCCGTCGCCGAGCACCAGCAGCGACGTCCGCGACGTGATGCTCTGGGTGAACCGTTCGGCGAACACCCCGAACGCGTTGCCGTAGTCGGAGTGCCCGTCGTAGCCGACCAGGTCGGCTTCCCGGATCATCCGCGACATGGCGCTGCCGAGGTCGGCTCCCGCGTCGAAGAAGCGGGTGACCTCGTCGGTGGTGTCGATGAACGCGAACACCCGCACCCGGGAGAACTGCTCGCGCAGCGCGTGGACGAGCAGCAGGGTGAAGTGGCTGAAACCCGCGACCGAACCCGACACGTCACACATCACGACCAGTTCGGGGCGCGCCCGCCGGGGCTTGCGCTGGACGAGGTCGATGGGCACACCGCCGGTGGACATCGACTTGCGCAGGGTTCGGCGCAGGTCGATCGAACCGGCCCGGTTGCGGCTGCGCCGCACGGCCAGGCGGCTGGCGAGCAACCGGGCCAGCGGGGTGACGTTGCGTTTCAGCGCCGTCAGTTCGGCGTCGGACGCGCGCAGGAAGTCGACTTCCTCGGCCAGTCGGGGCACGCCGTACGACGCCACCCGTTCCTTGCCGAGGTTCTCGGCCGACCGTCGCCGCGTCTCCGTCTCGATCATCTTCCGGAAGTCGGCGATCCGCTGGGCGGCGGTGCGCTTGGCCACCTCGGATTCGTAGCTTTCCGTCGTTCTGGCTTCGCCGTCCTGCTGGTTGCCCAGGAGTCCGTCGAGGATCTTCTTCAGCAGGGTTTCCGGCGCGACGTCCCGCAGCGCCTGGTACGCGGAGAACGACGGGCCGTTCGCCGACTGGTACTGCCCGAGTTCCTCGACCATCTGCGCGGTCAGGAGCTCGGTGAGCTCGATCGCCTCCGGCGACCCGTCGGTGAGGAGTTCGACGATCAGCTCACGTAGCGCCTCGTAGTCGATCTCACCCTTCGCGTTCCGCGGCAGACTCGTGTCGATGGCCCCGTCCGCCCGGCTTCCGACCGCCGCCGGGAACCAGAGTTCGAACAGCGCGTCGAACGTGGGCCGGTGGGTGGGTCGCCGCAGCAGCGCGCACGCGAGACCCTCGCGCAATGATTCGCGGTCGAGCAGATCGAGGACCGACATCACCCGACCGGCGTCGACCGTCTCGGACGGTCCGACCATGATGCCGCGCCGCCGCAACGCCTCGACGAAGTCGACGAGATGCCCCGGCAGCCCGTGCGGCGCCGCGGGACCGCCCGGCTTCGACCGGGACGCGAGTGGACCACCAGCAGCCATGGGGGAGTCCTTCAGTTCAGTCGCAGCTCGGCAGCGGCCCGTAGCTGGTCGGATTGGTGTTTGAGGACGACACCCATCGTGGCGCGCACGGCGTCGTCGTCGAGGGTGTCGAGCCCGAGCGCCAGGAGTGTGCGACCCCAGTCGATGGTCTCGGCGACCGACGGCAGCTTCTTCAGCTGCATGCCGCGCAGCACGCGGATGGTCCTGACCAGCTGCTCGGCTACTGCCTCGGGCAGCTCCGGCACCCGGCTCGCGAGGATCCGCCGCTCGAGTTCGGCGTCGGGGAAGTCGAGATGCAGGAACAGGCAGCGGCGCTTGAGTGCCTCCGACAGTTCGCGGGTGGCGTTCGAGGTGAGGACGACGAACGGCTTGCGCGTAGCCGTGATGGTGCCCAGTTCGGGGACGGTGACCGCGAAATCGCTGAGCACCTCGAGGAGCAGGCCCTCGATCTCGACGTCGGCCTTGTCGGTCTCGTCGATCAGCAGCACCGTCGGGTCCTCGCGCCGGATCGCGGTCAGCAGTGGCCGCGACAGCAGGAACTCCTCCGAGAAGACGTCCGCCTTGGTGGAGTCCCAGCTGTGGTCGCTGCCCGCCTGAATGCGCAGGATCTGCTTCGCGTGGTTCCACTCGTACAGCGCGCGTGCCTCGTCGACGCCCTCGTAGCACTGCAATCGCACCAGCTCGGCGCCGGTGGTCTCGGCGACGGCGCGGGCGAGTTCGGTCTTACCGACTCCGGCGGGACCCTCGATGAGCAGGGGTTTTCCGAGCCTGTCCGCGAGGAACACCGCGGTCGCGGTGCCCTTGTCGGACAGGTACCCGGTTTCGGCGAGCCGAGCGATGACGTCGTCGACGCTCGCGAAGAACGGCGTCGTGGTGGGCAGTGCGCGGTCCACGCTCGCTCCTTTCAGAGGGGCTTGAGGGAAGGGGGGTCGGCGGCGGTCTAGACCGGGCGGGTGTGCCCGTCACCCCAGACGACCCACTTGGTGGAGGTCAGTTCGGGGAGCCCCATCGGGCCACGCGCGTGCAGTTTCTGCGTGGAGATCCCGATCTCGGCGCCGAAACCGAACTGCTCGCCGTCGGTGAAGGCGGTGGACGCGTTGACCATGACGGCGGCGGCGTCGACGCGGGCGGTGAACTCCCGGGCGGCCGCGAGGTCGGAGGTCACGATGGCCTCGGTGTGGCCGGTTCCGTAGCGGTCGATGTGCTCGACCGCGGCATTCAGGTCGTCGACGACCTTGAGCGCCACATCCAGGGTGAGGTACTCCTCCGACCAGTCCGACTCGGTCGCGGGCACCAGTCCGGGCAGATCCCCGTGGACCGTCACGCTGTGCACCTGCAGGGCCTGCAGCAGCTTCGGCACCGCCGTCTCGGCGATCGCGGCGTCGATCAGCACCGTCTCCGCGGTGTTGCAGACACTCGGTCGTCGCGTCTTGGAATTGAGCAGGATCCGCTCGGCCATCTCCAGGTCGGCCGCCGAGTGGACGTAGACGTGGCAGTTGCCGACGCCCGTCTCGATGGTCGGGACTGTCGCGTCGCGCACCACGGCGCTGATCAGGCCGGCGCCGCCGCGGGGAATGACGACGTCCACGAGGCCGCGGGCCTGGATCAGGTGCGTCACGCTGGAGCGGTCGTCGCTCGGCAGCAACTGCACCGCGTCCGCCGGCAGCTGCTGCGCCGCCAGCGACGCCCGCAACGCCACGACCAGCGCCGCGTTCGACTTCGCCGCGGACGAGGAGCCGCGCAGCAGGGCCGCGTTGCCGGACTTCAGTGCCAGCCCGAACGCGTCGACGGTGACGTTGGGGCGGGCCTCGTACACCATGCCCACTACGCCGAGCGGGACCCGCAGCTGACGGAGTTCGAGACCGTTGGGGAGCGTCGAGCCGCGCACCACTTCACCGACCGGGTCGGGCAGACCGGCGACCTGGCGCAGTCCGGACGCGATCCCCTCGATCCGCTCCGGGGTCAGCCGCAGGCGGTCGAGCAGGGAGTCCTCGGTGCCCGACGCCCTGGCCGTCTCGATGTCGGCCGCGTTGGCGGCGAGGATGTCGGCGGAGGCGGCGAGCACGGCGTCGGCCGCCGCATGGAGCGCCGCATCCTTCTGCGCGGTGGTGAGCAGCGCGAGGACCCGCGACGCGGTGCGGGCGCGACGGGCCGCTGCGTGGACGGCTTCACGGGTATCCACCGTGGCACCGGCCGACGAGGTGGAAGTCACTGCAGTCATGAAGACAGCCTATATACAGGGGTGCGGGAATGATTTCGTCCCCCGCGCAGGTTGCGACTGGTCGAGACCATCAGAGGCAGGAGTGCTGTAGTGAGCGTGTTGTTCGAACCCATCACCTTCCGCGGAGTCACCGTCCCCAATCGGGTGTGGATGGCACCGATGTGCCAGTACTCGGCCGACGTGACGGGCCGCGACGTGGGAGTGCCGGGCGACTGGCACCGGACGCACCTCGTGACGCGCGCCATCGGCGGTGCCGGCCTGATCCTCACCGAGGCGACGGCCGTCAGCCCGGAGGGCCGCATCAGCCCCGCCGACCTCGGCATCTGGAACGACACCCAGACCGAGGCGTTCGCGGAGATCAACGCACAGCTCGAGTACTTCGGCGCGGTGCCGGGCATCCAACTCGGTCACGCCGGGCGCAAGGGCTCCGCGCACGTGCCGTGGCGCGGGGGCGGGAGCCTCGACGGCGACGATCGGCTGTCCTGGCAGACGGTGGCGCCGAGCGCGATCGGTTTCGGCGACCACACCCCGCCGGCCGCGGCGACGACCGCCGACATCCGGAAGGTGGTCGCCGATTTCGCCGCCGCCGCCGAGCGGGCGTCGCGAGCCGGGTTCAAGGTGGTGGAAATCCATGCGGCACACGGCTATCTGCTGCACCAGTTCCTCTCACCGGTCAGCAATCACCGCACCGACGAGTACGGCGGCAGCTTCGCGGGCCGCATTCGCCTCCTGCTCGAGGTCGTCGAGGCGGTACGCGGGGTGTGGCCGGCCGAGTTGCCCGTCTTCGTCCGGGTCTCGGCCACCGACTGGCTGTCCGAGGAGCCCGGCCTCGACGCGGACAGCTGGACGCCGGATCAGACCGTCTCCCTCGTGCAGGCCCTCGCCGACCTCGGCGTCGACCTCGTCGACGTCTCCAGCGGCGGCGTCACGTCCGCCCGGATCCCGATCGCGCCCGGCTACCAGGTTCCGTTCGCCCGCCGCATCCAGAACGAGACCACGGTCCCGGCCGCCGCCGTCGGGCTCATCACCGAGCCGGAGCAGGCCGAGCGGATCGTGGAGTCGGGAGAAGCCGTCGCCGTGTTCCTCGGGCGCGAACTGCTGCGCGACCCGTACTGGCCGCGAAAAGCCGCCCTGGTCTTGAATGCCCAGGTGACGCCGCAGATTCCGGCGCAGTACGCGCGGGCGTACTGAGGCTCGGGCCGACAAGCCCGCACATCCTTTGCTACGGTAATCGCTCTTACAGCTGGTAGTCCCGCACCCCGGACGGTGGGGCGGGACCGAGCCACGAGCCAGAGCCGATCGGCGGGGGCCGCATCGCGCCGAAGGGCCGTGGGTTGCCGAACCCGACCAGCAATCGCCGTGCGGGCGACGAAAAGATGCGTGCATCAGGTACGTGCCCCGCGCGGGTGATAACTGCGCTGGGGAGCGCACGACATGAATGCACCAGATCACTCGATCACGTCGGCCGAGGTGGCCGAATCACCTGATGTCACGGTCACCGACGAGGCCTCCGTCAAACGGGCCGTCAAGGCGACCATGCTCGGTAACGCCATGGAGTGGTTCGACTTCGGCGTGTACGCCTACCTCGCGACCACCATCGGCAAGGTCTTCTTTCCCGAGGCGAGCGGCACCGCACAGCTGCTGTCGACGTTCGCGATCTTCGCCGCGGCGTTCATCGTCCGTCCCCTCGGTGGACTGTTCTTCGGTCCGCTCGGTGACCGGATCGGCCGCAAGAAGGTGCTCGCCACCACGATCATCCTGATGGCGGGCAGCACGTTCGCCATCGGCCTGATCCCGAGTTACGGATCCATCGGGCTCGCGGCGCCGATTCTGCTGGTGCTGTTCCGGCTCGTGCAGGGATTCTCGACGGGCGGCGAGTACGGCGGCGCCAGTACGTTCGTCGCCGAATACGCGCCGGACAAGCGCCGCGGGTTCTTCTCGAGCTTCCTCGAATTCGGAACCCTCGCGGGGTATGTCGCAGCCGCGGGCCTGGTCACCATCATCAGCACCGTGGTCAGCGCCGACGCACTGGTGGACTGGGCGTGGCGAATTCCGTTCCTGCTCGCCGGTCCGCTCGGCCTGATCGGCCTCTATCTGCGGCTGCGGCTCGAGGAGACGCCTGCGTTCCAGCAGATGGAGCAGGCCGAAGAGCGTTCGCTCGCAGACGAATCCACGGGACGCAAACTGCGTGAGACCCTGGTGGAGAACTGGCGTCCGCTGGTGCTGTGCGTCATCCTGGTCGCCACGTACAACATCGCGCACTACGGCCTGCTCAGCTACATGCCGACGTACCTGTCGAACACGCTCGGCTACGACGAGTCGCACGGCCTCGTCCTCATGATCATCGTGATGCTCATCATGATGGTGTGCATCAGCTTCGTCGGAAAGCTGTCCGACCGGGTGGGTCGTAAACCGTTGCTGCTGGCCGGTTTCGTCGGATTCTTCGCGCTGTCGCTGCCCGCGTACCTGCTGATCGGCGTCGGGCACTACTTCACCGTCTTCGTCGGCCTCGCGATGCTCGGCGGGCTGCTGCTGTTGTTCGTCGGCGTCTTCCCGTCGGTCCTTCCCGCGCTGTTCCCCACTGGAATCCGCTACGGCGGGCTGGCGATCGGATACAACCTCGCGGTGTCGATCTTCGGTGGCACCACCCCCCTCGTCCTCACGGCGCTGCAGGACGCGACGGGCAGTGACCTCGTCGCGCCGATGTACATGATGGTCGCGGCCGTCATCGGCGGTGTCGCGGTTCTGCTCATCTCCGAGACCGCCCGGAAGCCGCTGGAGGGCTCGCCGCCCGCCGTGGCCACTGACGCCGAGGCCCGCCGCATCCTGAAGCGTCTCCGCCGCACCAAAGGCGACGCGTCCGCGACACCCGCACAGGAGACGGCGGCCGCCGACGCGGGTTAGTCTCGGGGTATGTCCGCTCCCAGGGTCGCCGTGGTCGGCAGCATCAACATGGACCTGCTGACGGCGGCCGAGCGGTTGCCCGCGCCGGGAGAAACGATCCTGGGCAGCGCCTTTGCCGCCACCCCCGGTGGCAAGGGCGCCAATCAGGCGATCGCCGCGGCGCGGGCCGGTGGCGCCGTGACCTTCATCGGCGCCGTCGGCTCCGATGTGTTCGCTCTCGACCTGCGGCAGGCCCTGGTGGACGCCGAGGTCGACACGCGGCACCTGCGCGAAGTGGACGGTCCGAGCGGGATCGCGGCGATCACCGTCGACGCCGCCGGTGAGAACAGCATCGTCGTGGTTCCGGGCGCCAACAGCACCGTGGTGGACCTGACATCCGCCGAACTCGCGGCCGTCGCGGACGCCGACGTCCTGCTGTGCCAACTCGAGATACCCCTGGGCACCGTGCTGGCCGCGGCGGCGCACGCCGCGGCACACGGCACCGTCGTGATGTTGAATCCGTCACCGGCGCAGCCACTTCCGTCCGAACTCGTGAAGCTGGTCGACGTGCTCCTCGTCAACCAGACCGAGGCCGCGCAACTCGGCGCCGAGGTCACCGGCGCCGTCTCCCACGTCGTGACCACACTGGGGTCGTCGGGCGCGGACTACGCGAGCAGCGACGGCACCGCGCTCCGCGCCGAGTCCCCCGAGGTCGAGGTGGTCGACACGACCGGGGCCGGCGACGCGTTCGCCGGCGCCCTGGCCGTCTCGTGGCGGCGCGGGCCCGCGGCCGCCGTCCCGTTCGCATGCACGGCGGGCGCGCTCGCCACCACCCGCCGAGGCGCCTCCACGTCGTCACCCACCCTCGCCGAGATCGACGCGGCACTGCCCGGCTGAGCGCGCTCCTGCCGTCGCCCGGATCCTCCGTGTCACCCGTGTCGTGCACCATGGGGGCATGACACGGGTGAC
>Ga0247820_10002624_pt1 | contig 10085 bp, 19 predicted proteins | sample 13C_Glucose_Day1_2_FD_192480 | JGI IMG/M metagenome (GOLD analysis project Ga0247820, IMG submission 192480) | Soil microbial communities from agricultural site in Penn Yan, New York, United States - 13C_Glucose_Day14 | ecosystem: Environmental > Terrestrial > Soil > Agricultural land | place...
GCGGTCAAGACGGGACTCGAACCCGCAACCCACACCTCGACAGGGTGGCGCTCTAACCAATTGAGCTACTCGACCAATGCCGCCGGTGGGTGCACCCTGATAGACCCCGGTAGAGCCGACGGACTCTCCTCATCCGGGCGCTGCAAGCTGCAGCTCGCTTTGATCTAGTGGCCCGTCTGGACGGTCTCCACCTGATCAGTGCGTGCGTAGCAGAGGATTCGAACCTCCACAGCCCTTACGGACAACGGTTTTACAGACCGCCTCGGCTCTCCCGCTCCGACGGCTACGCGCGTGCGATCCCGGATTTGAACCGGGGACCTCCCCGTGTTTGGACGGGGCGCTCTGCCTGACTGAGCTAATCGCACCACCTTGCAAGGTGTTCCATCACGGGTACCATTTCGCCGTGCTCCCGAGGACAGTACCGCACTCTCGCCATCGACCCTTCGGTCTGGCTCCCCGGCCCTTCGTAGCATCCGACGCGAGGTTCGAACTCGCGCTACCACCTTGAGAGGGTGGCGTGCTTCCAATTACACCAGCCGGACTCGGCAGCACCGTGAGGGTTTGCCCAACGGGGGTCAATCCCCGTCCAAGCCACGTTGCACTGCCTTTCGCTCAGGGCCCACCCCTGGGATCCCTTCGCTACGTAGCGGGGGCGGGATTCGAACCCGCACGTCCTCCTGGTTATGAGCCAGGCCCAGCACCATTACTGGTTGCCCCGCGCCATCGACCACGTGCCGGCTTTCTGACTCCAATCCGACACCGCCGCCCTCGCCCCTTGCAGCCGGGGGGAGCTCCTCAAGATCGAACCGGCGTCGTGTCGCTCGCAGCGATCGGTGTGTGTCCGGCGTGACTGAGGAAGTTCGATTGAGTTGTCAAGTGCTGCCGACGAGAACTACCTTAGCAGATGACCTCAGTAGTCTGTCAAGCCCCTCGCCGCAGTTACTCCTGCCGGATGACGCCGGAGATCCACCGGCGCTTCTGCTTCCCGATCTGCTCCATGGCCTCGCGGGCCAGCTCGTTCAGGGCATGATCGCGCTGGTCCAGCAGCAGGTTGATCTGTTCGTGCGTCCAGTCGTAGTGCGGCCAGTAGCGGCCGTACCGGACGCACTGAGACGCGTGCAGGGTGATGGCAGCCTCGAGCTCGGGCACGGTCGGCTCGTCGCCTCCTGGCCGGCCGTACGTCGCCGTCATGCGGCCACCCCGGACAGGATCTCCAGGTCGCCGTACCCCAGCGGCTGGTCGGCGTCGAACCGCAGCGTCAGCAGGCCGGCCGGCGTGTCCTCGCCGGAGCCGAACCGGAACCACTGCGACCCCGGGTCCATCGCGGGCGCCTGGATCGCCGTGCGGCGCCCGTACGTCACCGCGCTGAAGTGATGGAAGTGGCCCGAGAGCAGGATCTGGCAGCCGGAGACGGGCTGGAGGCCGAACTCCTGATTCTTCCACCACTCGTGGGCCTTCTTCTGCACGGTCGCGCCGCCCCGGAACATGTGCCCGTGGGTCATGCCGACCTTCACGCCGCCGAGCTCGACCGCGATGCTCAGTTCCTCGTCCGGGATGACCCAGTTCAGCCCCTCGGTGCCGGCGCGTGTAAACGCCTCTCGAACGGCCTCGAACGCAGCTACGTCGTCGTTGTCGCCTGGGTTGGTGAAGGACTTCCCGTCGTTCCGGTTCTCGCCGTGGTTGCCGGCGACCGTGGCCGACCAGAACTCGTCGAACAGCGGGTGGAGCTCGTCGATCGCGTGGGAGACGAGTTCGCGGGTGATGCGACCCTGCTCGCGCCGGGTCCTGTCCGGCATCTGGCGGCCGATGCGGCGGAGATCCTTGATGCGCTGCTTGGCTTGGTCGATGCCGGACAGGACCCGCTCGACGGTCTGCTCGGTGCCCGAACCGCCCTCGGCCTTGCCGATCTGCCAGTCGGCCGCGACGACCGCGAACGCATCCTTGCCGCTCGAGCTGAACCGGCGCACCGACGGGCGGCGCTTCCGGATGTGCTTGACCAGATCGTCGACGTGCTCCTGGACGGCTTCGGGCGACTCGCCGGCGACCACGTTGAACTTGAAGTAGTGCAGCCAGCGGCCGTCGTACGCCATCCACTTGCGCGCCTGGATGGGGCCGTCGATCTTCCATTCGTCCGGGTTGAACCCGGCGCCGATGAGCAGGTCGCGGGCCGACGCGTCGGGGCTCGGCAAGCGAACGACCGCTTTACCGATCTGGTCGGTGTACTCCGCATACGGCTCCCAGCCGGCCGGCACCTTGTCGCCGCGCTGATACGCGCCCTCGAGATCCTCGCCCAGTTTCGTCATACGGTGTGTCCGCCCTTCTTGTGCTTTTCGATGTCCCGGCGGACTACTCGCTGTCCGTTCTCTCGCAGGATCTCGTACAGGTCTTGAACCGAGATCCCGCGTTCCAGGGCCCCCCGAAGAGCCTCTGCGTCTGCCGGTGGCAGGCTGTTGACCTTTTCGCACAGTCTACACGGCTGGTTGCCAGATGCAACCCCGACAGTACTGAGCGCGTTCGCAAGATTACTCGTCTTCGCCACGGTCAAAACTCCTCTCGCCGACTGGCCAGGTCATCCGGTGATGTGTGGGTGAGGTGCCACATCTCGCACGCGGTGTGGTAGTAGACGCGATTCTCGATCACCTCCGAGCCGCGCCGCACGCGCTTCGCGCGGACCTCGTCCAGCGCCGCCAGCGCCAGCTTCTCGTTCTCGTAGCCGAGCTTGCCGGCCAGCCAGCACTTGCTGGGGCGCGGGGATCGCGCGGCTGACCGCCGCTTCGACACTGTGGCGCGCGGGTGGCGCCGGTTTCTCCGTGGCACGATGTACCTCCTGATAGACTAGGGAAGCCTGCCGGAGGTCCCGCTGAATCAGCGGTCTGTACCTCCGGTGGCCTCTTTTTCGCGTCGGGCCCGCTCGTCGCGGTCCTTCACGATCTTCTGACGTTGCGCCGCTGTGTAGCCGGCCCGGATACCGTACTGCAGAGTCACGCCGGGCGTCAAGCCCTCGGCCAGGCAACGCGTCCGCATAGCCTGCGGACAGTCCAGCTTGCACGCCCATTGCGCGCGGGCGGCGACGGGCTCGTGGGCGGCCAGTGCGGCCTGATAGGCGGCGTCGCCGGCGGCCCCGGGATCGAACTCGGCGCGGATGGGCTCAAACCAGTCATCCGGATGCAGCCGATTGGTCGACTGATCCGGATGACGGAAGGTGTGGTCGCAGCTCTCCGGGTCGGCACACCTCAGCCCGACCTGGCAGGGGATTGGTTGGTCAGCTCGCATGCCTCACAGGGTAGCTGACCGGCGACAACGGTGTCAGCCTCGCCGGTCGTCGTCGGGCGTCGGGTCCAGGATCTCGGCCGACCGGGCGACGGTGCGCCCGACGACGAACCCCCAGAACACCACGACGGCGGCCTGATACGCCACGGCCCAGACCACGTACGACTGGACCTCGCCCTCGACCGCCTGGCCGGCGAGGAAGCCGACGATCCCCAGCATCGGAGCAACGGCCGCCACGGCGTACACCAGCAGCGCCACGTACACCTTGATGACCGACTCGATCGGGGCGTCAGCCTTGATCCGGGCCTGCATCGCGTCCCAGTTCTCGTCCAGCGTCTTCGACATGGTTCTCCTCTCGTAGTTCCGCGATCCACCGGTCGATGATTGCGCGGAATGTTGCGATGATCTCTGCGTTCGTCATGAGAGGAAGCCCCCAGGGTTGCGAGTCTGCCGCCCCCGAGAGACTCCCCCTCATCATACGGCCGTTTTACTCCGGGTCGTGCGTCGCGGTGACGAGCGGCTCGAAGTCGTTACTGGCGACGTACGTGCCCTGGATCGCCCGGTAGCTGACCTTGTCGCGGCCGACCTTCAGGCGCAGACGCTTCCCCGCATGATCGCCGCCGGTGAAGTGCAGCCAGTAATGGCCGTCCTTGTCCGGCTCGACGACACCGACGCCCTTGGTGCTCAGGGTGGACCCGCTCCACATGTCGCGCGGCGGGACGAGGCGGAGGACAGTCAGCTCGATCGGCTTCCGACGCGCCGACAGCAGACGAGGCGGCTTGACCCGCATCACCTTGGTGATCTTGTACGCGTCGTACGACGACAGGCCGAGCTCGAGCTCGCACCAGTAGCCGTTGACGACCGTGCTGGTCCGGGCCACCGTGGCCTCTTGGCCGACGCCGGAACCGTAATGGATCCGGTGCCGGCCGACGTACCGGGTCTTGTGCTCGGCCGTGACGATGTCGCCCTCCTGCAGGGTCTTCCAAGTGACCTCGCTGGTGACGTCGACGAGCTTCGGCTCGACCTTCGGCTTCGGCTCGACCTCGAGTCCGAGCTGGGAGGCGGCCCGGTTCACGCCGGCGTTGTCGTGCGCGGTGGTGATGTACACCGATCCGCCGCGACCACCCTGGCCGCCCTGCGCACCGTCGCCCGAAGCGGACCCACCGGCGCCACCCTGGCCTCCGAGCGCCACCACGGACGCCGAGCCGACCACGACTCCCGGCGGGAGGACCGCCTTCCGGACGAACTCCGGCTCGACGTACGTCACCGACCCCGCAGTCAGCCCGTCGCGCTGAGTGATGCTCGGAGGTACCGAGTCGATGCGGACCGGGATCGTCGCGTCCCGGTCGATCTGGGAACTGACCGGTTCCATGTCCACGACCGTCCCGTACGCCAGGGCAGCCTCGATGTACACCCGGTCACCCTCCCGGTAGTTGCCCGGGAAGAGCCGGAGAAGCTGGTTGCGCGAGACGAGACCATCAGCATGTTCCGGGTCGGACGCGGTAACGCCGACCTCGCCGTCCGAGTCCAGATAACGCACGACCAGATGATCGGCCGCCTCGAGCTCCTTGTAGTAGTTGCACTTCACCAGGCCGTCGCCGATCGTGAAAGCCGCCCTGCCATGTGGCTTGATGACGACCTTGTCGCCCTCTCGCAGAGTCATGATGCGGGGATCTCCTCTCCCTTGATGAACTTCTTCAGCTCGTTCACGGCCACCTTGCCGTTCGCCTGGACCCGAAGGTCGGTCGGCTCAACGTGGTATTTGCCGTCGGCGCCGAGCTTACTCCCTCCAGACCCCGCCGTCAACCGGTCAGGCGCCGGGCGAATCTGGGCGTACTCGAGCTGGTAGCCACCCGCGCCCGCCGAGCTCGCCGGCTTCTGGCCGGCCTTCGTCCAAGGCTTCCGCAGCCACATCGCCGCGAACGACCGGTCGCCCTTGTGACCCCGGATCAGCACCGAGTCGGCCTGGCCGTGCTTCGTGAGCACGTCGTCGCCGTCCTCGTCGGAATGCTCGGTCTGCATCGACCACGGGCCCTTGCAGTACGAGACAGCCACGGTCCAGCCCCGCTCCTCCGCCAGCTTCGCGACCTGCTTCGCCCCTCCAGGCATCACTGTCCCCCAGATGGTCTCGGCAGCCGTGATGATCGTGGCTGGGTACTCGGGCGTGGGCGGCGGCAGCACGACCTTCTGCGCGGCCCTGTGCGGGACGGCGGTCGACGGGATGAACCGCAGCTCGCCGGCGGCCCGCATCGACCACGACGTGCGGCCGACGTCGGACAGGCCGGTCCACTGATCGTCCTGAGACCGGCCGGTCACCTCCACGAAGAGGCGCCGACCGGCCTCGAAATCGAGCTCGGTCACGCCTGCGGGTCCTGCGACTTCTTCGCCGCGTCCCGACGGCGCAGCACGCCGTACCCGTCGACGTAGGCGACCTCGTACTGCTCGACGTCCCACTCGACGGTCTCGCCGTCCCGGTCGTACCGGACCGCGAACTTCGCGCGAGCCTTCGCCAGCCGCTCATCGGCGTCATCGGGGTCGTCGTCTTCGTCCCGGCGCGCCTTGAGGATCTCGTCGACCTCGTCGAGCGTCTCCTGGAACGCGTCGAGCAGCTTCTGGTCGGCCGGCTCGACGTCGCCGTCCTGCGACTGGCGCATCGCCCGGTCCAACTCGGCCGGAATCGCCTGGTTCACGCCGTCGCGGGCCGCGTCGAACTTCCGCCTGTCCAGCTCCGCCGGGACCTCGTCACCCTTCGCCTCGGCGTAGGCCGCCAGGTCCTTCTTCACCCACGGCAGCCGGAGGTGCGTGCCGCCCCGGGCCCGCGACGCCTCGTAGTAGCCCCACTCGATCACGCCGGCCAGAGCCAGGGTGCGCAGCAGGTCGAAATACACCTGCTCCTTGATCGGGTGGTCGATGTACAGGTGGTAGTGACCCTCGGTCGAGCTGGGCACCAGGCGCACCGGGTGGTCGATGTCAAGCATGACCGTGTGGTAACCAGTCCTGTTACCTTCAGAGTCGACGAGCTCGCTCGACCACGTCTGGGCGTTCTCGAGCTCCACGATCGGCCGCGACACGGGCTGGTCGGGCTCGCTGGAGTCCTGGCCGGGCCGGAAGTCGACCTGGTAGTAGCGGTGCTGGTACGCCGACAGCTCGTCCAGGCGCGGAGGCGCGGCGGTGATCTTGTCGCCCCCGACCGGCTCCCAGACCGGCCCGGTGACGGGCGCGCCGATCGTGTGCTCCTTGTCGAACAGGGCCGCGTTCAGGTGGAAGCTGGACGTTGCCAGCTCGGTGCCGTCGAGCCCCTTGGGGCGCTTGCCGATCGGGATCAGTTCGTCGAACATCAGTAGCCTCGCATTCTGCGGCCGTATGCCGCGTCTTCTTCGACATGCCGCCGGCGGGCGGTCTTGACACGATGTCGCTTCGCCCACAGGCCGGCGGCGATGGCGATCGGGATCAGCCAGAGCGGCGGGAACGCCACCCCGATGATGATCGACAGCCACACGACGGCCAGCAGCAGCGGCTTGCAGGGGGTCGGTCGGTGCTGAGGCAAGCTCAAACCTCCTTGACCTCGGTGATCGTGGGAAAGGCTGACAGCCAGCCGATACGCCAGCCGTGGTACTTCAGCTCGTAGCGGTGCCCCTCCTTCAGCTTGCCGAAGGTGTCGGCCGAGTTGAACTTGCCCTTCACCAGAGAGTCGCCGACCTCGAGCGTGCCGCACTCCTCTGTGTAAACGCGCATGGAGCTGCTGCCGCTGCCCTCCCCGTCGCTCTTCCAGACGCGGTCCTTGCCGGTCACCGTGCAGGTCTTGACGTGATCGTCGTAGTAACCGGTCACGGACTTCACGCCCAACCCGATGAGCCCGATGACGACGATCGCGATGATGCTTCCGATGAGCTTTTCCATGTTCAGCCCTCCAAGGGTTTCAGTCCTGATGAATGCCGCCTCTGATCGAACAGTTCGCGGCACGTCGGGCAAATCGCCGGTACGTGAGGCAACAGTACCGGCAGAAGGTCGAACGCGTCAAGACCCTGCAGTCGCAACATCGTGGCGCCGAATGCCACCAGCTCCCACGTCGCTCCGCCCGGCGCTGTCGGCCGCGCCCAGGACACGTCGAACACGAGCCCCGCGCCGCGCTTGGCGGCCTGCTGGTTCGAGTAGTAGTCCCACGCCGTCCCGGCAGGCACCCAGAGCTGCTCGCCAGGCTCGAGCGTCCACACCTGGCGAGCACCAATCATGCCGTGCGGGAGGGCACTGGAGTAGTCCGGCACCGGGACGTCGAACTTCCTGTCGGCGTGGATCACGTCAGTACCGCCGATTGATCTCGGCCCGGTCCCACGTCGTCGGCGACGAGTAGCGCCACGAGTAGTCCGTCAGGCCGGAACCCGCCGGCGGCTTCGCGCCCACGTTCGACGCGATGCCCCACGTGTGCTTCATGCCGATCGCGTGCTGCAGCTCGTGGCTGTACACGTGGCGGGCGGCGAACGCCGAACCGAAGCAGGACTGCAGGACCGCTGGGTTCGTGTTGAACCGGATCTCCGGGGCCTGATTCACCCACACCTTGAAGCCGCGCACCGTCATCTGCACCATGCCGGTCCCCGCCACGCCGGTAGTGACCGCGCAGACGTTGGTCCCCAGGTCAGCGCCGCGCAACCGGATGTGGTTGGTCGACGCGTAGCCGTTGCAGTTCGATCTCGCCGGGAGGATCTTCGCGTCCGTGCCGTAGAAGATGTCCAGCGCCGCCTGCGTCGCATACGTCGAACCGCGCACCTCGAAGCAGATCTTGCCGGTCGGGATCAGCGTGAACCAGTACGACAAGCCCGGGTAGTTGAAGTCGCTGGACGTCTCCGGGCCCGGGGACATGGCGATCCGGTCCGCTTCGCGCTGCACGGGCGCCGAGATCGTACTGGCCGGCGTCGGACCCGGGGTCTCGGGGGAATCCTCGGAGGTTGCTTTCTGCAGGCACAGGACGAACAGCAGGCTGACCGCCGCGCCGATGATCGCGCCGAGATTCCTCGCCTGCCGCTCGGTCTGCGGGATGAACAGTCGGAAGAAGTTGCTCACTTCGAGCCTCCCTGGGAGTGGTTGAGGATGGCATTCTCGGCGGCGAGCCACTCGCTGGCCGTGTTGTGCCAGATCAGCTTGCCGGTGTAGTTGTCGAACACGTACGAGTAGCCGCCGAGGTTGCGCACGTGGGCGGCGGCGACCTTCGCCGAGTCGGTGCGCTTCAGCACCTTGGGCCGGTAGTTGCCCTTGTGCGTCGTCGTCTGGTTGGTGATGAGCTGCACGACAGCGAAGCGCCGCTTGCTCGTGCAGCGCACGCTCAGCGAGTGAGCTCGCGAGCTCCAGTTCTGCGGGATGGTCAGAGTCGGCATGTGGTCAGGCCTCCCGTCCGGGGTGGATGATCTCCACGATCTTCTCGGTCGGCTCTTTCTCCCAGTCGTAGCTGCCGTCGTTCTTGGCGACCATCCACGGCAGGCCAGAGCTGTCCTTCGTGTCGGCGTGGATCCACACGCCGGATCGGGTGCGCACGATCGCCTGCCGGGCGGTCGGCACCGGCAGGCCGGGCATCTGCCTCTCCATCTCGTCCGCGATCGCATTGGCCACCGAGCCGCCGAGACCCTGTCGCAGGTCGTTGAGGTGCGTCTCCAGCTCCTCGCGCGTCAAGTTCAGGTTGAATTGCATCAGGCCTCCTCGTCGTAGTCGTCTTCGTACCACTCGTCGTCCTCGATCGGGTTCAGCACATCCCAGCAATCCGGGTGCGTCCCCGTGAGGAGCAGCTCGCGCTCGTCGTTGGTCAGGTCCGGCAGGGCGTGTTGGATCAGCGTGCCCGCCTCCCACGCCTCGTACCCGGCGCGGTCGACCGTCATCCGAGACTTGCGGTTGCAGACCATACAGGCCTTGGTGGTCACGGTGATCGTACCGGGCCTCGGCTCGCTGATGCGCTCGATCACCGTCAGGCCTCCGTCCGCAGGATCGCGATGATCGTCTCCAGAAGCTCGGCGTACGCCTCGTTCATGTCCGCCTGCGCTTCGTCCAAGTTCGCGTACAGCAGGGTGCGCTCGGTCGGCTCCTCGCCCCACCGCGCAGGCCACTCGCGATCGAGCGGCGAGCCGTCCTTGATCTGGCGTTCGGCGATCAGCTTGTCCTGATCGTCCTGCAAGCTGTCGTACCGGGCCAGCGCGGCGCGCAGGTCGTCCGACGTGTCCGTCAGGTGCGCGAACACGCGCTGCGCCTTGCCCTGATCGATCAGGTCCAGAAGGGTGCTCACTTGGGGTACTCCTCTCCGACGTACTCGACGCCGATGATGTTCTCGATCCGGTACACGACCTCGCGGCCGTCCTCGAACTCGATGAATGCCAGGGTGTAGTCGAAGTTCACGTGCAGAGCGCCCGTGACCTCCTTGCCAGTCGAGAGCTCGATCCTCACGACGTTGTCGTCCCAGTCCAGCAGGACCTGCGTCAACTGCGGGAGAGCGTTGATCTTCGCCCGCCGAGCAGCCTCGGCGCGGACCTCTTCCGGCGTGCGCTTCTCGCCCATCTCAGGCCTCCTTCTTCTGCCGACGCCATGCGAGCCAAGTGATCGCTTGAACTTCGGCCGGCGTGATGCCGGGGAACTCGTCCTGCAGCTTCTCGGCCGCCCGCTCGTACGCCCGGACGAACTGCTCGTACGCGCCCTTGCGACCCAGCACGACGCCGCGCGTCCGGTCGTCCATGACGCGGCCGACGGCCACGTCGAACGCGTGCCGGTCGATCACGATGCCGCGCGGGTCGTTCGGGTTGGCGATCGCGTGGTAGAACGCGGTCACTTTCGGCCCGCCG
>Ga0247820_10002625_pt1 | contig 10083 bp, 10 predicted proteins | sample 13C_Glucose_Day1_2_FD_192480 | JGI IMG/M metagenome (GOLD analysis project Ga0247820, IMG submission 192480) | Soil microbial communities from agricultural site in Penn Yan, New York, United States - 13C_Glucose_Day14 | ecosystem: Environmental > Terrestrial > Soil > Agricultural land | place...
AAGCCACTCGCCAAAAGAGAACGTATTTCCGAGACAGGACACTAGCCTCGGCACCATTGCGCAGGGTCGGTGGGCCGGCCCTGCTGGCGAATCGCGAAGTACAGGCCGGCGTTGTCCTGGCCACCGCTGTCGCCGACGGTGGAGATGGCATCGCCGGCCTTGACGATATCGCCGGCGCTCTTGAGCAGGCTCTGGTTGTGGCCGTACAGGCTCAGGTAGCCATTGCCATGGTCGAGAATGACCAGAAGTCCAGCGCCGCGCAACCAGTCGGCGAACACCACGCGCCCGCCGTGCACGGCGCGCACCTGGGTGCCGGCGCTGGCGCCGATCATCACTCCGTCCCATTTGGCCCGGGCGTCGCCGCCGCGGGTATCGCCGAAGCGTGCCAGCAATCGACCATTGACCGGCCATGGAAGTTTGCCCCGGGCCGCAGAAAAAGCGCCGCCGTAGCTGGCGCCATCGCTGGAAACCACCGGGCCGAGGGTGGTGCGGGCCTTTTTCGGCGCCTCCTCGGGCTCCTGGGCACGGGCTGCCGCAGCCAGGGCCTGCTCCTTGCGGCGTTTCTCTTCTTCCTGCCTGGCCAGCAGGGCGCGCTGGCGCGCCTCTTCGGCCTCGCGGGCCTGGCGGGCCAGGGTTTCCTCGATGGTCTTGAGCACCTTGCCCAGGTCGGCCTGGTCCTGCTCGCGGCTCTGCAGCTTCTGGTCGCGCTCTTTCATGTCGCTGTTGAGCTTGGCCAGCACCTGCTGGCGCTTGTCGCGTTCGGCCACGAGCGCCTGGCGGCGACCGTCGAGGTCGGCGCGTTGGGTCAGCAGCTGTTCCTGCTGGCGGGCGATGTCCTGCTCGACGTTGGCCAGCTGGCGCAGGGTCTCGTTGAAGGCGCGCAACTGGTCCATGCGCGCCTTGCTGAGGTAGTCGTAATAGGTGAGGGTGCGGGCGAACTTCTCGGGGTTCTGCTGGTTCAGCAGCAGCTTGAGGTATTCCTCGCGGCCGTTGTTCTGGTAGGCCGAACGGGCCTGGATGGCAATCAGGCGTTGCTGTTCAACGCGGGCGCTCTGGAGTTTTTTTTTCTCGTGATCAAGGCGCTCCAGCTCGCCCTCGGTCTTTTTTAGTTCTTGCTGCAGTGCCTCCACCTGTTTCTCGAGAGTGCCGATGTCGGTCTCGGTGGACTTGAGGTCTTTCTGCACGCCGGCTTTCTCCTCCTGGAGCTTGCCCAGCATCTTCTTCAGCTCGGCGATGTCCTGGCGGGTGGCGTCCAGCTGTTGCTGGGTCTGTGCGCGCTCGTCGGCGAAAGCCGGGGTGAGCAGGCATGACAGGGCTAGTAAGAAGAGGGCGCGGAGCATGGGGTTTGGCGTACCGGGGATGGAGACTGGCCTAGTATGCCCTTGCGGGCCTGCAAAAAAAACGCCCCGCGGCATGCGCGGCGGGGCGTTGGTCTGGAATTCAGGTATTTCGGGGCTGCTGCGCAGCCCTTTCGCGGCACAAGGCCGCTCCTACAGGTTATGTGCGATCACCTGTAGGAGCGGCCTTGTGCCGCGGAAGGGCCGCAAAGCGGCCCCGTACAAGCATCAAGCATCGACCAGGATCGAGGTGCCGGTCATCTCGACCGGCTTTTCCAGCCCCAGCAGCTTGAGCATGGTCGGCGCTACATCGGCCAGCACGCCGCCTTCGCGGACCTTGACCTGGCGCTTGCCGACATAGATGAACGGCACCGGCTCGCTGGTGTGGGCGGTGTGCGCCTGGCCGGTGCACTCGTCTTCCATCTGCTCGACGTTGCCGTGGTCAGCGGTGATCAGCGCTTCGCCGCCGACCTTGTCCAGGGCTTCGACGATACGGCCGACGCAGATGTCCAGGGCTTCGACGGCCTTGACCGCCGCTTCGAACACGCCGGTATGGCCGACCATGTCGCCGTTGGCATAGTTGACCACGATCACGTCATAACGCTGCTGCTCGATGGCCTCGACGATGCGGTCGGTGACCTCGGGAGCGTTCATTTCCGGCTGCAGGTCGTAGGTGGCGACCTTCGGCGACGGGATCAGGATGCGTTCTTCGCCTTCGAACGGCTCTTCGCGACCACCGGAGAAGAAGAAGGTGACATGGGCGTACTTCTCGGTCTCGGCGATACGCAGCTGGGTCTTGCCGTTCTTCGCCAGGTATTCGCCCAGGACATTGTCCAGACTGGACGGGGCAAACGCGGCAGGCGCCGGAATTTTCGCCGAATACTGGGTCAGGCCGATGTACGCCGCCAGCTTGGGCAGGCGTGCGCGTGGGAATTCGCTGAAGTCCGCTTCGACGAACGCACGGGACAGCTCGCGGGCACGGTCGGCGCGGAAGTTCATGAAGATGACCGCGTCGCCATCCTCGACCTTGACGGCTTCGCCAATGCGCGTGGCCTTGACGAACTCGTCGTTCTCCTCGCGGGCGTAGGCGGCTTGCAGGCCGGCGAGGGCGCTGTCGGCGGTGAATTCGGCGGTGCTGTCGACGATCAGGTTGTAGGCGGCTTGTACGCGATCCCAGCGGTTGTCGCGGTCCATGGCGTAGTAGCGGCCAATCAGGCTGGCGATGCGGCCCTTGCCCAGTCGGGCGAAGGTGGCGTCGAGCAGTTCGATGGACGACTGGGCGCTGCGCGGCGGGGTGTCGCGGCCGTCGAGGAAGGCGTGCAGGTAGATCTTCTCGGCGCCACGCTGCGCGGCCAGCTCGGCCATGGCGATCAGGTGGTCCTGGTGGCTGTGCACGCCGCCGTCGGAGAGCAGGCCGAGGATGTGCACGGCCTTGCCGGCGCCGACGGCCTTGTCCACCGCGCCGCCGAGCACGGGGTTCTCGAAGAACTCGCCGTCACGGATGGCCTTGGTCACCCGGGTGAAGTCCTGGTACACCACGCGGCCGGCGCCGAGGTTCATGTGACCGACTTCGGAGTTGCCCATCTGCCCGTCGGGCAGGCCCACGTCCATGCCGGAACCGGAGATCAAACCGTGCGGCTGGGTGGCGCGCAGGCGGTCGTAGACCGGCGTGTTGGCAGCGAAGATGGCGTTGTATTCGGGGCTTTCGCTGTGACCGAAGCCATCCAGGATGATCAGGACCAGGGGTTTAGGCGTACTCGTCATCAATCAAACTCACGGTTGTTCAAAGATGATAAAGACACGCATTTTAGGGCAAATCCGCCAGCGACGGCGAATATTCCTCCCCTTGCCCGACAGGCGCGGTCAGGCATGCAACATGAAGACGCGTTTGTCGCCAGCCCGGTGGGCTTTGGCGGTCATGGGGCGCTGTGTATACTGGCCGCCATTTTCAATCGCCTGGAACACCCCTGATGGTTGCTCACCTGATTCAATTCGCGACAGATCACTACATCCTGGTGGCCATTTTCGTCGTCCTGCTGGTCCTGCTGCTGATCAATGAAGTCCGCCGTGGCGGCCAGAGCCTGAGCAACGGCCAGCTGACCGCCCTGGTCAACGCCGACAAGGCCGTGGTGATCGATATCCGTACCGCCAAGGAATACTCGGCCGGGCATATCGTCGGTGCGCTGAACATTCCCCAGGACAAAGTCGCCGGCCGCATGAGCGAGCTGGAAAAACACAAAGAGAAGACCCTGATCGTCGTCGACGCGATGGGCCAGCAGTCCGGCACCCTGTGCCGCGAGCTGCTCAAGGCTGGTTACACCGCCGCCAAGCTCAGCGGTGGCGTTTCCAGCTGGAAAGCCGATAACCTGCCCCTGGTGAAGTGATATGAAGCCCGTCATCGTCTATTCCAGCGACTACTGCCCCTACTGCATGCGCGCCAAGTACCTGCTCGAGAGCAAGGGCGTGGCGTTCGAGGAGATCAAGGTCGACGGCAAGCCCCAGGTTCGCGCCGAAATGAGCCAGAAGGCCGGCCGTACCTCGGTGCCGCAGATCTGGATCGGCAGCACGCACGTCGGTGGATGCGATGACCTCTATGCCCTGGAGCGCGCGGGCAAGCTCGACGCGCTGCTGGCGGCCTGATTCGCACTGCATTCAAGAACATTAGGAAAAGGATCTGCCATGACCGAGCAACAGACCAACGGCGCCACTGACGCCACCGCTCCACAATTCTCCCTGCAGCGCATCTACGTGCGCGATCTGTCGTTCGAGGCCCCGAAAAGCCCGCAGATCTTCCGCCAGCAGTGGGAGCCGAGCGTCTCGCTGGACCTGAACACCCGTCAGAAAGCCCTGGAAGGCGACTTCCACGAAGTCGTGCTGACCCTGTCGGTGACCGTCAAGAATGGTGACGAAGTGGCCTTCATCGCCGAAGTGCAGCAGGCTGGCATCTTCCTGATCGCCAATCTGGACGCGTCCTCGATGAGCCACACCCTCGGCGCGTTCTGCCCGAACATCCTGTTCCCGTACGCCCGCGAGACCCTGGACAGCCTGGTGACCCGTGGCTCGTTCCCGGCGCTGATGCTGTCGCCGGTCAACTTCGACGCCCTGTACGCGCAAGAAATGCAGCGCATGCAGGAAGCCGGTGAAGTGCCGACCGTGCAGTGATTGCTGCGGGTAAAGAAAAGGCGACCTTCGTGGTCGCCTTTTTCATGGTGTGTCGCCTGCCCCGGCCCTTTCGCGGGTAAACCCGCTCCCACAGGAGCTGTGCTGCTCTCAGCAACCACACAATACCTGTGCACTCACAGGACTGTGCTGCTCTCAGCAACCACACAATACCTGTGTACTCACAGGACTGTGCTGCTCTCAGCAACCCCACACTACCTGTGCACTCACAGGACTGTGCTGCTCTGAGCAACCACACACTACCTGTGCACCCACAGGAGCTGTGCTGCTCTCAGCAACCACACACTACCTGTGCACCCACAGGATCTGTGCTGCTCTGAGCAACCACATAGTACCTGTGGGAGCGGGCTTGCCCGCGAAAGGGCCGGTACAGGCAGCGCATCAGCTACCGGCAAATCCCTGCTGTCGCCACGCCTCGTACACTGTCACCGCCACGGTATTGGACAGGTTCAGGCTCCGGCACCCCGGCCGCATCGGCAGGCGCAGGCGCTGCTCGGGGGCCAGGCTGTCCAGCACCTCGGCCGGCAGGCCACGGCTTTCAGGCCCGAACAGGAAGGCGTCGCCAGGCTGGTACTCGACCTCGTGAAACGGGTGCGAGCCCTTGGTGGTGAAGGCGAACAGCCTTGGCTGATTCAGGCTTTCCAGGCAGTCGGCCAGGCTTTGGTGACGCTTGAGCGTGGCATACTCGTGGTAGTCCAGCCCTGCCCGGCGCAGGCGCTTGTCGTCCAGTTCGAAGCCGATCGGCTCGATCAGGTGCAGGTCGCAGCCGCTGTTGGCGCACAGGCGGATGATGTTGCCGGTATTCGGCGGAATTTCTGGTTGAAAAAGGATGACGTGAAACATGCACGGCTCCAAGCATGAAGATGACGGGCATTCTACCCCCGAACCCGACCCGCGTTCGAAGGCCTTCCCGCGGGTGATCCTGTCGCTGGCCCTTGTCGGGCTGATGGTCGGCATGATGATCGGGCGTTTGACCACCCCGGAAGAACGGGTGCTCGAGCAGGTGCAGGTGGTGCAGGATGGCCTGGACCTGTGGTTCAACGAAGAGCCCAGGCTGCATGGCGAGAACGTCCAGGGCACCGTGGCCATCGTGTTCGAGGCCCAGGGCAAGACCCAGCGTGGCCAGCTGAGCCTGCAGGGCAAGCCGGTGGGCTGGCGTCTGCAGAAGAGCGAGGAAGGGCTGGTACTGACCGTGGTGGCCGCCCGCCCCCTGCGTGGCGAGTGGAACGCGACGGAGGAGGCGGGGCGCTGGCGGGTGCAGGTGAGGCTGCACGAATAAAAGAGGGGATTTCCCGGCCTGCCTGTACCGAGGTCCCCAAAACTGGAGGTGCTGAGTACTTAGCAGGGAGCGTGCCAGGTCTGGTATAGGCCCAAGAATGCGGTGTTCCGGCCATTCTTTGAGGACTTTTGAAGGCAAATTTGCCTTTTGCTGGTGCGCGCAGCACAGCAACGGTGCAAATGGCTCTATCTAGGATGTGGGGTGGTGAAGTAGGCGCGGTGGCACCTGCTGAACCTGATAATTTTGCCAGTATCGGACACTGCCAGTCTCGGTTAGCTTTCGGCTCATGACTTATGGTCTTGCGGGAGTGACTGTTCATGAGCGTGTATTTGCCGATGCTCGATCACCAGCGATCGCCGTTCGGGAGTAGCAATTTCTCCAGGGTGTATACGCCTTACGGTGCTTTTACAGGTACAGGGGGGCCGACCCTTGGTTTCTGCGGGCAGCGTAAAGAATCGCTGATCGATTTGTATCCATTAGGTAATGGCCATCGCTATTATTCTCCATGCCTGAGGCGCTTCATTTCGTCTGACCAATTGAGCCCGTTTGGTAAGGGCGGGATTAATGCCTATGTTTATTGTGGTGACGACCCAGTAAATAGGCATGATCCTGATGGGCGGAATTATGGGCAGGTAGCGGAAACCGCAGCGAAACTGTTCCTTGCCTCTTTCGCATCTCTAGAGAGTCTTAAAACTTTTGTAGATAGGGTCGACAGCACGATGTTCCCTGCCCCAGGTCAGGTCAATAAGCCCAGTAAGCTTATAACGGCTTTAGAAGGTGCCACGGCTATTTTCGCTGCGCATGCGGCTGTCAAGGAGGTTAGTAGTCTGGTGGGTGGCGAGACGCCGCAAGAATTTGACCAAATTGCTGCAACGGCGACTCTTACTTTATGGTTTGCTAAGAAGTTTGCAGAGGATCGTGAAGGTTTTAGGCGGCCAGACTTAAAGGTGGAGTGGAAGTCCTTCATGAATAATTTCTACGACCCAGAGTTGGCTAAGAGGGTTCTAACAAACTTGGGGCTTTTGAAGCAGCAGGCACCCACTGAGGATGCGCATAAACTTAGAGGGCAGAGTTTGGATGACCTTGCGTAGTTTTGCTTTTTTACAAATTAATCATAATATGAGAAAGGTTTCAGTTGGAATAACTATGTGAGCCTCATGAGGCCATGGTCGGCCTCATGGGTCATATTTTTTGACTGTCTCAGTGCTCGTCCCCTTCGTCCTCATCCCCCCCATCCACCTTCATCCCCAATTCCTTGATCTTGCGCGTCAAGGTATTACGCCCCCACCCCAGCAACAAGGCCGCATCACGACGCCGCCCGGCCGTATGCTTGAGCGCGGTCTCGATCATGATCCGCTCGAAACTGGGTACGGCGCTGTCGAGCAGGCTCGACTGGCCGCGGGCCAGGGCCTGGTCAGCCCACTGGCGCAGGGCCTGTTCCCAGTTGGTCACCGGCGCGGCGTCCTGGGGCAGGTTGAGCAACTCCGGCGGCAGGTCGCCGACCAGCACTTCGCGACTGGAAGCCATCACGGTGATCCAGCGGCAGGTGTTCTCCAGCTGGCGCACGTTGCCCGGCCACGGCAGGTTGCGGATGAACTCCTCGGTCTCCGGCTTGAGCAGCTTGGGTTCCACCGCCAGCTCCTGGGCAGCGCGGCCGAGGAAGTGGCGGGCCAGGGCCGGGATGTCCTCGCGCCGATCCGCCAGGCGCGGGATATGGATGCGGATCACGTTGAGGCGGTGGAACAGGTCTTCACGGAACTTGCCGGCCTGCACCAGCGACTCGAGGTTCTGGTGGGTGGCGGCGATGATGCGTACATCCACCTTCACCGGCACATGGCCACCGACCCGGTAGAACTCGCCGTCGGCCAGCACCCGCAGCAGGCGGGTCTGGGTGTCGGCGGGCATGTCGCCGATCTCGTCGAGGAACAGCGTGCCGCCGTCGGCCTGCTCGAAACGGCCGCGACGCAGGTTGGCGGCGCCGGTGAAGGCGCCTTTCTCATGGCCGAACAGCTCGGATTCCATCAGGTCCTTGGGGATCGCCGCCATGTTCAGGGCGATGAACGGCGACGCCGCACGCGGGCTGTGGCGGTGCAAGGCGTGGGCCACCAGCTCTTTACCCGTGCCGGACTCACCGTTGATCAGCACGGTGATATTGGAGTGGCTGAGGCGACCGATGGCGCGGAATACCTCCTGCATCGCCGGCGCCTCGCCGATGATCTCGGGCGTGCGGGCCAGCGCCTGGGGCACTTCCAGGGCTTGCTGCTCCTGGGCATGCTGGTTGGCGCGCTTGACCAGCGACACCGCCTCGTCGACATCGAACGGCTTGGGCAGGTACTCGAAGGCGCCGCCCTGGTACGAGGCCACGGCGCTGTCCAGGTCGGAGTGAGCGGTCATGATGATCACCGGCAACCCCGGGTGCTGCTCGCGGATCTGGGCCAGCAGGTCGAGGCCGCTGGCGCCCGGCATGCGGATGTCCGAGATGATCACGTCCGGCTGCTGGCGGGCCAGGCGGCCCATGACGCCGTCGGCGCTGTCGAAGCTCTGGGTGGTCATGCCTTCCTGCTGCAGGGCCTTTTCCAGGACCCAGCGGATGGAGCGATCATCATCGACGATCCAGACGGTTTCACTTCGGCTCATGGGGCGGTGGCTCCTTGTTCCAGGGGCAGGTAGATCGAGAAGGTGGTGTGGCCGGGGTGGCTCTCGCACTCGATCAGGCCCTGGTGCTGGCTGATGATGTTCTGGGTGATGGCCAGGCCCAGCCCGGTACCGTCCGGACGGCCGCTGACCATGGGATAGAAGAGGGTGTCCTGCAGTTCCGCTGGGATGCCGGGGCCGTTGTCGACGATCTCGATCCTGGCGACCAGGCGGTGGCGCACATGGCCGATGGTGAACTGGCGCACGGCGCGGCTGCGCAGGGTGATGCGGCCCAGGCGCAGTTCGTTCTGCCCGCCGATGGCCTGCATGGCGTTGCGCACGATGTTGAGCACGGCCTGGATCATCTGCTCACGGTCGATCAGCACGTCCGGCAGGCTCGGGTCATAGTCGCGCACCAAGGTGATGCAGCCCTGGCTCTCGGCCTCGACCAGGCTGCACACGCGCTCGAGCACTTCGTGGATGTTGGTCATGGCCAGCGACGGCAGCTTGTTCGAGCCGAGCATGCGGTCGACCAGGTTACGCAGGCGGTCGGCCTCCTCGATGATCACGTTGGTGTAGTCGCGCAGGCTTTCTTCCGGCAGTTCACGGGCCAGCAACTGGGCCGCGCCACGGATGCCGCCGAGAGGGTTCTTGATCTCGTGGGCCAGGCCGCGCACCAGCATCTTGGTGGTCTCCTGCTTGCTCAGCTGGGCCTCTTCCTTGGTGATGCGCAGCAGCCGGTCGCGAGGATGCACCTCCAGCAACAGCAGGGTCTGGCCCAGATGCAGGATGGGGGTGACGGCATAGTCGACGGTGATGGTCTGGCCGGTCAGCGAGGTCAGCTGCGCTTCACGCTTGGTGAACGGGTGCGCCTGCTCGACCGCCTGGCGCAGCGAATTGAGCGCCTCGGTCGATTCGGTGAACAGCTCGCTGATGAACTGCCCGTGGCTGCGCTGGCCGCTGACGGCCAGCAGCATCTCCGCCGCCGGGTTCATGTACTCCAGGCGCAGTTCGGCATTGAGCAGCAGCGTGGCCGTGGTCAGGTTGTCCAGGAGCAGACGGTGCTGTGCATCGCTGATGGTCATGGGGCGTCGTTGACCTCTTTTGGCACATGGGCTGGCGCGGGTGGTGCGCTTGGTACCGTGAAAATGCAAGAAACAAACCAAGGCTCCGAAAAGAAGCGAGAAACCCGGATAAACACCTGTTAATGCGCAAATTCGGAACAGAAAGTCCAGGTTAAACGTTTCACTTGAACCATATTGGGGTGCATCACGGGGCATGCCCGAAAATAGTGCACCAATATAGAGCATAGCCCGGAGGGGGAGGTTTTGATTTTGGCTGGGAGCCAATGGCCTCCGCGCGGGTGAACCCGCTCCCACAGAGGGCGTGCGGTTTGCCCCCGAGGGATTCGATCCGGAAATGAAAACGGCCTCCCGAGGGAGGCCGTCCTGATGTCATCGACGCGGGGCGCCGATCAGATCAGCAGCTGTAGTACAGCTCGTATTCCAGCGGGTGTACGAAGGTGCGGACCTTGATCTCTTCTTCGCTCTTCAGTTCGATGAAGGCATCGATGAAGTCGTCGGAGAACACGCCGCCCTTGGTCAGGAACGCACGGCCCTTGTCCAGCTCTTCCAGGGCTTCCTTCAGGCTGCC
>Ga0247820_10002630_pt1 | contig 10073 bp, 6 predicted proteins | sample 13C_Glucose_Day1_2_FD_192480 | JGI IMG/M metagenome (GOLD analysis project Ga0247820, IMG submission 192480) | Soil microbial communities from agricultural site in Penn Yan, New York, United States - 13C_Glucose_Day14 | ecosystem: Environmental > Terrestrial > Soil > Agricultural land | place...
TCATGCGCATCGGCGGTCTCTTCGACGTGGCGGGCCGGTTCACGGGCGCCGTCGTCAGCTACGTCGTCGTGGGCGCCATCCTGCTGGCGGCCTCACCCGCCCTCGGGTGGCTCGTCCTGCTCGGCGGCCCGGTGATGCTGGCCTGCCTGTCGTTCATCGTGCGGCCCCTGCAGCGCCGCCAGGCGGAGCAGCGCGAGCAGGCTGGCCTGCTCACCACGCTCGGCGCCGACACCGTTGCCGGTCTGCGCGTCCTGCGCGGTGTCGGTGGCGAGCAGACCTTCCTGCGCCGCTACGAGGAGCAGTCGCAGCGGGTGCGCTCAGTCGGCGTCCGGGTCGCCGGCGCCCAGGCCGCACTCGACTCCTCCCAGGTCCTGCTGCCGGGTGTGTTCGTCGTCCTCGTGACCTGGATCGGGGCGCGGTTCGCGCTCGATGGCCGGATCAGCGCCGGCCAGCTCGTGGCCTTCTACGGGTATGCCGCGTTCCTCACCATGCCGCTGCGCACGGTCACCGAGTTCACCGACCGCCTCATCCGCGCCCACATCGGGGCACGCAAGGTGCTGCGGATCCTCGCGGTCCAGCCGGACCAGGAGCCGGGGACCCGTGGTGGGGCGCCGCCTCCCGACACGGCGGGCGAGCTCCACGACCCCCGCTCCGGGGTCCGGGTCCGCACCGGCGGCCTGACCGCGCTGGTCTCCGCCAGGCCCGAGGAGACCGCGGCGATCGCCGACCGGCTCGGACGCTTCGGCCCGGGGCCGCACGACGTCACCTGGTCCGGGCTGCGCCTCGACGCGCTGGCGCTGGCCGAGGTGCGCGAGCGCATCGTCGTCAGCGAGGCCGACCCTCGCCTGTTCACCGGCACCCTGCGCGGCGAGCTGCTGGCCGGCCGCGACTCCGGCTCGGACGCCCAGGTCCACGAGGCCCTCGCCGTCGCGAGCGCCCTCGACGTGCTCGAGGCCGTGCCCGACGGGCTCGAGGGGCTGGTCGAGGAGCGGGGCCGGTCCTACTCCGGCGGACAGCGCCAGCGCCTCGCCCTGGCCCGCGCCCTGCTCGCCGAGTCGGAGGTGCTCGTCCTGGTCGAGCCCACCAGCGCGGTGGACGCCCACACCGAGGCACGCATCGCGACCCGGTTGGCGCGGGCCCGCCGGGGCCGCACCACCGTGGTCACCACCGCCAGTCCCCTGCTGCTGGGCGAGGCCGACGAGGTCCTCCTCGTCGAGGACGGCCGCGTGACCGCCGCCGGAACCCACCACGAGCTCTTGGCGAGCCACCCGGCATACCGCGACATCGTGACCCGAGGAGGGGAGGACTGACATGGGCATGGTCAACCGCATGAGGACGGACCACGCGCGCCGGACGCTGCCGATCGCCGACATGCCGTCCGTGGTCCGGCACAGCCGGGGGCTGGTGCTCGAGCACCGGCGCTACCTGTCGGTCGTCGTGGTCCTGCACGCCCTTGCGGCCCTGGCCGCGCTCGCCGGCCCCTGGCTCGTGGGCCGCCTGGTCGACACGGTCAGCAGCCACGGCGTGGTCGCCACCGTGGACCGCCTCGCGGTGATGCTCGCCGCGACGGTGCTGCTCCAGACCGCTCTCACCTGGGCCGCGCGACGGGCGTCCCTGGTGCTCGGGGAGACCGTCTTCGCCCAGCTGCGCGAGCAGTTCGTGGGCCGGGCGGTCAACCTGCCGCTGTCCACGGTCGAGCGCGCCGGCACCGGTGACCTCGTGGCCCGCACCACCAACGACGTCGAGGCCCTGTCGCACGTCGTGCGCTTCGGGATCCCGGCGATCTTCGTGGCGGCGGTGACCATCGTCATGACGGTGGTGGCCGCGCTGTTCACGTCGCCGCTGGCCACGCTTCCGATGCTGCTGGGCCTGCCGCTGTACTGGCTGTCCACCCGCCGCTACCTGCGGTTCGCGGGCCAGGGCTACCTGTGGGAGCGGGCGACCTACGCCACCCTCAACGGCGTGGTGTCCGAGACGGTCGACGGGGCGCGCACGATCGACGCCCTGTCGCTGCGCCCGGTGCGTCGGCGCAGGTTCGAGGAGGCTCTGGGCGACTGCTACGAGGCCGAGAGGTACACCCTCGGCCTGCGGCTGCGGTGGTTCCCGTTCGTCGAGTTCGGCTACTTCCTCCCCGTCGCCGGGGCGGTGCTCTGGGGCGGCTTCCTCGCCATGAACGGCCACATCACCGCCGGTGCCGCCACGGCCGTGACCCTGTACATCCACCAGATGGTCGGCCCGCTCGACGACGTCCTCATGTGGCTCGACGAGATCCAGGTGGGCGCGACGTCGCTGGCGCGCGTCATCGGGGTCGGCGAGGTGCCGCCCGACCGTGTCTCGACCGGCGCCCAGCCCGAGGGCGACCTGCTCGACGTCGACGACGTGCACTACGCCTACCGCAGCGGCCGCGACGTGCTGCACGGCGTCAGCCTCGACCTGGTGCCCGGCGAGAGACTCGCCATCGTGGGCCCCTCCGGAGCCGGCAAGTCGACGCTGGGTCGCCTCATGGCCGGGATCGACGGCCCGCGGCGCGGAACGGTGTCGGTCGGCGGTGTGCCGCTGGTCGACCTCGAGCTCGGCGACCTGCGCAGCCAGGTGGCCCTGGTGACCCAGGAGCACCACGTGTTCGTGGGCACGCTGGCCGACAACCTGCTGCTGGCCCGCCCGGACGCCGACCGCGTCGCACTCACCGATGCGCTGGCGGCGGTCGACGCCGACGCATGGGCGCTGGCCCTCCCCGACGGCCTCGACACCGTGGTCGGCAGCGGCGGCCACGCCCTGAGCGAGGCGCAGTCCCAGCAGGTGGCGCTGGCCCGCCTCGTGCTGGCCGATCCCCACACCCTGGTCCTCGACGAGGCCACGTCGTTGCTCGACCCGCGCGCGGCGCGGCACCTCGAGCGGTCGCTGGCCGCCGTGGTCGAGGGGCGCACGGTGGTGGCGATCGCCCACCGGCTGCACACCGCCCACGACGCCGACCGCGTGGCGGTCGTCGAGGACGGGCTGGTCAGCGAGATCGGCACGCACGACGAGCTGTTGGCGGCGGAGGGGCCCTATGCCGCCCTGTGGCACTCCTGGCGCGACGAGCGGACGAGCTCCGGCGAAAAAGTCCCGGAACGGGCATAACACCCGTTCGCGGCCGTCGTTGTCCAAGGTGGTGCGGCTGGAGAACCACCCCCGGCTCATCTCCAGCCGCACCGGCCCCAGACGGTGGCAGCCGGCGCACAGGGGGGTGCCGGAAGCCATCGTCTGACGGCTCGGCCCACGGCTGGGCGGGACGGCCTGATCTCCCGAATTGCGCTCTGCCACAGGCGAACAGCCCTCACATCCCGTGCTCGCGTGGCACAATGGGAGCGACCCCGTTGTGGGGGGACGGTCGGGCCTTTGCGCCGACCCCATGCCACAGAGCCCGGCTCGCCGCGGTGGCGGGCGGGCATGAGCAAGGAGGTGGTTTTCGTGGCAGTTGTCTTCGATCCCTTCCGTGAGATGGACCGGCTGACCAGCCAGCTCTGGGGCGGACCCAGCGCACCGCGCACGCCCCGCTGGATGCCGATGGACCTCTATCGCGCCGGCGACCACTACGTCGTCAACATCGACCTCCCCGGTGTCGACCCGGGGTCGATCGACGTCGATGTCGACGGGAGCACCCTGACCATCCGCGCCGAGCGCACCCTGCGCGGCGGCGAGGAGCAGGCCGAGTGGATCGCCCAGGAGCGCCCATCGGGCAGCTACATGCGCCAGCTCAGCCTGGGTGAGGGTCTGGACCTCGAGCAGATCCACGCGCACTACGAGAACGGCGTCCTCTCGATGACCATCCCGGTCTCGGAGAAGGCCAAGCCGCGCAAGATCGAGGTGCAGAGCCGCGGCACGCAGCACCAGATCGGCGGGGCGGGGGCAGGCTCCGGAGCTGGGGCGGAGACGGTCGAGGGCACCGTCGCGGGCTCGTCCGGCTAGCCGAGCCCGGCGGCCCGGAACACGACGGGGCCCGGCACCGGCCGGGCCCCGTCCGTGCGTGCCCTTGCCAGACCCTGCTCAGCCCTGCTCAGACCCTGCGACTCTCGTGGGTGAAGCGGGCGACCGCCGGGCGGAGGGCCGGCACCGGCTCGAGACGCTGGTAGGCCTCGCCCTGGGCTGGTCTGGGGTCGGCCTCGCCCTGGTTGGGCCACAGCGACATGGCCCGCTCGGCCTGCGCGGTGATGGTCAGCGACGGGTTCACACCCAGGTTGGCCGAGACCGCCGAGCCGTCGACGACGTGCAGCCCGGGGTACCCCCACACCCGCTGGTAGGGGTCGACGACGCCCTCTGCGCGGTCGCTGCTGATCACCGCACCGCCGAGGAAGTGCGCCGTCATCGGCACGTCCACGATCTCGCCGACCGAGCTCCCCGGGCGCGCGCGCAGCCCGCTGGCCACTGAGAGCCGCTTCGCGAGCGCGACCACGGCGCGGTGGCCCGCCGGGATCCACGTGGGGTTCGGCTCGCCGTGTCCCTGCCGGGACGTCAGCGTCCGGCCACCGAGGAGCCCCCGCCGCCCGGACACGGTGAGCGAGTTGTCGCGGGTCTGCATGACCAGCGCGATGATGGTCCGCTCGCTCCAGCGGTGGAGCACCAGCGAGCGCAGGAACACCACCGGGTGGCGCGCCGCCTCGGCGATGAACTTCAGCGGCCGCGGCACCGATCCGCCACCGTCGACGAGGATCGTGGCGAGCGCCCCCATGGCGTTGGACCCCTTGCCGTAGCGCACGTTCTCGACGTGGGTGTCGGGAGCGGGGTGGAACGAGGAGGTGATCGCCACCCCCTTGGTGAGGTCCATGTGCCGCGGCGCGCGCTCGAGCATGGCCCCGCCGAGTGCCTCGGAGTTGGTGCGGGTGAGGTGGCCGAGCCGGTCGGACAGGGCCGGCAGCGACCCGGTGTCCCTGAGCGTGTGCAGCAGCCGCTGGGTGCCCCAGGCCCCCGCCGCGAACACCACCTGGCCGGCGGTGAGGGTGCGGCGGTCCTTGCGCAGCCAGGCCCCCGTCGCCTCCGTCGTGACGCGGTATGCCGTGCCGTCCGGGGTGGGCCGCACGTCCACCACGGTGCGCAGCGGCTCGATGGTCGCGCCGAGGCGCTCAGCGAGCGCGAGGTAGTTCTTCATCAGGGTGTTCTTGGCGCCGACCCGGCACCCGACCATGCAGTTCCCGCACTCGGTGCAGCCGGTGCGGGCGGGGCCCGCCCCGCCGAAGTAGGGGTCGGGAACCCGGACACCCGGCATACCGAAGAACACGCCGACCGGGGTCTTGCGGAAGGTGTCGCCCACCCCGAGGTCCTCCGCGGTCTGGCGCATCACCTGCTCGACCGGACCCTCACACGGGTTGGTGACCACGCCGAGCATGCTCGAGGCGACGCGGTAGTGCGGCGACAGCTCGGACTCCCAGTCGGTGATATCGCGCCACTGCGGGTCCTGGAAGAACGGCGTGGGCGGCACGTAGAGGGTGTTGGCGTAGTTGAGCGACCCGCCGCCGACACCCGCTCCGGCGAGGACGACGACGTCGGGCAGCCGGTGGATGCGCTGCACCCCGAAGCACCTCAGCCGCGGCGCCCAGAAGTAGCGCCGCACGTCCCAGGACGTCTTCGCGAAGTCGTCGTCCTCGAAGCGCCGGCCGGACTCGATGACGTGGACCCGGTAGCCCTTCTCGGCGAGGCGCAGCGCGCTGACCGAGCCCCCGAAGCCCGACCCGACGACGATGACGTCGTAGTCGGTCACGCCCGCCCCACGGCCTTGAGCACCCTCAGCGCCGCCGTCATCCCCTTGACCCAGGCCTCCTCCGACATGCCGAGGAACGGGGCGAGGGGCACGAGGTGCTGGGCCGAGACCGTCTGGGACTCGGTGTACTTCATGATCCCCTCGGCGCCATGGCGACGGGAGACGCCGGACGCTTTCATCCCGCCCATCGGCGCGGCGACGCTCCCCCACGCCGCACCGTAGGGCTCGTTGATGTTCACCGTGCCCGCGCTGATCTGCGCGGCGATGCGGCGTCCGCGCCGGATGTCGCGGGTGAACACCGAGGCGTTCAGGCCGAAGTCGCTGTCGTTGGCCAGCCGGACAGCCTCCTCGTCGGAGACGACGCGGAAGATGGTCACGACCGGTCCGAAGGTCTCCTCGTCACGGCACGCCATCGCGGCGGTGACGTCGGTGAGCACTGTCGGCTCGTAGACGAACGGGCCCACGTCCGGTCGCGCCCGGCCCCCTGTCAGCACCGTGGCACCCTTCGCCCGGGCGTCCTCGACGTGCGCCTGCACCCGCGCAAGCTGGTCAGCCGACACGAGGGAGCCCATGTCGGCGCCGAAGGTGAGCTCGGTGCCGAGGCGCATGCCCTTGACGGCCTCCACGAAGCGCGCCGTGAACTCGTCGGCGACCGCCTCGTGGACCAGGATTCGTTCCTTGGAGATGCACAGCTGACCCGCCGAGGCGAAGCAGCCTCGCACGGCCCCGTCGACGGCCCGCCGCAGGTCGGCGTCGGCAGCGACGTACATGCTGTTCTTGCCCCCGAGCTCGAGACTGGCGCCGACCAGCCTCGTCCCTGCCGAGGCTGCGACGTGCCGGCCCACGGGCGTGGAGCCGGTGAAGCAGACGTAGTCACACTGGTCGACGACGGCCTGTCCCACGGTGGGGCCGTCGCCGAGGACCACCTGGAGGAGCGCCTCCGGGAGCCCGGCCTCGACCAGCAGGGCCGCAGCCTGCAGCGCCGTCAGCGACGCCTGGAGGTCGGGCCGCAGCACGACCGCGTTGCCGGCCACCAGTGCGGGGATCGCGTCCGAGACGGCCAGGGTGAGCGGGTAGTTCCACGGGGAGACGATCCCCACGACTCCCTTGGGATGGTGCAGCTCCTGCGTCTGGGTGAGCACCGGGAAGAGGCCTGGCCGCCGACGCGTCCGCAGGTGGTCCTTGGCCGTACGCGCGTAGTAGCGGGAGACCAGGGCGACGTCGGCGATCTCCTCGAAGGCCTGGCGGCGGGTCTTGCCCGACTCGAGCTGCACGAGGTCGAGGAACTCCGCCTGCCGGTCGAGGACGAGGTCGTGGTAGCGCAGCAGGATCCGTTCGCGGTGCTCCACCGGGGTCCGGGCCCAGACCCGCTGCGCCGCCCGGGCCGTGTCGACCGCGGTCTCGACGTCGGCCGGGGTCGACAGCGGCAGGGACGCCAGCGGTGCGTTGCCGAACGGCGAGCGGGTCAGCCGCTGCTCGGCCCGTGGCGAGCACACCACGCGGGCGGTGAGCCGGCGCGCGAGGGCCGGGTCCACGGCATACGTCGCGGTGGGGTCGGTTTCCGGGTCGGCGAGGATGTCCGGTGCCATACCCGGAAGCGTAGGTCGCCGTCCGCCAATTTACTAGCAGTAAGTTACTGGTGAGACACCTGCCACAGCACCGTCCGGGACTAGGACGCATGGTGGGGTGTGCCGTCGTGCCCCAGAGGGATTCTGAAGGTGGCCCATCCCACCTAAGGAGTCACATCATGAGCCGTCGCACGCGTGCCATCGGCCTGTTCGCCGCCGCGGGGACGCTGGGGACCGTCCTTGCCCTGGCTGCCCCGCCCGCCACTGCGGAGCCCGCCTGGAGAGTCGTCGCCTCGGGCCTGAACAGCCCGCGCAGCCTCACCGTTGGCGCTGATGGCGACATCTACGTCGCCGAGTCCGGCAAGGGTGGCAGTGGCCCCTGCGCGGAGCACCCTGCCCTGGGCAGGGCGTGCCTCGGCCTCACCGGCTCCATCACGAGGGTCGACCCGGACGGCGCGGACGAGCGGGTCGTCACGCGCCTTCCGTCCCTGGCGGGCAAGACCGAGGCCATCGGCCCGATGGACGTCTTGGTCGGCAGGCACGACCGCTACGTCGCGAGCATCGGGCTCGGCGCCTCCGACAAGGTCCGGGGCGCCTACGGCGCGGCCGGGAAGGACCTCGGGACGCTGGTGAAGGGCCGGCTCGACAGCGACGCGCACCGTGCCTTCGCCGACGTCGTCGCCAACGAGGTTGCCAACAACCCCGACCGCACCGACATCGACAGCAACCCTGCCGGCATCGCCCGGTCCGGGAAAGGCTTCGTGGTCGCCGACGCCGGCGGCAACGCGATCGTGCGAGCCTCCAAGCACGGCCGGTTCCGCACCGTCACGGCCCTGCCGCCTGCGGCGAAGAAGGCCGACTCCGTGCCGACGGCGATCGTCCGTGGCCCTGACGACGCGTGGTACGTCAGCGAGCTCACCGGGTTCCCGTTCACCAAGGGTGCTTCGAGGATCTGGCGCATCGAGGACGGCACCGCAAAGGTCTACGCCACCGGCCTGACCAACGTCACCGACCTCGCCTTCGACTGCGACGGAAAGCTGTATGCCGTGCAGATCGCCGCCAACGGCCTGACGAGCGGCTCCCCCGGCTCGCTGGTCCGCGTGCGGGCCGGCGCCAGCACCCACCCGACCGTCCTCGGCGGTCTGGTCGCCCCCTACGGCATCGCCATCGACGACGACACCGCCTACGTGAGCGTCCGCACGCTGAGCATGAACGGCGGCGGCCAGGTGATCGAGGTCCCGCTCGGCTGACGGCTCTGGCCTACGACCCCTGGTGCGGTCCCGGCCGCGCGGCCTCGAGACTGGCCGCGTGGTCGGGCACCTCGTGCTGGAGCGAGCGCGCAGGCCGCACGTACCCACGAGACGGGGGCCGGTGCGGGAGCTTCAGATGAGGCGCCTCGACCTCCTCGTAGGGGACCTGCGAGAGCAGGTGCGCGATCATGTTGATGCGGGAGCGCCGCTTGTCGTCACTCTCGACGACGTTCCAGCGCGCCTCGGCGATGTCGGTGTGCACCAGCATCTCGTCCTTGGCCCGTGAGTAGTCCTCCCAGCGCGTGATCGACTCGAGGTCGGTCGGCGAGAGCTTCCACCGCCGCATCGGGTCGGTCATCCGGGACTCGAAACGGCGCTGCTGCTCGACGTCGCTGACCGAGAACCAGTACTTGTGCAGCCGGATGCCGTCCTCGACCAGCATCCGCTCGAAGATCGGGCACTGGCGAAGGAAGCGCTGGTGCTCCTCGGGCGTGCAGAAGCCCATGACCCGCTCGACACCTGCGCGGTTGTACCAGCTGCGGTCGAACAGCACGACCTCCCCCGCTGCGGGAAGGTGCTCGACGTAGCGCTGGAAGTACCACTGCGTGCGCTCGCGCTCGGTGGGCGCGGGCAGCGCGACGATGCGGGCCTGCCGCGGGTTGAGGTACTGCGTGACGCGCTGGATGCTCGAGCCCTTGCCGGCCGCGTCACGGCCCTCGAACACCACGACGACCCGCTGGCCCTCGCGGCGGACCCACTCCTGCATCTTGACCAGCTCGGCCTGCATGCGGAACAGCTCGGCCTCGTAGACCGACTTCTTGAGGCGCTGCTCCTTCGCCATGCCGGCCATCGTGTCACGCGGGGAGCGCGAGCGCGGGCCCTTCGCGGCCAGCGCCCACCCGCCTCAGCTGCGCTGGTAGGGGGCCACCACGACCTCGACCCGCTGGAACTCCTTGAGGTCGGAGTAGCCCGTCGTGGCCATGGCGCGCTTGAGGGCGCCGACGATGTTGGTCGTGCCGTCAGCCAGGCGGCCGGGACCGAAGAGGATCTCCTCCAGCGGCGCCACGGCGCCCACCCCGACGCGCTCACCGCGGGGCAGCTGCGGGTGGTGGGCCTCGGGTCCCCAGTGGTAGCCACGGCCAGGCGCGTCGGTCGCCCGCGCCAGCGCAGCACCGAGCATCACGGCGTCGGCGCCACACGCGACGGCCTTGACGATGTCGCCGCTGCTGCCCACGCCCCCGTCGGCGATGACGTGCACGTAACGGCCGCCCGACTCGTCGAGGTAGTCACGGCGCGCCGCGGCCACGTCGGCGATGGCCGACGCCATCGGGGCGTGGATGCCAAGGGTGCGGCGGGTGGTGTGCGCCGCGCCGCCGCCGAAGCCCACCAGCACGCCGGCAGCTCCGGTGCGCATCAGGTGCAGCGCCGCGGTGTAGGAGGCGGCGCCGCCGACGATGACGGGCACGTCGAGCTCGTAGATGAAGCGCTTGAGGTTGAGCGGCTCGGCGCGGCCTCCTACAC
>Ga0247820_10002634_pt1 | contig 10068 bp, 18 predicted proteins | sample 13C_Glucose_Day1_2_FD_192480 | JGI IMG/M metagenome (GOLD analysis project Ga0247820, IMG submission 192480) | Soil microbial communities from agricultural site in Penn Yan, New York, United States - 13C_Glucose_Day14 | ecosystem: Environmental > Terrestrial > Soil > Agricultural land | place...
GTTCCGGGGCGGGCGGGCTGGCCGGCTCTGCCGTGGGCGTGGGCGGGCTGCTGGCGGCTTGCTCCTGGAGCCGGTTGTCGAGTTGGCTGATGGTGCCGCGGATGCCGACGAGTTCGTTGCCGATGCTGGCAACGGGGCCGGTAATGATGTCACTCGTCCGGGTGAGGGCTTCGCGGGCGACTGCCCGGATTTCGGCGAGGCCGGTGGTGATGGCGGCGGTGGTGTCCTGCCGGATTTGAGCGATGGCGTCTTGCTGGTCGTTGACCTGCTGCTTGATGGCGGCGAGGCCGGTGGCGAGGTCGCCGAGCTGCTTGGTGATCTGCTGGAGTTGGGCCCTGTCTGCACTGCCGAATGGCACGCTTCCCCCCTTGTGGTCGCTAACGACCTTGAAAGGGTGGTGTGGGGGCGACTTGTCGACAAGGTCGCGAATCGGCCAGGAGTCCTGTCGGTACTGACGCCACCTGGGCGGTGCAGGCGTGGCATGTCACCGGTTCTCCTGCGGGCTGTCAGTGCGGCATGCCATAGTGATGGTTCGCCGGGAGACCGGCGCTGCTCCCCGCCGATGCGGGGGTGTTCCGTTTCGCTGCTCGCAGTGGTCCCTGCACGTGCGGGGATGGCCCCAGCTTTAGGGGTGTTGGTAGTTGCTCCCCGCGTTAGCGGGGATGGCCCCAGTCTCAGGGGTGTTGGTAGTTGCTCCCCGCACTTGCGGGGATGTTCCCGCTTGGTGTTTGTAGTGGTCCCCGCGGCGCGGGGTTGAGCCCCGGTCTTCCAGGCCGGGGCTTCTTCTTACCCAGATAGGTTGACGCATGCGTTAACCCCCCTCTATGGTTAACGCATGCGGAAACAGTCCGCATGAGAGGGGGATCCGATGAACACCACCGCAGCCGCCACCCAGGCCAACGTGACCGTCGCCACCATCCGTACCTGGTGCCGCAAGGGCGTTGTCGCCGCCACCAAAGTCGCCGGCCGATGGGTCATCGACTCCGCCTCCCTCGCCCGCCGCATCGAGATCGGAGCCCGGATGAGCAGCCCCGCCGCCCGCTACACCGTCACCGAGGGCGCCAACCAGTACGGCACCACCACTTACACCGTCACCCGCACCGACGGAACCCCCGCCGGCTACGGCCCCGACAAGGACTCCCGCATCACCGACTTCGTCTTCCTCAAGAAGGAGCAGGCCGAGACGGGAGCCGCACTCCTCAACGCCCTCCCCGCCGGCTACTACGTCCGCAAGCACGAGGTCCGCTACCAGCGCAGCTCCATCAACTCCAACCGCTGGGAGTGGCGCCTGGCCGGCGGCGACGACAACGACCCGCAAGACGTCCGCGGCAGCAGGCCCCTCGACGCCGACAAGGCTGAGGCTGTTGAGTACCTGGTCCGCTGCGCCACGGAGCACGCCGCCGGAACCGCCGACCGCATCACGAAAAAGGCCGAGCAGGACGCCATCGCCGCCGCAGAGGCCACCGTCCGTGAAGCCCGCGAGAAGCAGCTGGCCGAAGCTCGCCGCACCAAGGGCCCGCTGGCCACCCCGCGGCAGGTCGACTTCATCCTCCAACTCCTCGACCGCCGCGAGTACAACGGCGAGGGCGGCGGCTTCTTCTACGGCCCCACCGACCGCGCCGGCATCGAGATGCTCTCCAAGGCCGAGGCGTCCACCTACATCACCTCCCTGAAGGGCGACTACTGAGATGGACCGCGACGACAGCCGTCCCCTGACCGGCAACGAGACCATCGAGACGATGACCATCCGGCAGGCCATCGCCGACCACGACAAGCGGAACATCGGCATCATTCACGGTCACCGCTTCACCTGGGTCCACGGCTACAAGGTCACCAACCCCACCCCCGGCCTTGGTGGGGCCAGCGTGCCCAGCATGGTGTACCTGACCGACTGCTACGGCGACGAGATTCCCGGCACCTACGGCCACCGGAACGCCGAAGTGCAAGCCGTCGTCACCGACCACCCCGCCCACTGAGCAGGAGCCGATCCATGAACCGCATCACCATCTACAGCAGCACCGTCAACGAAGAGGGCGACTACGACCGGCTCGGCTGGTTCGACCTGGACGCCGCCGAACACATCCTCGAGGAGTCCTCCCGCTGGGACGGGCAGGTCATGCGGGGCGTCATCTCCGGCATGCAGATCAACCGGGCGCAGCTGTACCGCACCAGCGGCGGCCGGTGGGTCGAAAACCAGGACTCCCGTCCCGAGTTCAACGGCCCCAACATGTGGCGGTTCCTCACCGACGACGAGACCCGCAACTGGATGATCAAGAGCGGCGGCGACGAGGCCGAGGAAGCGCTGGAGAAGTGGTTCCCGGAGACCCCGGACGAGGTCGGGCCGAACCCCGGAGGACGGCCGGTTGTGGGACCGAAGGTGGAGGTCCGGCTGGACTCCGAGACCCTCGCCGAGGTCGACAAGCGCGCCACCGAGGAAGGCGTCAAGCGTGCCGAGATGCTTCGTCGCCTGATCGTCACTGGCTTGGAGGGGGGACGCTAATGGACGCCGCTTGGCTGCGGAAGGTCGCCGAGGACGCCGTCTTCTGACCACCCACGATGAACGCCCCCGTTCCCTCGGCTGAGGGGCGGGGGCGTCGTCGTGCGCCGGTTCACCCGTCGCGGCTGCGGGGTTTCTTGGTGCGCAGCAGCCGGACGGGCCGCACGTCCCGGCTCCCGTCCGCCCGTTCGACGAGGACGTTCCGGGGCGCGGTCTTGCCGAGCGTGAGGTGCGGGAAGGGCACGTCGGGCGGCGGGCCGGGGAGGGCGTAGCGGGTGCGGACGACGACCGGCTCCCACAGGTTCGGCCTGCGGTTCTCCCAGTACGTGCGCGGCTCCGGATCCGGCTCGGGCGGCGTCGGGAGGGGAACGTCGAAGGCGAGCTGCTCGGTCACGGCCGGGCCCCCTCGTGGCATCGGCAGGTGCAGAGTTGCCCGGTGAATTTGTGGTTGATCCGGCAGCGGGCGTGCATCCGGTCGCGCCACTCGGGCAGGTCGTCACGGCCGGGGTGGGCGGCGATCGCGTCCTCGAGGGCCTGCGCCGTCTCGCAGGCTGTGGACAGGTACGGGCGCTCCGGGAGTAGGGCGAGCACCTGGTCGGGGAGTTGCTCGCGGGTGTCGCCGGGCGGCGGCGGAGCCCAATCGTTCACGGCTGCTCCTTGAGGTGGATGGCGAGCTTCTGTGGAGTGGTCGGGCCGTCCGCGGTCGGTGAGCTGGTAGAAGCGGCGGGGCGGCCTACCCGGGGGCGGGTCGGTTTCGGCCCACGCATCCACCCAGCCGTGCCCGTGAAGCCGGGCGAGAATCGGGTAGATCGTGCCCGACTTCAGGCCGGTCTTCCGGCAGATGTCGAACCCCCACACCGGCCGGTCCGCCTCCTGGAGCGCGGCAAGGACCAGCCGGGTTGAGGTCGTGAGACGGAACGGCGTCACGGATGCTCCCCCTGGCCGGCGATCTGGTCGAGGCCATAGAGCGCGGTGCGGAGACCGGAGGCGATCCCGTTGTGCGGGCTGATCCGCAACTCGGCCGGGACTTTTCCAGTCGCCCGGTCGCGCGCTTCAGCCCCGGCCAGCTGGTCGGCGAGCCATTCCCGGTAGCGGGCGAGCTTGGCCTTCTCCGCTTCCAGTGCCCGCACACGGGCCTCCGCGGCCCGCAGTTGCCCGATGGTGGCCTGATGGGCGTCGACGAGCCGCTGCTCCCGCTCGGTCGCCGCCTGGGCGGACGCGGCCGGCTCCCCGGGGAGCAAGTCGTCGGCGACAGACGGCGTGGACTCCTGTAGCGCGGCTTCGATGCGGTCGGCAATGGCGTCGTGGTTCGCGGTCCACGGCGCACCCTGCCGGATCCGGGCGGCAACCTCGCGAACCCGGGCGAGCTTGGCCTCGGCCTGGGTGGCGCGCTGTTCGGCTGCGACCGCGGCATCGACGGCGTGCTGGTCGGTCATGCGGCTTCCTTCCGGGAGTTGCGGCGTTCGTTGCGGTAGGCGCGCTCCCCTGCCTTGCACAGGTCGCATGGGTCTTCGCCGCGGTAGAGGTGGGCGGCGTAGCCGGCGTGGTCGCCGTGCCGTTCCCGGCGGAGGATGCCCTGCTGGTAGGCGAGGTGGACTGCGTGCGCGGCTGAGGCGGCCCCGAGCTTGGCGAGGATCTGCTTGTTGATCGATCCGACGCCGCCGAGGGTGATGCCGAGGTCGCTGCCGATGCGCGCCCAGGACTGGCCGTCGGCGATCCGCTTGAGCACGTCCAACTGCCGGGCGGTCAGCTCTCTCACTGCTGCCTCCCGTCGCTCAGGAGCGCGACGCCCACCCAGGCGGCCAGGCAGACGAATGCGGCGATCCCCACGCCGACAGCCAGCTCGGCCAATTGCCCGGCGAGAGCAGCGAGGGTGACGAGAACGGCCGGGATGAGCGACAGCACAGCCCACCCGGCGATACGGCGTGCGGTCACGGCCGGCCTCCGTCGCGGGGTGTGATGCGTCCACGGCTGTTCAACACGCCGTCGGCGCGCGCGAGGAGGAGCAGGGCGCGACGGAGCACACTGCCGGGGCGTTCACCGCGGCGGGCGTAGGCGGTGAGGATCGCGGCACTACCGTCGTCAGGCTGCCAGCGCAGCGGCACACGGCGGCTCACCGGGCCACCCGCTTTCCGCGCCCGCTGTGCCAGGGCAAGGCGAGCCCGTCATTCTCGGCGCGGGGCAGCAGGTGCAGGTGGAGGTGAAAAACGGACTGGGTCGCCGGGCGCCCCTTGCTGGTGATCAGGTTGTAGGACCCCATTCCGGCGACCAGTTCGGAGGCGCACCGCATCGTTGCTGCGGAGACGATCGGGTCGTCGACGAAGTCGCGGACATGCGTGCGAGGGATGACCAGCACGTGGCCGCGGACCACGGGGTTGAGAGGGGTGAGGGCAATGGCCTCGGGCCACTCCTCAACGATCTCGGCGGGTGCGCGTCCGGCGACGATCTCGCAGAACGGGCAAAGGTCAGCGGGTGTGATCACGGGTTCCTCCAGGGTTAGTCGGTGGTGCGGGGCCGCTCCCGAGGTTGAGCGGGAGCGGCACCCGGCGGGGGTCAGGGCTTGGTGATGTGGAGGCGGCGTCGTCCGCCGCCGGGCTGCTGGTCGGGGACGACGTGGAAGCCGGCGGCCTGCAGCTCGAGGGCGTACCGCTCGAGGCCGTCGGCTTCGCCGGGCCCGTCGTGGAAGACGTTGACCTGACGGCGGCCGGACTGGGCTGCTCGCCAGCCCGGGTCCCAGTCGCCGTCGATGAACTCGGACTGCGGGTAGGACTCGAGGACTTGGGCGACTTCCCGGGCGCGAATCACACGGGGCATCAGCTGCTCACCGCCTGCGACCGGGCGGCGATCTTCGCGAGCTTCTGGTCGAGGACGTAGTCGGGGTTGCCGACGATGGAGGCGAGCGCAACGGCCGCGGTGACGATGACGTCGCAGAGTTCGTCCTGGACCTGCGGGTGGGTGTGCGTGACACCCTTGCGCGGGTTCTGGCCCATGACGCCGATCCAGGCTTGGGCGGCTTCGCCAGCCTCTTCAGTGATCTTCAGGATGCGGAGGGTGATCTCCTGGTCGCTGCGGCCGTTCTCACGGTCGAGCCAGGCGACGAGATCGCGGATCGTGGACCACTGGTCGGGGTTGAGCATGAGTGTCCTTTCGGGTGGTTTGTCTGGGGGTTGGTGGTCGAAAGCCTTCTACGGGCCCTGTGAGGCTCCGGGAGCCCCTCCGGCGGCGCGAGAGTCGCCGGAAGGGGTGCGGGGCGCTACAGCAGGCCGTACAGCGCCCCGCACGGGGGTCAGGCGGGCGGAGGGGGCGACTGCGCCCCGTCCTGCCGCGCCCCGGCGGCGGGCTTCGGTGTGGCGCGGGGGCTGCTCGCCGCCTGCCCCGGGTGGCAGACGGTGTTGCCGCCCGGGTCGTGGACCCACCACGCGGCGAGGGTGCCGGTGATGCGGCTGATGGGCTGACCGCAGTGCGCGCAGGACTCAGGCTGCGTCTCGGTGGCCCGGTTCCCCGGGCGAACTGTTGCCGCAGGGGAAACAGTTGCTGCCGTCTCGTCGGCCATGCGGCGCAGCATCTCGGCGGCCCACAGGATCGTGGCGTCGTGCATCTCACCGTCCGCCGCCTCACCCGCAGTACCGAGGTGCGGGATCAGAGCGTCGGCGGCTTCGCGGAAAACTTCAGCCCGGTGCTTGGCCAGGATCGCGTCGACGGCCTCACGGGACCCGTGTCCGGTGGTGAACAGCCACGACGCGAACGTGTTGAGGAGATCAGCGCGAGCGGACTGCCCGTTGTCCGCGCGGCCCGCGAAACCAGGCGCCCGGTCGGCGGGCGGCTCCGCACCCGGCTCCTGCATGAGCGCGATCACCTCCCGGGCCGCACCCCGATACAGGTCACGGAACTCCGGACTCGTCTCACCCCAGCGGGCCTCATCACCCAGGCGCTCACGGGCAGCGAGACGGCGGGCGACACGCTCCACAGCGGTGATCGGGTCGGTCGGATCGGTGGTCATCGGGGTCTCCGTTCGGATGAGAGGATCGGCGGGCCGGCCGCCCTCCTGGCTGCAACAGGAGGGCGGCCGAGCTTGTGGTCATGCGGCATACAGCGACAACTGCTGGCCCGCGCCAAGCGCCGCTGTGTAAGCCGCGTCGGCGAGCTGGGGCGGGATCGCGTTGCCGATCTGCAACGCGATCCGCGTCTTCGGGCCCTGCCACGGATGGCCGGCAGGGAAGCCCTGCAACACCGCGGCCTGGGCGGGGGTCAACGGCTCTTCGCGGCCGTCGGCGTGCCGCCAGTACCAGCGCCAGCACTCGCCGGTGATCGACGGGGCGATCTCGGCCGCCGTGCGGTTGCGGCGCGGTCCGTACTTCGCCACCCGCTCCTTCGAGTCGCGGCGCGTCACCAGCACGGCGGCCGGATCGACGCCGAGGCCGTCGGCCATAGACCGGTGCACCCGATGCGTCGGCTGAGGGGCGGTCACCTCGCCGTCCAGGGACGCGACGAACAGGGCCCGGCGCCGGTTCTGCGGCGTGCCGAAGTCGGCGGCGTTGAGGACGCCCGCCCACACGCTGTATCCCCAGACGGCGAGGTGGCGGCCGTACTGCTGCCACAGCGGCAGCACCGCCGGCACCTGCTCCATGAGCACGATGCGGGGCCGCAGGGAGCGGATCCACCGCATCGGCTCCGCCGCCAGCAGACTGTCCGCGTTCACGCAGCGGGCACGGTGGACGTCGCGGGTGTCACGGCCGGCCGCGAGGTCGTCGATCGCCTCACCGACCGCCTTCCGGTCCCCGAGGCCTTCCTGCTTCCCACCGAGGGTGTACGGGCGGCACGTCGGGGACGCGGTCAGCACACGGCAGGGGTAGTCGGCGGGGTCGGCGAGGGTGACGTCGCCCAGGTCGACGTCGTGACCGGCGGCGTGCCGGGTGGCGACGGCCCACCGGTCGAAGTCGATACCCCGGGTCGTTAGGCCGTGAGCGCCGAGGCCGTAGTGCCAGCCGCCGGCCCCTCCGGCGAACAAGTCGATCGCGTCTATCACGGCTGTCTCCTTCGTGCTGGTTTGCGAGCGTCCGGTCCCCCGGACAGCTCGGTAGGGTGCGGGGCAGACCCGGGGCGGATAGCAGCCGCCCCGGGTCGCGGCGTTCACGAGTTGGGGCGGTCGGCGAGCGGCCGACGGCTGCAGGTCCGGTCCTTCTCCCAGAGCACGACGAGTCCGGCGACGTACCTGCCGTGCCGTCCGTCCCGGCTCCAGGCGACCGTGCGGCCGGCGGAGTTCCACAGGCGGGCGGCGGGCTCCTCGATGCCGCCGAGCCATGCGGACGGCGGCGCCTGGCAGGCGCAGGTGCGGAGCTCCTCGACGCCGTCCGCGGTACGCCACATGGGCGGCAGGACGTTCAGGCGGATCCAGTCGGCGCGGTCGGCGGGCATCATCGGGTCTCCTCGGTGGTGGGGGTTTCGGTCTGGAACTCGATGACGACCGCTTCGTCGCGGACGTGGAACCGCAGCGCGTCGTCGTGGAGCGGCTGCTCCCGGTCGAGGCCGTGGTGGTCCCGGTAGGCGCGTTCGGCGACCGCCCACGCCTTACCGATCTCCGCCGCGGCAGCACCCCACGGTTCGGCGGCGGGCACGATCCAGCGGTGAATCCGACGGGTGACCGTCTCGGACGTGAACTCAGCCACGGTCGGCCTCCTCGGTCGAGCGGATGGTGAACTCGCCGTAGCCGTCGCGGTGGATCACGTCACCGATCCGGGCCTCACCGGCCTCGCCGAACTGGTCGATCACCAGCACGTGGCGGTCACTGATCGCGGGCCTGCCACCGCACCAGTCGGCGACCTCGTCGAAGTTGTCGATGGTCAGGGTTCGCTCCTCCGGCGCGTAGTCCAGGTGCGGCATCCCGGCCATGACCATCGCCATGCAGTACGGGCACCGGTACTGGCCGAGCGGGGCGCCGACGAGCTGCTGCGGCTCCCACGGCCACGGGCAGCGCTCGCCGTTCTCGTTGAGCGGGGCGGTGATGTCCAGCCGCTCCGACAAGTCGATGCTGGTCGCGTCCTTCGGGTCGATGTCGGTCCACTGCGCGGTGGGCTGGGCGGTCATCGGGTCTCCTCGGTGGTGGGGGTGAGTCGGGCGGGGCAGAACTTCGCGGCCTTCTCGCCCGCGAGGCTCAGCCACATGAACTGGCCGACGGTCAGGGCCCGGTCGGCCTGGAAGAAGCAGTCCGCGAGCTCCGGACGCCCCTTCGCGGCGAGCACAGGCCGCAAGTACGGGATCGCGTGCTCAGCAACCTGCCGGGCCGCGGCGTTGCGGTCGGCGAAGTCGACGGTGATCGGCGGGACCGGCCAGGCTGGGCCGAACTCGATGCGGTACGTGGTGGGCTGGGCGGTCATCGGTTCTCCTTCGGGGTGCTGTGGTCGGGGCAGATGTCCCGGCCGTCTCGAGTGCGGCGCCAGCCGCGGTGCACCTTCAGCAGCCGGCGGAGCTCGCGGTGGGTGTGCGGCTCGAACCGGACCGGCCACGTCCCCTCCGCGACACAGTCGCCGTCGATCCCGGCATCGCTGTCGTCCGCCGCATCACAGCGGAGGACGAGGTAGGCGTCGGCGGTCACGCGGCGGCCTCGAGATCGGCCGTCGTCGTGCCGCGGTCCTGCGGGCTGTGGACGATGGCCCGCAGCCGGGCCCCGATCCAGGCACCAACCTGCGGGGAGACGGCGTTGCCGAATCCGTCGACCTGATTCCGGGCGGTCCCCCAGACGGTGAAGCTGCCCTTGTAGGCGCCGAAGTCGACATCGAAGCCGCAGCCGCGGCCGATCTCGTGAGCCGCCATCATCCGGTAGAAGCACTCCTCGAACGGCAGCTCCGACAGCGCAGGCCCCCAGTCGGCCGTGAGCAGCGCCGTCGCGTCCCGGGCCGTGATGGTGCCCAGCGGATCGGTCACCGGGTGGGCCGCAGTCTCGGTCCCGGTGGAGCCGTTCTGCTTGAACCAGCCGGCCGCAGTCAGCAACCCCGGGATCTGATCCGAGGTGAACGTCGACATCGGCTCCGCGTGCACCGCGGGCACCGTGTGCTTCCGATACGCGATGACGCCGGAGGAGACCACAGCAAGCGTCTCGGAACCGACCTGGGTGGGCAGCGGTTCATCGGCTCCGCGCGCCGCGCCCTGGTAGTTGTCGACGGCGAGCGCTATCGCCGCCTCGTCCCACAGCCCTTGCGGGGCCAACCCGGTCGACAGGATCGCGGCCTCCTGCTGGCTGGTCTGCGTGGCCAGCGGCTGAAGCAACAGCCGCTCCGAGCCGTGCACGCCCTTCGCCGGCATGAGGATCGCCGGGAAGTCGGCGAACTTCCGTCGGCACCGCTCGATCCGGGCCGTCGTCGACGCGGCGAACGGCCCTCGGTGACCGTCGCTGAACGTCTTGATCGGCCGGTCGCCGATGCGGGTGCCGAGGTCGCTGAGGTCCAGGGCGGCGATCGACGGCGTCATCGGCGGAACGACCGCGGTACGGCACGACGGGCAGCGGTACTCGTACTGCTCGCCGTAGGCGACCTTCCCGGTCGGCGGAATCCCCGTCCGCCACGTCCACACCGCTT
>Ga0247820_10002635_pt1 | contig 10066 bp, 8 predicted proteins | sample 13C_Glucose_Day1_2_FD_192480 | JGI IMG/M metagenome (GOLD analysis project Ga0247820, IMG submission 192480) | Soil microbial communities from agricultural site in Penn Yan, New York, United States - 13C_Glucose_Day14 | ecosystem: Environmental > Terrestrial > Soil > Agricultural land | place...
GGCCGTGGGCGTGAGCTCGGGGCGCGGCTCGCGCGGGGTCTCCTGCGGCTCCTCTCGCGGGATCCCGGCGACGGGCCCGGGCGTGGCGCTCGCGGCATTCCACCGGTTCAGCCCGCGCACGGCCCCCGGCAGGCCGGCATCGAGCGACGGCGCGCCGTCGGCGTGGGCGCGCCGCACCGTGAGCACCTGCACCGTGCCTTCGGCCATCGGCGCATCGGGGGCCGGCGCTTCCGACGGCGCCGCCGCCGCTTCGTCGTCGCCGTTCGAGTGCACGCCGAGCAGCCGCTCCTGCAGCTCCCGATCGGCCGCGAGTTCCTGCGCCGACATTTCGCGCGCGATGCGCCCGTTCACCATCACGCCGATGCGGTCGGCGATGTCGATCGCGACGCCGATGTTCTGCTCGATCAAGAGCACCGCGAGCTGGTCGCCGCCGCCGAGCTGGCGCAGCGCCGCCTCCACCTGCTCGACGATCACCGGCGCGAGGCCCTCGGTGGGCTCGTCCATCACCAGCAGGCGCGGCTCGAGCAGCAGCGCGCGGCCGATGGCCAGCATCTGCTGCTCGCCGCCCGAGAGCTGCGCGCCGCCGTGGTCCTTGCGATCGGCCAGGCGCGGGAACATCTCGTAGACCCGCTCCACCTCGCGCTTGTGGCGCGCGACGAGACGCAGCGTCTCGTCGACGCTCAGCGAGGGCCACACGCGCCGGCCCTGCGGCACGTAGGCGATGCCGCGCCGCGTGATCTCGTTGGGCGCGAGGCCGAGGATCTCCTCGCCGTGCAGCTTCACGCTGCCGGTGGCGCGCACCAGGCCCGTGACGGCATTGCACAGCGTCGTCTTGCCCATGCCGTTGCGGCCGACGATGGCGGTGATGCCGCGTTCGATGACGAAGCCCACTTCCTGCAGCGCATGGGCGCGGCCGTAGTACACGTCCAGGCCGTTCACTGCGAGCGCGGGCGCTGCCGCCGGGCCCCCGCGCTCGCCGAAGACGCTGCGCCGCTCGGGCGGCTTGCCGGAAGCGCGGCCCCAGGCCATCAGTGCTTGCCTCCCATGTAGATCGCCTGCACGTCAGCGTCGTTCTCGATCTCGCTCGGCGTGCCTTCCTTGAGCACGCGCCCGTTGTGCATCACGGTGACGCGCTCGACGACGCGCAGCGCGATGTCCAGGTCGTGCTCGATCAGCACGAAGCTCATGTGCGAGGGCAGCGAGGTGAGCAGCGCGACGAGCTCCCGGCGCTCGGTGGGCGACAAGCCTGCTGCCGGCTCGTCGAACAGGATCAGCCGCGGCGCGCCGGCCAGCGCCATGCCGATCTCGAGCTGGCGCTGCTGCCCGTGCGACAGCGTGGCCACGAGCTCGTCGGCGACGTGGCTCAGCCGGCTGCGGTCGAGCAGGTCTTGCGTGGCCTGGCGCGACGGATGGCGTGCGCGCGGGCGCAGCAGGCTGTAGCGCCCGCTCGCCACGCCGCGCACGGCGAGGAACAGGTTGTCGCGCACCGACAGGTCGCGAAAGAGCAGCGACGACTGGTAGGTGCGCCGCAACCCCTTGCGGATGCGCTCGAACGGCGGCAGCTCGGTCACGTCCTCGCCGAAGAAGTGGATCCTGCCCTCGGTGGGCGGGAAGTCGCCGGTGACGGCATTGAAGAGCGTCGTCTTGCCGGCGCCGTTGGCGCCCAGGATCGCCCTCTTCTCGCCGGCCGCGACCGTGAGCGACACGTCGTCGACCGCGCGCAGCGCGCCGAACGTGCGCGTCACGCCGGAGAGCACGAGGGCGTCGTTGGACGCGAGCGGCGCGCGCGGTCCCACGGGGCCGGCCTGCGAAGCAGCCGAACTGCGTTGTCGAAATGAACTGACGGAGGCCATCGTTCGCTCAAGCTCCCTCTCCCGCAAGCGGGAGAGGGCGGAAGAGACTCAGCTCATGGGCAGTCGGGTACGTCTCGCGACCCGATCTTGAAGTCCTCCTTCTTCATGCCGAGCAGCTGGTCGACGTCGTCCACCTTGCGCACGACCTTGTTGAAGAGGTTGCCCTTGTCGTCCTTCACGACCTCCGTCACGAACGTGCTGCCGATGGCCTGCCGGTTGCTGTCGAGCTTCACGTCGCCGGTGGGCGTCTTCAGCGTCATCTTGCCCAGCGCATCGCGGTACTTCTTCTGCCCGTCGGACAGGTCGCCCTTCACCGCTTCCAGCCCGTCGAGCGCCGCCTTCATATTCTGGTAGTACACGTAGGCGAACAGCGACGGGCTCGGGAAGCCGCCGGCAGATACCGGGTAGTTCTTCTGGTAGTCAGCGACGAAGGTCTTCCAGTCCGCACCGTCGTAGGCGTCGGCCACCGGCCCCGCGGACAGCGTGCCGACCAGCGAATCGCGCCGCTTGCCCTTGTAGTTCAGCACGTCCTGGCTCACGGTGATCGAGCCGCCGAGCATCGGCTTGTCGCCGCCGGCCGACTCGTACTGCGTGAGGAAGTTCACCGCATCGGCGCCGCCGAGCACCACGAGCAGCGCGTCCACGTCCTTCGGGATCTTGGCGATCACGGAGGAATAGTCCTTGCCGCCCAGCGGCACCCAGGCTTTCGTCGGCACCTTGCCGCCGAGGCGGCAGAACTCGGTCATGAAGCCCTGCACCTGCGAGTACGGGAAGGAGTAGTCCTCCGCAATCACCATCACCCGCTTGTAGCCCTTGTCCATCGCGGCCTTGCCCAGGCCCATCATCCACTGCGCACCCTCGGTGTTGAAGCGGTAGAAGTTGGGCGCCGGATCGACGAGCGTGGTGGCCTGGGCGCCCGAGGAGCCGTTGATGAAGGTCGTGTTCGGCTGGGTCTTCGCGTAGTCCTTCACCGCGATGCCCTCGGAGCCGGAGAGCGGGCCGACCATGATGTCGACCTTGTCCTGCTCCACGAGCTTGCGGGTGGCGTTCACCGCCACGTCGGGCTTGGCGTCCGACGAGGCCTTGATGATCTCCACCTTGCGGCCGCCCGCCGAGCCGCCGCGCTGCTTGAGCGCCAGCTCGGCGCCGCGCATGCCGTCCGCGCCGCCGGCCGCAAACGGCCCCTCCAGCGTCGCGAGCAGGCCGATCTTCACCGGCCCCTGCTGGGCCCAGGCCCCACCGGCGAAAGCGCCGGCAATCGCCGCGCCGATCAGCGAGCGCACCACTGTCCGTTTCGTCACTCTCACGGTTGTCTCCTTCGGTTGGTATCGGGATGCGTCGAACGCATCGGTGAGGAAGCCTGGCCGGATCCGAGCCGCGCCTTGGCGCGCGACCACAGGCCCAGCAGGCCGTCGGGGGAACACAGCACGATGGCGAGGAACACGCCGCCGATCAGGAGGTTGAAGCGCTCGCGGTCGATGAGGTCGATCGCGAAGGTCTGCAGGAGCACGAACGCGATGGCGCCGAGGAACGGACCGATCGGGTGCTTCATGCCGCCGAGCACGGCGATGACGAGGATGTTGATCAGCCACGAGGTGCTGACCGACCCGGGCGTGATGAGCCCGTTGTACCAGACCATCAGCACGCCGCCGGTGGCCGCGATCACGCCGGCCAGCGCGTGCGCGGCCACGCGGTGCGTGACCACGCTGTAGCCGAGCGCGTTCATGCGGCGCGGGTTGTCGCGGATGCCCTGCAGCGCGATGCCGAACGGCGTGCGGATGACGTGCTTCACGAGGAAGTAGCCCGCGAGCGCCCAGAACAGCACGAGGAAGTAGAACGGCAGCGGCGCGCGCCAATTGACGCCGAACACGGTGGGCGGCGCCACGCGCTGGAAGCCCTGGAAGCCGTTGAAGATGTCGTAGTTCTGGAGCGCGAGGTAGTAGAACGCGACGCCCATCGCCAGCGTGATCATGATCGTGTAGATGCCCTCGGTGCGCGCCGAGAGCCAGCCGATCAGCACCGCGGAGGCGACTGCGATGGCGAACGCGAACGGCAGCACCACCCACCATGGCCAGCCGAGGCTCAGCGCCGTGCCGCTGGTGCCGAGGATGGCCATCACGTAGCCCGCGATGCCGGCCACGGTCATCTGCGCCAGCGACACCATGCCGCCGTAGCCGCCGAGGAAGGTGAGCGAGAGCGCGATCAGGCCGAGCGCGAGCGACTGGGCACCGATCTGGAAGGTGACGAACGGCGTGGCGAAGAACGGGAACAGCAGCACGAACGCGGCCACGAACACGTGGCGGGCAGACAGCCTGCGCCAGAGAAACTTGAGCCACTGCGGCGCGTCGCTGTGCGCGTAGGGATCGACGAGCGCCGGCTGCGCAGGACGCGCGGCCGCGGATGCCGGAACGCCCGCGCGTATCGACGTGCCGCTGTTCATCGCCTTGCGCCACTGAGCTGCGCTCATGCTGCTTTCCCCATGATCCCGCGCGGGCGGAACGCCAGCACGAGGATCAGGATGACGAACGTGAGCACGACGCTGTAGGTGGGCGCGTAGGCCAACCCGTAGGTCTCGGCCAGGCCGAGAATCGCCGCTCCGATGGCCGCGCCGACCACGCTGCCCATGCCGCCGACGATCACGACGATGAGCGACGCGAGCAGCAGCCGCGTGTCCTCGCCGGGCACCATCGACAGCTCCACCGCGCCGATCACGCCGCCGAGCCCGGCCAGGCCGGCGCCGAGCGCGAACGTGATGGCGAACACGCGGTTCACGTTCACCCCGGAGGCGGCCAGCATGCCGCGGTCGTCCACCCCCGCGCGGATCATCATGCCCACGCGCGTGCGGTTCAGCAGCAGCCACAGCCCGACGCCGATCGCGATGCCCATCGCCAGCAGGCTGAGCCGGAACGCCGAGTAGGCGTTGATGATCGGGATGCCGCGCAGCGGCCCCTGCAGCGGCCCGGGCGCCTCGAGCTGGTGCACCTGCCCGGTGTAGGCCCAGATCAGCACGTCGGCAATCATGATCGACAGGCCGATGGTCACCAGCGTCTGCCGCAGCTCCTGGCCCTGCATGCGCCGCAGGATCAGCAACTGGATCAGCAGCCCGGCCAGCGCGGCCGCCGCGAAGCCCGCCGCCACCGCGACGATCCACCAGCCCGTGCGCTCGCCCACCGTGAAGCCGACATACCCGCCGAGCAGGTACAGCGAGCCGTGCGCGAGGTTCACGTTGCGCATCAGCCCGAACACGAGCGTGAAGCCGCTGGCGACGATGAAGTAGAGCGAGCCGAGCGTGAGGCCGTTGAGCAGCGTCACGAAGTACAGCCGCGTGTTGTCCACCATCGCCCACAGCGAGAAGACGGCGATCGGCCCGCCGACGAGGATCCAGAGCGCCAGGCGCTGCGCCTTGGTCACGCGGCCCTCCCGTAGGCCGGCGTGAAGCTGCGCTCGCTCGCGATCTCCGGCATCTTGGCGAACACCCCGTCCTTCATCACAGCGAGCAGCCGCTTCGGGTCGCGCAGGATGGACAGGTTCGCGAGCGGGTCGCCGTCCACCAGCAGCAGGTCGGCGAGGTAGCCCTCCTTCACCACGCCGAGCTCGTGGCCGCGCATCATGATCTGCCCGCCATACAGCGTCGCGCTGCGGATCGCCTCCATCGGCGTCATGCCGAGGTACTTGACGAAGAACTCCAGGTCGCGCGCGTTCTGCCCGTGCGGCGTGAACGCGAAGCCGTAGTCGCCGCCGGGCAGCACGCGCACGCCGCGCCGGTGCATCTTCGACAGCGACTCGAGCGCGTTGTCCCATTCGCGCTGGTATCCCATCGCGGTGGCCTTCTCGCGCGTGATGCCCCAGGCCTCGGCCTCGTTGAGCATGGCGTAGAGGATGGCGATGCCCGGCGCCACGAACACCCGATCGCGCGCCGCCTCGAGCATGTCCAGCGTCTCCTCATCGGTGAAGCTCGCGTGGTAGATAACGTCGATGCCGTGGCGCAGCGCCTGCTTCACCGAGGCCGCGGAGCGGGCATGCGCCGTGCCGCGCTTGCCGCGCATGCGCACCTCCTCCATCGCCGCGGCCACCTCGGCGTCCGTCATCCATGCGGTGTCGGCCGGCGAGTCGGGCGTGAAGTTGTCGCCGGACAGGTTCAGCTTGATCGAGTCGACGCCGTACTTCAGGAACATGCGCACCACGCGGCGCATCTCGTCGGCGCTGTTCACGTTCACGCCGAAGCTGAATTCCGGGAACGGCAGGTGCGGCAGCGTCTCGTCGCCGAGGCCGCCCGGCACCGTGATCTCCTGGCTCGCGGCGAGGTAGCGCGGCCCCGGCACCTGCCCGGCGTTGATCGCATTGCGGATCACCACGTCCAGCCGCGGCTTGGCGCACGCCGCCCCCACGCACGACGTCCACCCCGCCTCAAGGTAGCGCTTGGCCACCTTCGCGCACCACAGCACGTGCTCTTCCAGCGGCATCGTCTGGATGCCCGAGAGCGTGGCCGCGTCGTTCCACGAGAAGTGCGTGTGGGCCTCGCACATGCCGGGCATCAGCGTGGCGCCCGCGGCGTCGATCACCGTGGCGCCCGTCGACCCGATGGGGGCGGTCGAACGGCCCACCGACACGATGCGGTTGCCCTGCACGAGCACGCTGCCGGCATACGGCATCTGTCCCGTGCCGTCGAGGATGCGGACGTTGGTGAAGAGGACCGTGTTCATCGCCGTCCTTTCAAGCTGCCCAGCGAGTCGTGCTGCGTGATGAGCGCACCGGCGGCGCGCGGTGGAACTCGCCGTCCTTCATCACCGCCAGCAGCCGGGCCTTGTCCTGCAGCACGGTGATGTCGGCCAGCGGGTCACCGTCCACCAGCAGCAGGTCGGCGAGATACCCTTCGCGGACGCGGCCCAGCGTGTCGCCCATGCGCATCATCGGCGCGCCCCACGCGGTGGCCGACAGCAGCGCCTCCATCGTGCTCATGCCGACATGCTTCACGAAGTACTCCAGGTCCTTCGCGTTCGTGCCGTGCGGCGTCCAGGCGAAGCCGTAGTCGCCGCCGGGCAGGATGCGGATGCCGCGCCGCCGCATCGCCTTCATCGACTCCACTGCCGCCTCGAGCTCGCGGTGGTAGCCCATCTTGCGGGTCACCTCTGGCGTCAGGCCCCACTCGCTCGCGTGATGGCAGGTGTTGATGAGCCAGGCCAGGCCGGGCGCCACGAAATGCTCGCGCTTGTGCGCCTCCAGCATGTCCAGCGCCTCCTCGTCGGTGAAGCTCGCGTGGTAGATCACCTCGATGCCCTGCTTCACGCACTGCTTGATCGACCAGCAGGACCGCGCGTGTGCGGCCACGCGCTTGCCCCAGGCCTTCGCCTCCTCGACGCAGGTCGCGATCTCGGCCTCGGTGAACTGGCTCATCTCGCTCGGCATGCCGGTGATCGACTCGCCCGAGAGGTTGATCTTCAGCGAATCGACGCCGTACTTGCAGAACATGCGCACGCAGCGCCGCATCTCCTCCGTGCCGCTCACGATGGCGCCGAACGCGAACTCCGGCTGCGGCAGGTGCGGCCGCGTGGTGTCGCCCAGGCCGCCCGGCACCGTGATCTCCTGGCTCGCGGCGAGGTAGCGCGGGCCGACGATGGTGCCGTCGTTGATCGCGTTGCGGATCACCACGTCCAGCCGCGGCTTCGCCGCCGCTGCACCGACGCACGACGTCCAGCCCATGTCGAGGTAGCGCCGGGCCACTTCGGCGCACCACAGGATGTGCTCCTCCGGCGGCATGCGCTGAATGGCGTCCAGGCTCGGCTGGTCGTTCCATGAGAAGTGCGTGTGCGCCTCCACCATGCCCGGCATCAGGAAGCACCCGGCTGCATCGACCATCGTCGCGCCCTGTACCGGCAGGCTGCGCGCGCCGTGGCCCGTGCGCGTGACGCGCGTGATGCGGTTGCCCTGCACCAGCACGTCGCCGGCGAAGGGCGGGTCGCCGCTGCCGTCGAAGACGCGGGCGTTGGTGAACAGGACGTCGGCCATGGGTAGTTACTCGCTGCAGTTAGGCGACCGCCGCCCGGCGTGGCCGCGAAGCATGAACCCGACCCACCAAGGGCCTTGCGCGGATCCGGCTTCGCCGGTCCGCAGCAAGAGCCCCCTCGGGGGGCAGCGACCGAAGGGAGCGTGGGGGCACCGTCCAGCGGCTTCGCCGGTCCGCAGCAAGCGCCCCCTCGGGGGGCAGCGACCGGAGGGAGCGTGGGGGCTTCATCTGACTGCGGCCAGGAAATCGCGCAGCTCGCGCGCGCAGTCGTCGGCGCGCTCCACCGGCGTCCAGTGGCCGCATCGGTGCAGCACCACGACGCGGGCGCGCTTCATGCGCTCGGCCATCGCGCGCACCGCCTGCGGCGGCGCCACGCCGTCCTCGTCGCCGGTGACGAGCAGCACCGGCGCCTCGATGCGCTCCACCGGCGCGGCCTGCGCATCGGCCAGCGCCTCGCAGGTGCGGGCATAGCCGGCCGGGTCCTGCCGCATCAGGCTCTCGCGCACGAAGGCCGTGGCCACCGGCGAACGCTGCCGCGTCTCGGCCGACGTGGCAGCCTGCACCAGCGCCAGCGCCACCTCGTGCATGCCGGCCGCGCCCTCGTCGCGCACCTTCGCGCCGCGCGCGCGGATGTTGCCGCGCGCCGTGTCGTTCGGCGCGATCAGCGGGCCGAACATCGCCAGGCTGCGCACCAGCCCCGGCCGCGCGACGGCCAGATGCTGGCACACGATGTTCCCCATCGAATGCGCCACGAAGTGCGCGCGCTCGATGCGCAGCCGCGCGCAGACCGTCTGCACGGCGTCCACCAGCCGCTCGATCGTCAGCGGCCCGGCCATCGCGGCGTGCGACCGGCCGCTGCCCGGCAGGTCCATGCGCACGGTGCGATATCGCGCAAGCGCGCCCATCACCGGCGTGAACGTGTTGGAGGATCCGCCGAGCCCGTGCACGCACACGACGGCGTCGCCGTCACCCTCTTCCTCGACGGCCATTTTGTCGATCAGGTGGAGAGCCATCGCGCGTTCGTCAGCCGAGCTCGAACCGGTTCTCGATGACGCCGATGCCGTCGATCTCGATGCGCACCACGTCGCCCGGGCCGAGCCACTTCGGCGGCTCGAACCCCATGCCCACGCCGGCCGGCGTTCCGGTGGCGATCACGTCGCCGGGATGCAGCGTGATGCCGCGCGAGCAGGTCTCGATCAGCGTGGCGAGGCCGAAGATCATGTCCTGCGTGCGCCCGTCCTGCCGCAGCTCGCTGTTGACCCAGCCGCGCACGCGCGTGTCGCGCCCGTCCAGCTCGTCGGCGGTGGTGATCCACGGGCCCATCGGGCAGAAGGTGTCGAAGCTCTTGCCGAGATCCCACTGCTTGTGGCGCACCTGCACGTCGCGCGCGCTCACGTCGTTCACCACCGTGTAGCCGAAGACGTGGTCCATCGCGCGCGACGCCGGGATGTCGCGCCCGCCGCGTCCGATCACCACGGCGAGCTCCGACTCGTAGTCGATCTGCACCGTCACCGCCGCGCCCGGCAGCCGCACCGCGTCGTGCGGCCCGACGACGCATTCGCCGAGCTTCGTGAACACGATCGGCCACGGCTCTTCCTTCGCCACCACGTCGCGGAACACCGTGGTGGCCAGCTCGGCCGCGTGCGCGCGATAGTTGCGGCCGATGCAGAACAGGCTGCGCAGGGGGCGCGGCAGCGGCGCGCGCAGCGTGACGGCCGCAAGCGCAAGCCGCGGCCCGGCGGCGGCCGGCAAGCCCTCGCCGCGCGCCATGGCCTGGATGATCGGCAACGCGCCACGCGACGCGTCGGGCAGCACGAGCGGCGTCACCTCGCGCCCGTCCGCCGACACGACGCCCACATGGTCCCGGCCGCCCCAGCTCCAGCTGGCGATGCGCATCCGCTTGTCTCCTTCAGGTGCCTGCAGCAGGCGCCGAGAGACGGCGCGGCCGTGAGACACTCTGGCTGTTTTTGAGACTTGCGTCTCAAATATGGATCGGCGCATCATACGTGCCGGGCTTCGCGGCCCGCAAGAACAACCGACCTCCCCGCCCCCCGGAATTTCCCGCATGCCCGCACGCAAGGCTCGCCCCCACGTCTCCCAGCCGCCCACGCCGCCCACGCGCGGCGTGAAGGCGTCCACGTGGCAGCTGCTGCTCGACACCGGCATGCGCCTCATCCAGCAGGATGGGCACATCCCGTCGGTGGCCGAG
>Ga0247820_10002638_pt1 | contig 10060 bp, 9 predicted proteins | sample 13C_Glucose_Day1_2_FD_192480 | JGI IMG/M metagenome (GOLD analysis project Ga0247820, IMG submission 192480) | Soil microbial communities from agricultural site in Penn Yan, New York, United States - 13C_Glucose_Day14 | ecosystem: Environmental > Terrestrial > Soil > Agricultural land | place...
ACATTAACCCTTGAAAAGCAGGGTTGAAACCGGTATTCCTAGTCCAACATTTATAAAAGAACCAACATCATGGCCGCGATCAGTGTCGAACCCTGCACCTTCGCCCTCTTTGGCGCCCTCGGCGACCTGGCGTTGCGCAAGCTGTTTCCCGCGCTCTACCAGCTCGACCGCGCCGACCTCCTGCACCCGGACACCCGCCTGCTGGCCCTGGCCCGCGAGCCGGGCAGCGTGCAGGAACACCTGGACAACATCGAAGCCCATCTGCGTCGGCATGTGCCGGAGGCGGAGATCGATGCCGCTTCCCTGGGGCGCTTCCTCGGGCGCCTGAGCTACCTGCACCTGGACTTCGTCGAGCCCGAGGGCTACCAGGCCCTGGCCGAACAGGCGCCGAGCGGGCAGCCGCTGATCGCCTACTTCGCCACGGCGGCGGCGGTCTACGGCGCGATCTGCGAGAACCTCGACAAGGCCGGCCTGGCCTCGCGCACCCGGGTGGTGCTGGAAAAGCCCATTGGCCACGACCTGGAGTCGTCGCGCCGGGTCAACGACGCCGTGGCGCGGTTCTTCCCCGAGAGCCGGGTCTACCGCATCGACCACTACCTGGGCAAGGAAACGGTGCAGAACCTGATCGCCCTGCGCTTTGCCAACAGCCTGTTCGAAACCCAGTGGAACCAGAATTCCATCTCCCATGTGGAGATCACCGTGGCCGAGAAGGTCGGCATCGAGGGCCGCTGGGGCTACTTCGACAAGGCCGGCCAGCTGCGCGACATGATCCAGAACCACCTGTTGCAGCTGCTCTGCCTGATCGCCATGGACCCGCCCAGCGACCTGTCGGCCGACAGCATCCGCGACGAGAAGGTCAAGGTGCTCAAGGCACTGGCACCGATCACCGGCGAAGGCCTGAGCACCCATGTGGTGCGCGGCCAGTACATCGCCGGCTTCAGCGACGGCAAGCCGGTGCCGGGCTACCTGGAAGAGGACAACGCCAACGCCCAGAGCGACACCGAGACCTTCGTCGCCCTGCGCGCCGATATCCGCAACTGGCGCTGGTCGGGCGCGCCGTTCTACCTGCGCACCGGCAAGCGCATGCCGCAGAAACTGTCGCAGATCGTCATCCACTTCAAGGAAACCCCGCACTACATCTTCGCTCCGGAACAGCGTTTGCAGATCGGCAACAAGCTGATCATCCGCCTGCAACCGGACGAAGGCATTTCGCTGCGGGTGATGACCAAGGAGCAGGGCCTGGACAAGGGCATGCAGTTGCGCAGCGGCCCGCTGCAGCTGAACTTCTCCGATACCTGGCGCAGCGCGCGGATTCCCGACGCCTACGAGCGTCTGCTGCTGGAGGTGATGCGCGGCAACCAGAACCTGTTCGTGCGCAAGGACGAGATCGAATACGCCTGGAAATGGTGCGATCAGCTGATCGCCGGCTGGAAGACCAGCGGCGACGCGCCCAAGCCCTATGCGGCCGGTTCCTGGGGGCCGATGAGCTCGATTGCATTGATCACTCGCGATGGGAGGGCCTGGTATGGCGATATCTGAACTACAACTGCCGGCGACGGTGAAGGCGCATCAGCTGGCTGATGCGAAAACCCTGGCGGCGACCCTGGCCCATGATGTGGCCGAGCGCCTGCGCCAGGCCATCGCCAGCAAGGGCCAGGCCTGCGTGGTGCTGTCCGGCGGCCGCAGCCCGGTGCCGTTTCTCGAGAAACTGGCGGCAGAGGTGCTGGACTGGTCGAAAGTCACCGTGAGCCTGGCGGACGAGCGCTGGGTGCCGGTGGCGCACGACGACAGCAACGCCGGCCTGCTGGCGCGCCACCTGCTCAAGGGCGGTGCGGCCAAGGCGCGCTTCATCGGCCTGTACCAGAGCGCCGCGACCCTGGAGGCCGCCGCCGAGCAGGCCGATCAGGTGCTCGCCGACCTGCCGCCGATCGATGTGCTGGTGCTGGGCATGGGCGACGACGGCCACACGGCCTCGCTGTTCCCGGCCAGCCCCAACCTGCGCCAGGGCCTGGCCAAGGTCGGCGAGCGTCGCTGCCTGCCGATGCTGGCGCCAAGCGTGCCGCACCAGCGCCTGAGCATGACCCGCGCGCTGCTGGCCAGCGCCGGCTTCATCGCCCTGTCCGTGCAAGGCGCGGGCAAGCTCGCCACCCTGCGTGCCGCCCTGGCGGCGGAAGACCCAACCGAAATGCCGATTCGCGCCTTTCTTCACGACCCCCTGGACATCTACTGGTGCCCATGAGCCAAGGACCCATTGTCATGACCACCCTCGAACGCCCACAGCCTTTGCTCTCGATGGCCGACAAAGCCGCGCGGATCGACGCGATCTGCGACAAGGCGCGCATCCTGCCGGTGATCACCATCGCCCGTGAGGAAGACATCCTGCCCCTGGCCGACGCCCTGGCCGCCGGCGGCATCCGCACCCTGGAAGTGACCCTGCGCTCGCAGCACGGCCTGAAGGCCATCCAGGTACTGCGCGAGCAGCGTCCGGAACTGTGCGTCGGCGCCGGTACCGTGCTCGACCGTGGCATGTTCGCCGCCGTCGAGGCCGCGGGCGCGCAGTTCGTCGTCACCCCGGGCATCACCCAGGACATTCTCGAGGCGGGCGTGGACAGCGACATTCCGCTGCTGCCGGGCATCAGCACGCCGTCGGAGATCATGATGGGCTATGCCCTCGGCTATCGTCGCTTCAAGCTGTTCCCGGCGGAGATCAGTGGTGGCGTGGCGGCGATCAAGGCCTTTGCCGGCCCGTTCGGCGACATTCGCTTCTGCCCGACCGGCGGGGTGAACCCGGCCAACGTGCGCAACTACATGGCCCTGCCCAATGTGATGTGCGTGGGCGGCACCTGGATGCTCGACAGCAGTTGGATCAAGAACGGCGACTGGGCGCGGATCGAGGCATGCAGCGCCGAGGCGATGGCGTTGCTGGACTGACAGATTTCGTTGTGTGCTACACGGCTTGTGGGGCGCTTGGTCGGCGCCCCTTTTTTTCGCCTGCAGTTGCGCCTTGCAGGGTGGCCGATCGCCCTGTAGGAGCGGCCTTGTGCCGCGAAAGGGGCGCGCAGCGGCCCTGGTTTCAGTGTTCATGCAAAGATCGCTGGGGCCGCGTTGCGGCCCTTTCGCGGCACAAGGCCGCTCCTACATGGGCGGACGCAGGCCAAAGCAACAGGCATGAAAAAGCCCGCATCATGTGCGGGCTTCGTTCATCGGCGATGGCTTACGCCGCCTTCGCCTGCTGCTGGCTCAGCGAGCGGTTCAGCGCGCTGAACAGCGCCTTGAAGCTGGCGGTGGTGATGTTCTCGTCGATGCCCACGCCGTGCACCGGACGCCCGCCGGCCACGCGCAGTTCGATGTAGGCCGCCGCCTTGGCGTTGGTGCCGGCACCGATGGCGTGCTCGTTGTAGTCCATGATCTCCACGCTGACCGGCAAGCCGGCCACCAGCGCTTCCAGGGCGCCGTTGCCCTTGCCGTGCCAGTGCAGGGTGGTCTCGCCTTCACCGGAGACTTCCACCTGCACGTGGCTGCTGCCGTTCTCTTCCTGCAGGCGGTGGCTGACCAGTGCATACGGTGCATTGGCCTGGAGGTATTCCTTCTGCAGCAGCTTGTAGATCTGCTCGGCGGTCATTTCCAGGCCGAGACGGTCGGTCTCGCCCTGTACCACCTGGCTGAACTCGATCTGCATGCGGCGCGGCAGGCTGATGCCGTACTCCTGCTCGAGCAGGTAGGTGATGCCGCCCTTGCCCGACTGGCTGTTGACGCGGATCACCGCCTCGTAGCTGCGGCCGATGTCGGCCGGGTCGATCGGCAGGTACGGTACCTCCCACAATTCGCTGTCCTGCTGCTTGGCGAAGCCCTTGCGGATGGCGTCCTGGTGCGAGCCGGAGAAGGCGGTGTGGACCAGGTCGCCGACGTACGGGTGGCGCGGGTGTACCGGCAGCTGGTTGCACTCTTCGACGACCTTGCGCACGCCGTCGATGTCGGAGAAGTCCAGTTGCGGGTCGATGCCCTGGGTGTAGAGGTTCAGCGCCAGGGTCACCAGGTCGACGTTGCCGGTGCGCTCGCCGTTGCCGAACAGGCAGCCTTCGGCGCGGTCTGCGCCGGCCATCAGGCCCAGCTCGGTGGCGGCGATGCCGGTGCCACGGTCATTGTGGGTGTGCAGGCTGATGATCACGCTGTCGCGACGGTTGATGTTGCGGCAGAACCATTCGATCTGGTCGGCGTAGACGTTCGGCGTGGCGACTTCGACGGTGGCCGGCAGGTTGAGGATGATCTTGTGCTCGGGGGTCGGGTTCCACACCTCGATCACCGCGTCGCACACTTCCTTGGCGAACTCCAGTTCGGTGGCGCTGAAGGTTTCAGGCGAGTACTGGAAGGTCCACTGGGTATTTGGCTGCTGCGCGGCGTACTTGACGAACAGCTTGGCGGCGTTGACCGCGATGTCCTTCACGCCCTGCTTGTCCTGGTTGAAGACGATGCGGCGGAACGACGGGCAGGTGGCGTTGTACAGGTGCACGATGGCCTTCTTGGCCCCACGCAGGGACTCGAAGGTACGGGCGATCAGGTCTTCACGGGCCTGGGTCAGCACCTGGATGGTGGTGTCGTCCGGGATGTGGCCGTCTTCGATCAGGGTGCGCACAAAGTCGAAGTCGGTCTGCGAGGCCGACGGGAACGACGCTTCGATTTCCTTCACGCCCACCTGCACCAGGGTCTTCCAGAACCGCAGCTTCTTCTCCGAGTCCATCGGCTCGATCAGCGACTGGTTGCCATCACGCAGGTCGGAGCTGCACCAGATCGGCGCCTGGGTGATGGTCTTCGACGGCCAGGTACGGTCGGGCAGGTCGATGGTCGGGAACGCGCGGTACTTCTTCGATGGGTCTTTGAGCATGGTCATGAAAGCAATCCTTTTATGTGCGGCCGTGATCGGGCCTGCCAAACGAAAACGAGAGAAAAAGGCGAGGCGACGCGATTCACCCTGGTAGTCGGGCGCTGACCAGGCAGAGGCTGCGGTGTTGTCGGAGCAGGGTGCTGAAGATGTTCATAGGCTCAACCCTAACCAGTGGGTTGGGGGATGGCAAGTATTGCGGGGAAATTGAGAGGAATGCTTAAAAAATGCTATTAGGCGAGATTTTATTGCTGATATTTACGGAGTGATTATTTGTTTTTGCGCAGTATTTTTCGATGGCGCAACTACAAGGGATTGATGTTGGCCGTGCCGGCCTCTTCGCGGGTAAACCCGCTCCCACAGGTACAGCGCAATTCCTGTGGGAGCGGGTTTACCCGCGAAGAGGCCGGCCCAGATGGCACAGGTCTCAGGGCTGGAACGCGCCGATGAAGATCGCAGGATCCACCCGCGCATCGTTGAGGCTGACGTTCCAGTGCATGTGCGGCCCGGTGGCCCGGCCGGTGGAGCCCACGCGGCCGACCACCTCGCCACGGCGCAGCACCTGCCCCGGCTTCACGTCGATCTTCGACATGTGGCAGAACATGCTGATGAAGCCCTGGCCATGGTCGACGAACACCGTGCGGCCATTGAAGAAGTAGTCGCCCACCAGGATCACCTTGCCATTGGCCGGGGTCTTGATCGGCGTGCCGGCGGGCACGGCGAAATCCAGGCCGGCATGGGGGTTGCGCTCCTCGCCGTTGAAGAAGCGGCGCACGCCGAACTTGCTCGACAGCGGGCCGTTGACCGGCTTGTCGAGGATCAGGTTGCTCGGCAGGGTCGGGCTGAAACTGCGGTAGGCCTTGATCTGCTCGGCCAGCTCGCGGTCGATGCGCTTGAGGTCCTCGGGCTCGGGGTTGACCTGGCGCTTGTTCTTCAGGGTGATGTGCTGTTCGGGGTATTTCTTGCTGCCCACGCTGAAGCGGATGTCGCGCCCACCCTGGCTGAGCACGGCGCTGCCGGGCTTCTGGGTGAGCGGGATGCCGACAATGGCCAGCCATTTGTCCTGCTCCTTCACCACCAACACCGGCTTGCCGTCGAAGCGGGCCGTGGGGGCGCTGGTGGAGGGGCCCAGGTCGATCACTGCCACGCCGCCGGGCACCGGCTTGTCGAGGGTGCGGGTGATGTAGCTGGCCTGGGCCGCGGTAAGTGGCAGCAGCAGGGCAAAAGCGAGCAGGGGCGCGAACAGGCGGGGCATGTGTCAGTCCAGTAGGGAGAGGGTGACCGGAGTCTGGTGGTTGTCCTCGACCCGCACCTTGAGCTCGCCTTCGTTTAGGCGGGCGGTCAGGCGCTGGCCGTTGTGGGTCTGCGCGGCGCTGCGGATGGCCTGGCCGCGCTCGTCGAGGAGGATGCTGTAACCGCGGGCGAGGGTGGCCAATGGGCTGACCACCTGCAGCGTCTGCAACTGCGCCTGGAAGCGCTGGCGACGGTCCTTGATCACCTCGCGCATGGCCCGTGGCAGGCGTTCGGCCAGGCTGTCCAGGCGTTGCTTGAGCAGTTTCAGGTTGCGTCCCGGGTGTTGCGCGGCCAGGCGCATGTCCAGGCGGCCGAGGCGTTCGTGGCGTTGGCTCATGGTCAGCGCGAAGGCGCGGCGCAGGCGCATGTCCAGATCGTCCAGGCGCTGGGCCTGCTGGCGCAGGCGTTCGCCCGGGTGGCGCAGGCGCCGGGCCAGGCCCTCCACGCGCAGGCGGTCATGGGCCAGGCGGCTCTGCATGCGCAGCAACAAGCGCCGCTGCAGGCTGTCCAGGCGTTGTTGCAGGCCGCTGCTGTCGGGGGCGAGCAGCTCGGCGGCGGCCGAAGGCGTGGGGGCGCGCACATCGGCGACGAAGTCGCTGATCGACACGTCGGTTTCATGGCCCACGGCGCTGACGATCGGCGTCACGCAGGCGGCCACGGCACGGGCCACGGCCTCTTCGTTGAAGCACCAGAGGTCTTCCAGCGAGCCGCCGCCACGGGCCAGGATCAGCGCGTCGAAGCCCTGCCGGTCGGCCATCTGCAGGGCACGGACGATCTGTGCGATGGCCTCGCGGCCTTGCACTGCGGTAGGGATCAGATTGAGTTCGACCTGCGGCGCGCGGCGGCGGAACACGCTGATGATGTCGCGGATCACCGCGCCGGTGGGCGAGGTGACGATGCCGATGCGCTGCGGGTGGGCCGGTAGCGGCTGCTTGCATTCGGTGCTGAACAGCCCCTCGGCGCCGAGCTTTTCCTTCAGTGCCTCGAAGGCCAGGCGCAGGGCGCCGTCACCGGCCGGTTCGACGGTGTCGAGGATCAGCTGGTAGTCGCCGCGGCCCTCGAACAGCGAAACCTTGCCGCGCACCTTTACCGCCAGGCCGTCACGCAGGGCCTGGCGCACACGGGCGGCGTTCTGCCGGAACAGCGCGCAGCGGATCTGCGCGCCGCTGTCCTTGAGGGTGAAGTACATGTGGCCGGAGGCCGGGCGGGCGAGGTTGGAAATCTCGCCTTCCACCCAGACGCTGCGGAACACGTCCTCGAGCAGCACGCGGGCGCGGCCGTTGAGCTGGCTGACGGTGAGGACCTCGCGGTCCAGGCCGAGTCGTTCGAAAGGGTCTCTGATCATGCCGGGCATCATAAAGGAGCGAAGGCCTGGTTGTCTGTGCCGGCCTCTATCGCGGGGCAAGCCCGCTCCCACGCACATACGACCTAGGGCGTGGGAGCGGGCTTGCCCCGCGATAGAGGCCTTCAGCCTTGCATGATCGCCACGAACTGACGCACCAACTCCCCGGCATCCCGCCGGCAAGCCAGCGCCACGGTACTTTGGCACGCCTCGACCAACGGCACGAAACGCACCAATGGCGGGGCGATCTCGCGCATGCTCGCCGGCAACAATGCTACCCCGAACCCGGCCTGGATCAACTGCAGTTGCGTGGTCTTGCGCGACACCACCTGCGCCGCCTGGGGATAGAATCCCTCGTTCATGCACAGCGACGCCGACAGGTAGCTCAGCCCGCCGCGCTGACGATGGGGGATGGAGATGAAGCGTTCCTCGCGCAGTTGCCCCAACCGAACACTGGCCGCCGTGGCCAGTGGGTGGCTCGCCGCCACCGCCAGCAGCAGGGGCTCGTCGAACAGCGCATGCAGTTCCACGCCCTCGTGCTGGCGCAGTACTGGCAGGCGCAACAGGCCGATCTCCAGCCGTCCCTCGGCGATGTCCTCCAGCTGCGCTTCCGACGATTGCTGGGCGATTTCTAGGGATACGCCAGGGTTAGCCTCGAGGTAGGTGCCGAGGCGCTGCAGCAACTGCCCGGTCAGCGGCACGGTGCTGGAGTGGTTCAGACGCAAACTGCCGCGCAGGCCTTGGCCAACTTCGCGGGCCAGGCGTTCGGCCTTGTCCAGGTCGGCCAGCAGGCGTCGGGCGCGGTCGAGGAAGGCCAGCCCGGCGGCGGTCAGCCGTGGCTGGCGAGCGGTGCGCTCGAACAGTGCGGACCCCAGGTGCAGCTCCAGCTCCTTGATCTGACGGCTGAGGGCCGACTGGGCGATGTACAGCCGCTCTGCGGCGGCACTGAAGCTGCCGGCCTCGGCAATTTCGACGAAATAGCGCAGCTGACGGATCGAAGTCATGTCATGCCTTTTCCAGATGGCTCATGGCGTAAAGGCATATTAGTCGGCATGGCTTGTCGCTGGCTAACCTTCAGTGGTCTCCCGAGGAACTGTCGCGATGCTCGCTCAATTGTCGTTTTCCACGCTCGACTGGCTGCCCATCCTGCTGGGTGTGGGGGTGGCCTATATCGTCTTCGGCATCGCCGGCTTCGGCACCGCGCTGGTCGCCGGCCCCGTGCTGATCCACTTCATGCCGTTGTCGCGGATCATTCCGTTGCTGGTGTTGCTGGACTTCGTCGCCGCCTTCGGCAACCTGCTGCCGTCGCGGCGTGACGTGGTGCGCGGCGAGTTACTGCGGCTGCTGCCGTTCATGGCCGTGGGCTGTACCCTGGGCGTCGTGTTCCTGCTGCGCCTGAAGTCGGATGTGCTGCTGTTGCTGATGGGGCTGTTCGTCACTGCCTACGCGGTCTATGGCCTGGCGGTGAAGGTGCGGCCGGCGAGCTTGTCGGGCGCCTGGGCGGTGCCCATGGGCACGGTGGGCGGGTTGTTCGGCGCCCTGTTCGGCAGTGGTGGTTTTTTGTACGCGATCTACCTCAGCGCACGGCTGGAGGCCAAGGAGCAGGTGCGGGCGACCCAGGTCGCACTGATCAGTTGCAGCACGGTGGTGCGCCTGTCGCTGTTCCTGATCGCCGGGGTATATGCCGACGTCAGCCTGTTGCTGCTGGCCGCCTGCCTGTTGCCGGTGATGTTCGCCGGTACCTGGCTGGGACGGCGGCTGACCCTGAGGCTATCCCGCGAGGCCTTCGTGCGATTGATCACCTGGCTGGTGCTGGCCAGCGGCCTGGCGTTGATCGGTCGCTACCTGAGCGCCTGAGCAGACGGTAGAATTGAGTGATTACCGCAGTTCGCAGGCCCGCCTCAAGCATGAACACCCAAAGCATCATCGTCCCCAAGCTGTCCACCGTGCCGGTTCACGAAGCCCGTGCCCGCGCCATCCTGCGCTGGCTGGTGCGCGAGAAGATCGTCGAGGAGCAACTGAGCACCTGCGGTCGCACCGGCAATCGTATGGGCCATGCCCTGGCCGAAGGGGCGCGCAAGGTGGCCCTGCACCCCGAGAAGCTGCCGTTCGGCGCACAGGTCAATGGCCTTGAGGTGATGCTCAAGCGCTGCATCTATACCCCTACCGACGGATTTCTCGAGGAGGCCGGCTGCCCGGAATGCCGGCGGGAGGTGGGCGAGCCGCTGTTCGAGAGCCTGGAGGAATGGATGCCGGGGGTGAGCGACAACTTCACCTGCCCGCTGTGCGGATTCGAGGACGACATCAATGGCTTCCTCTACCTGCAGCCGTGTGCCTTTTCCAACCTGGGGTTCATCTTCAACAACTGGGGCGAGGCCGGGTTCACCCAGGCCTTCCTCGACAGCTTCGCCGACTGGCTGGACCAGCCGGTGGCGGTGGTGCAGGTAAAACTGCCGCAAGGCTGACCGAAGGCCCTTATTTTGCATTGAGCGGCGCGCCATGGATGGGTATAATGGCGCGCTTCCATTTTTCCCCTTCCGGGAGCC
>Ga0247820_10002640_pt1 | contig 10058 bp, 7 predicted proteins | sample 13C_Glucose_Day1_2_FD_192480 | JGI IMG/M metagenome (GOLD analysis project Ga0247820, IMG submission 192480) | Soil microbial communities from agricultural site in Penn Yan, New York, United States - 13C_Glucose_Day14 | ecosystem: Environmental > Terrestrial > Soil > Agricultural land | place...
TCGATGCCTTGCCGGCGCTGGCCCGATTGGCCAGTGACGATCCGGACACCGAAGTGCGCCGCGCCGCCACCGGGGCCTTGGGCCTGGCCTGCGATGCACGGGTGCTGCCGGCCCTGCGCCAGGCCCTGCAGGACCAGGCCTGGCAAGTGCGCGAAGAGGCCGCCACCACCCTGGGCAAGGTCGGACATGCCGACGCCGGGCCGGCACTGGTCGACGCCCTGGGCGACGATTACTGGCAAGTGCGTCTGCGCGCCACCCGCAGCCTCGGCCGCTTGCGCTACGTCCCGGCTCTGGACGCGCTGATCGAAACCCTTGGCCACCGCATCAGCAACCTGCGCAAGGAAGCCGCGCTGGCCCTCGGCGAGTTGAACGACAAAGGCGCCATCGCGCCCTTGCAGGCGGCACAGGACGACGGCGATCCGGAAGTGCGCAAGGCCGTGCGCATTGCGTTGAGTCAGTTGCAATGAACCCGCTGGCCATTGGTAATTCCCAAGGTAAACAGCAACTGCGCTTGAAGTGGTCCGATGGCCGCGAACAGCTGCTGGACCATGCCGAGTTGCGCCGGCAATGCCCGTGTTCGCAGTGCCGGGCGTTTCGGTTGCAGGGCTTGACGGTGAAGGTCGATCCGCGCATTCGAGTGATTGAACTGAACCAGCAGGGCTACGGCCTGCAACTGATCTTCAGCGACGGCCACGAACGCGGCATCTACCCCTGGCCCTACCTCTCAGGACTCACCTGAAACCCGTAGGAGCGAGGCTTGCCCGCGAAGGCGGTGTGTCAGGTGCGCAGCCTTCGCGGGCAAGCCTCGCTCCTACGGGGGGCAGATTCGCGGACTGATGGTTCTTGTCAGGGAAGCCTGGAAAGAGTACAAATGTACTCCATGACGACTCTAACCCCCCGCCGTACCGCCATCCTGACCTTCATCCGCGAGCGAATCGCCGAGCACGGCCAGTCCCCGAGCCTCGCTGAAATCAGCGAGGCGTTCGGCTTCGCCTCCCGCAGCGTGGCGCGCAAGCATGTGCTGGCGCTGACCGAAGCCGGTTTCATCGAGGTCAATGCGCATCAGGCCCGGGGCATTCGTTTGCCCGGACAACCGGCCCGGCCCGAGCTGCTGGACATTGCGGTGCTCGGTCGGGTGGCGGCGGGTGCGCCGATCGGTGCCGATGCCGAGGTGCACAGCCGCTTGCTGCTCGACCCGTCGATGTTCTCCCGGGTGCCGGACTACATGCTGCGGGTCCGGGGCGACTCGATGATCGAGGACGGCATTCTCGACGGTGACCTGGTGGGTGTGCATCGCAATCCGGAGGCCGTCAACGGCCAGATCGTCGTGGCCCGACTGGACGGGGAAGTCACCATCAAGCGTTTCGAGCGGGTCGGCGATGCCGTGCGCCTGTTGCCGCGCAACCCGGCGTATCAGCCGATCATCGTTCGCGCGGACCAGGACCTGGCCATCGAAGGGGTGTTCTGCGGTCTGGTGAGGCAAGGGTGATGGGCGCCGTCGTTGCGTTGGATACGCTGTTCAATGGCGGCCAGGTCTGGCGCGGGCGACCTGCGCCACCGGCCGCCAGCCCGCAACCCACGGGCCATGCCGCGCTGGATGCGGCGTTGCCCACGGGCGGCTGGCCGGAAGCGGCGTTGACGGAGATCCTGCTGGCCGGGCAGGGCGTCGGCGAGTTGCGACTGGTGTGGCCGGCGCTGGCGCGGTTGTCGGCAGCGGGTGAACGCATCGTGCTGGTGGCGCCGCCTTACGTGCCGTATCCCCAGGCGTGGCAGAACGCCGGGGTCGATCTGCGCCAGTTGTCGATCATCCAGGCCAGCGAGCGCGATGCGCTGTGGGCGGCGGAGCAATGCTTGCGCTCGGGCAGTTGCGGTGCGGTGTTGTGCTGGCCGCACCAGGCCGATGACCGCACCTTGCGTCGCTTGCAGGTGGCAGCGGAAACCGGCTCGACCCTGGCATTCGCCTACCGTTCGATCCATGAAGCCATCAACCCTTCGCCCGCGGCCCTGCGCATCGCCATCGACGCCAGGCCCGCGCAGTTGCGGGTGCTCAAGTGCCGGGGCGGGTTGGCGCGTTCGGCACCGATTGCCTTCCCGGTGGGGCATTGAGGTTGCCATGCGCTGGGTGTGCATTCTCTTCCCGCAATTGGCGCTGGATGCGGTCCTGCGTCAGCGCGCCGATCCTGACGAGCCGCTGGCGCTGCTGACCGGCCCGGCCCAGCGTCGGGTGTTGCAGGCGGTCAACGCTTCGGCGCGGGCGCTGGGCTTGCGTCCGGGGCAGTCGATGACGGCGGCGCAGGCCCTGAGCAAGGGCTTCGTCACGGCGGAATATGACGCTGCCGAGATCGAGCACTGGCAGCAGTTTCTCGCCGCCTGGGCCTATCGGTTCAGCTCCCAGGTCAGCGTGCATTACCCGCGGGCGGTGGTGTTTGAAATCGAATCCAGCCTGGGCTTGTTCGGACCCTGGCCGCACTTCGAAGCACGCTTGCGGGCCGAACTCGGCGAGCTGGGGTTTCGCCACCGCATCGTTGCCGCGCCCAACCCGGTGGCGGCGCGGGTATTGGCCAATGCCTATGACGGTCTGGTAGTGCCCGACGATCAAGCCTTGCAGTATCACCTGGGGCAGTTGCCCATTGACCGCATCGGGTTGGAGGCGGGTGTCGCCACGGCGTTGTCGCGCATGGGGTTGCGCACCCTGAGTCAGGTGCAGGCGTTGCCCCGGCAGAGTCTGGCCCGGCGTTTCGAGGCCCAGGTGCTCAAGCACCTGGATGCCTTGCTGGGTACCCGTCGGCTGGCGCTGGCGTTCTACTTGCCGCCGGACCGCTTCGATGTGCGCATCGAGCTCAATTTCGATGTGCAGTCCCATCAGGCGCTGCTGTTTCCGTTACGCCGGTTGACCGGTGATCTTTCTGCTTTCCTGTGCGGCCGGGACAGCGGCGTGCAGCGCTTTGACCTGCACCTGGAGCACGCCGGGTTGCCGGACAGCGTGATCAAGGTCGGCCTGCTCAGCGCCGAGCGCGATCCGGCGATGCTCTTCGAACTGGCCCGGGGTCGGCTGGAACAGGTCCAGGTCGAAGCCCCGGTGCGCGGTTTTCGCTTGCGCGCCGAAGACTTGCCGGCTTTCGTTCCCCAGTACCAGGAACTGTTCGACGACCGCCCGCAGCAGTCCTTGCCCTGGGAACAACTGCGCGAACGCCTGCGCGCGCGACTCGGGGATGACGCAGTGCACGGCTTGCGGTTCCAGGCCGATCACCGGCCGGAATGCGCGTGGCAGGCCAGTGTCGACAGTCAGCCCTGTGCGGCGTTGTCGGAGGTGCAGCGCCCGGGCTGGTTGCTGACCGAACCCATGGCAGTCCACGAAAGCTCGACGCGCATCCTCATGGGGCCGGAACGCATCGAGTCCGGTTGGTGGGACGGCGCCGACGTGCGCCGGGATTACTACCTGATCGAAACCTGTTCCGGCCAGCAGGGCTGGGCCTGGCGGGCGGTGGGTGAGGACGGCCCGTTGTGGCTGCAGGGCTGGTTCGCATGACCATCGAATATGCCGAGCTGCACTGCCTGTCGAACTTCAGTTTCCAGCGCGGAGCCTCCAGTGCCCTTGAGCTCTTTCAGCGGGCGAAAAAGCAGGGCTATCAAGCGCTGGCGATCACCGACGAGTGCACCCTGTCAGGCATTGTCCGCGCCTGGCAAGCAGCCAGATCCGTGGAACTGCCGCTGATCATCGGCAACGAAATCCGCATTGAGAACGGTCCGAAACTGGTGCTGCTGGTCGAAAACCTCGAGGGCTACCAGACCCTGTGCCGACTGATTACCCGAGCCCGACGCCGCACGCAAAAAGGCCAGTATCGGGTGCTGCGTGAAGACTTCAGCGAACCGCTGCCGGGACTGCTGGTGTTGTGGGTGCCGGACGCGGTCGATGACGTTGAGCCCGGTCGCTGGCTGAAACAGACCTTCGCCGAACGGCTGTGGCTGGCGGTACAGTTGCATCGCGGCCAGGATGATAGTCGCCGGTTGAACCAGCTGCTGACGCTGGCAAGTGAGCTGGGGATCCCGGCGGTGGCCAGCGGCGATGTACATATGCACGCGCGCGGGCGGCGCGCCTTGCAGGACACCATGACCGCAATCCGCCATCACCTGCCGGTGGCCGAGGCCGGGTTGCGCCTGCACCCCAATGGCGAGCGCCATCTGCGCAGCCTCGAGGCCTTGGGCGATCTGTATCCGCAAGCATTGCTCGACGAAACGCTGAACATCGCCCGGCGCTGCACGTTCGACCTCGGCCAGTTGCGTTATCAGTACCCTCGGGAGCTGGTGCCCGAGGGGCACACGGCCACCTCCTGGCTGCGGGTGCTGACGGAACAGGGCATCGCGTGGCGCTGGCCACAAGGCCAGGCCAAGGTGCTGCTGCAGATCGACAAGGAACTGCAGCTGATCGCCGAGCTGGGTTACGAAAGCTATTTCCTCACGGTTCACGACATTGTGCGTTTCGCCCGGGAGCAGAGGATTCTTTGTCAGGGCCGTGGGTCGGCCGCCAACTCGGCGGTGTGCTTTGCCCTGGGCATCACCGAAATCGATCCGGATCGCACCACGCTGTTGTTCGAACGCTTTCTCTCCAGGGAGCGCAACGAACCACCGGACATCGACGTCGATTTCGAACACGAGCGGCGTGAAGAAGTCCTGCAGTACGTGTTCCGGCGCTATGGCCGAGCCCGCGCGGCGTTGACCGCGGTGGTCAGCACCTATCACTCGGCCGGCGCGGTGCGCGACGTGGCCAAGGCCTTGGGGTTGCCGCCGGACCAGGTCAATGCCCTGGCCGATTGCTGCGGTCACTGGAGCGATGACACACCTCCCGTGGAGCGCCTGCGCGAAGGCGGTTTCGACCCCGACAGCCCGGTGTTGCGCCGGGTGCTGAGCCTGACCGGGCAGTTGATCGGCTTTCCCCGACACCTGTCCCAGCACCCCGGCGGCTTCGTGATTTCCGAGCAGCCTCTGGACAGCCTGGTGCCGGTGGAAAACGCCGCCATGGCCGATCGCACCATCATCCAGTGGGACAAGGACGACCTGGACGCGGTCGGGCTGCTCAAGGTCGACATTCTGGCCCTCGGCATGCTCAGCGCGATTCGCCGCTGCTTTGATCTTTTGCGTCGGCACCGCCACCTTGACCTGAGCCTGGCGACGATCCCGGCCGAGGATTCGCAGACCTACGACATGATCGGCCATGCCGACACCGTCGGCGTGTTCCAGATCGAGTCCCGGGCGCAGATGTCGATGCTGCCGAGGCTCAAGCCCCGGACCTTCTATGACCTGGTGATCGAGGTGGCGATCGTGCGGCCGGGGCCGATTCAGGGCGGCATGGTTCACCCTTATCTGCGGCGGCGAAACAAGGAAGAGCCCGAGACCTATCCCTCCCCGGAACTGGAAGCCGTGCTCAAACGCACCCTGGGCGTGCCACTGTTCCAGGAACAGGTGATGCAGATCGCTATCGTCGCCGCCGACTACAGCCCCGGCGAAGCCGATCAATTGCGCCGCTCCATGGCCGCCTGGAAACGCCACGGCGGACTGGAGCCGCACAAGGATCGCCTGGCCGCCGGGATGAAGAAAAATGGCTATACGCCCGAGTTCGCCGCGCTGATCTTCGAACAGATCAAAGGCTTTGGCAGCTACGGTTTCCCCGAGTCCCACGCCGCCAGTTTTGCCTTGCTGACCTACGCCAGTTGCTGGTTGAAATGCCACGAACCGGCGGCCTTCGCCTGTGCGCTGATCAACAGTTGGCCCATGGGTTTCTACAGCCCGGACCAGATTCTGCAGGACGCGCGCCGGCACCAATTGCAGATTCGTCCCGTGGACGTGCGGGCCAGCGACTGGGATTGCGGCCTGGAGCCGATCACCGGTGCGCAGCCGGCGATTCGCATGGGCTTGCGGATGATCAAGGGGTTTCGCGAGGACGATGCCCGGCGTATCGAAGCGGCACGGGCGAAGGGGGTGTTCATCGACATCGCCGACCTCGGCGAACGGGCGCGACTCGATGCCCGTGCCCAGGAACAACTGGCCGATGCCGGGGCGCTGCGCGGGCTGGCCGGCGACCGGCATCGGGCGCGCTGGGAGGTGGCGGGGGTGCAGAAACAGCTCGGTTTGTTTGCCGGGCTGCCGCGCCAGGAGGAAGAGGCGGTGTCGTTGCCCAAACCCACCGTGGGCGAGGACCTGCTGGCCGATTACACCAGTGTCGGCACCACCCTCGGGCCGCATCCGCTGGCGTTGCTGCGGGGTGAATTGAAAGCCCGGCGTTGTCGCAGTTCGAAAGAGCTCATGGATGTCGAACACGGCCGACCGGTCAGCGTCGCCGGACTGGTAACCGGCCGACAACGCCCGAGCACCGCCAGTGGCGTGACCTTCGTCACCCTGGAAGACGAGTTCGGCAACGTCAACGTGGTGGTCTGGCGCGACCTGGCCGACCGGCAGCGACAGGTGTTGGTCGGCTCGCAGTTGCTCAAGGTCGACGGGCGCTGGGAAAAGGAAGGGGAGATGCGCCACCTGATTGCCGGACGCTTGAGCGACCTGAGCCCGTTGCTCGACGGCATCAGCGTGCGCAGCCGGGATTTCCGTTGATCCCGCACGTCCCCTGTAGGAGCGAGCTTGCTCGCGAAAAACGTCAACGATAACGCGGGGTGCCTGACGAACAGCGGCGCCCTGACATCCATCGCGAGCAAGCTCGCTCCTACACCTTGGGCCAAAACCGCTGCCCACCCCCCGGCGCATCCGTCCACGCTTGCAGCGACCGGGTCGGCAGATCGAAGTAATCCCGGGTGCGTGCATACCCATGCCCACCCATCCGGCCAATCGCATCGAGCCCCAACTGGTCGATGTACAAGGTTTTCGGGTCGATCAATTCATCCCGCACATGGGCCATCAGCACTTCGCCAAAGATGATCTCCCGCGACTGCCCGATGGACAGCGCCATCATCCTGCGACATTCCAGCGCCACGGGTGCTTCGCCGATCCTCGGGCATTTGACCGTGGTGCCCGGGATAGCGGTAAGGCCCGCGGCCGTCAGTTCGTCGAAGCCCGGGGCGAAGGGCACGGCGCAGACGTTCATGGCTTCCACCAGGGCATCGCTGACGATGTTCACGGTGAACTCCTGATTGAGCTGGATGTTGCGGGTGGTGTCCTTGGGGCTCTGGTCGCCGTAGTTTTCCACGCCCAGCGCGAGGATCGGCGGGTCGGCGGAGAGGGCATTGAAGAAGCTGAACGGCGCGGCGTTGATCCGGCCTTCGCCGTCGATGGTGGTGACCAGGGCAATCGGCCGTGGCACCACGCTGCCGATCAGGATCTTGTATTTGTCTCGCGCACTCAATGTGCTGAAGTCGAAGCTTTGCATGGGCAGCAATCTCTAGAGAAGTGGATCGATGGTGCTCAACGGCACCTGTGCGCTGTAGTCGTCGGCAAACGGGATGGCCGGTTGGAACAGGCCTTTCCAGTCCGGTTGGCCAAAAGCCCTTTCACTGTGGCTGCGCATCAGTTTTTCGAATTGGCGTTGCGCCTGGCGTTGCAGGGCGGGGTAGTCGACCCCTTGCACCTGGCCGTCCTGCATGACGCAGCGGCCGTCGATGTAGCTGGCGATGCAGTCGTCACCGCGCCCCGCGAGCACCAGGTTTTTCAGCGGATCGAACAGCGGCCCCAGGTGCAGGCCGCGCAGGCTGAATACCGTGATATCGGCCTTGGCGCCCGGTGCCAGACGCCCGAGATCGTCGCGGCCCAAGGCCCTGGCACCGCCGAGGGTCGCGGCGTTGTACAGGTCCAGCGTGCCGGTCAGCGAGGTGCCGCCCTCCATCAGGCGGGCGATGTTCAGGCCCTGGCGCATGTTCTCCAGCAGGTCCGCCGGCCAGGTGTCGGTGCCCAGCGCGAAGTTGATGCCCTTGGCCCGATAGCGCCCGAAGGAATTCAGCGCCTCGCCATCCCGGGCAAACACCACAGGGCAATGCACCAGGCTGGCGCCACCGTCCACCACCCGCTGCAGGTCGTCATCGCCGTCGGTGTAGATTCCGTGGGGCAGCAAACTGCGCGGGGTCAGCAGGTCCAGTTGCGCCAGCCACGCCAGGGGCGAGACGCCGCGAAGTTGCTCGACCATCGCCACCTCACCAAGTCCCTGGCAGCAATGCAAACGCATCGGCGCATTCAGTTCCCGGCTCAGCGCGGCAGTGCGTTGCAGCAGCGCCGGGGTGCAGGTCTGGATGCGATCCGGCAGCAGTGCGCCGCGAATCAGACCGCCCTGTGCGCCGTCGAAGTCATAAAAGAACCGTGCGGCGGCCTCAAGTCCGGCCATCCCCCGCGCCTCGTCCCAGTGATGCCCGAGACTGCCATCGGCGCGCCAGTAACTCATGCCGCTCATGTAGCAGGGGCCGAGGTAAGTGCGCAGCCCGAGCTCACCGGCGATACCGGCGACCGCGGCAAATTCGTCGTAGGTCTCGGCCCACTCGCGGTAATACATCGAGGTGATCGGCATGGCGGTAGTGATGCCGTTGCGGATCAGCTGCGTGAAGGCGTAGCGGTATTTGAAAACCTCTTCATCCGCCGTGTAGCTCTCCCGCGGACCGGCCGCCAGGTAGTCCTCGGACCACATCCGGCCCATGGCCCGCTCGTCGCCGTTGTCGAATGTCAGCACCGTGGAGTCCAGATCCCCGAGCGCATCGAGATCGATGAACCCCGGCCCGATCAAGGCATTGCCGTAATCGATCCACTGATCCACCGGCCCCGGATAATCACGCCCGACAAACAGGATGCGCGAGCCTTCGAACACCACTTCGCCGTCGCGCCACAGCACATGTCGCTGGCCATCGAAGCCGACGACACAGCTCGCTTTCAGGCCGATGGGCTTCACAGGCGACTGTCCAATAAAGCCCCGTTGGCGGCGATCAGCCTGCCTGCCCGATACACCTGGCGCACCGGTCGCGAAACCACGGCCTCGCCCAAGGTCTGCACCGGCATCAGCAGGAAGTCCGCCGCCTGGCCGACCTCCAGCCCATAACCCTTGCAGCCCAACGCCCGAGCGCCATTGACCGTGGCCGCTTCGAAGGCCGCCGCCAGTTCCTCGTCCTTGTTCAAGTCGAAACGAAACGCCAGCAGCATCGCTCGTTCCAGCATGTCACCGTTGCCCATGGGCGACCAGGCATCGCGAATGCCGTCCGAACCCAGGCAGACATTGACCCCGGCTTCGCGCAGGGCGAGGAAGGGTGGCACCGCGCAGTCGGCGGGGGCCGAACTCATCAGCGAAATGCCCAGCACCGCCAGCCGCTCCGCCAAGGGTTTGACCTGACCCCAGGGCAACATGCCCAGGCAATACGCATGGCTGATCATCACCCGACCCTGACGCGCGAAACGCTCGGTGTAGTCGGCGATCAGCCCGATCTGCCACAGGCCCAGTTCTCCTTTGTCATGCAAGTGAATGTCCACACCGCGATCGAACTCGCTGGCCAGCTTGAAGACGAAATCGAGTTGGGCGATCGGGTCGTTGTCGATGCCGCAGGGGTCGAGGCCACCGACGTTCTCCACGCCCAGGGCCATGGCTTCACGCATCAGTTCGGCGGTGCCCGGGCGGGAGATCAGGCCGGTTTGCGGGAACACCACCAGTTGCAGGTCGATCAGGTCGCGGTAGTTGTCGCGCAGTTGCTGCATGGCTTCGACATGGCGCAGGCCGAAGTCGGGGTCGATATCGACGTGGCAGCGCAGGGTCAGCGAACCGCGGGCAATGCAGTTTTCCAGCAGGGCGCCGGCACGGTGGGCGATGGGGGCGTCGATTTCCCGCAGCACCCGGCGTTCGTTGGCGATGTAGTCCTTGAGGGTCGGGCCGGCGCTGTTCGGGCGCCAGGGTTGGCCCCAGAGGGTTTTGTCGAGGTGGACGTGGCTTTCCACCAGGGCGGGGGTGAGGAGCTGGTGTTGGCCGTCGATGTCGGTGGTGGTCAGTGGGGCGTTGGTAGCCGGGCGCCGGGCTTTGAACAGGCCGTTTTCCAGGAGCAGGTCTTCGGCGGGAGCGCCGTAGGGGTGCACGTTGCGTAGCCAGCGAAGAGGCC